>APMI01000283.1_pt1 | contig 48327 bp, 47 predicted proteins | sample 667938 | NCBI WGS metagenome assembly APMI01 (sample SAMN01084076, study PRJNA167559) | wastewater metagenome | biome: Wastewater | place: Denmark: Ejby Moelle, Odense | collected 2011-11-28
GTCACTTTCGCTGGATTCATTCCGTCCTTTTACTCCATCAGATCCAACTGCGTAACTCCTATTATTATAAGCCGAAAACTATCTGTTAATTTTCAGGAGAAGTGCTGCCATGTTTACGATGGATGCTATACACCCGGTTTCGGACTTTAGCCGCAAGCCCGCCGAGCACATCAAGCGCCTGAAGGAGACCGGAAAGCCTGAAATTCTGACCGCGAACGGCAAGGCCGAACTGGTCATCCAGTCCGCCAAGGCTTATGAAGAGATGGTTGAACTTAACGGGACGCTCGAAAAAATTGCCCGTGCCGCCAAAGAGCACGACGAAGGCGAAGCGATTCCGATGGATCATTTCTTCGATGAGTTCGAGAAAAGGCATGGTTTGACGCGCGATGCTGCACAAGGTTGAGATTGCCCCGGAAGCGGCAAAAGAGATCGAGGACCTCTATCTCTATGTCGCACAGGCTTCTCTTGAAAACGCGGCGCGTTGGTATTTTGCCATTCATGACAAAATTGAGACGTTGAAGGAGTCGCCAAACCGTTGCCGGGTGGCTTTTGAAAGTCGTTTCTACAGTAGATGGGGTAGTAGCTGATTTCTTCCTAGGAAGATCATTTCTAAATGAAAGGCATAATTCTGTCATAAATCTTGTATTCTTAATACTTTAGCTTCTTCTGCGGAGAAAAGAGGCTATAATCTCCGCACGGGATGCGGAGATTATGACCACCTATATTCATGAGTTACCGGATTGGCCTCACTTCCGGTGGGATGAAAAACGCCTTGCAGCCCAGGTGGCGGCGGTACGTCATCGGCAAGGCCGAATACTGGGTACTCTTGAGGGGCTAGGCATCACATTACGTGAAGAGGCCATTCTGAAGACGTTAACCGAAGAGGTGATCAAGTCCAGCGAGATCGAGGGCGAAATCCTGGATCGCGAACAGGTACGGTCTTCTCTTGCCCGTCGCCTCGGTATAGATATCGGAGCCTTGAAACCGGAAGACCGGCGTATTGAAGGGATCGTTGATATGATCCTCGACGCCACGCAGAACTACAGACAACCACTGACCGCTAAAAGGCTGTGTGGCTGGCACGCGGCGTTTTTTCCAACTGGCTATAGCGGGTTGTACCAGATTACCGTGGGCAGATGGCGCACGGAAGAATCCGGCCCGATACGCGTAGTTTCCGGCCCTATAGGGCGCGAGCGCACCCATTTTGAAGCGCCGGAGGCGACACGGCTTGAGGTCGAAATGGCGACCTTTCTCGAATGGATTGAAGACAAAACCATTGACAGCCGGGTTGACCCGGTGTTGCGGGCGGCTATCGCTCATCTTTGGTTTGTGACCCTTCATCCGCTTGAGGACGGCAACGGACGTATAGGCCGCGCCATCATCGATATGATGTTGGCGCGATCCGAAGAAAGCGGGTCGCGTTTTTACAGCATGTCAGCGCAAATCCGCAAAGAACGCGGAAAGTACTATGACGCCCTGGAGAGGGCGCAAAAAGGCGATCTGGAGATTACGGGCTATCTTGAGTGGTTTCTCGGTTGTCTGGAACGCGCTTTCGTGGGTGCGGAGACTGTTTTAAAAGAGGTGCTTAGAAAAGCTCGCTTCTGGAAACAGCATTCGGGAGAAGCCTTCAACGCCCGTCAACGCGCTATCCTCAATCGGCTCATGGACGGTTTTGAGGGGAAGCTCACCTCATCCAAATGGGCGAAAATAGCCAAATGCTCACAAGACACCGCCAGTCGTGATATTGAAGACCTTATTAAAAAACATATCCTTAGGAGTTACGCAGTTGGATCTCTAACGCTCTGATTTTAAAAGAAATCGACTTGTGTGGCAGACAGCCGAAATCTTCTATTAATCAATCACTTAGAATTTCAACTGCGTAACTCCTAATCCTGAAAAAAGACGACGCTGGCGGGCGTAGCACTCGTTACTCTCTCGTGGAGAGTATGGGCGACGATAAACCGTTGTAGCTGGCCCGGTATGCGGCAACCTGCCTTGTCCCCTTTGCTATGCGGCCCGCTCTGATCGCGTCGATTCCCTCGTGTCTCACCACATCAGACTCCTGATTCCAAACCGGATTGATCTCGCATCCCCGTCCTTTCTTATCGGCAGACCGTAAGCCCACCACCGCCCACCGCAACAGGCCACCTCTGTGCTTCGGCCTTTGGGGTGCCGCCGCCGTCTGATAGCGATCTTTGGGTGCTGCCAGAAAGGCCGCGAGGGTCACGGCCTCTCGGTTAGGAATCAGGAGACGTTTCATGGCCAAGAAAACGTCCATTCCAGTCACCAAAGCGCCCGCCTTCATCGTCTGGTTTGCACCGGAACGTGCTGGTTCACCTTGGACGCACCTGGGAGCGCTCTGGCCGACCCAGAGCGGCAAGGGCTACCGCATAAGCCTGGATTCCATACCGATTGGCGCGGGCCGTTGCTTCGTGATGCCCTACGAACCTCACACGGTCAGCCAGGGTGAAGGCACGTAAGCGCCTTCTTCCTTACACTATTTGAACGGAAGTTTGTCATGCGCAAACCAGCACCCTTTGACGAGTATGAAATTCAGCCTATCACCGTGCACCAAACCCCAGACGAGCGGCGTAGGCCACCGCAATCAATGCCCGAACTACCGGCAACAGCTGCGATATCGAACCTTATGGGCAGGGCACGCCGGACTCTACCCATTGCAAAGGCCATGGCTTAGGGGCGATGCCCCTCGCGCGGGCCAGGGTGCGGGTGACACCCGAAAGGTGGGATTTCCCTAACCTTCCGCGCCACTGGCTTGTGCAGGCCGGGTGATCCCCCGTCCTACAACGCCTGACAGAGCTACTCTGCTATGCCGCCTAAGAGGGAAAGTCGAGCTTAGGCTATTGATACTGATCCGGTGGTAATCCAAAGCGGTTAAGAATGGCCTCGCATTCTTCTAGCGAGTGATACCGAAACGTAATAAATCCCGCTCCCTTTGGATTTGCACGAATCCTCACCGGAACAGCGAAGTGAGTCTGAAGTAAAGTTTCCAGTCGGACGACATTATTATCTCGGTCTGCTTTCGGTGTTGAAGCGGTTTTTTGTTGTGCGATTACCCGCTCAAGCGTACGCACCGTCCAGGCTTTGGCCATCGCCATTTCTGCTAGCGCACGCTGCTTCTCATGCGACAGTCGATAGAGCAGTCGACCATGACCAGCGGTTAGTTTTCCCTGTTTGATATACGCTTGGATTTCCGGAAGAAGCTTCAATAAACCCAATGTCAGCGTAATGTCTGCTTTGGAGCGGCTTAAAAGTGCTGCCAAATCCTGCTGTGTTAGCTTAAACTCATCAAGCATCCGTTGCAGTCCTTTAGCTGTATCGACTGGATCTAGATCCTCCCGCTGTAAATTTTCCATCAGGGAGATCGTGGCGGCCTCGCGGTTATCAAGCGGGCGCACTATGGCCGCGATCGTGGTCTTTTCAGTGCGAGCTGTTGCCAACCACCGCCGATGACCGGCCACCAGCTCATAACGCTGATTATCTTTCGGTCGCACTATGATGGGTTGTATAAGTCCTGTTTCTTTAATGCTTGCCGCTAACCCATCGAGCGCTTCATCGCTGTAGACTTCTCTTGGCTGGTAAGGGCTGGGATCGATCATGGCTAAGGGAAGCATTTGCATTTCGCCTACCGATTCCCAGTTTTCCACCTGTGCTAGCAAACACTGGCCTGGATTTTGGAGCTTGACGGCTGTTGCCAGGGAAACACGTTTAGCCATGATATAATGCCTTATAAGTGATGGCTCGCTAGGTTATGGTTTACACATGTAAACTCTAACAAGTAGCTCATTTCTTCGAGCCATCGGGCTTGTTCGATTCTTAACCGAAATTTACATGTGTAAACTCGGTCATTGAGCGGTTTCCAGCCTACAACATGATAACGAGATGCGGATCGTAAGCATTGTTTCGCAAAAAGGTGGGGCCGGCAAGACGACGGTGGCCGTTAATTTAGCTGTCGCTGCCTTGGCGGCTGGAGAGGCAGGAACCATCATCGACATTGATCCGCAAGCCACTGCCTCGAACTGGGGCGACAGGCGTCAAACCGCATTTCCTACAATCATTTCCGCGCAAGCGGCGCGCTTGCCTCATGTCCTCAAGCAAGCGAGTTCATCTGCATGGGTTTTCATTGATACTCCGCCAGCGATCAGCAATACAACAATGGCTGCGGTAAAAGTCGCTGATATCGTACTCGTACCAAGCCGAGCCGCGATCTTTGATCTGGATACGCTAAGCGCTACGCTTGATTTGGTTCGTATGGGGCAGCGAGAAGCTGTCGTGGTTCTGAATGCAGTGCCCTCTCGAGGACCGGACACTGAAGAGGCTCGGGAGATAATTTCAAATTATGGTGCCACGGTAGCGCCAATCGCCTTAGGGCATCGGGCAGCGTTTCAACATGCAGGGATTAATGGTTTAGGCGTTGTGGAATACGAACCTGGAGGTAAGGCGGCTTACGAAATTCGGGAGTTGTTTGATTGGTTGCGGGATCTTTGAAGGGACCAGGGAAGGAGAAAAGGTTTGAAACGAGATGAAATCTATCATGGTGCAACTTCAAAGGTCGATACGATGACTGATCTCACCCCACCGCTCGAAGCGTCTCCTGTGCTGCGCGAGCCGATTTCATTAACGGACCGGTTTCCAGAGTGCTTCAACTGGAACCGGGTGCGTCCGCTCAAGATTGGGATTCATCAGGATCTGCTGGCGGTCTTGGGGGAGGGCTTCACCCGTGCGGAGATCAAGCGACTCTTGGGCCGCTATTGTAATCACGTCCGCTATCAACGATCTTTAAGAGAAGGCGCAGTCCGGATCGATTTACAGGGCCAACCGGCGGGGGTGGTAACCGCAGAGGAAGCTGAAGTAGCTCGCGCTCGCCTTCCAGGTAGGACGGCCCCAACCTCTCAATCGCCCCATGGAACCGCGAGCGCCCTAGCGTCTAGCCGCCCTTCTGACGATACGCTATTACCGGAGGATCATCTTGTGCCTGGCCGACTGGAACTGACGGTGAAATTTTCAGAATTGCCAAAACCCTTACCCGTTCAATCGGGCTTGAAAATCGGCATCCAGACCGGGGAGGGGGTGGTCAGTGCTATCTTAGCGACCAAGGTCTGGCGCAAGCTGGAGCAGGCCGCCCAGAGTTATCCGCAGTGGGTGGCCGCCTTAAGCGGCTCCTTGGATCGGATCAAAGACGGCGAGATCCTCCTCAAGCATCCTGCGCTTCAGGTATTTGAGAAGAAGCCAAAACCTGCCGTGGAGTCTACCGCCCCGGCGCCACCTTCCCCACCCCAAGGAACGACCACGCCCACCCCTACGCCCACCCCCACCCCCACCCCAGTGAAAGCGGCGGATGGGATAGGCGCGAAATCCCAAGCGCTGGCTGAATCCAGCCCGAATCCAAATAGGACTCGTCCCACCTTGCGCTTGAAAGGTTAGCGTGAACAACCCCGCTCGGTATCAATCCAGTTCGAGTGACATGGACGCGGGGTAGGGGACGAGGGTAGGGGACGAGGGCAGGCGACAGGCAACGCACTCAAGCCTTTTGTCAGGACGAGAACGATGCAAAGGATGCAGTGGCAGTTGTGACAGCAGCCCGCCAACCGGTACCGTTAAAGCGTAGCGGACATTCCTGCTTTCCACGTCCTTTTGATCGGATCAGTCTTCTGGAGACTCGCTATAACCACGACCGACCGACTATCCGCTTGGCAATGGTCAGTCGCATTTCAACCCGGCCCGCCCCACGATTCCGCTGCCAACGGCAGCGCATTCAATTCCGCCCTTGCCTCCCGCCAGTTTGGATAGTGGGTATCCAGCAGCGCAATGAAACGCGGGTTATGGGTCGGTTCGATCAGGTGCAGCATTTCATGCACCACCACATACTCCAGCAGGTCCTTCGGTTTCTTGACCAGTTCGGTGTTCAGGCGGATCGTGCCAGATCGGTAATTGCAACTACCCCACCGGGTCTTCATGCGTTGCAGGAAGTAGCCGTTGACCGTCACACCCAGAACGAGCTGCCACTTTTGGATCAGCGCGGGCATCGTCTGATGCAGCAGCGCCCGATGCCAGTGGTGCATCACAGCCGCGCGCTTCTCCCGCGAGCTACCCGGGCGGACGATCAGCGTGATGCGCCGGTGATCCAGCTTCACGCCGGGCTTCGTCTCCTGCTCCAGCACCGAGAGGAGATAGCGCCGGCCCCACAAGTCATGACTTTCCCGCTCGATAAACTGGCGGGGTGTTTCGCGGGCCTGGGCTTGGAGCTTGGTCTGCTGGTTGCGAATCCAGCCGAGTTTGGAGATGGCGTAGGCGCGGGCGACGTCCAGGCGGGTGTGGGTCGGCACCACCAGGGTGACGTGTCCCATCGGCGGATGGACTGACAGATGCACATGCTTGACCGCCTTGCGGGTAATTTCGATGGTCAGTTCGCCCAACTGGATGCTTTTCTTCATGGATAGCCCTGCTGGTTCTTGACGATCTCGAACATAGCCTGGGTGGCGGTGCGATCCCGGTTGAACAGCGGGAACAGCGCGTTCAGTACCTGGGCACCCCGGGGGCCGTCGGCATCGTCCTGCCAGCCCGCCGGGGCCTGTTCGCGGAGGGTTCGGTCGATTTGCAAGGCCAGTTCCGCCTTGCTGTCCTCATCAGCGGGGCACTGGAAGTGTTCACAGGGAATGGTGGCCAGGTTGTTGAAGAGGACGGTGGCCTCGCGGTTCCCGTGCAGCACCGCCGGTACGCCAGCCTGGGGCTGCTTCGCGGCCAGTTGGCGCACCAGTGCTTCGGCTTTCTTGAGAAATTCCTCGTAGGCATCGGCATCGTCCCTGCTCTGCTGGATTAGGTCGTCCAAGAGCTTGGACATCTGATCGTAAAACTTCGGATCGGTGAGCTGATCGCGGATGATGGTCTTGCGGACGTTGTTGATGATGCCTTCGGCGACCGCATTCCTGGTGAGCTGGCCCTTTTCATTCAGCTTGCGGGCAATGGCATCGTGGATGCCGGTTTCGATGATCAGCTCGGTCAGCGACAACTCGCCCAGTTCCCCCAGTGCCGTCGCGGTATCGGCCTGAATGTAGGTGTTGATGAGGTGGCGCATGTCCGCCTCGTAGGGTTTGATGTCCAGCTCCTCACCGGAGTGTTTTTTGATCGCGGCGCGGAGTTCTGTGTAAAACGCTGCTTCCTGTTGCAGGGCCGTCACCTCGGCATCATGGTAGCCAGCCTCGCTGAGATTCTGGGCCAGGTCGGCATAAGCCCGGGTAAAGAGCGCCACAGCCTTGTAGAACGACACCCGCAGCGGCTCGGTTTCATTCAGCGCATTCGGGTTGGCCGCGTCACCGCAGAAGTAACGCAGGTACTGCTCCATTGCTTTGGGCTGAGGCACCGGCTCGCACAGGTAATACAAGGCTTGGCGGGCCTCGTCCAGTTGCTTCTTGCCTTCGACCAGCCAGTTCTTGAGATGGACGTTGTTTTCGCCGCCGCTGCCCGCGTCGATGTCCAGTTCATCGGAGCTATACACGGCGATGGCCTGCTGCACGTCCCCGAACAGTTCCTTGTAATCGACGATGTGGCCGTAATCCTTGTCGTCGCCGTCCAGCCGGTTGGTGCGGCAAATGGCCTGGAACAGATTGTGGTCGCGCAACTCGTTGTCCAGGTAAATGTAGGTGCAACTGGGCGCATCGAAGCCGGTCAGCAGCTTGCTGACCACGATCAACAGTTTCAGGTTGGCCGGCTCGTCCTTGAAACGACGCTTGACCTCGTGCTCGTACTCCGTGGTGGTCTGGCCCTTGCCTAGGACATGCCGGGTATAGGTGTCGAACTTGTAGCGCTCGTCGCTGTTGGGCGGTTCTCTGGAGATGGCGTTGTGGTTCGGTTCAAAGGAGGTGACGATGCCGCAATACGGGCCGAACGCGGTGTTCTGGAATAGGCGGAAATAATGACAGGCGTCGTAGATCGATGCCGCCACCAGAAGCGCCGTGCCCCGGTCGTTGTTGAGCCGAGGCTTCAGCGCGAAGTCCTGAATGATGTCGGCGATAATGCGCTGCTTGCGCTCCGCCGCACTCATCAGATGTTCCAAAGTTGCCCAGGTTTTGCGAACCAGCGCCTTCTGAAAATTGTTGAGGTTTTTGGTCTTCTGCTCGAACCACAGGTCGATGGCGGCGCGGGAACCCAGCCGTTGGGGTACGTCCCGGGCCTCGTACTTCAGATCCAGCACCACCTTGTCGGCTACCGCCTGGTGGAATTTGTAGGTGTGGATGTAGGTGCCGAACACATCCCGCGTCATCTGCTTGTCTTTGCGTAGCAGTGGCGTACCGGTGAAGCCGATGAAGATCGCCCCTGCCAGCCAGCGCTTCATTTGCCGATTCATGTCGCCGCCCTGGGTGCGGTGACATTCATCGACGAAGATATAAAAACGGCCATGCACCCGGGGCGGCTCGCCCTTGAGGTCGGTGGTGTCGAACTTGTGGATCAGCGCGCACAGCAGGCGCGGTGTGGTCGCCCCCAGCGTCTCGATCAGTTCGGCGCGGGAAGTGATGCGCGGTGATGGGGCGCTGTCACCGATGACCCGGGCGTTGCGCATGACGCCAACGATCTGCTGGTCCAGCTCATCCCGGTCGGTGATGATCAGGATACGGGCCTCCGGGTCGTGCTCCAGCAGCCACTTGGCGACCAACACCATCAAGATGCTCTTGCCGCTGCCCTGGGTGTGCCAGATCACCCCGCCTTCCTGCTGGGCGATCCGTTCCTGGGTGGCCTTGACGCCTTGGAACTGGTGTTGACGCGGCACCTTTTTCTGACCGGCATCGAAGATGATGAAGTGTCGGAGCAGATCGAGCAGCCGGGCCTTGTTGCACACCTGCGCCAGCGGCCGGTCGAGCAGGTGGCCGACGTCGGGGGCGACACCGGCGGCGGGCGGCGCTTCGTCTTTCCAGGCCACGAAAAACGACTCCGGCGTGCCGGTGGTGCCATAGCGCAGTCCTTGCGAGTCGCTACCCGCCAGGAGCAGTTGCACCGTGCTGAAGAAGCCCTTGTTGAAGAGTTCTTCCTGGTTGGTGATGAGTTGGCGCACCCCATCGGCCACTTCCACCGAGCTGCGCTTGAGTTCCAGCACGACGATGGCCAGACCGTTCACGTAGAGCACGATGTCGGGTCGGCGCGGGTAACCGCCTTTGAGCGTCACCTCCTCGGCCAGGGCGAAGTGGTTGTTGCCCGGCACGGCCCAGTCGATCAGGTGCACCTTGTCGTGGGGCTGGCCGGCGGCGATCTGCACATCGACGCCGTAGCGCAGCAGTTGGTAGGTGCGCAGGTTGGCCTGGTAGAGGGTGATGCCGGTGCTGTCCGCCGCCGTTAGCAGCTTTTGCAAGGCCGCGGCAATGTGGGCGTCGGAATAGCCACGCCGTTGCAGGTTGGCGCGCAGCAGCTCGGTTTCGATAGGGCGGTTGCTGCTGCGCTGGCGCCAATCACCCAAGTAGTCATAACCGAGGCAGTCCGGGCGCGACGGGTCGGTAAAGAGCGCGATCACGCGATGCTGGGTCTGGCGTTCGGAGCGGCGCGACGGGTTCATGTGCTGTCCTTGTTCTCCAGCAGGCGCGCCCGCGCCCGCGCAATGGATTGGTGCAGGCACGCCCGCAGGATGTCCGGCGGCGGCAGCACGGTCAGGTACTCGGCAACGTGGATGCCACTTTGGCCCAGCTCCAGCAGCTCGATCTGCTCCTGCTTCTTGCTGGTGCATAGAATAATGCCCAACGGCGGGTTTTCATCGGGTTCCTGCTCGTGGCGGGCCAACCAGCGCAGGTATAGCTCCATCTGCCCCTTGTACTCGGCGCGGAAGTCGCCGGTCTTCAACTCCAGCGCCACCAGCCGTTTCAGCTTGCGGTTGTAGAACAACAGGTCGATGTAGAAATCGTCGTTGTCGATCTGTAGGCGCTTCTGGCGGGCAACGAAGGCGAAGCCAGCGCCGAGTTCCAGCAGGAATTGCTCAATCTCGCGCAGGATGGCGTCTTCGAGATCCTTTTCCAGGTAACGGTCGTGGAGGCCGAGAAAGTCCAGCACATAGGGGTCTTTCAGCAGCAGCGCGGGCGAGGGCTGGCCCTGTTCGCGCAACTGTTCCAGATCGTGGCGGAGGGTAGCATCCGGCTGCTTCGAGATCGCCGAGCGCTCAAACAGCATGGACTGCATACGCTCCTGCAACTGGCGCACGCTCCAGCCTTCCAACCGACATAACTCGGTGTAGAAGTCGCGCTTTAACGAATCGTCGAGGGCCGCGATCAGCCGCAGATGTGACCAGCTCAATTCGGCACACAGCGTGTACACAATCTGCGCGTCGGGGTAAGTCTGGGCGAAGCGGATGCACAGTCGCAACTGCCGCGCACTCCAGCCGCGCCCATAGTCGGCGCTCAGTTGCCGACCTAGCGTGGCGACGATCTCCTCGCCATAGCCCGCCCGCTGGCTGCCGAGGATTTCGCGGTGGATGCGTTCGCCGATCCGCCAGTACAGTTGGGTCAGCTCGGCATTCACCGCTGTGGCGGCCCGCTGGCGGGCGGCGTCGATCAGTTGGCGCAGCTCGGCCACCAGCGCCGTATCAGCAGCCGGCAAGGTGTTCATAACAGGCGAATCCGCCCGGTCAGCAGTTCCTGCATCATGGCCTGCTTCAGGGCACGGGTTTTGCTCAGGCGGGCTTCAAGAGCGGCCAGTTCGGCGTCCAGGTCGGAGAGCAGGGCGGCGACGGCGGTTTGTTCGGCCGCTGTTGAAGGGGCATCAATTCTTAACATCACCAGCTTAGAGGCAGACAAGCCAGGTTGAGCTGACGATTCAGAGTACTGATTGAGGTTCATGCGACTCAACACATAGGTCAGCCATTCGATTGCTATATCCGTGTTTGCGGTTACTACAAGCGCGTGCTCAGACGCAAAGAACCGACCTTCGACTCCAACAACATTCCCACACAAAGCATCTTGCCGACCAATCAAGGCGTATTTCCCATCATGCGTAAAAGTCGAGGTGTAACCACGCAAACCATTGCCGCCATAACACAGATAGGCAGAGTGTCCATCAATCCTAGCTGCGGTAATGCTTTCCCCGCTTTTTAGTTTGCATAAATCCCCCAAATACCTCACCTCCCACTCCCCGCTAAACCCCGGCAGTCGGGTTTGCCCGGTAAGGAGTTGCTGCATAGTGGCCTGTTTGAGGTCGCGCTTCTTGGCGATCAGGCGGGTCAGGCCGTCGAGCAGCGCATCTACATCCGACAGGGCGGTGGCGATGGCGCGTTGTTCTTCTATCCGATTTGGAATAGGATAGGAGTTACGCAGTTGGGTCTCTAACGCTCTGATTTTAAAAGAAATCGACCTGTGCAGCAGACAACAGAAATCTTCTATTAATCAATCACTTAGAATTTCAACTGCGTAACTCCTATAGGAATTGATATTTTTCCAAGCGCACCACGAGATATTCTCTTATGTGTCGTCCCACCAACGTGCTCTAGAACTGCATCGAACCACTGCGGTGTTGAGAAGTACTGCACAAGATACTCACGGTCCGCACTATCAGGATTCGGCCTAAAAATCGTTACATCCACAGATGTAATGACGTTTCCCTCACCCAGATCAGGCAAGATACATGCACGACCAGCCGGCTCGGAAAGGCGGCAAATCAACAAATCACCGACAATTAATAGCTTACACTTAAGTTTCTCAAACGAAGCTTTGTATATGTATTTCTTCCCTTCTTTCTCTACATATCGCCCGACACCAATGTTTCCCGTCTGAATTAACCTGATACCTTTGTCAGTGATATGTTCAGCCTCCACCCAGTCGCCATCATTAAAGCGGGCCTTTTGATACCCAGCGATCTCAAAAATTTTTCGAATATCCCAGTCTTCAGGTAGGGCTAAGGCAGCAGTGCGCTTAAGTTCAGGCCTCACCTCCATACCGCCCCCATCCGCTTGAGGTGTTCCTCCACCTTGGCCGACAGCACGGCCACCTCATCCACCAGTTGCGGCAGCGGCGTGGCGTAACGTTCAGCCAGTTCGCGGATGCGCCCGGTCAGAGTTTGGCCTACACGGTCGAGTTCGCCTTGCAGGTCGGCAGCAATCCGTGCCAGCCATTTGTCATCGACCACCAGCGTTTTGATCTCCGCCACGCTCAGCTTAGCGTAGTGGTCATGGGCCTGCTGGTCGAGTTGGACGTCCAGTTCCTTGACCGCTTTCTTGAGCTTGCTTTCTTGGTCGCTCAACTGGAGCCATTGCCTCAGCACCGCCAGTTCGTCCTTGGCGTCGGGATCATGACCGATTTCGTTGATGCGATCTTTCACTTGGGCGGCGTTGATCTTCTCGAAGCCGGAAAAGGCGGCATCCTCACCTCCGTGTTCCTCTTCCAGTTCGCTAACCTGGCTGGCGACAGCTTCAAGTTCGGCCTGTTTGGCCTCCAGCGCCGCCTGTTGCTGGGCAAAGTAGCGGGCAACGAGAAAGGGCTTGGGGATCAGCTCGCAGGCCCAGCCCTTATCCTTCTTTTTACCCTTCTTGTCGGTTTCGACGATACGCGCTGGTTTGGCCACCCAGCCATCAGCGGCGATCAGATAGGCGTCGTCTTGCATGGTTTCCGCCCAGTAGTCCATCAGGTGCTGATAAACCGCGTAGGGATCGAGCAGGGGCGCGGCCTGGAAGGTGGCGAGCAGGGTCTCGGAGACGGTGCCGATCAGGGCCTTGGGATGATCGTTCTGAGCAAAACCCACCAGCTTGGGTGTGAGCGCTTCGCGCCATTTGCTGAACAGCGTGTTCACCTTTTCGGTAAAGGCGATGAACTCCGCGTGACGGAGGATGGTGGCCTTGATCTCGGTCAGCGGCCGCGTGAGACGCGCGTAGCCAGGGCGGCCGGCCGATTCAAACAACGCCGCGCGCAAGCCGGGCATTTGCTGCCAGTCTGCGGCAAAGGCATCAATGTCCCGCTCCGGGATGCCGCCGTTGAGGTGGGCATTGATGTCCTGAAGGTCTTCCGGTTCGCTGCTGTCGATATAGCGCGGCAGGTTAAGATTGAAATCGTTCTTCGCGTCAGCAATCTCGGCAAAGGGCACCCTGCGGGCATAGCGCGGAGTATCGACCTGCCGGGTGAAGGTGTCCACGATCTTGTGGATGTCCTGCTCGCGCAGGCGGTTCTTGTTACCGTCCTTGATGTAGCCCTTACTGGCGTCGATCATGAACACCCCCTTGCGGGCGGTGGCGTTTTCCTTGTCCAGCACCAGGATGCAGGCGGGGATGCCGGTACCGTAGAAGAGGTTAGCGGGTAAGCCGATGATGCCCTTGAGGATGCCGGAGCGCACCAGTCGCTGGCGGATGACCGCCTCGGCATTGCCTCGGAACAGCACGCCGTGGGGCAGGATGCAGGCGGCCTTGCCGGCGCCCTTCATGCTGCGGATGATGTGCAGCAGGTAGGCATAATCGCCCTGCTTGGCGGGCGGCGCGCCCCAACTGAAACGCTGATAAAGGTCGTCCTCCGGGGCCAGGCCGGTGCTCCAGGTCTTGTCGGAAAAGGGCGGGTTGGCGACCACGTAGTCGTAGGTGCGCAGTCGCTCGCCCTCCTTGAACTTGGGGGCCGCCAGGGTGTTGCCAGAGAGGATGGTGGCGGTGGGGAAGTCATGCAGGATCATGTTCATCCGCGCCAGGCCGGCGGTGGTGACATCTTTTTCTTGCCCTTCCAGGGTGATCTTGCGACCGGCTTCGGCGGCGACTTTCAGCAACAGCGAGCCGGAGCCGCAGGTCGGATCGTAGGCGGTGGTGGCGGCCTTGGTGTTCTCCGGCGCAATGCCGATCACCTTGGCGATCACCCGGCTGACTTCGGACGGCGTGTAGAACTGCCCCTTGCTCTTGCCGGAATCCTGGGCGAAGTGACGCATCAGGTATTCGTAGGCGTCGCCGAGGATGTCGTCGTGTTCGGCGCGATTCTTCGAGAAATCCAGCTCCGGCTTCTGGAAAATGCTGATCAGGTTAGACAGACGTTCCACCATCGCCGACCCTTCGCCCAGCTTGTTGGGGTCGTTGAAGTCCGGGAAGTCGCTGTGCGCCAAGCGGATGTTGGCATCGATCAGGGGTTGGATGATCTGGGTGTTGATCTTGTCGCCGATGTCGCTCTTGCCCTTAAGGGCGATCATGTCCTTGAAACTGGCCCCTTTGGGAATGACGACCGGCGGGGCAAAGTCATCGCTGTGAGCGTACTTGTCGCTGATGTACTTGATGAACAGCATGAACAGAACGTAGTCCTTGTATTGGCTGGCATCCATGCCGCCACGCAGTTCATCGCAGGAGGCCCAGAGGGAAGAATAGAGGTCGGATTTTTTGATGGGCATGGGGTACGGCTCGCAACCTTCGACAAAGAGGTCACTTTATATCGGCAAGTGCCCCCGAAGGCGAGCCATCTGGCGATTGGTTGCCTGGGGTCTATGCCGGCCATCCAAACCGTAGCTATTGCGCGGTGGCTTTGACCGAGCCATTTTCAGTCAGCCATCTGCCAGCGTGGCCACCTTGCGCCCGTCGGCACGGTGCCGCAGGTGGTTTTTTAAGACACCGTTGAGCGAGGCAAGGGTTTGCCCCCGTTTGCCTAAACGAGGTGGCGATGCCGCAGCCAGTGCAATAGCCCACTTTGGCACTGGCTGCGGCATCGCCGCCATTCAACAAGCCTTCGTCCCCTCAGGATGATTTGTGGGTAATCGCGTACATCAGAACCCTCGCAACTCGCGCAGTCTGGATTAGACGATTCATCGCTCAAGAAGGCCCTAGATACTGCCAACGTAGCTAGCCCTCATCCATATCATTAGAACAAAAAACCCTACTACAGCGCGGTTAGTGTGCCCGCCAATTGCTCTAAAGCCTTTTTAAGCTTTTCGAGTTGTTCTTGTATTTTTTGGGTATGTTTTTTAATTTCTTGGTTAATTGCATAGGCTTCCTCCACAATGATTGAGATACCAATATCACGTAAATCCTTTACCAATTGTTGGTCGGCATTTATATGCTTGGCAGCACCAGGAACCGCTTTTGCGGCCGCACTTACTATCGGTATAGCCGCCTTTCCCAAAGCCACTACGATATATTTCGCTAACAATTTGAGTGTATCCAGGCCCGCACTAAAATCTTTCGTCAAGGCTGCCTTACCTAATTTCCATATCATCTGACCCACGAAAAAGGCCATAATTTTTTCATCGCGTAATGCCGAATTAGGAATCTCCGATAAAATTCGTTTTAGACACACCCAAAATACTTTATCATACAGCTTCGGGGCGAGGGTTTTGATAACTTGACAGGCTTCATATAAGACATAGACAGCAGCCACACTAATTCGAATGGCCGTTTGATTTTTATAACACCATGGGACTACACTGGCTGTGACAACAAATAAAGCTGCGTAGCCGCTCGTTGCCGATATTGCACCCAATAAAAATTTAGCTTCGATATCAAGCATTGTTTTGAGTGGGGTTAAGGAGCGGGTCAGCCCACTGATAAATGCCGCTGTGTAATCATTCACCCACCCTTCAAGATTCTGCGCGTAAAATCGACCACTTTCGGTGACAAAAACCACTTCCCCTACCAAGGTGTTATCCAGAGAGAATCCAGGCGTTAAACTAAGAATGATCCTCACCCCTCCTTTTATGCCTGGCCACACTTGGCCTACCTTGAGCGTACCTACTAAGCTCACCCAAGGTGATAAAACGGATTGAGTCGAAATAGTATCGGCAATATGGATAGACGTCACATGTTGAACATAGCGGATACTGACTTCAACTGGGGTATGGGAATCATGCCTGAGAAGTGCCACCATTTCTTTAATCAAAAGATCTTCGGCATTGGGTAGTACCGTCGGTGGAGGTAACGGGCCCATGGGGATTTTTGGACCGGATATTACAGTCTTGATGCCTTCCGCTACCTGATTGGCGGCCTTGTTGATCGCAGTGTTTATGGTTTCAGAAAAGCCTTGAGGAGCCGAAACAGTATTCTGCGATTTAATACGATTTACCCACTCAGGTCGAGCACCTACTCGTGCTGCTCCACGCTGATATTTCTTGATGATTGGGTACATGGAACGCCAAGTGGCCGGCCCCAATATCCCATCAGCGACAAGAGGCGGATGGGATTTTTGCCAATTACAAACGGCCTCAACAAAATCCTTGGGAGCCGGAGATTGGGTTTTTAAACCCAATATGTCACATACTTTTTCAAAATGATCAGGCCATTCTGTTTGCCGAGCATAAGAGGGTGTAAATCGAATAGCTACAAAAGTATTACAGGCCATGTTTTAATCCTTAAGGTGTAAAAAATACGAAGGTCTTGATGTGAAGGTAGGTAGTTTTAGCAATTTTCTTGCCAATTTTTCTGAAAACTTAAAACCAATAGAACTTACGCAAAGATCATATTAAGTAATAAATTTTTATGCTCAATGAAGTAATCTCTCAACAAGGTGTGCTTGTATTGACAAGGTGATGTGTTCAGTTTGAACGGTCAAATTTGGCCTGAACCCAGGCCAAGAACGCACAACCCCAACCCCAACACCTATTGATAATAGCCTTGGCATTTCATTCGCAACGCCTCCATACGATTCATTGGGAGTGATGCTTATCCAGTACCGTGTCGCCAAAGAGGAAATACCCTTTAACCTCCGATATACTATTGTCTCAAACCCAATTCTAATTAGCCTTGATGCGATCCGCGCGCCACACAGATAATGAGTAATAGCTGGGTCATGGCTAAATATCTCACAGTGGTTGTAAAGTACGTCAGCGTGTAATGGATTCGGCTCAACAAGTTCTAGTTGAGCGTGCTATTTGATTAGAGCGTTGTGCGATAAAAGTAGTAAGTGGCTGCATACGGTACACGCACCGTCTGCTGTACATTGCGGGAAGAACAAGGCTGCAAGGGTGCGATGCCGCCTGTGGTATGGACCCGCTGAATGCTCTGGACGCGGCTGAAATCGCCTGCGCCCGTAGTCGATTTAGCGGTCAAGAGTAACCAGGGAATGGCGGACGGCTCCGGGCCGGGATTGCGTGACTTAAGTTCACCGACCACGGTACTCCCATCGATGGATTCCCAAGTCGGCCCGGCATAGTGTTTGCCGATGGGATGACCTGCGCGATCCGTCAGCGTGGCCTCTGGTGCTTTGAAATTCCACCCGAAGCCCGAGGGGGCTTCAGGCTTGGCGATACACTCATAGATTTGTACACCCGTCGCCCACGCCTCTAGAAAGACTGATTGATCTTGAGGCGGCTGGAGCATCGTCGGCACATCGGGCGGCACGAGGAGTTTCGACGTGCAGCCGACTGCAAACAGGACGATAACCGACCGCAAGGCAGTGCTACGGCAAGATGTATTCCCTATTGAATTCCTGGGCCAAAATGTGAATTTTAAAATGTTCATTGTTGAATTTCCTGGACTTCACGGGCGCATTGAGGTCGGTCGGTACTACGAGTGACTAGCGATAAGGTTCCGGATCGTCATTTCCGCTGTTACCCGAATCATCAGTGCTGATGTCACTTTCCTTGAGAGAATCATCATTTCCATTATGGGCGGTAATCACATCAATCCGGCCGTAAAGGCCGTGCTGCTCGTCATTGGGACCGGCGGTAAAAAACAAGGTGTTAGTCGGTTGATTGGCAACACCATTGCCGAAACTCAAGCCCCAAAGGCCGTCGATCCGGAGGGGCTGGCGGTCGGCTTGCTGCAATCGACCGTGAAACTTACCGGTTATGAGTTCATAAGCGCTAATGGCCCCATCTCCGAAATTACCGACGAGTAAATGATTGCTAAACCGACCAAAGCTGGCGGGAGCAATCGCCATCCCCCAAGGCGCATTAAGCGTGCCGCGTGACGCCAAACGCCGCACGAGATGGCCATTGGCATCGAAGACATTGATGAAGCCAAGGCCGCGACCCGCCACATCATCTTCCCGATTGTGGTCTTGTTGGGCGTAGGTTACATAAAGATCACCATTAAGGTTTTGGATACCAAACGGTGCGAAACCAGAAGGCAAGCTCGGGTCGCTGAAAGAACCCGAAAGCGTGACAGGTTTGAAATCCTTGTCGAAGACGACGATTTTGTTATTGTGAAAATCCGTTGCGTAGAGGAAATGCCCGGTACCATTCGCAGCCAAGGCAAGACCTTTATAAATCGCACCGGCAGTTGAATTATCGTGGACGGTGACGGCGATGGTGGGCGGGGGAGAGGAAGGAGCGGGTGCCCAAGCCGCCAGAGTGCCGCTTTCGGTAGCGAAGATGAAGCGGCTGGGGTTAGCGCCGACCACGAAATCATTGGAGCTGTTGAAGACGATTCCGGTCGGGTTGCCGCCAGGAATAGTAACGACCAAGGTAGAAGGCGTTCCCGCACCGTCGTAAAGTGTGGAGGTACCGGTTCCAGTGTTGGCTACCCAAACTAGAGCGTTGGGGTTGAAGGCGATGCCCCAAGCATTGACGAGCTTCGGATCGGTATTGGCAGCAGCACCTGCTCGGTCGGACACTAAATTTTTCTGCTCGTAAACGCTCGTATCCGCCCGAGCGGATGGAGCGATCCCCAAGGTCAGTGCTAGCATCGCGAGACTTAACGTTCTACTCAACATAAGAGTTCTCCGTGGATCAATGGAAAATGACTGATCGCCTGGCAGCTAGCGACCGCTCGCTAAGAAATCGGCGGCCTGTGCGCCAGCGTCTTGGCGGACACCCAATGGGACTTGAATCCGTCCGCTCGTTTGGCTCTCATATAGCTAAATACCGTTCGAGCCTCATTTATTCCGGTATGGCGAATAAAATTGAAAAGTCCGTTTGGCGCTCGTGCGGAAATAAAATAATGGTGGGTTCCATTCGTTAGGTCGGTTCAAAGTGATGGAACAATGCATGTTCCATCCGCCATAACAATTGGGGCAAGTGGTGGCGAATTGGCCGCCGGAAAAGTTTGAAAAGGCGTTCGAGATCGTGATCTACACGAACGCCTGCAATTGATTAGGGAACCGGTTTTTTCGCGATCACGATTTCAAGATATTCGCCCGGCACCACCAAGGAGTGAAGGCCACCGAGGTTAAACTCTTCCAATAGGGTCGTCAGATCGGCGGTCAAATCAGCTTGGCGAGCCGCATCGAGCGCGGCAAACACCTTGTGCGTCGGCCCGTAGTAGTTACGAAACACCTCGATCCAATGAGCGGCTGAACGATAGCGAAAATTGAAATTTCGCCGCGCGCAGTGAATGGCGCTAGCCTCAGCTCCGAACAGTTCCTTAAGGCGCGGTTCGAAACCCCACAGCACCGGAGATTTAAGACCAGCCGGTGGCGGAGCGTAGCAGGCGATCAGCTTAAACAATCGGCCAATAAAGCCTTCAGGCGTCCAATTGGCCATACCAATCCGGCCGCCGCCACGCACCACGCGCAGCAGCTCGCGCGCTGCTTGAGTCTGATCGGGGGCAAACATCGCGCCGAAGGTGGAGAGCGCGACATCGAAAGAACCGTCAGCAAAAGGTAGCGCTTCGGCGTCTGCCGTTTGGAATCGAATGTCCAAACCTTCGGCCGCTGCGCGCGCGGCGCCTTTTTCGAGCAAATGCGGTACGTAGTCGGTCGAGGTAACTTGCGCGAAGCGGCGAGCGGCCGCTAGCGTCGCGTTGCCGTTACCGGCCGCCACATCCAACACCCGCTCGTCGGCGCGCACCTCAGCCGCTTCGGCCAGCGACTCGCCGACGATCTGGAGGGTTACCCCGATCATCGCGAAATCCCCGCTGGCCCAAGTGGCCTGCTGGCGTTGCTTGATTGCATTGAAATCAATGGCGGCGCCGGTCGATGCGGTGGCCGGGCCAACATTCGGTTCAAGACCCATGGAAATTCTCCTGATGTAATGAGAACGGAAATCAACAGCACGGTAGCGATTTTGTGAACGATCCGCCGAACGAGACGATGCGCCGTGGTTCGGTCGAAAAGGCCCAGTTACCGCGCTAGGGGTGCTGGCGACTACTCGGTGAGCGGCCTACTGAACTCGCACCAGCGCCCTGCTACTATTCGAGCGATGGCGCTGAAATTCAGGCATTCGTTTGGCTCTCATGAGGACTGAATACCGCTTCGAGCGAATTTATTCCGGCCGAGTGGAAAAATTCTTGAACCGACATGACCCCGGACGGGAATAAAAATACGGATCTGGGGCTTCTCACTGATGAGGTATTAGAATTGGCTGAATTCTCGCGGGCCAGGCGTTTCAAAACGGTCGTGCTGCCGCACCTGAGCGCGGCTTATCGACTGGCGCGCTGGCTGGTTCGCGACGAGAGCGATGCGCAAGATCTAGTACAGGAGGCTTGTGTCTCGGCGTTTACGTCCATTGCCGGCTTTGAAGGCGAAAACGGCAAGGCGTGGCTCTTGACCATCGTTCGCCATGCCTGTTACCGCTGGCTGAAACGTCGCCAGCGCGGACCCGTTACCGAAGAATTTGATGAAACGATGCACAGCTTGGAGGAGGACGGTTCGTCGGTCCATCAACCGAATGAGGATCCCGTGGCTTGGTTATTGCGGGAAGAGAGCCAGCAGCGCGTTTGTCAGGCCCTGGAACGGTTGCCGATAGAATTTAAAGAGGTCATCGTCCTCAGAGAATTGGAAGGTTATTCTTACCGCGAGATTGCTGATATTGTGGCTATACCCACGGGCACAGTCATGTCGCGCCTGGCGCGCGGACGGGCGCTGTTGTGGAAATACCTGGCGGATCAAAGTGGGGAATCTTGATGCACTGCGACGCTTTCCGGGTTCTATTGCACGGGGATCTTGATGGCGAGTTGTCGCCCGCCGAGACAGTCCGTCTGGGTGAACATTTAGCGACTTGCGAAGCGTGCCGGCGCGTCCGTAAGCGGCAATTGACGCTGCGCGCAGCCCTCAAAAAACACGCGGCGGGACAATTTGCGATGCCCAAAGGGTTTCCAATCCGCGTTCTGGCTGCGTTGCCCGCTGAACGGGTGACGCCTTCCCTATTATCGTTCCCTAGACGTTGGTTTGCATTCGGCACGGCGCTCGCCAGCGTGGCGGTACTCGCAGGGGGCCTGACTTACTTTTTAGTGATGTCCGGTCAGGATGAGCGGTTTTTTGATGAGGCCATCGCCGGACATACGCGTTCGCTGCTCGCTGATCACCTGACGGATATCGCATCCTCTGACCCGACAACTGTCCGGGCCTGGTTTCAAGACAAGCTGAATTTTGTACCACCCATCAAGGATATCTCCACCCAAGGTTTCACTTTGGTGGGCGGCCGTTTGGAGTACCTCTATGACCGCGAACTGGCCGCCATCGTCTACCAGCGCGGCGCGACTGCCATCAACATGTTTGTCTGGCTGGCGGAAACCCTCCCAAAAGCGGTGCCTCAACAGTTTTTGGATGAAGGCTTCAGCCTGGAATTATGGGCGGAGGCGGGCATCAATTACTGCGTGGTGGGTAAACTGGATAAAACGGAGCTTGCAGAGTTTGTTCGAGCCTATCGTAATAGGCCGATTTGAAAATCATTTTCAAACATTCTGCCCCGGATCGTTTTCTCTCTCCACTCCCGATCTCTCTAACCTTGAATGATAAAAACTCATTTCTTCGCCCGAAGCACTTGCGATCCGGGGGCCGACGCGCGTCCGCCAGAATCCGTTCTCGCTCCACGGACGTATCATCGCGCGGGTGACCACCCCCCCTGCCGGGGGACCACCGCCGCCAGACCTTCGGCATTGAAACGCGCCACCAAGGCCGCCACCACATCGCCCGATAGGCGACCCGCCGCCCGTGCGGTATCGGTGTAGCTGTGGCCATCCGCCACCGCCACCGCCAGCACCGCTTTAGCGCGCCACTGGGCTGGCCGCAATCGCTTGGCCTCGACTCAAGGGATAAGTTGTTGACGCTCCTCTTCAAGGAGCGGCCGCAGCGGGTTCTTGGGACTGCGGGCCATGGCTACCTTCCTGCTTCGCTATCAACTCATCGCTTATCCCTCGTGAATCAGTCATGGCGACGAGCAAAGCAAGTGACCCACTAGAACCCTTCCTTTTGGCCGCGTGATATCGCGGTGGCCACGAAATAGCGAAGCTCTTTAGCTTCGTATCGCTTTCCTTTGTTTCATATAATTTAATTAACTATTTGAAAAACATTGCTTATATTTTATTTTTTTCACTTGGCACGCCATTTGAAATAGATCGCTATAGGTCGTCACCGTTCGAACCTCAGAGTCAACCTCACTAGGTTTTTTCATTTCGACGGTGCATCCAGACCCAGCCCAGACGGCGTATTGATAAGCGTGGTCTGGCAACTGTGAGAATGTCGCCATTCCACAATGATGCAATGTAGTAGGTTTCAATCCACTCTTTAGGAGTCACATAGTATGAATAGCAAAACCCTCGTCAATTCCGCCCTGGCCAGCGTTTTCGCCCTTGGTTTGGTCGCCAATGCCAGTCAAGCAGTCGCCGCCGATGATAAAAATGCCGAGAAGTGTTACGGCGTCGTTAAGGCGGGCAAGAATGACTGCAAAACCGATGCTCATGCGTGCGCCGGTCAGGCCAACAAGGACGGTCAAGGGGATTCCTGGGTGTTCGTTCCCAAGGGCACCTGCGAAAAAATCATTGGCGGCAGCACTCAGCCAAAGGCGTAAGGCGATTGCTATGAGCACCAAGCCAGGCGCGTCCAGGCTTGGTCCCAGCTCGATTCCGGCCCGTGCCGGAATCGGCCTGCGGGCCGATCACTACGACGCCGTGTTGGAAACCTTGCCACCGGTCGGCTGGTTGGAAGTCCACAGCGAGAACTATTTTGGCGCAGGCGGTAAGCCCTTGGATTATCTGGAGCGCATCCGCGCCCATTATGCCCTGAGCTTACACGGCGTGGGTCTATCCATCGGCTCGACCGATCCGCTTAATCAGCGCCATCTCGCCAAACTGAAAGGATTGATTCAGCGTTTTGAGCCGACCTTGGTTTCGGAACATTTATCCTGGAGTTCAGTCGGTGGGCGCTATCTCAACGACCTGTTACCGCTGCCGTATACCGAAGACGCGCTGGATCATTTCAGCAAGCGTGTGGTGCAAGTACAAGACGCGCTGGGTCGGCAAATCCTGATCGAGAACCCGTCCAGCTATCTGCAATACGCAGCGTCGGCCATCCCTGAATGGGAATTTCTGACGGTGCTGGCCGAACGTAGCGGCTGTGGCGTACTGCTCGATGTCAACAATATCTACGTCAGCGCCCGCAACCACGGCTTCGATGCCAGCGCTTATCTACGGGCGATTCCGCGCCATCTCGTCCGGGAAATCCATCTGGCTGGCTTTACCGTGAATCGTTTTGCTGGCAGTGAAATTTTGATCGACACGCATAGCCGTCCAGTCGATCCGGCGGTGTGGGTGCTGTATCGACAGGCCGTGGCGCGGTTCGGCGCCATTCCAGCCTTGGTCGAATGGGATACCGATCTACCCGAACTGGCGGTGCTGGTCGCCGAGGCCGAGCACGCCGATGCCATTCTGGAGGAATGTCATGTCCAGGCTGCGTGAATTGCAATTAGGCTTTGCTGCCGCCGTGCTGGACGGACGCAGTGGGGATTTTGACCATCAAATTCTAGCTCGGGGATTGAGTGGCGACCGCCGGTTGCAGGTTTACCGCAACAATGTCGCATTGAACCTGCATGGTGCGCTCGCTGCGGTGTATCCGGTCGTCCGCCGGTTAGTGGGTGAGAAGTTTTTTCAGTACGCAGCGGCGCAATACCGCATTCATCATCCGTCCCATTCAGGCGACCTACACGTTTTCGGAGAACATTTCCCTTACTTTCTTGAGACGTTCGAGTCGGTCGCTCATCTAGCGTACCTCCCCGATGTGGCGCGGCTGGAATGGCTCTACCACGACGTTGCTGATGCGGCTCGCCATCCGGCGCTCGACTTGGCAGCGCTGGCTGAGGTACCGGCCGAACGGCAAGGCGAATTGCAGTTTCAACTCCATCCCGCCGCCCGCTTGCTCAAGTCGGCGTTTCCAATTCTCCACATCTGGCAGATTAACCAAGACGATGACGCTGGCGATGCGTCCGTGGATTTGAGCGAAGGCGGCATCCAGTTGCTGATTATCCGCCGCAACAATTTAGAGATCGAATTTTGGCCGCTGGAAAACGGCGAATTCACCCTCCTCCAGGCTTTGGCCGACCAGCAGGATTTCGCCACGGCCTGCGAGCGGGCGATGGCCGCGCAACCAACCCTTGATTTACCCGCCTGCTTTAGCCGGCATGTCATGCACGGCGCGCTCGTCAGTTTTCATTCACTTCGTGCGTAAGCACCGATGACCTCAACCCTTTCAGGAGAACGCGATGATGGCCACCACCCACCTGCTCGACGAGCCACCCCCTCTTTCTTTCTGGGCGAGAACCGCGCCGCTGATGAAAAAAGCGGATGACCTAGTTCACAAGATCGGCGAACGGCTGACGCCGGTCGCCGATTTAATGGCTCGCTACTGGGTCGCCAGCGCGTTCTTCGCGTCCGGTCTGACCAAGACCCTGACCGGTAGCTTCACGTTGTTTGGGCATACCTTCACCTATCCAGTGAGCGTATTTCCAACCGAGAGCACGTTCACGCTGTTCCAGTATGAATACCATGTGCCACTGTTGCCGCCCACGCTGGCGGCTTATATGGGCACGGCGACGGAGCTATTACTGCCGGTGTTTCTACTGCTGGGTCTGGGAACCCGCTACGCCGCACTGGTGCTGTTCGTATTCAATGCCATCGCTGTCAGTTCCTACCCCGAACTGACCGAAGTGGGTTTGAAAGATCATCAGGTTTGGGGATTGTTGCTGTTCATCACCTTCTGCCACGGCCCTGGCAAGCTGTCTCTGGATCATTGGATCGGTCGGCTAATTCGCCGCTGAGCCGCCCTTTCCCCACGCTCGTCGAGATCGACACTCTATGAATAACCAGGCGCAACCCGTCGATGCAGTCAGCGTGGTCGAAACGGTTCCAGCGAGCTTTCCGAGTGTGGAAGAAATCGAATTACTCTGGAGAATCGGCCTATTTTCCGCGGCTGACGAGCGGGCCTTACGCAAACTATGGCGGATTCTGCAAGAGCAGGCCGATGATTATCTCGACCGGGTGCTCGGCATGGTAGCGGCCTATCCAGCGCTTGCAGATGCGCTAGCCGTATTACATAACGGGACAGCGGGGAACGTCATGGAAAGTTGCCCCCCGCTTCGCCAGATCTTTCAACGCTGGCTTTCCGAAACCTGTCTTTCGCCGCACGAGTCCTTGTGGCTTCGGCAATTGTATGCCGAACTCCCGTTAAATCCATCAGCGCAAGCGTTGCTCACACGGTTACCCGATTTTCGGTATCTGATCGCCCTGTCGTTTCCCCTACTCGCCACAGCCAATACTCTGCTGATCGATCACGGGCTGAGTCCTCAAGATATTGAGCGGATGCAGTCGGCGTTTCTAAAAGCCATCCTGTTGCAGGTGACTTTATTGAGCAAGCTTTATGTCAAGGAGGGGCTTTGGTAAATGAAATTCACGATAGAGTTTCCGACGTGGATATCAATCTGTCCAGCCTTGTTGGACAAGACAATTCGCAGAATCGATATCCACGTCTGAAGCGCTACCGCCCAGCAAGCGGCAGTACAACCACTGAGTACTAGACCTAAAGTATCGAGGAAATTGCAATGAAAACGTCGATCAAACTGCCTGTTATCCTGATTTCCACTCTAGCTATGGGTGTTGCGTTCGCCCAAGGCTTCAACATGAAAAATGCACAAGAAATGGATGAGAACCATGATGGTAAAATTACCAAGGAAGAATACATGAAGCATAGTAAGGATATGGCAGCCTGGGCTAAAATGGATACCAACAAAGATGGCGTTTTAGATGCAAAAGAAATTCGGCAGGGCTTCAACAGCAAATAATGCTGCTTATTAAGTGGCACTCTTTTTTCACAGCCCGCAGTGGCCATTACTGATTCCAATGGGGTGGACTAAAAACACCCCATTGTCTTTTTTCCATTCTTTAGGAACAATCGTGACTGCTAGTGGAATGGACAAGATAAAGAACGGAACCACCTATAAAATTCAGCAAAAACCGCTATAAATAAAACGAAAGATCGCTTTCTGAAAAACCGTTTTCTAAAGGTTTGACCATGAACGATATGGTTATCTCTGCTGACCGACGCGCCACGCCGCGCAGCGATATCGAACTTCTACCCGCCGACGAGCGCGACGCCATACATCTGGCCTTGCGTTCCATCGTCGAGGGCACCGCCACCGCCACCGGCGCCGAATTCTTCCGCGCCCTGGTGCGAGAACTGGCGCGGGGGCTGAACGTGCGTCACGCTTTCGTCAGCGAATTGCTGCCGAGCGGCGCCCGAGTCCGTACCTTGGCGTTCTGGTTCAATGACAAACCCGCCGACAATATTGAATTCGATCTGGAACATACCCCCTGCGAGATCGTGATGCGCGGTGAAACGGTGTATTACACCCACAAGGTATGGGAGGCGTTTCCCCATCATCTGCGGCTCAAGGATTTGGGAATCGAAAGTTATTTTGGCGTGCCGCTGATCTCTGAGTCGGGCCGCGAAATGATGGGCCACTTGGCTATCTTGCATGACCAACCGACCGTCAAGGAATTTCGGGGCCTGGCGCTGATGCGCATTTTCGCCGCTCGCGCCCGCGCCGAGCTGGAGCGCAAGCAAGCTGAACAGGCGCTGCGCAAGAGCGAGGAACGCTTGTCCAGTATTTTGGCGAGCGCCATGGACGCGATTATCACCCTCGACGCCGAACAGCACATTACTTTGTTTAATCCTGCCGCTGAAAAGATCTTCCGCTGCATGGCGGCGCAGGCTATCGGCCAGCCTTTCGAGCCTTTTCTGTCCAAACGGTTTGGCAATCTGCTCAAGGGCTATTGCCTGGCTGTCCAACCGGCCACGGTGACGTCCCAACAGCTATGGGCGCCTGAAGGATTGACCGCACGCCGTCATGATGGCGAGGAATTTCCAGTCGAGGCTACGCTGTCGCCACTGAAGATTGAGGGCCGACAGTTTTTTACCGTGATCCTGCGGGACATGACCGAACGCTGGCAGTCGGAGGCAACCCTCAAAAAGCTGCAACTGGAAAAAGTTTATCTTCAGGAGGAGATTAAAACCCGACAAAGCCCCGATCATATTGTCGGCGAGTCGCCCGCTATGCAGGAGGCTTTTGCCTATGCCGAACAAGTAGCAAGCACCGATTCCACAGTCTTACTGACTGGCGAGACCGGCACTGGTAAAAGCGTCATCGCGCGGGCTATTCACGACATGAGTGACCGGCGGGACAAGCTGTTTGTCCCGGTCAATTGCGCCGCCTTGCCCGGCGAACTGGTAGAAAGCGAACTGTTCGGCCATGAGAAGGGCGCCTTTACCGGCGCAACCACCCAGCGCAAGGGCCGTTTTGAACTGGCCGATGGCGGCACTTTGTTTCTGGATGAGGTTGGCGAATTAACGGCTGGCGCTCAGGCCAAGCTGTTACGGGTGTTGCAGGATCAGGAATTCGAGCGCGTCGGCGGGGTACAGACGCTAAAGGTCAATGTCCGACTGGTCGCCGCCACCAATCGCGATTTGGCCAAGATGGTCAAGGAAGGTGGCTTTCGCGCTGACCTGTATTACCGGCTGAATGTTTTTCCGATTCGTATGCCCTCTTTGTCCGAGCGCCCGACCGATATTCCGCTGCTGGCGCGATTTTTTCTAGACAAGTTCGCCCGAAAAATGGGCAAGTCGATTCGTGATCTCTCCCCCAGGGCGTGCGAGCGGCTATTGAATTACCCGTGGCCCGGCAATATCCGCGAACTGCAAAATGTGATCGAGCGGGCTGCTATTCTCGCCCGTGGTCCGCTATTAGAAATCGATAATGCGCTCGAACTGCGTTTGGAAACCCAAGAAACGCCGACTGCTACCGAACCCTTATTATCCTTTGAAGCGATGGAGCGGGCCTATATTCTGAAAATCCTGGAACGGACCCGCTGGGTGATCGAAGGCGAACAAGGGGCAGCGACCATCTTGGACTTGAATCCCAGCACTTTGCGTTCCCGGATGCAGAAGTTAAGTATCCGCAAGCCTAAATTATCTGCCTGAATTAACCCCCGCCTTGATGTACTGCATTCGATCACTCTGCATTGGTACAGACTCTCCTACCACTCCACGAAATAGCGTCGTACTGCGATAGATCGAATTCCTCAGCGAACTTATCCCCTTCAGCGATTTCACTAACCGTTATTTATTTGGAGAAAATCGATGCCAGAAACAACCTCGGGTGGAATGCGAATCAGCTACGATGACGCAGGCACCGGCGAACCCGCGCTCCTTTTCCTGCCGGGCTGGTGTGGCAGTCGCCGTGTTTTTACGCCACTTGCTACCCAGTGCGCCGCACAGCGACGCACGCTGGTACTCGACTGGCGCGGACACGGGCAGTCTGAAACACCCAATGGAGATTTTGGGGCAAGCGCTTTGGTTGATGATGCCCTCGCGGTGATTGCGGCCAGTGGTGCGAAGCGGGTGGTGCCCGTCGCGCTTTCGCATGCGGGTTGGGTCGCCATCGAACTGCACCGTCGGCTAGGCTCACAAGTCGGTAAGCTGGTGTTGCTCGACTGGATCCTGTTTGCGGCGCCCCCCCCGTTTCTTGAAGCACTCCAGGCGCTTCAAGATTCAATGCGGTGGCAGCAGACCCGCGAACAACTCTTTGCGATGTGGATCGGGGGCTTGGCTATTCCCGAACTCTCCTACTACGTGCGGGAGGATATGGGGTCTTACGGCTTCGACATGTGGTCGCGCGCGGGTCGGGAAATAAGCGCCGCTTACGCTCAAGCCACCAGCCCTCTGCATGCGCTGGCTACTCTCAAACCTCCGGTATCCGTATTGCATTTGTATGCCCAGCCGGACAGCCCAGATTATCTGGCAGCACAACAGGCATTCAGTGCCGAGCAGCCGTGGTTCCAGGTGCGTACCATGCCCGCTCGCAGCCACTTTCCGATGCTCGAAGCGCCCAATGAAATGGCAGCAGCAATTGAGGAATTTATTAGCGCTTCACCTTAAAGCGCGTTCTTAAGGATCTCAAAGTGCTATCGACCGCCGATCAAATGGCGGTCATCCCGCCATAACGCCCCCAAAGAAAATACCGCGCTACGACTGAGCACTGTGCAAAGCCAGAGTTGCGCGGATGCTTTTTCTGCAAACCCAATTGAAAGCCGCGTAGCTGGGCAAACACCCTCCTTTGCAGTGGAAAGAATAGCCGACCACGTTATTTAACAGCTTTACGATATATCGCGGCTGCTCTTTTTAAGCGCACTTCAGCATAATTTATAACTAATTGATAGTAATGTTTATTTTTATTTAATTGAGATGGCATGGAGGTTGCTAAATAGAGATTAACCACTGCTGTTATCTCTCTAGTAACCTATGAGGAGTCACTCGATGAATAAGACGATTCGCAACATCATCCTAATTTCCGCTTTTGGTATGACCCCTGTTTTTGCAAGCGCTGGCTCCAGCGTTTCTAGCCACGGCAGCGTAAGCCCCAGCACTGTTCAAACTATCCAATATCATGGATCGGAAAACTCTTTTGTCAGCGCTTGGAATGAAGCCCGCGTTATCACACCTTGGAATGGAGTAGAAGCCACATCTCCCACAGCTAAAAATTCCATGTCGTCTTCAGCGACAAGTATGGCTAAAACCAGTTGCACGTTAAGCCCGCGCATTGGATTCAATCAGGATAACAATTTTCCAAGTTGCTGATTGCGGATTTGCAATTGAGCCTGGCACTTTTCCGGTTGGATGAATAAATCCGCCGGAATCGTTGCTCGACAATTCTCGATGATGGCCAATTTTTATTAGGTCAATCACCATTAAATCATACTGATTTTTTACGAGAGATTTTTATTGAGCTGCTATTGACTTAATGCGTGAGGAATCGCCATGAATCAACCATCCGTTAACCGTGCTATTGATGCCAACCCAGGTATTTGAAGGAAATGGCGAATAGGCGGCGTTTTAAGCGCCGACCTATCGGCTGCCCTGCTCACTTTGATGGCGCGAGACAAAACCAAGCCGTTTCCATGGCGTCCCACTACGATAAAACCCATTCTATCCAATTGAATTGGATGCAGAATCTTCTTGAAGGAGAAATTTATGTCGCTGACTGAGACCCGTGAACCCCTTTTGAAGGGTCAGCGCGCCCTGGTGACTGGAGCCAGTTCCGGTATTGGCGCGGCCATTGCCAAGGCGCTGGCAGCGGCTGGAGCCAAAGTTGTGGTCAATTACGCCGGTGGCGCACAACGAGCGCAAACTGTGGTCGCGCAAATCCAGGCTAACGGCGGTGAAGCGATGGCAATTTGTGCCGATGTCAGCCGGGAAGAGGACGTCGAGGCGATGTTCGTCCAGATGTTCGCAGCCTGGGATAGTATTGACATTTTGGTCAATAATGCCGGCTTGCAAAAAGATGCACCGCTGGTCGAGATGAGTCTGGCTGATTGGCGGCAGGTCATCGACATTAATTTGACAGGCCAATTTCTCTGCTCGCGCGCCGCCGCCCGTGAATTCCTGCATCGGGGCATCGCGCCGGAGCTGTCACGCGCCACCGGTAAAATCATTTGCATGTCCTCGGTGCATGATGTTATCCCGTGGGCCGGACATGCCAACTACGCTGCCTCCAAGGGCGGCGTCAGCCTGCTAATGAAAACCTTGGCTCAGGAACTGGCGCCGCAACGCATTCGAGTCAACGCCATTTCACCCGGCGCGATCAAGACCCCGATCAACGCCGCTGCTTGGAGTACGCCTGCGGCAGAAGCGGATTTGCTGAAGCTGATCCCTTACCGCCGGGTTGGGGAACCCGACGACATCGCCCAAGCTGCGGTCTGGCTGGCTTCGGATGCTTCCGATTATGTCACCGGCGCCACCTTGTACGTGGACGGCGGTATGACCCTCTATCCTGGCTTCGATCAGGGAGGTTGATTTATGGCATTACCTCAGTACGACATCCTCATCATCGGTTCCGGTGCAGGCGGATCGGCGGCAGCCTATGCCCTGGCTCGCGCCGGGTGGCAGGTGCTCCTGCTGGAAAAGGGGCTAGAACTCCTGCGCGACGGTAGCACTCTCGATGTCGATAAAGTGATCCGGCAAGGGCTATTCAAGAGCAAGGAGCCGTGGCTTGACCGAAACGGTGAAAGTTTCGCACCGGAGGAATACTTTAATCTGGGGGGCAAAACCAAGTGGTATGGCGCGGCCCTGGCGCGTTTTGAGCCGCACGAATTTGAGGCCGACTCAGCCCATCAATGCCTGCCTTGGCCGATGGCCTATCAGGAATTAGCACCGTATTACGACCAGGCTGAACAGTTGCTCAAGGTCCATCGGTTTGAACCGGAACCGGATTTGCAAGCTATCGTCAGCAAACTAACGCGCAATGGCGCGGGCTGGCGTGCTCAGCCGCTGACGCTGGCCCTCGATCCTCATATCCTCGAATATCCCGAAGAAGCCAGCCACTTTGATGCCTTCGCTTCGGTCAAGAACTTGAAAGCCGACGGTGAGAATGCCTTGCTAGATCCCGTGCGGCATTTACCGAACCTGACTATTTTAACCGGTCAGGCAGTTCTCGATCTCATCGCTGACCCTGCCCGACCGGAGCATCTCCTGGGGGTTCGCACCGAAGCGGGCGCAGAATTTAGAGCCGATACCGTTTTACTGGCCGCAGGGGCGCTGCACTCGCCACGCTTGTTGCAAGATTATTTCGCCCACAGTGGATTGAGCGAACGCTTGCCGAATGCCAAGGTCATCGGGCGCAATTACAAATGCCATCTACTCAGTGCGGTGCTGGCGTTTTCAGCGACCCGCAAGACCGATTTATTGCGGAAAACCTTGTTGTTGCTCAACGAACGGCTCCCCCATAGCAGCATTCAGCCGCTGGGCTTCGATGGCGAACTGCTGAGCACCCTGATTCCGGGTTTCGTGCCGCGCTGCGTGGCCCGAGCGCTTGGCCAGCGGGCCTATGGGTTTTTCTTGCAGACCGAGGACGGCTCCGACCCCGCCAATCGCGTCATCGCCAAACTCAATGGCGCACGTTATCCGCAACTGGATTATGACCCGGAGCGACTACCGGCGGCACACGCTGAACATCGCCGCTTAGTGCGCGGCTTTATCCAATCGTTGCTGAAAATCGGTCTACCAGCGGCTGCCAAGGCGATTCCGCTGGCGGGTACGGCGCACGCCTGTGGTACCCTGGTCGCGGGCCGCGATCCTGAAAATTCGGTCGTAGATGCTCGTGGTAAAGTGCATGGGCTGGACAATCTGTACGTCGTGGACGGCAGCGTGTTACCGCGCTCCAGCCGGGTCAACCCATCGCTCACCATCTATGCCTGGGCGTTACGGGTGGCGGAACAGTTAGCACAGCGGGAACAACCCACATAAGCGACCGGCTTCCACAGTTGATCCGCTTCGGGCGAGCGGTGTGCGCGCATACTAGGGCCTTTCCGGCCCACCGAATCCAAGGCGGTGGGCATGGGTACCTGCTCATCCTGCCGGGCTTTCTTGCACATGAGACCACCTTCTTCGGGCCGCATAAACAATCGAAATAAGCAGCGGCGTAAAAAGTAGCACAATAAACAGCCATATCCAGGGGAAAGGTGCGACCATGGTCGAATTGATAGCCCAGCGTATCTTGTAGGGGCCGTACAGCCAGAAAAACTCAACTACACCAACCACCGTTGGCAGTCCTAATCCCGCAAGGAGCACCGCCATTCTGCCGCCCCATCGGGTAGGGATCACCCAGCAATTGGCAAGGAGCAAACTCGGCACAATAAAGATTGAGCCAAAAAACAAGCTCATTCCATCCCAACTGCCGGTACCGCTCTGCGATCCAATCAGAACAAACTGATAGATAATGAAAACCACAAGCGGGAGCAGAATTCCATGAGCAATTCTTGTAGTGGTAGAAACCCCCTCTTTTACGATGTATTCATAACTCACGAGGTCTTCCTTCGGCAAGCGACATCGATACCAGCGGAATGACAAGATTTGCCCATGATTCGCCAGAGAGCAAAATTATTTCATCCAGGGGGCCTACTCATTAAACCAGCAACCTTGCTGCTACGCTTACGCCAAACACGCTTGAGCAAAGCAGTTCCGCCGACCAGCGCCAAGGTGATGATCGTGGCGATCACTGCATAGCCGCCAATGAACATCCAACCCAAGGCTCCAAACTCGCCAATGCGCACAGACTGGACTGTGACCAGCATCTGGCCGAGAGCGTAGCCGAGGGGAAGGCAAACGCCTCGGACGTGGCCAACCAAGCCGCCGGTGACTGCGATTAGTAGCCACGAGAGCAACCAAATTGGCGTATCTGCGTCCCAAGGCTCGACCTGCCCTGTGAGCCAGGGCGAGAACCACCAAATAGCCACGCCGGACACGACGCCGAGTGTTAGCAGCACGAGCGTCTTACGTATTGGTGTCATCTTCGAAGCAACCTATAGCGAAGCGCCCGGGTGCAGGCTCTACTAAAGAAAGGCGTTAAACGGCACGCAAAAACAGAGCGAAGCAGCATTCTTGCACGTCTGGTTGAACACGTTGTCAGGTGCGATGTTCATTTACCCCGCGCTACCCGAAGGTTTGCGCGCCAGAAAGAATGCAATGATTATTCCCTCAACCAGAGAACCCAATAGCAAGATAGTGAGTTCAAGAGTATTCAGAAGGAATGGCTCACCAAGCAAAGTGTTGTAGATGAACCATTCCTGAAACAACCAATACATCAACCAAATTGTTAACCCCCAGAAGAGACCTTTTTTAAACCAAATCTTTCCGGGTATAGATGGCATGAGGACGTTGAACAACCAAGCGTGGATAATGCTCAATAGGACAAGGCCAGCGACCGATACCGGTATATTTCGTTTCGGGGTGATCTCTATAAAGAGCTGGCTCTGCCATTCTGGATTGTAAAGTATCGACTGAATCGGAGAGATGGAAAAGAGCGCGCCCAGCACCCCATTGCCAATAAAGCCACCAACGAGACCTGCAACCAGAATTCTCACAGCTCTGTTCTTCGTCATTATTTTCTCCTTTTGGTGGTTTGTAGTTGGCTCACAAACTCTACAGAGGAGCGAAAGATATTTATATCCTTTTGGTAGTCAGCAGACCTCGCGCGATTTATTTGAACCCACTCCCTCATTTTCGATTTACCAAGAGGCTGGAAAGGAACAACATGATCCTCAGATAGGAGTTTATTCGCTATTTTCTCAGGTATTTTTAGTCCTACTCCTTCGCCGTAGATACAGGCAAACAGCTTCCCATTTGCGTAGTAAGCGGGATAACCAAACATCTTTCCATCCACCACGCTTGGCATTTTGAGTAGTAAAGAATCGAGGACTGCCTTACGGTCAGATTCGCTGTTCGATTTTGGCATGTGTAGCCTCTATTCGCGCCCAACGCCTGTGCTCAGCCGCGCGACCGCGAAGTGGGCGCGTCGGCTGGAGCGCCTTGTTGGGCTTTCCGTTGCGTCAATAACCAGAAGACATACGCCGTGGATGCTCCGGCAAGCAATACGGGTAGAACAGAGATGGTCCAGCCCGTCTGCCAGAAAGGAAGACTCAGCGCCGGTAGCGTACTTGCTGCTAAAAGATAGCGGATGCGGTAGCGGTTCACCCACTGGAGAACCAGCGCAACCGGCAACCCATAGAAAAAAGTGAAAAAATAACCCACAACAGTGGCATTGATCGAAACGCCGATGAGTGACTGAAGCGGTGGCAGGCCCCAAACCGAAGGATCAAGCCACTCATGCAGAATGAAAAACACCCATCCGCTCGTGAGCGGAATAATCAACGGGGCAACAGCCGCCGTAAGAAGACAGGTTAGAAAAGTGGGTTTCATAAGGATCAATGTTTAAGTTCAGCCGCCGGCGTCAGCCGGTCAGCTGGAGCGCCTTGTTAGGCGGCTTGAAGCTTCAGCTATCTCTAGCAGATAACGAAGGGCTTTGTTGACAGCTTCGTCGTTTGGGAAAGCTTGTGCAATATCGGGTTCAAGGAGGACAACATTACTTTCCTCTTTGATGCGATTCGCGTATTTGCCACGCACAATTTCCCCAAAGTCTGACCTTTTATATTCAGAGCGAAGCTCGTCTGCCATTTCTGACTTAATCTTCTTCATAAATTTGCCTTTCCGCATTTGTTGCTAATCGTGCGGATATAATCCGAATCAGATTTCCGCGCTCTGTGTGAGATACCGCAAGCAAACGGCCCCGCGCAGAAACGCCAAATGTTACGAAACGTTCTTCATCTTCCGAATGATCAGGATCGTGCGCAGTAGCAGAAAAAGTATCACGCAACGCGCTAGATGCTTCTTCAAAGCTGACACCGTGCTTGCGGTGGTTTGCTGCGGCCTTTTTCGCATCCCACACAAAGCTCATAACTATCCAATGACTGTTAGACCGATTTTGAATGTTGGGTTGCCAAAAAGACGGCAATCCAACCTACTCGGCTGGCCATTTGTCACTTGGCCATTTGTTGCTGACTGGAACCCGTAACCGAGACAGCAACTCAGTATTGATGCCTGCGCCGAGAGAAATGCAAACGCGGCGGGCGATGAGTTTTTCGGATTTGGCAACCAGTACGCCAGCAAAATCTGAATATTTTTTGCAGTGAGTCTGACCTGGCCATGGGCAACCGATTTTGGCGCCCCCTTGGTTAGAGGGAGAAGCACATACGGATATAGTTCTTCCTCGTTGAACCTGACACGAAAAAACGACCTCCTCCGAAGAGCTGCATAGCGTTTCGCTTGGAAACGCTGGTGTGCTTAACACCAACAGAAAAGCAGCGGCTATTGATCCATATGTGACGCAAATCATTCTGTGTGTCCTAACACCTCACTCGATGCAGCCAAGAGAGCGAATTATTGAGGAGGCGGAGGGTCATTTCGACGCTGGCCAGAACCTGAACTATTTGTCTTCGCGATTGCAAAGCCTGCTACAGCACTAAGAATTGGAAGGCCGGCCTCTGCGGAAATTGCCTTTGTCAGCAAAAGCACGGCCAAAACAATGACGATGAGTACGGCCAGTGCAACTTGGCCATAGTGCTCCCAGAAGTCATTGCGCTTCTCAAGGTAAGCTTGATACCAGTTCGAGAGACTGCCGAATATCCACTCTTGCATTCGATGGGAGCTTGGCCCGCCCCAATGCATGAGCATCTCCCTGAACTCCAGCATGAGCTTGGAGGTCTGTTGCCCGAAGAGCGTAATGCCGAATCGATAGAGGCCGAAAAGGAAGACAAGTCCGACGAGGAGTACGAGAACTGCGATGCCATAGCGGAGAAGGACTTCGTCGTTCATGGATGGCTCCTGTGAGGCCTAACTAATGATTATACGGCTTCTGCCAATCGACCACATCTTGCTGTGGCTGATTTTAACTATTTGATTCTGTTATTCTTTATCAGCGATATAACATTCTTCACTAGACTTCTAACCCTGGAAACCCACCTGGCCTTCCGTCCCAGGCACTCGCCCATCGCGAAAAACGCGGTTGGCGCGGCAAACTATTCTAGCTGAGTCGCTTCATACGGGCTGCAAAACTTGCCTGAATGCCCAATCCCCTCTTCAAGCCCACCGTATTTAGCGGTTTTGCGATATTTCGCGGTCTCCATCCTCGCCTGACGTGCAATATCTCGAATTAATATCATTAATTATCAGCTAGTTAAAACAAAATTCTCCAGTGGCACAGGTGTTGCTCTTTCGAGTGAAGCACACTGGATCGATGAGGTTGTCTTTTTCTCTGGAAAAGAATTTTTCCCAGAAAGGGCGTCATGGCTCGTCGATCATCAACGACCGCTTAGCACTGGCAACCCCACATTCTGGAGAACCCCCCATGAAGGCCACGATTCCCCTCGACAACCCCGAACGGCTGCGTCTGGAACGCCAGCACGAAGGCCAGGAGCACTGGCGGCTGTGGGGGCCGTATCTGGCGGAACGGGCCTGGGGCACGGTGCGGGAGGACTACAGCGCCCACGGCGAAGCCTGGGAGCATCTCGACCACGACCAGGCCCGTTCCCGCGCCTATCGCTGGAATGAGGATGGTTTGGGCGGGATTTGCGACGAGCAGCAACGGCTGTGTTTCGCGCTGGCCCTGTGGAACGGCCGCGATCCAATCCTCAAGGAACGCGCCTTCGGTCTTACCGGCAATCAGGGCAATCACGGCGAGGATGTGAAGGAATACTACTTCTACCTCGACGCCACCCCCAGCCACAGCGTGTTGCGCTATCTCTACAAATATCCGCAAGCCGAATATCCCTACGGCAGGCTGCTGGAGGAAAACCGCCGCCGTAGTCGCCAAGACCCGCCGTTCAACCTGCTCGATACCGGCGTCTTTCAGGACAACCGTTACTGGGATGTGGAGGTGAGCTACGCCAAGGCCGGGCCGGACGAAATCCACATCCGCCTCACCGCCGCCAATCGCGGCCCGGACGAAGCGACCCTGCATCTGCTGCCGCAACTGTGGTTCCGCAATACCTGGGCGTGGGGTGACGAGGAGAAGCAACAAGCGCTGGCCGACTTGCGGGGCGATCCAGAGGCATCCTTCACGCAGCCGACGGGCAAGCCCATCTTGCGCACGATGCCGGCACCGACCGGCACAGCCTGGGCGGTATGCGCCGAGCACCCGACGCTGGGCGCCTATCACCTGTACGGTCGGCAAGCCGCCGAACCGCTGTACACCGACAACGAGCACAACGCCCAGAAGCTATGGGGGCTGGCCAACACGACCCCCTACGTCAAAGATGGCTTCCACCGCCGGGTGGTCAACGGCGAACGGGCGGCGGTCAATCCCGCCTTGCAGGGCACGAAATTCGCCGCCTGGCATGTGCTGACCGTGGCGGGCGGCCAGCAAGCGCAAATCGAATTGGTGTTGAGCGCCGCATCGCTAGAGCGACCCTTCGCCAACCATGAAAAGGCGTTCACCGACCGCCAAGCCGAAGCCGATGCGTTCTATCGGGCGTTGCTGCCAGACGCCTCCGCCGAAGATCAGCGCATCCTGCGCCAAGCCTCGGCGGGCATGATCTGGAGCAAGCAGTTTTTTCACTATGACGTGGCCCGCTGGCTGGACGGCGACCAGTTCCCGCCGCCCGATACCCGCAAAGGGGGCCGCAACCGCACCTGGCGGCATCTCAAAGCCGCCGACATTATCTCCATGCCCGATAAGTGGGAGTATCCCTGGTTCGCGGCCTGGGACTTGGCCTACCATTGCGCGGCGCTATCGCTGCTCGATGTCGATTTCGCCAAGGAGCAAATCGAGCTGGTGCTGCGCGAACGCTACCTGCACCCCAACGGCCAGATTCCCGCCTACGAATGGGCCTTCGGCGATGTCAATCCGCCGGTGCACGCGATGGGCGCGCTGAAAGTGTTCCGCGCGGAGCGGGTGCAGCGCGGTCGGGGCGACCTGCATTTCCTGGAGCGGGTGTTTCACAAGCTGCTCTTGAACTATGGCTGGTGGATCAACCGCAAGGACAGCGAAGGCAACAACGTGTTCGAAGGCGGCTTCCTCGGCCTCGACAACATCTCGGTGTTTGACCGCTCCCGCCCGCTGCCGACGGGTTACGCGCTCAAGCAAGCCGACGCCACCGGCTGGATGGCGATGTTCGCGCTCAACATGACCGTGATCGCCTTGGAGCTGGCAGCCGAAGATCGGGATTACGAAGACATCGCCATCCAGATTTATCAGCAATTTCTGGCCATTGCCAACGCCATCGCCGGTCATGCCGGCAATGACGTGTCGCTGTGGGATCAGAAAGCGGGTTTCTTCAAGGACTTGGTGGTTTGCCCCGACGGTCAGATTCAGCGCATCGACGTGTATTCCTGGGTTGGGCTGATTCCACTGTTCGCCTGCGAAGTGGTGGACCGGCGTTTGCTCGCCAAGACGCCACGCTTTCGGGAGGTGTTACGCCAGCACCGCCACGGCGTATTCGACGGCAGCGTGATCTGTCAATGTCCGAATTGGGAGAACGAACGGGGCGAGCATCTGCTGGCGCTGGTCACCCACCGGATGCTGCCGTCTATTCTCAAACGATTGCTGAATGAGGACGAGTTCCTCTCGCCGCATGGCGTGCGCAGCGTCAGCCGCCTGCACGCCACGCAGACAAACTTGGGCACGCTGCCCGGCGTCGGCGAAGCCCTCATTGAGTACGTGCCCGGTGAATCCAATTCCGGCCTGTTCGGCGGCAACTCCAACTGGCGCGGCCCGATCTGGCTGCCGACCAATTACACCCTGGTGCAGGCGCTGGAGAAATTCCACCGCTTCCTCGGCGACAACTTCACCATCGTTGTGCCCAGTCTGGGCAACCGCGAGCTGAATTTGCGGGAAATCGCCACCTTGATCGCCGAACGGTTGGTAGACATCTACCGCCGCGACGCCCACGGCCAAATGCCCGCATTCCCCGCCGACAGCCCCTTCCAGCACGATCCGCACTGGCGCGAGTTGCTGCAATTTTACGAATATTTCCACGGCGATACGGGCGAGGGGCTGGGTGCGGCCCATCAAACCGGCTGGACCGGCTTGTTGGCCAATCTGGTGACGCGCCGCTATCGGCGGGCAATCCCCACCTACTGGCAGCAGCAAACGACGACCTCAGCGTTGACCGAGGGGCCGCACGCCGCACCAGATGATGCGCTGCTGCCGGTTCCCAGCACAGTGGAGGGCTAAACCATGCTCACCGCCACTGTCGCCGCTGTCCGCCACCGTCGGGCTAATGTCATCGCTGCATTTCTCAAGCGCGTAGATGAAACACTGCGGGTCGCTGAAGCCACGTTCTATCCGTTCCTGGATTTGTTGATTCGACTGTGGCTGGCACAGGTGTTTTGGGTGTCCGGCGTGCTCAAGCTGGCCAATTGGGACAACGCGCTGACGCTCGCCACTTACGAATATCCGGTGTCTTGGCTGAATCCGGTGACAGCGGCTATCGTCGGGGTAACCCTTGAAGTCGTCGGCTCGATGTTGCTCGCCTTCGGGTTGGCGACCCGGCTGGCAGCACTGGCGCTGCTGCTGCTGACCTTGGTCATTCAGTTTGAATACCTCGCCCTTGACCAGCATTTGTATTGGGCCGCTTTATTTGGCTGGTATGTCATCATGGGTGCGGGATCGATTTCCCTGGATCGATTGCTGGCATCTGGGCTAGCCGCCTCGGCGCTGCCATTGGTCAAGCCGCTGGCTCGGCTCTACGCCGCGCTTACTCGCACGCTTGGCCCGGTCTATCAACTGGCGCTACGGCTTTGGCTAGCCAGCCTGTGGTTTACACCCGTGCTGGTGGGGCGTTCGTTGCTGGAGGCGGTGCTGGGTTTCGTCAGCCCCTTGTTGGCGTTGGGCTTGGCGACCCGCTTGGCGGCGATAAGTGCGGCGCTGGCGTTGCTCGGGGCGGGCGTTATGGGTGCGGACGAGGTTCAGACGCTCAACCGGCTTTATCAATGTTTTCTACTGGGACTCATTGCACTGCGCGGGCCGGGACCAATCGCTGCCGATGCACGCCTAAAGCGACAACTGGCCCGCTGGTTTCCACCGCTGGAAAGCTGGGCCGACGCCGCGCTGGCCGATGTGCCGCATGTGGTGATCGTCGGTGCTGGTTTCGGTGGATTAAAGGCCGCACACGGTCTGCGCTTGGCAGCGTGTCGGGTCAGCGTGATCGACAAGCGCAACTATCATCTGTTTCAGCCGTTGCTGTATCAGGTGGCTACCGCCAGTTTATCGCCCGCCGATGTCGCCACCCCGATTCGGTCGCTGTTCCGGGATCAGCATAATGTGCGGGTTTTGCTGGGTGAGGTAGCGGATGTGGAGACCACGATACGTCAGGTCATTCTGCGCGACGGTTCACGCATCAATTACGACTATTTGGTGCTGGCGACGGGTGCACGGCACAGCTACTTTGGGTGCGACGATTGGGAACCCTACGCGCCGGGTTTGAAGCAGATTGACGACGCCACCGCCATTCGTCGTCGGCTGCTGCTGGCCTTCGAGCAAGCCGAAAACTGTGCTGATCCCGAAGAACGGCAACGGCTGCTCACTTTCGTGATCGTCGGTGGCGGCCCAACCGGGGTGGAGTTGGCCGGAGCCATCATCGAGCTGGCCCGGCACGGACTCAGCGGCGAATTCCGCAACATCGACCCAGCACAAGCGCGGGTGCTGCTGGTGCAATCCGCGCCGCGTCTGCTACCCGCATTTGCTGAAGCATTGTCCGCAGTATCGGCGCAATCGCTGCGCACCTTGGGCGTGGAAGTTCTGCTCAAAAGCCGGGTGGAGAAGATCGACGCCGAAGGGGTGCTGGTGTCCGGCCAGCGGATCGGCGCGCGCACCATATTTTGGGCAGCCGGGGTGATGGCTTCGCCCGCTGCGCAATGGCTCAAGGTCGAAGCCGATGCCGCCGGTCGGCTCAAGGTCGGGCCGGATTTGGCCGTGCCGGGCTTGCCTAACGTGTTCGCCATCGGTGACACTGCCCTGAGCGAAGCCTGGGATGGCCAGCCGGTGCCGGGACTTGCGCCCGCCGCCAAACAGCAGGGCGCGTATGTGGCCAAGCTGATCAAGGCGCGGCTGGAAGGTCGTAGCGGATGGCCGCCGTTTCGTTATGGGCATCTGGGCAATCTCGCCACCATCGGTCGCCAGGCGGCGGTCGTGGAGTTCGGCGGGTTGCGCTTGAGCGGGGCGCTGGCCTGGTGGCTGTGGGGCATCGCGCATGTGTTCTTTCTGGTGGATACCCGCAAGCGCCTATCGGTCGCTATCGAGTGGTTCTGGGCCTATCTCACCTATAAACGCGGCACCCGGTTGATTACCGGCGGCCGCGAATGAGGTCTATCCCTTTGACATCCTCCTCGTCCTCAAGGACGGGGATGCCTGATTTCACAATCAGGGTTTTCTGCTTCGTGGAGGATTGCCCAGAGGAGTGAGGCTTGGTTTTCGCCGATTCGATTCCCCGGAGTGGGGAGTCTTACGCGGTTCGAGCCGCAGCCAGAAACTCCCCCAGGTCTCACATCCTCTCCACAGACTTCACATTCCGCAAGCCCTGCGGTAGGTCTTGAATAGGAGACATTGACGATGTTACCCAAAAACGCGGTACTTCAACAGTCCCCGCCAGGGGGACTGCCGCGCCGTCCGCTATCCCTCTCCAGCCTAAAGGCTGGGGTCTCTCGCGGAGAAGCCAGATGAACAAACTCGCTGCGACGCATTGGCCGGCCGTGCTGACCGTTTATCTGATTGCCTTTTTGCAAGGCTTGACGCTGGTTAGTTTTCCCGCCAGCAGCGCCGTTCTGAAGCAAATGCACGGCTTCAGCGATGCCCAATATGGCGCGATCTTCCTGCCCCAGGTCGCGTTGGCGGTGGTGGGCGCGGTGGCGGGCGGAACGCTGGCCCGCCGCTTAGGCTTGCAGCCGCTGTTATGGCTGACGGCGGCGGGCAACGGCTTGTCGCAACTGGCGCTGGTGGCCAGCCTGTGGGTGAACCCCGCGCTGGTTTTTCCAATCATTCTGATCGGCACCGGGTTGTTGGGTTTCAGCTTCGGCGTGGGCGGCGCGCCGCTCAATAGCTACCCGCCGCAGTTTTTTCCCCAACGCGCTCCAACAGCCATTGTCGCCTTGCATACGCTGATGGGCCTTGGTTTGATGACGGGGCCGTTACTGGTGGATGGCTTCAGCCGAGCGGGTTGGTGGAGCGGCTTTCCCTGGTCGCTGCTGGGGTTGGGCGCAGGGTTGGCATTGACGGCGGCGCTCGTTCGGTTACCAACGGATGCCGCCGTTAAAACCGAGCAGCGCATCACGACAAAACCACCGCTGGCTTCCGCCACCTTCTGGATCTTCGCCAGTATTGCGGTGCTCTATGCCTTCGCTGAAGGGACCTTTAGCAATTGGGCGGTCATTTATTTACGTGAAGCCAAGGGATTATCGGCAGGCGTGGCGGCGTTGGCCCTGTCGGTATTCTGGGCCGCGATGGTGGCGGGTCGCCTGCTGGTTTCGGTACTGGTGGTCCGAATCGCGCCGTTGACGATTTGGTTGGCGTTGCCGGTGCTGATGATCGCGGCGTTCTGGCTCTTGCCGGGGGCGTCCACGCCGGTTTTAGGCTTAGGCTTGTTCGCGCTGGCGGGGCTGGCCTGTTCGGCGTTTTTCCCGTTGACCATCACCCTGGCGTCCGAACGATTTCCCAACGAGGTGGCTTGGGTGTCTTCCATGCTCATCGCCGCACTGATGGTGGGTGTCGGATTAGGTTCATTCGTGATTGGGCCGCTACGGGAATGGCTGTCGTTGGAGCAGCTTTATCGGCTTTCCGCCGTTTATCCTGCCGCCGTCATCGGCTTGGGTTGGTGGTCGCTCCATCGTTCGTGATCAGGGCCTAACCTCCAAAGATTTTGGCTAAGCCTGTGCTTTCCGTCAGGCGGCTGGTGGTATGCCAAACGGCCCCATTTAAGGCGGTGGGGCTACCTGTCATTAATCCTTGGGAGACTTAATGAAAACCCCGCGTCGGCCGGCGAGCGATGCAGGGGTTTCATCCGAGTTTGGGCAAGCCATAGAACAGCGCATTGGCTTTGGTCGCCCTTGGCGTTTTCAATGGGGCGTTGACGGAGTGGCTGCGCAACAGTGTTTATACTTGCGCCCGCTACCACAGGGGCACGGGTCATTTCGGCCGATCTTGGGGTTTTTTCTTGGCAAGGCGGCCTGCGCGGCAGCGCGACGATGCGGTGCGAAACGGCGATAAATCATGGTGAGCGCGGCAACCATCACTTGCAGCAACACCTCGCGGTCTTCCGCAGCGATTGCGGGTGGACGTAGATCGGGGTCTGGATCATGTTCGTGCGCCAGGATGAGCATCGGCAACAGCGGGCCGTCTACGGCATCGTCGGTGAGCAACTCCCGCCAGCTTTCGGATCGTAATTGCACGCCCTGCAAGAAACCATCCGCCCAGTCGTTGCCGTACACGACCCCTTGTTCATCTTCGAGGAGTAAAGGGAGATACACATCGTCTTTTTTCAGCGTGTGACTAAGCGCTGAGGCAATTGTGTTCCAGTGGCGTAGGATCAGCCCTAGTATCTCGTCGGCTTGGTCCAGGTTGTCAAAGGCATAGTCCTCGCCCAAAATCTCAGGCAGACACTCGCTGGGCGGCACGGGATCGGGGCCGCAGATCAGCGCGGCGAAGAATCCATCCAGCATTTCGAGATTCATTGCGCATGAGCCGATGCCTTCAAGAAAATCGCCTAACTGGTTGAGTTCGTGATCACTCAAGGGCTGATGGGTCTGCCGATGGCGCATCCGCCTTCCTCCAGAGCTTTCTTAAGCTTCATAGCGTGAATCAGATCCGCTCAGATGAGCATGTGAACGGATTCCACACCCGCATTCCGTCGATCATCCAACCGTCCTGAAGATCCTCGGTCACCAGTCGATCCGCGTTTTCGGCTAACGCCGTTTCCACGATCAGACTGTCCCAAAGCGATAGCTGTGAGCCGATGCTCCGCTGAATGCTTCGGGTGACCAGCGCACTGGAAATGACCGCAACCGGATAGGTTTGGAAATAGTGCACGGCTTGCAATGCCTGTGCAGGCGACAGCGGCCGCGCCAGTTTGCGCGTCACGGCCACGTAAAACTCTTGCAGCACTTGCGTGCTCAATCGGAGGTTCGGTTTGCGAAACACCGTCTGGGCGATGGCCTTTTTGGTAGGCGCATCGCTATCAAACAAATAAACCAAGATGTTGGTGTCGATAAACAGCACCTCATCGTTCATGCAACGCATCCCGTGTCCAGACGCTTTCGCCGCGTCCGGCCTGGCTGTGTTCAGCCAACGTCAACAGCCCCTCCAACGCGGCCTGCCGTTGTCGGCGACTGTCATCCAACCGGGCGTAATGAACCAGATACTGAGCGAGTACGGCATTGATCGAGGTATTCTCTTCCAATGCCCGAATCCGAGCGCGTTTGAGGACTTCCGCATCGACACTGATCGTGAGATTCGTCATAATCACCGCTCCACGATAATACGAACTCAGTGTAGCACGGCTGGGGAGCTTGAGATTACCCAGCCAATGCTCGACATCAGCCGGTACCAGATCCACGCCCTTTAGCGCCTGTAACTGCTGTACATAGGCTTCCAGCCTGAGGCCGAGACCCGATTGGCCACGCTGGATTTTAATGCCGAACCGGGCTTGATGGCAGGGGTTGCTATTAGCGTGATGTTTCCCTGATGATCGACCACGGGCCACCGGTGCGCCGCCGTGGAATAGAGAGATAATCCCAACTCTTCCAAGTCAAATAACCCAGCTACCGTTAAGATCTTCGTTACACCAGGCAATGCTTGGCAGATCACCTCATGAAAATCTGGATTGATGCAGATGCCTGCCCTGGCCCGGTGAAGGAGATGGTGTTTCGCGCTTCACGCCGGCTGGGTATTGCGGTCACGCTCGTGGCTAATCGTCAGCTTTTCAGCGGAGCGTCTCCCCTGATTACTGCGGTGTCGGTGGAACAAACGCTGGATGCGGCTGATCACTACCTGGTCCAGCACGCGGAACGCGGTGATCTGGTCATCACGGCTGATATTCCGCTGGCGGCGCGGTTGGTAGCGGGCGGGATGGCGGTTCTGAATCCGCGCGGTGAGGCGTATACGGTGGAGAATATACGGGAGCGGTTAAGCCTCCGCGATTTCAAGGAAGCCCTTCGCGCTGCCGGAACAGTTACCGGCGGACCTGCACCCTATCATGATCGTGATAAACGTGCCTTTGCCAACGCATTGGATCGCTGGCTGGCAAAACGGCAGCCACATCTGCTTTAACCCGTGAAGTGCGGGTGAGTATCAAGTTTGAGGAGCAACGGAACAGCGAATCGACTGAGAGACGCAGGACATTTCGTCCGATCTTGGACGTCTTTCTCTGGGATGCCTGCGCAGCAGCCCGGCGCTGTGGAGAGACAGAAAAACCCTCACTCAAACTCGCCGTTTTTGAATTTCAGCACACGACAGTTTTCCCTCACCACCCGCTGGAGGGCCTCTTCAAAAGCGGTGGGTGATTCCGCCCGAATCTCGACGGAAATGCTCACCTTGATATCATGCCGGGCGGTGAACTGCTGGACCACCTCATCGACAATCTCGGCAAAGGAGAATTTGGCCTTAACGGGGTCCAGTTCGACCGTGCCATAAAACTGCTGCTTGCCCGCCGGTCGCTGGTTTGGCGCGGCGACATCCGCACCGACTGCGTTCTCTCTGACCTCTGACGGTGGCCTGGGCGCGCCCGTTTCGGTCGTTCTGGCAGCGCGCTTTAACCGCTGGGCTTCCTCGGCTTGCAGCGACTCGCTATAGGTTGCTGCAACGGGCGGGGCGATCAGCACTAATGCTGAATCCAACAGCGGCGTCGTGGCCTTGCCGAAGCTGAAACCGATATATTTTCCATCCTCCTGTCCGTAGGCTAGACCGAAAAAGTCCGTGCTCCCAGCGCCCGCCGCCAGCGCTTTCTGATAGACGTGATCATCCTTGAGTCGGGGCAGATAGAGATAACAGCAGGTTTTCTGCCAGACATCGAGCGCGCCCGTGTCGTTTTTGTCTTCTTTCCAGAACCAGGTCTTGAGGATGTTGTGGAGATGAATCGGCGCCCATTCGGTAATCAATAGCTCGTTATCCCGCAAAACGTGTTCGATTTCCTGGGTGATATTTGGGGCGCTGGCCGCAATTGGAAAAAGCTCCCATTGGATGTCAGAAATGCCTTTACCGGGCCGGGCCTCCTGCATCGGCGCTAACAGCCAGCGCCAGGTTTCCCGGATCATCGGCCCCAGGGCGCTTTGGGCGTCTTCCAGGCTTTTAGCCGCCTGGCGGGACTGATATTGATCCAGGTTCAACTTCAGATCCCTGCTGTCGGTGACGATGGATTGCCACGCCAGGAGGCTTCTGACCTGATCCTTGAGGCGCCCTACGCATTCGTAATCGGCGGCCAAAAACAGGAGACGATTTTGTTTCTGGCACGGTTGCTCGCCCCGACTTTTGAGGCGTTCAGCCGCCGCTTCTTCGGCCAGATTGCGTCCGGAACGGTAGAACGCCGCATCGGGGGGCAACACCACCAAGCGCAGCAGCCAATCGTCGGGAATATCGCCGGACGGGGTAAAAATATGGACGGCGCCAAACACCCCTTGCCCAAACAGCCGTTGGACGCGATCCCGAATCGCCGGGATGACTTCTTCCTTGTCCTGGAACCGGCGCTTGCGCTCTTCCATCTCGCGGCACAGGTTGGGCCGGGTGTCGAACCAGTAGCGATTGTTGGCGCTATTGAGATAGTGCAAGCGGTCTACCAGACGCCGCAGCACGTCTTTGTAGACGCCGCAGGGCTGGCCGGGTTGGGCGCAGCCTAACACGATGCGTTCCGGCTCGACGCCGCGCACCATCTGGTTGGGGGTCGAGGGTGCGCTGCCGAGAAAGGATGCTCCGGGCCACGCGCCGCGCGGCCTGCACCGCACCAAAGCGGGTATCGCGTTCGATGTCGGCGGTCTCGGCTCGGTCGCCGTCCACGTCGCGTTCCAGCACCGGGTCCCAACCCTGCGGCAGGTAGTAAATCGCCTCGTTACGCACGTCGGCGTCGTACAGCGGCAGGCTGCCCGGCACGATCAGCAAATCCTTGTTGTCGTCCTTCCACAGTCGATGAATGACTTTGGCCATTAATTTCAGCCCGCCACGGGTGCGCTGAAACTTGTCCAATGATGACCAGTCTTCGTAAAGCCGCTCGAAGATTTCCGGGTGGATGGGATAGGCGCGCTGCAAGCGCTCGAAATAGCGGCTTTCCTGGGTTTCGTGTGGAAAGTCCGCGCTATTAGCCGTGTAGTAGTCGGCGAAAGCGCGGCAGACCTGCTCCGCGCCCGCTTGATCACTGATTGGGTTGAACAGCCGCCGCACGATCTCGAAGGCTTCCTCAGTCGCCACCGGTTTCCAGAGCGCTTGCACGGCTGCGGGGTGAAAGCTGGCCCGCAGAAGGCCGTAGGTGTGCAAGCGTTGGAGCCATTGGGCGTCGTTGACGTCCGTTTTGCGGCCGGGAACGTGCTTGACGTCGCGGGCATTGACGACGCAGACGTGAAGACCCCGTGCTTCCAGTACCTCGAATAACGGTATCCAATAGACGCCCGTGGATTCCATAGCCACTGTCTTGACCCCACAGGCGACGAGCCAGTCGGCCAACCGCTGAAGGTCGCCGGTGAAACTTTGAAAGGTCCGCACCGGGTCGGGATCGCGTTGAGGGGGTACCGCCACCACATGCCACTGCGATCCCACATCAATGCCCGCTGCATCGGCATTGATCGTCGATAGACGCTCGGAACGGTACGGCGTAGTGATTGATATTGGCTTATGCAGGGTCTCGTCCTCACCGTGAAAGTAGCCGGAAACGGGGACGGCGAATGTCATCACTTT
>APMI01001758.1_pt1 | contig 48194 bp, 46 predicted proteins | sample 667938 | NCBI WGS metagenome assembly APMI01 (sample SAMN01084076, study PRJNA167559) | wastewater metagenome | biome: Wastewater | place: Denmark: Ejby Moelle, Odense | collected 2011-11-28
ATAAATTTTCATGTTCAGTTTAAAATATTTCCTTGGATTTTATTTCCACAAACCAAGAGCAGAGTTAACTCTGAAAAAAAGAAAGATTGAAATAAATAAAATCCATAAATAGTCAGATTTGTCAATTTTTATTGCTGATAAAGTGTACGCATTTTAGTATTTGCTTAGTAATGTACATTAAAATATTATGTTAATTTTATAATTAATACAGGGAATTCAGCATGTATGTTTAAATTGATTACGCTCTTTAAATAATTAACAAACCAGTGAACACTTATATTTGAATTATTGACAAGTAAAAGCAATCAAAAACAAAACTGTGAATCGCTCAAACTTGATTTAATTTTAATAAGTTAACGCTCGATGATCCTGCAATAGTATAATATATAAGGCATGTCCGTAGAAATTAGGAAAAAAGTTAAAGTATACGAGGAGGGCTTAAGCTTCCTCAAAGCCAAGAGTGAACTGTTAGCAGCCGAACCATAGAATGCTGTTTCCGTAAGCTTGATAAACTTTAATAAATACGATAATTCCTCTCCAGTGTGGATAGCCTACTTAGGGAAGTCATTGCAGACTGTTTTATAGTAGTGGATTAAAAAATATTCCATGTTCGCTTGCTTCAAGTCCAACAATGTTGAGTCCATCAAGTTAATTTAGTCTCGAGCTGGCAGCCTAAAGTACACGATTAATAATTGTAGAGAAAGCACCACGTTATTGTCAAAGGAAAATTCGCTTCTTCTTTAGCTATAAGATCAAATGAAATAGTGGAATAATATTAGCGATCCGTTTATTTATTACGACGTTAATAAAAGAGAAAGTGTAAAAAAAGGATTCATTAACAAAATTAAATAGTTTAAAAATAGCAGTTAAATCACAAAGCAGTCATCAACGAGACTCTTCAGCAAGAGAATTGAGGAGTAGTTATGCAAGACAATATACGAAGCTCACCTCAGTCAAGCAGAAGTGAACAGGCAAATCGTGAACAGATCAAAGCAGGAGTGGGTGGAAGCCAACAAAATGGTTTACATAGAAGACAAGTAGTTTAATAGCACTGTCATTCCCAGTTATATTGCTGAAGAGAAAGACAAGTTCTGCACTAGGTTTGAGTAAGCTATGTTCGGCAAAAAGGTGAGACTCTCCAAAGAATTATTTGATAGCTATTATAAATCCATTAGTCTGCTCACCAAGAATGTTCACAGGTTTTGGTGTGGTTACTTGCAGGCAATCAAGGAAGTCTCTTCGATGATCAGTAATTTTGTTAAGAAATTGCGCCAGTGCAAACAAGATTTAGATCAGAGATAACTGCAGTCCCTTAAACTTTTATAGAAGTCAAACCCCGCAATAAATCGAGCGTTCGCTATATAAATTATACTAAAGATAATAGCATAACTTAACCAAATGTTTGAAATGCTTCCAATGTACATTTAATTATATTCAGGCTATCATAGTTAGAGACATAGATGCTGCGATCTAAATCTGTTGTTGAAAAGAATATTAAATATTCTGACCAGTACTTTGAATCCGTTGGCCAGCAATTTTATGCAAGACAGAAGTAGTATTAGTTTTCTCTGTTTGCGCAAGATGATCGCAATTTTCTATAGGCGAATCTAAAAAGTAAAACTATTACTATTAAGCCTAAAATTCAATAAGAAGAAAGGTAGGATAAATTTACGTGAAAATGCTAGCTCAATGCTCATAAATTTCAATAAAGAACGCTAAAATATTTAGCACAAATGTACACCATTGCTATTCTTTTCAAGAGATAACCAATCTACTTGATAGATAGCTCAGCGACACAAATTATCAAAATAAATCTAGCTAGTCTGTTGATAAATCGCGAATATCAACTGCTCATTCAATGTACAGTGGAAGACAGAATCAAAAGAGTATTAAGGACTAAAAGATAACTGAGTTTTAAAATTTTATCAATAAAATTGAAGTTTTTGATCCTAGTAATATTAACTGGCATCGAAATAATGTATTTTCTTGTGCGCTTGGCCCTCAATTTCTCTTACATGGTAAAATAGTCATCCTTAACGAAGGGTACATTCTTACTAATTTAGAATATATTATTATTCACTTTTCAACAAGAAAAATGTATTTTTTGGTAAAACAAGAATTTTTGTACCCCGTGAGGAAATATTATAGATAAATTCAGGGAGTTCGCTTCTCATCTTTCCTGATAAAATTTAAGTAAAAACAAAAGTTGGATCCTTATATTTCCACTCGCTAGGCTCAAGATAAACAATTCAAAACACATTAAATGAAATATATTTTTCTGAAAATTGTATTATAGACTAAATGGCCTCTTAGGTTGATTTTAAATAATGTAATGAAGAAAAACTGTACAGTTAATCCGAAATTAAATAACTTGTGAAACCATACGAGAATAAAACTTACGAATCTGTTGTAAAAGATATTACCGTTCAGAAATATTTCAAAAGATACCTAAGTGATGAGCCCTTCGAGTATAGAGGTCAAAAGTACGATAATTTTCGAACTTATTTTCTGCTACAAATAGAAGCAAAAGACCCAACTTCAACGAAAATAACCCCACCGCCGCCATAATACCTCCAATACAAGAGTGAAAAAGAGGTATAAGATAAGAAAGTAAAAACATCTGAGAGGGTTCACACTTTTAAAAAAGCAATCCCGAAGATCCCATTTCTGTCAAGCGGTGGCGATGGAATCTGCGAAGATAAGCAGGTGTATCATTGGATCTCCCCAAATCTGATAGTTGTTGCCATGGTTAGCAAAGTTAAAGGATTTTCATTAGTTTAATCAATGGAAGTCCATTCTAAACTTGTAGTAAAACAGGAAGGCAATGATGTCATGCTCACTTTCACAAGCTATATAAACTTTATAACTTAAGCCAGCACTGATGGATTAATTAAAGGCCCAGCCATGTCAAATTTGAAATAGTCAACCAAGAAAATGATCGATATTATTGAAAGAAATTAAAGGATGAAAAAGAATAGGAAGGAAAAGAATCAATAAAATAACAATGCATAAGATAGTGAGATTCTTGAAGAAACTGTAGCCAGATTGAAAACAGAAAACACCTATCTTAAACGTAAGTTTAACATTACTGTTGCATTACTTGTGTTTATTTATTTGGTGACTTTTTTAATGCTGAGACATTTATCCTGATTACTACTTCTTACTTCATTTATAAAAGACATTAAATATTTTAAAATGAGAATTAATTTCTTTTATAAAGGTGTTTATAGCCAGATTTAATACTTGCATTTATATAATAATACAGGTCAATGTACAAAGTTGAAGGGTGCAAGTTCGTAGCTAAAATGGTCAAAAAGACCATGAGAGATATTGTCAAAAAGGCATTCCCCACTGTGGATGAAGAAATACTGCTGCAGAACGGTCCAAAGAATGAGTGTTAGTATGTCTCAGCTTCCGCAATGAAGGAGTTTAATAGAAATAAGGATAAAAAATTAGGCACTTCTTTAGGTTGCAAATCTGTTGAAGAGTTTGCTCAGAAGATAGTTGACAGTTTCTATTAAAACGATACTATTAAATCCATTAGTGTTCACGACAAAGGGTTTATAAGAATTAAAGTAAAAGATTCTCTCGTGTAAGAGCAGATCAATGCAATAATGGAATAATTAACATATCCAGAGAAGCAAGAAAAAAGAATTATAATCGACTATTCATCACCAAACATTGCCAAAGAAATGCATGTTGGCCATCTGAGAAGTACTATTATTGGCGAGTCAATGAGCAGAGTTCTTTAATTTATGGGTAACAATGTCACTAGAGCCAATCACGTTGGAGATTGGGGCACACAATTTGGAATGCTTATTGCCTATATGAAATTAACCTTCCCTGATTACGAAACTAAATAACCAGAAATTAAAGATTTGGATGACTACTATAAAGCTGCCAGAAAGAAATTCGACACTGACCCATAATTTAAGAAGCTCTCACAAGAGACTGTTGTTAAGTTGCAAGCTTACGATGAATCTTGCATTAAGGCTTGGAAGTCGATCTGCGAGGTTTCAAGAAATTACTTTAGCACAATTTACAAAAGACTTGACATCAAACTGGAATAATTTGGAGAAAGCTTTTACAATCCTTTCATCCCTGAAATGCTTAAAGAGCTCAACGAGAAAAATCTCATTAAGTAAGATGACACCACCACTAAAAAGGGAATGAAAGTCGAAAAGGCTGATAAAAAGGGAGGCAAGAAGGAAGAGCCAGTTGTTGAAGATGACAAATCAGAAGAATCCTAGAAGTAGGAAGAGCCTGTCAAAGATGGAAGAAAAGCAAAGTGCATTTTCATTTAAAAATATCCAATTCCACTTATTGTCGTCAAATCGGATGGTGGTTTTAACTACGATACAACAGATCTTTCAGCCATTAAATACAGACTTGGTACTTTAAAAGCAGACAGAATTATCTACATTACGGACTTAGGCCAAAGAGAACACTTTTAAATGGTCTTTTAGGCTGCCAAGAAAGCCGGTTGGCTTACTAATCAAAGAGTTGACCATATGGGTTTTGGTGTTGTACTCGGCTAGAACAAGAAAAAGTTTTCTACCAGAAAGGGCGTCGGTGTTAAGCTCTTGGACCTTATCAACGAGGCTCATGATAAGGCTCTGGCTCAACTAAAAAGCAGAGTTAAAGATGCAAATAGTGATAACTCAGAAGAAGTTGTTGAAGCTACTTTTACTGCTTTAAAACCCTAAGAGTTGGAAGAGGCTGCTGAAAAAATCGGTATTGCTGGCATCAAATACTATGACCTTAAACAAAACAGAACTTCCGATTACGTTTTCGATTTCGATAAAATGCTGGACCCAAGAGGAAATACTGCAGTATATTTGATCTATGCTTATGTCAGAATGTGCTCTATAATCAGAAAATCAGGCTTGACGAGTGAGCAAATCCACGAGCTGGCTAAGAAGAAACCTTACATCGCCACACATCCTGATGAAAGAATTCTGGCAGGCATGCTTATCAAATTTTTCGATGTAGTGCACGAGAGTGGAGAGGAGATGGCAATTAACAAGATCACTGACTACATTTATGATATCGCTGTGAAAGTTCAATAAAACTACAAAAAGTACAGAATTGTTGGAGACGAGCATATGGAATCCAGAATTATTTTATGCGAGTGCATCAGAAAAGTCTTACTTAAGGCCTTCTACATGGTCGGCATCTAGCCCGTCGATAAAATTTGATTGTGAAATAAACAATGTTTGAAATACTAAGTTCTTGCTTATATATAAGATAAGTTTATAAATAAATTATTATTCCAAATATTCGTTAGTTAGCAATGGGAAACAATACAGCATCACCACCTAACAAATTGATCATCATTGACAACTTGAATTAAGAAATATCAAAATGTTCGGAACTGGGAGAGAGAAAGTGTCCAGTATACGGACAGTTACACCGTATATCATACCAAAATACATAATTTTAAATCGGCAAGAGTGTGGGGACTGAGACTCCGCACTTGGCTTGCCTGCATCACATAATTCATCCAAACATTTTACTATTGCCCAAGCACTGTCTGCTGGAAAACTACAAATTGTCAGAGTACGAGAAGATGAAGTAACTTCTGTGCTTGATGCTGGGAGTCTGCGAGTTGTAGTCCAGTATCAACGTAGGCATGAGTTGTAACAAAATTGCATTCAGCCAGCTCACTCAAAAATGGTGCATTGTTGGTGAAATAGGTACTGGTCTCTAAAACTATCAGGCTTTAATAAAGGATTCAAATGCACCTGGCATCTACCTATCGCCTGAGTTGATGGATGCCTTATCTAAAGATAAGCTCTACCCGAAAGTCGACATCAGACAATCAGATGTATTCATATTTGCTGTCATGCTGCTAGAAATATTAACTAGATAACCGCTACAATCTGAAGTATATAATTTTATTACCTGCTAAATCAAACTGGGGCCTATTTTATAAGCATTAATCGGAGTCAATGAGACTTTTGGTAAATAAATTTATGATATTTTGGTTAAAATGCTTGAATTGATACCCTAGAAACGAATCACATTTGAACAACTTCAAAATTAGATAATAATCATTCTTCAGCAAGAGCAATCCTTTTTGAGTCCCATAAATATAAAATCAAACACTTTAACACCGCCTAATGTAAAGCCGAAGCCTGATTCTTACTCGCCATCTCCTCAGATAACAAAGTCTAATGTTGAATAGCTGAATGCAAGAGGAAGATCTCCTGGAGCTATTAAGAAGAATTTACCCATGACTGATCGCTAAAACAATAAAAAGTCATTCTCGCCCATTAAGAAAAAGTGCTCGGATGCTAATTCGGAAGCTGAGGAAAGCAGTGGGTCACTTCTTTGCAACGACAGGAAAAGACCCTCAATAGGGTATCGAATTACGCCCAACAAAACAAAAATATGGGAAGGCATGGATAAATAGAGACCAAAAGTGGAACCATTTGGCTTAACTTAGTGTTCCGCAAAATAAAATGAAATAGCAAAATTGGAAAAGAAATCATTTTCTAAACTTAAAGCCATTCGATTTTGAGTTCTATATAAATTTATGAAAATTATGATTTACCAAAAATTAAGATCTAAACAGCATTTATATCAGAATATAAATAATACTGTAACAATATTTAATGTATTAGTTATGTGTGAATGATACTGGTTTTTATTTTATCAATTAATAATTGCTTCCAACAGTTTGATTTCATACAGATAAATAATCTCAGATAATGAGTCAAGAAAGCTCTCCTCAGAGATCCGCATTGGAAAATATGATTCAATAAAACGAAAGGATAAGATAAACGTTGAATTAAGTGCGCAAGGAAAGAGATTAGTTCAATAAAAATTTAAGAAGAGCTGAGGGAGAAATTAAAGCAAACGAATTGAAATGCAATGCTCTCGAAGCATAGCGGCAGAGAAATCTTACTGAAAGTAAAAGAATAATTGAGGCACTAGCAGCAGAGAAAAGAGAGAAAATCGAACTAATTAATTAGGTTACGGAGGCTAAAAATTTAATCACTCGAAAGGATGCTGAAATCGCTTCCATGAAATCAAATAACTCCAATTTAACAATTGAGAACGAAAGATTGACAAAGCAAATCGAAACAATAAATTTGTCACAAATTAATGCATTGAAAGAAAGACAAGCAGCAACCAATTCGGTGAAAATTTTATAAACAAAATTAGAAGCTTCAGAAGCAGAAAAAAAGTTTCTCGCGAATAAAGCCAGCAACGCTGAAAGAGAAGCAGATCGATTAAAATAAGAATTAGATCAAATTACTCAAAAGTATAATAACGAGCGAGAGTTCGGCGTGCAGGCAATTTACCGAGACGAACAAGGGACAACAAATAGGCTGCTAGAAGAATTCCAAGCGAAAATGCAAGACAAGGATGAGGAGATGAGAAGAGAGCTTGAAAAATATATTCTTTAAAATATGAATCTAAAACAGAAGATAGCTGAACTGCGAAGCAACCCTTACTGAGCTGATGAAAATATAAATTTCATTAAATAATTATGGATCCTTGTTGATAATTAATGATTATTTATAATAATGTTAAAACATGAAAGAATAAAGTGAAGTGGATGATCGACTACCTTCAAAAAGAGTAAAGCTTGAGAATAAATTACATAATTAGAATATTTAAGCAAAAGTGCAAAGTCAACTCTTTTGTAAGTGCTATAGCGAAAAGCAGATAAATATGATTATGTCAGGAATTATGGGACTTCAAAATTATACTAAGTATATATCAGTCGTTATACGACACTACGAAAAAAGCATTTAAAGTCTTCCAAAGGAACTATTAAAATTACATGAGTTGCAGGAACTTGATAAAAGAGTCAACACTTGCATTCAGAAGGCAAGAGCGAATAGTGATTTGCTTTAGAAAATAATATCAGCATATTCATCATAGATTTAAAAGATTATTCGGGGACAAAATATGAAAAATCAATCATAATAAATTACACCAAATTTAGTCCTCCATGTTTTCATTAATATGATAAAATAATGGTCGAAACTATCAGATTCAACGAAGAAGCCGATGTGGAAAGTAGTTTAACTTGCCAAGTCTTATGTTAATTTAGAATAAAGTTAAAAGAAGCTAAATGTATTTGTACAAGGATCAGGTATGAATAGAATTTTGTGCTAATTTGCTGAAGCCCTTAAGCCCGCGTCAATATAAAGCTGTTAGGATAAAATTTTGTATTATCTATGCGGATAGTACTTTCTTAAATGCTATAAATAGAATAGTACAGAGTGTCAGGTTTACCCATTCATCCATGATTTCACCAATAAGCACTTAACTTAGGACGCATATGAAGGGTTTAACATTCCTAACTTTAATGGTTTTAACGAGACGGGCAAATAAACTATTTAAATATCGACTCAGCTCGGAAATTTGGAACAAGACTTCATAGACAACAGCTATAATGAGCAATGGAGTCTGCTGGTGAGTTATATGTGCAGTGACAGAGTGCTAAATGTGCTCAGATGGATTCAAGTAGTATATAAATCTCTGAAACAAGACGGGTACTGGATAATCGCTATGTACTCTTCATTTTAGAGGAATGTGATTCCCATTACTTTTAAGGAGTTCAAAGATATTTTACTCAAGACACAGTTTAAACTTCTCAAATAATAGGCGAATTGGTAGTAGATTATTTCTGATCGAGGTATGACTAAGTAAAAAATCATAGTGCACTATTTAGTTCTACAAAAATGATTAATGTTTATAAAAATAATTTAAATCTTATATCACTTGAACTTAGACTTCACATTAGGGAATTTAGACTAAGATTTGTGTCTGAGCAAATCCTTAATTTCCTCACTCATATTTTATAATTTTTGATGCTGATCAGTAATCTTCACTTCATTTTCCTTAAGTTTCTTATTAATACCCTTAAGATTCATGCTGTCCTCCTCTCTTTTAAGCATGGTATTCTTTTCCTTTTTTCTGAGTAGGTCCGCTAGTTCTTTTTCATATTGCTGAATATTTTTCTTGTACTCTTAATTTAAGTTACGGAGTTTGTTGCATTATTAAATTAGCTTAGTGTTTTGAGCCAGCACACCGTTAATGTTTTCCTCCCTCATCTATTTATAGTTCTCAGCTATATCTTTCACCATTTTTAGCTTTTTCTCCATCCACTTTGCTTGTCTGCTAAGTTACTAGTTCACCTCCTTTAGTGAATCTGACTTTTCATTTGTTTATTGCTGTCCTTGACTTAATTCTTTTGACTCAGATTCACATTATTCTACGAGTTTCTTTAGCTTTTTACCCATTCCTCGCACATCTTCGGCAGAATTTGCTATTGAAGAAACCTGAGTCTTGAAGTATTTAAATTTATTTTCATTATGGTCTATTTATTATTCAGCTTTTTTTATTTCGCCCTCCAGTACTTGTATTTGAGTGTTAAGCTGCTTAAGTTCAAAAGATTTTTTCTCATTTTATTCACTTTATTTGATCAGTTCATTAAACATATTTTTTAGGTCACTCTCTCTAGATTTTATTTTCTCAATCATTTCCATTTTTTTCTCTTATAAACTTTGAATTTTACTATCTAGCATATATCTAAAATTTTAAAGAGTCGTTTGCTCGTATCTGGCATTCTTACAGGTTTCTTCTTTACTTTCGATGACTTGTAGTCTTTCAAGAAGTTGATGTTGCATTTTAAGAATATCTTCGTCTGATTTTAAATTTTCAAACCTTATATCGTTATGCTCCTTAAACAATTTTTCAAATTCTTCTTGCTTCTCCTCATCCTCATTTTTTAATCGCTTATATTCGTCTTAGAGTTTCTTGTTCTTCAGCTCTAACTCCACATTAATGGCTTTCACTTTTGCAATTTCCTCTCGCTTTGCCTTGATTTCCTATTATATTTCATCATCATTCTCTTTTTATTTCCTCTCCAACTCACTTTTGAACTATTATGAGTGCTTTTTAGATTAATTCAAGAAGTTAGAATACTTTACTTGCAGTTTATGACACTTTTCATAGAACTCAAACTTAGTCTTTTTCATATTTTGTTTATGATCCTCCTTCATTCTTTCAAGCTCTTCAGTATGTCTGCGCTGCAAGTCTTCGATTTCTTTCTTTAAATTCTCGTTTCGCTTGACTTCGTACTCGATTTTGTCTTTGTGGTTCTTCCTAAGAGCTTAAACTTACTATTCATACTTTCGCTTCTCGACCTTCAATTTTTCGATTAGTTCATTGTACTCTTTAGTGGCATTCTGTATGTATGACTCCTTAATCTTCTTGTTAGTGTCTAGAGTTATCTTGTACTCTTTCTTAAGATTGTCCATCTTTTGTCTGTAAATTATCTCCAGTTTCTATTTCTCTAACTTCAACTTCTTTTCCGATCTCAAAATTTCAAATCGCAATTTTTCAATGGTCTAATTCTTCTCTTAAATTTTCTCCACTTTCTCCAAATACAAATCATTTGCGCTTTGAGCAATTCTTTTTCTATCTTAGGGTTTGATAAGACAGTACACTTATCGTTTTTATTTCTCTAATAAGGAGGACAATGCAAAGCACAAAATAGTGCCATCTTCGCTGCCTGTAAAAATATAACTTTCATCATGAGAGCAAGTCATGGCTACAACTGGATAGCTATGAGCATTAATTTCAACGTATTATGGCTCTTTGATTCTTACCTTCTTGACTCCGGCGTTCACAAAAGTTTCAAGCTCCAACATTTTTTCAGCAAGGGGCCAGCTGTACACTCGAATAGACCCTTTGCTAGTACCCGCGATCATGAGTCCCTGAATGGAACAGATCAGCAAGGAAGTGATGTGACAATCTACAATTGGGAACTCAGCGATGAGATCCTTACACTTATTCTTATACAGCACCATGTATTTCTCTGTAGTGCAGCCTACGAACAAATTTGAGTCAATTTTTTCACCTCGTTCTGTAATTGGTTTTTCATTTTTATCCTTATCAACCATAATAGAGCTCAGTCTGTTGTCGTAACCAATACAAGTGTATGTAGTAGACTGTTTGTGCTCATATCCTTTCTTGTTTTGGTACTCCTTGTAGTGTAAAGAGTCATAGAGACTGAAACAGTATACATATCCGCTTGTGCAAGTAGCTACTATTTGTGTGTCGTCCAATGAAATCACCAGATCTTGCACATGGTTAGATAATGAGAAAAGCTAAATTAAATACAAATTACGTGCAAGGTCTCATAGTAAATTGAGTCATAAATGAATATATGTTACTTCTCGTTAACAGCCAGAAAGTGTCCACCGTGGCTGTACTTTATGATTTTGCAGTTGGGAATCTGAATTTACTTTAGAACTTCCACAGTGTTGTTCACAATTGCAAATACCTTAAAAATAGATGAGAAGCTCACTGCCAAAAATAAACCACTTGGATGCATTGAAACCGAAAGGGGTTCTTCATTGAATTTTTGTGAAATCAACCCTTTCTTTTAATACCCTTATGCATCGAAGAAATTCCAAATTTTAACAGTGTTATCTTCAGAGCAGGAGGCCAGCAACTGTTTAGTAACTGATCGAGAAAGGCAGTTTATTTTCTTATTATGGAATCCTGAAGCGAAAAACTGATCTAAAGAAGAAATGTCGGCATCGATTCTGAGAGTATTCAAAAAATAGAAGTTAAAAGATCCAATTTAATTTGTGGTTGCCACGGTAAATATACCATCGTTACTAGACGAGTGAATTCTAACTATTTTATCTTAAGACTCTTCAATCGAATTTCCCTGCTCATTTTTGGAACCTTGAGCTTTAGCAACATTCTTGTCCATTTGTTTTGAACTGCCACCAATTATAAGATTGGGCACGAATGTCTTATCCAGTTAATAGATCGACAATGATCGACTGCTTCCGCCAACGCAGAATCCTTTCTTAGTGGCTCGGATAGAAAACAGCTCATCGTGGTCTGATAAATTAATTGTATGAGTGAGCGTGTCGTTTTGAATCAGCAAAATAGCATTTTTGTTTGTGAGAACAAACAGAATTGGACTCTTTTGCGTGTTCTGCCAAGAGAGGTCATAGAATTTATTCTCTTTCTAAGTTTTTAAAGGCACTAACTGTTGTTGCTCTTTAAGTATTTATTCCTGAGCATGTAACTCCCACATCCTTATATAATTCCTGCCCATCAATATCAATGACTTTGGTCTTGTAGGATGGATGCTGATATTTTAGATCGATGCCATCTTCAAGTTGGTGCAGGTAAGTAATTTTTCTTTTCTATAGTTGAATACTAAGACACATAGACTCTGTACACTTTGGATGAGACAGGCGCACATTTTCTTAGTTCTATCAACAGTCATCTACTTAATGTTGCCCTTCATGCCCGTGCTCATTACTCGCAGCTTATTTCGATATGGCTTTAGGTAGACGACATTGGCTATCTTTTATTGATTCTCTGAAGATTCAGCCAAGTATATTTTAATCGGAGATACGTTCGGTAAATATATTGGTTTCTGGTTTTTATCGAGTTGCTTTACCTTCTCCTTGTACTTCTGTTCCTTAGAAATTCCAAAGAGAGCAGTTACATTGTTGAACCGATTAGCAAAAGAGTAGAATTGTTCTGTTTTCTCAATGAGATCCTTAACAACAAGGATGCTGCCTATCATAAATATCACGTATTTCTCGCCCACTACTTGCAGCTGATTACAAATGGGATTTGAATTGATCCCGAAAGCTGTGTTTAGTTTCATGTCGAATGATTCGGGTAAGTTGCATTTCCTGAAAGCCCGAACAGACTCGTTGTTGTGATCGACAATGAGCTTATCGATGTTTCGATCTTCACCTTCTATCTGCATAGAAAATAATAAAATGTTTAAATTACTATCAATTAGTGATAAATAAAATAAGTCAAAATTTAATAAGATAAAGTGGATAAGCTCTTCTGCTTTTGTAGATCGCATATATTTATCCCTTGGATGTTCTTAGAGAACTTGATTAATATTTCAACCTCTTAATTGGATTTTTAAAGCTTGTATCTCTCATTTTTCTTGTTTATGGACTCTAAGTAGTAAATTTTTAAGAATCTCCCACCAGTACTGAACAATAGAACATTGACTTGAGACCTACTTAATCTCTATGAGCATAACTAAAGGAGTATTTTGCTTTTTCCGCAAAGTATATAGCCTTGCCAAGATAATTATTATCATCAGTGTAGTTGATGTTGAATGACTCTTCCTTATCATCGTAAATACACTTCGGATCTGCCTTATTTGTTCCATGGTATAATTTGGCTTATTTTACTGGTCCATCATTCAATCTGATTAAGGATTGCCACTCATCATAAAATTTCTGATACAGTACTTTATTCTGTATTCTGATTAATTACTTTACTGGGCCGATCTAAAAAGCTGCTTAAATTTGTTGAAACTATTTAGAATTTACCGAGACGACAAATGTTTATATATCCTATTTTTGATGTTACCAAAATTACGGGTACACACATTTTTTCGATTCCTACTGCGAAATAATATCTGCAATATTTTTAATGCAGATATCAAGTAAATATTTGTCAAATCCCTTGAGAGTTATTTCTTTTTAATTTTAGAAAACAACTTAAAGCGAATAATTTTAAGCTAACTATTTAATTTTAGCCTGTTTTCTTTAATCAATTTTCTAGTTTCCTGTATATTTTTTCGTTATCTTTTATTACTAAATATACTTGCCGATCAACTTGCAAGCTTGTTCAGCTTAATAATCCTACTGAGGCTTATGCTCAATAGCAATCTCATTTACCTTAAAATCATAATCAATTTTGAGCAAGAAATTACCATATGGATTTTCAGCTTTAGCCTATTATTTGCACACTTTGCGTTGATAATAACTAATTAAGTTGGTTTGAATCATAGTCTCAAGATCAATATAATAAACGCCTATTGAAACCTCCACCCAGTGATTCATGTCTTTTGTTTTCTCAATTTTCTCTACTTACTGTTTCGGAATCTCAAATTAAATATCAGATAAAATAAAGGTGACTTTACTTGGTAATATTTTTAAAGGCATTTCTTTTTGAGTTAATATGTGTTTTAATTTTTCTTCTTTAAATGAACACAAAAATGTAGCGTCAGTTAAGTTAAGATCGGCATTGTATAAAAATAGATATTTTTATCCATCTTAAAGTGCTTTTTTTATCTTCTTCTGACCTGTTGCGGAGTAAAACATTTTTTTTCCCTCACCGATCACGTAATATTTTGTTTAAGTTTTCTCCAAACACTTTTTTGCAACTATATCAATTTACTTTAAATTTTTCTAAATTTTACTGTGAAATTTTTCAAAAATATATATTTTAATTTGAGATCCCGTCAAGCATTTATAGAATGTATTAATAATTTCCATGATGAATTAAGATTTATTATCTTTCGGCATAAAAAAAGCAAAACTTCGCAGATCAGTCGTGTGAATAAATCTATTAGCTTTGATAGTTTTTTTGAATGGATAAGATACGCCTTATACTAGACTTTTATAGTTTAAAAAAATGTAATATTGATAATCTCTTTTTGAGTCTTTGTACTCGCCTTACCTTCTGCCGCATAAAGTTTTCTTTACTTGTTAAAATATTTTACCCTATACAAAGTCGAAATCCTCTTGAGAAAGAAAAGTAATTGTAGTCCCAGCAGGTAGACAAGAAATTGTTTTTTGTTTATGAATATAAACTACTAATGAATCATCAATACTTGGGCATGGACTAGCACCCAAAGAAATTATGCAGCCAATATTTAAATTTTTGCTTAAGCTAAATGAAAAATCTTGCTCTTGATGCAATCGATTTTGAAATTTTTTTATGTTTTTTTCCACCACATTGGCCTCAATATCATTAATTATTAAGGTCTTTTCAAGCATTTCATGGTCTAACATACTAAGGTACTCAATAATTTCGTTTTCAATTTTAGATACATTCTTTTTATTTCCCAATATTTCAATTTTGGACTAATTTTCCGAACTGTTAATTATAATTTTGCAGTTTTTAACGTAAGATTTCGTACTATCGGCAAAGAGATCATCTTTAAATTTTTTAATCAGGTTGACTCGGTTGCATTTAATAAATATTTCTGCCTGCTCGATTGTAGATGTGATTGCTTCATTTGTAATTTCCTGAATTGCCGCTATTGCTCTATTTTTATTTTCAATTAGAATCGCTTTAGAAGAGTCTTTGATTGATCTACAAATAAGATATTTATTGAGCAGCTCAGCACTGACGTTCTAATATTAACTTACTTAGTTACAATAAATCTCTTCGATTAATTACTTTTATATATACTATTTGCATTCCTTAAATTGATGCTCAGGGACTGATATTTTTATTGTCATTTTTGAAAATGGACACAATACAGACTATAATTTAACAAATTTCAATTTTTTACATACCTCGATTATCACAGACTTTATTAAATCCTTTACTTTCGGAATACTTAAATAATCTTAGACTTTTCCTAGACTCAATATAATATTTTCAGTCATAATTGTTTCCTCCAACTTCTTAATTTCCTTCTGTTTATTAGATTTAATTTAATTTTGTACTTTATCATAGTAAAAATCAACATTAGGCTTTATTCCCGAAATGTGAACAAAGCTTACTTTTTTGTTCTCATTTCTTGTTGGCTGGTGCTTTATTTTTTTATCTCGAAATAAGGATTTTATTGTGGTTTAGTCAGCCCCTTATTTGACATATCCATCTATTAGTTTCATGGTGACTGGCCGTACGCTTTTCTATATTTCTTCAATCTTCTTTTTCATCTTTTAAACAATAGCCTTTTATTAGTCCTCAACGAGCTAAAATTTTGAGTTGTGAAGGTAGAAGTTAATAGTGTTGACTTTTTTGTCCGCAATTTTGTCTGTGTATAAGCACACCTCAATTGTTTACTATTTTATGTTAAAAACGAACTCTTTAATGTTCAAGTTTTTCTGAATATCGATCCATTTTTAAAATTTCTATAAGTCAAGAACACTTTTAGCATATTATTTTGTAAAAACTGCTTGTTTGTGCGGCAGAGATTCATTGGTTTATTATTTCACTTTCTGCTATTTTGCAGTTAATTTTTTATTCTGTGAGAGTTTTTGATATTATTATAGGTCTCTGTCTTGTTCATTAATAGGATTTTAACTTACATCAGATTCAAGACTTACCTAATCTTCTGATTATACTGTTGGTTTATACTTTTTCTTCATTTTCTCTTTGTTTAACTCAGCCTCTCTCTTTTATTTCTGTTGTTTTTAGACCATAGCTTTTTTTATTTACTATCTAGTAATATCTTTAGAGCAGTCCTTCATAACAATTTCAAAGTCCTGTTCTTCCTTCTTAAGTATTGACATTAAATATATATTTTTTCGTCTTAAAATAGGTTCGATTTCCTTCTTAAGTTCCCAGAATTTTTATTTATTGACGAGTTCTTCATAGGCAGCCTCAACATATTACCGCTTAAATATCAAGATGTCTAGTTTTATTTTTAGATACATTTCGTGGTTGTTTTCAAGAACCAAGTCAGTGCAGAGTTTCATCTTACGTTCTTATAGAAACACATGACACTAGGATACTTTGTTTAGGCACTCGCCTCGAGGTCCCCATATTTTGCGTTATGAAAAATTATAATGCAGGCCGATATAAGAGGGTCCCGGGATGACCAAGGCCAGCCATAAATGCAACACTTTCTTACAATCAAAATCAAACTCAGTGACAAAATTTCCGTTCCTGTCTGTCGATGATGTCTATTTACTATCTTCTTATTCAATGTAATTTCGCGAAAGTAAGTTAACATCCGTGACTGTGTTATTTGGGTCATCGTGTGCTTGATTATTTTTCAGCATATTTTGATATTGGTGATATTTTTTTGCCTTGCTGCTCTTATACATGAGAATCTATCTTGCAATATATAGAAGTGTCTCCTATTATTTAGGATTGACTAAATACTATACTCAGCTTAAGTAAAGTAATAATTGCTTTTATTAATTCATTATAATATCGATACCATTACTAATAGTTCGATTCAATAGAAAATGAATTAATTAGAACAAATTCAATCATCTATTTCAATATAGAGCAAACAATAATCTGAATCTCAGTTGTTGTCATCGGTGGTTGTCCATAACTAAATCAAAAATAATCACTTCAACTAGTTTGATAAGTTGAATAATGGATGTAGTATCAGGAATCAAAATTTTAGTCAAGACAGTCTGAAGGACTTTTATTAAAAATTGGTAAAAGCTGGATGGTCGGACAATAATTAAAATGACATAGAAAATAAACCCATACAATTTTAATCTTTGAAACCAACCACAAAATACACTACTGTAAGCGAGTCTGATAGCAATTCTGATGAAAACTCTAATTTGTTGACCTATGATTTTGATGACCAGGAAAAGGAATAGTAAAACAGAAACTACAACTTTGACGAAAAAATAAAACAGTAAAAGTTTACACAGAAATATACAAAAGAATAGAAAATCAAAAAATCATAAATTAGCAACATGAAAAGAAAAAAAGAAAAAAGTCATCGTAATCAGGGATCATATGCAAATTATGTATGTTTATCATCAGCATCTGAGTCTTACATCAAAAGAAACACAAATTCACCTTGTAAAATGTTGCTTTTAAGAGAAATTTCAAAAAATGCTCTTCTACACAAAGAACTTTAAAGAACAAAACTGTAAAATATTTAATTACGAAAAATATTATGCTCAATATCAGAAAAAGCGAAAATAAACTCAACTATTGGGCATAAAGGGCAGACACAAAAAATGAGAAAAAGAGCATCTAAACAGGGTGATAACAACACAAGATTCCGCAAAAATAATCCCAAAAGTTTATAGAAAACGGCAAACTGTTCTAAAAATAAACCGTGTTTTTGGGAAAGAAAGGATCAGACTTATACAACATTTATGGATTAAAGATAAAAATAGAAGTCTCAAATTAATTTTAGGAATAAAGAACCACTTTAATCAAGAAGCATTAAAATGGTAAGTGGAAGAAGAGATCAAATGGCAGCTAAGAGAAGACTATATACAGAGACTAAATGAATAATTTTATGATCGAGTTACTAAATTATTAAATTTCCCTATTTGATAATTATTATAAATATAACTTCAGTTATCGTCAATCATACCATCGTGGTCTGGTTATATTTTGGGAGCTTCTCTTCCTTTCTTCGCCACGAGTCGCTTGACTTCAGGCTTCTTTTATTTTTACTCCTTATCTTTTGGCTGTTAATTACCCTGTGGATTTGAGTTGATTAACCTTACTATTTATTTATGCTTCATTTGGTTTAGTCTTAGCTACTTTTATTTTTCATCTAGAATCAATTTCTTGCGCTCCAGCTCCTGCTTTAATTATTTTCTTTATCTTTATAAAGCTCTAACCCTTTCAGTGCCTTATTTTTAAACTTGTACTCTTTAAATCTACAAACTTTTAATTTCTTATTCCAATTGGGCAATTGTATATTCATTAATCTATATAAATAAAAATTTACTTATTCTCCATTCGCCTTCTTTTCTTTTGCTTTTGCTTATATTTCTCTAACTTTTTATTACTTTATTATGTAAGTTTCGTGTAATTTTCTAATTTGTTTTTCCTTCTCATTAATTGACTACACCTGCTTTTTAGTTTTATGAGTGAGCTCTTTAAGCTATTGCTACATTTTTGAGATTTTTTATGCTGTTTACCTGTCTTAGCCGCTCTTAATTGCTTTATCTTGAGTCTTTCTAATCTTCTACAATGCTTCTTTCTATTATTCTAAATTTTGAAGCTGTTTTTTCAAATGCTTTAGTTCGTTTTCTTTTTCCACAATTTTATTAATATCGTATTTGTTATCTAAATTTCTTCTGAGTCTCGCAATTTCGGTTTTATTTTTCTGAATTCTAGTTTCTTGTTCTCTGAGTTCCTTCTTGAGCTCAGTTACCCGCTCATCCTCCTCAGCTGAAGTCACATTCTTCTTCTTCTTTCTTTACTTTTCTTTTTATACAATTTAGTCCATTTTGACAGCCAGTTATTTGAGCTGACCTTTAAGCTTCGTGTGCTGTTCAATTAGTTTGCTGCGTCTAAATCTTTATTTATAATTACGCGTTATTATCGGTGCCTACTTTTTTCTCCTTCTGATGGAGAGTTTGTACACTGGGTTCCTTTTTATCTTTATCCTTGCCGAGCATCTTGATATTCTGTACTTCATTTTTACTCTCTTCCTGAAGCATTTAATTACTGTATTCATTATCGTGCTTGTAACTATGGGGTAGTTCTGATTCGTTATTCACGTATTTAAAGTTACTGCTAGACATTCACCTACCCAGTTTAAATATAATTATTGCTTAATATATATATATAGACGTCCAATTTACATCTTACGGCTCATTAAAATCAATTTCAAGTTTATCAAGCTTCTATTATTTAAGATGCATTTTAATTAAGTTATATGCTGAATTAACGATAGATTTGAAATATTATCATAAGTCCCAAAAATTTGAATGCAACGCGCGAGTTCAACTGCGAACATAAAAATAGATTTCGATCTCAAATAAGCAAAGGTGGGAAGTTCCAGCATTGATCGATTGCCCATCCGCAAAAGCACTTCTTCAAAATCACTGCAGATCTGTCAACAGCAAGAGCGTATGGCTATCCAGAGCCAGCAGTATAGTATTGAAATGCTGAAGAGAATAAATGAGTCACTGGAGCGATAAAATGCATACCTGAAAAAGCAGCTAGATTTCTTCACACAAGCCTGCTCATCCAAACGCAATAGCATCACTACCCTCAACACAATCACCAGCAAAAAGAAATAGGATATCAATTCAGGGTTGCGAGGCAGAATAATGAGTCGAATTGACGGCAAGACTGATAATAATGAAACAGAATCAACTGCACTTTTCAATAGCAAAATGAGTAGTGGCAGAAAATCTGATTGTATTGAGTAGTCTATTTCTGAAGTATACTCGAAATTCAGCACCAAGGGTCTACTGCCAAAGATATCCTTAGTCAAAGATCTTGCATCTGCATTTTTATAGTCAGTTAAGTAAAACTATATGAAGTTGAAGCTTGTAATCGATGAGCTGGCAGGCAGGAAATTATAGGGTCTGAATAAAATACCAAAATAAGTCACCGATATTATGTCGATGCTAGAGGTAATAGTCATACATAGCCGCAACCCAGCAGTTGGCAGACAGACCATCATAAATTAAAAAGATAAAAACAAAAATAGCAACAAATAGACCTCGAAATAAGGCAGAATCGAGCAGATGGTGGAAGAGTGTACAACTGTAAGCTAGCTCAATTATTTATTCGAGGCTGTGGTGAAAGCCAGCATGAAAAATAATAAATTTATCGCAAGCTTAAGGTCGAGCTTAGGGTTCACGAGACTTATCAAAAGAATGGCAAAAAACTAATGATATTTTCTATTTTATCATAAATAATCATCTTATTACTTTGCTTCATTTCTCAATTATTATTTAATTTTAGTTCCATTTGGTTCAAAAATTACAATAGAGTCGTATTCGATAAAAAATTATTCAGGCAGTGTACAATGCCTCCAAGACTTAACTTATTAGTAGCCTTTTTGTGCCAACAAATTTGCAGTATATTTGAGATATTTACCTTGAGCAATAATAAATGTGGGTTTAAATGCTAATTATTCAGTCAGTATATCGTATAATTTACCTGGGTCAGAAGACAGCAACATATTTTCAGAACTGTTACTTGACATCATTATGGCTGAGGAGTCTGGTATTTTGTACATGATTCTTTTATGCAAAACTGAATAACCAGGCATGAAGTGTGATTAACCCATCACAATTACTGATAAACTCGTTTAATTTGTTGATATGTTTTATATTTTCTACCCGATATATTTCCAAGCAGCAATGCCATTTGATTTACCATAGGTGCTGAATGCAGTGAATAATGCTAAATTTGTGATTACAATCAATAATAAAACAAGTTTGATGACTTTTTTTGAAAGTGTTAATACTGAGAATAGTTTTAGAGTCTTGCTTGTTTGTAGACAGTATGTTGAGACCAGGAGTATAAATGGAATTATTGAAGCTATGAATCGATGTTATTTGTGCGTTGAAAAGGATGAGATCAATAAATAGGTCAAACTTAATACTAACATTACCTTTATTTTATCGTGTTTAATGTATATTTCATCGCTGTCTTTCTTATTATTTTTTCTTAGGAGAAGTAAGACAGAAACAACAAATAATATTAAAGTGAAGTTCAAAATAAAGGGTAGAGAAATTCCAAAGTAGAACAAAAAATTCTCCTTTCCATAAAATTATGACCATTTTTAAATAAAATTGTACTAAATAAAAAAATAAATACTTTAATAAAATTGAGCTCAGTAAGTGTGGGTCGACCGTAAAATAAAGTGGCTAAAGCATATGACAACATGAGCATGATTATTCTACATCATCAAGTAATCTACATTGTAAGCAATCGACTAAAAATATACCGATAAGGTTTTGTTGAAGCAATTCCATTATTTTTGAAAATTAAGAGTAGTTCATAGGGCCAAAGAAGAGCCCATACGATAATGCTGGTTGGTCTTGAAATATAAGAGACAACTGCAATGGCTCTATTGATAAAATCCTTATAATTATTTTACCCTTGCTATTTAGTGACCCAAAAATAGAATCCGATCATAGTTAAGCAAGTCTCAAAGCTGTTAAAGTAAGTGCGGGTAAGGATAGAGGCATAATACCAATTACAGAATACACTCAGTACAGTTATTAATAGTAAAGAGCTTCCATATATATATTTAAGGATTTTAAGCATGTACCAGTCTGTTAGTATTGCGATAGGTGCTTGAATTATAAACCTGCAAGCATAGGGAAGCAAAGAGACCGGTAAATGCAACACATCGACGATTTTATATGACAGAGAAAGAATATATGGGTATAATGGATTACGGAGAGGTTACTGCATTGTCCATTCCCATGTCAGATAGCCGTAACCATACTAAATGTGGTGGGCGACTTCAGGACCCTGCCAGTGCTCATCTGGGTATTCATAATTTTCTGTAAGCCATGCCGAAATCAATCGGTACAGCACTATTACTGCCAGCAATTTACAATTAATAATCATTATAAAAAGTGAGGATTCACTTTATTGTTTCATGTAACGCAGTTAAATATCAAATTCAAATTTCTTTCGAAGAATTCGCTTCAGGCAAGGTCAAATTTATATTTCTTTTCTCCACAGATGAATTCCTTTACTTCCGTTAGCTTCCTATTCTAAGTTAAGAAATTTCAGGTGTTTTTTCCCTTGTAATTTTCAGTTTTACTGTGCACTCTCTCTCAAACTGTCTAATTTGACAGCTTAGGTCTTTGTTGACAATTAGCACAGCCCCCATATTATCATAAAGGCTGCAATAGTTGGGGCAGGAGAAAATAGTTATTAATTTGCGTTAGGCGAAGAATTCATACCCATCTTCAGCTATTTGATGAGATCGGCAGATCAAGTCAAAGTCATTGTTAGCTATAAACTTTTATACTATGTCATCACCGAAACAATAAGACGTCCCCCTTTCAAAATTCTGACACCATCCCTTAATCTTGGCAGGATCAGACCATAATAAATCACTTAGCATTGTATTTTTCTAAATTTCAACGGGCCTGATAATTTGATTAATAAGCTGTAAGTTGCTTAGGCAGGGGCTCAGTCCACCGTGAACGCAAAAAATACGATCTCCGACGACTGCAGCTAGTGGTAGACATTTAAAGATATCGCAAATGGTATTCCAAGTTTTGATATTGAGTCTCCTTTTACCTAACTATTTGAACGCATACATTAATCGTGGAACCCATAGATTTTGTTCAGATCCGAGCACTCGTGGTTGCCCCTCAGCAGAAACATTCTCTCGGGATACAAAATTTTATACGCCAGCAACAAGCATATGCACTCGAGGGACTGCTTTCCCCTGTCCACATAGTCGCCTAGGAACAAAAAATTATTGCCGGCGGTGGGCGTGCCTATGCATTTGAAGATTTCCTTCAAGTCTAAAAATTGCCCATGAATGTCTCCGCATATATTTATGGGAGCATTGAGTTCTAGAAGGGGTGGCTGGGACATGAAAATAGTCCTTGCCTGGTAACATAAACAGGCAACTTCTTCTTCGGTAAGGATAAATTTGTTGCCAGCTTGCTTCTTGTTGCTGAGCAGCTGCGATATAATCTGCTCAATTTGAATGGCTTCAAGTTTGACGCATCGCTGATCTTGCATATACTTTGCAATTCTTTTAAAATTACAGAAAATAGAATAAAGCTGGAATGTGTGTCCAGTCCATCAATACACTCTAATCAAGCGAAAGGGAGATGGAAAGCAATAATAACAACAACATCAAGCAAAATTATTTGTTTTTTTCATGCAAGTGCTTGAAGTATTTATAACTTTTCATAGAATTTTAAGCTAGAACTTTTAAATACAAAATGAAAGCAGGGATATGTCAAATTAGGTTGCACGCACTTTACTCCCGCTTTTATATTTTTTCACTCGTCTTTTTGTACTCCGCTTATTTTATTCTCTCGATTTAGTTAGCTTTCTTAATTTCTTCCAGCTTTTCTTTGTCTTGAACTGGAACGTACAGTAGTGATACATCTATTGTTTGCAGCTTATCAACTTTTTTATTTGAACTCGATTTTACAATATTTTTTTCCTCTTTTGATGTTTCTATTACGCTTCTTTATTTCGTGGTCAATATTGCATGTAATCTTTTTTCCTTAGGTTATCTCTAATTTTGAAGAACTTAACGAACATTTTGTCTCTTTTTTTACGAGTTATGTGAGTTTGTTTTGACAGGCTTGTATAGTTTTTTGATTTTTTACAAGTCTTTCATTTCACCTAACTGATGTGTAGGTGATTCACAAAAACTACTTTATTTTGAGTAGCCATAGATTTTAAAAAAGTTTTTAAATTTTTTATTCTCATTCACAAAGTTCGTTTTTTTGGAGCTTCTACTTGCTAAAGATGAAGTTAAAGGCTTGAGCCTTTTATCGGGAGAAGATTGTTAAGTGATAACTTTTCTTTTTTAAACCTTTTCATTTTTGTACTTCGAAATAATAGTTTTAACATGAATAGTTAAGTTATGTCGAGGACCCAGGACTCTCAGTGCAAGATCATACGCTTTCTTATAAAGATTATAGCCTTCTTCTTAATTTTTTAAGCAAATCAGCTCTGTCGCAATATTATGAAAGCTTATTATAATTATTTCCCCTAGTTTGTACTGCTCTTTAGGTATAAACTACTTTCCTTCTGGTCGATTTTTGATTATTTCCAATGCTTGTTTTGCTAAGGATATAGCAGCTTAGTGAGAATAGGTATCGTTTTATCTTGCCATTTGACCAAGAATTACGCTTTTGTTCAACAGAGTTCTAGCGATATCAATAGTGTCGACATTTCCTAATTTTTACACTGCGATTGCGCTATCGATCCACTTCAATGCCTCTTCGTCATTTCCAATTTTTTTATAGTAGCCAGCCTTCATGTTGTATATCAGAGACATCAGCCGAGCATAGTCACCATTCATAACATGGAGCAGACTCGCATCTTTTTAAAGACCAGCTATAATATCTTTCACGATCTTCACATTATTTTTCTGGAGTTATTGAGTACACTTGTCGCACTTATCGATAATAATACTGGCAACACTACTTTAATAAGCTAGTGGAAAGTCAGATGATTAATGCTTCTATGTCTTTATTCGATAAGCCCGGCGTCTGTTGTGCATGACTGATTATTTAATGAGTATAAATTTATGTATAAGACAATTGCTTTACCAAATAATAACAATAAACAGTATCGAGCAGTCAGTGTCCTCTGCTTGCTAGTTTGGATTTTATTCCTTTAAGTCCTCCCTCATGACGCTCAAAAATTGTATCAAACACTTGCTCAGCACGCTTCTTGAATCTTTTGTTAAGTGCTTTTGAGTTAAATTGAATAAATGCATAGGGTTGCGGCTTGTCTTTTATTTTTACGTCACCTCCAGCTCTGTCGGATCTGAAAGTAGCTCCTGATTACTTTATCTAATGAACATCATTAACTAAATAAATAAAAAAGTACGTTTGCGCTTCTTTTTCACATTCAGATAAGATCGAGCCTAACCCTCTTGTTGCTCTTAACCCTCTTTGTTAAGTTACTAATCAAGGCGATTATCTCTTTTCTTCCTCATATCATCTTTCACAACCATAACCCCATCTTAAAATGTGATCCCATCATCAAAGTCTTTTTTCATGCTTAACTTTTGTTGCTTATTTTTCATCACGAACTTATCTTATTAAAAGTGGAAGTTCTCTTTCTCCAAGTCATATTTTAATAACAAATTGTCAGTGTTTTAGATTTCTCTCAGTTCCTAGTTATTTTATTAGTCCATTTTCTCAACTGCTGATCCAGCATCTGAGCTCTCATCGCCTTCTGACTCTTCTTACTCTTCTCTTTTCTGATTTCGAGCTTTTTCTCGTTCCAGTCTTCGTTGAGCTCTTTTCTATTTCTGTTTTCTTTTTTCTCTGTTTTATACTTTGATGGCATTGCTCAATATCTTGCGATCTTCAATAGGTATTAGTTTTTCAATAGTTTCTCTACCGAATTTCTTTGTTAGTTTCAGTAATAGATGCTTTAGAATACTTCGGTTTTCCAACTTTGATGCCAAGTCTACTTTGAATAATTGTTCAAGCACTGTCTGCAAAATATGCTGAATTTGTTTCGTTTTTTATGCGAAGAATATAAAGCGTCGACAGAAATCAACAACAGCTATATAAATTTCACTTCTTTGTTCGTAAAGTAACATTAGTACAATCTATAGTATTCCGATAGAGAACTCCATATCCATTTAATATTTTTTATTATATATTTGAGCTAAGCCATGCAATGTTGATATCTTAGTTTCGCTTCCTTCAACAGCCAATCCTGCACACATAATCTAGATAAATTGCTCTAGCAGCTACATTTTGAGTATTTTGGTGCAGAATGACTCAAATAGTACTATAGCTTGCTTTCGGGCTCTTTGGTTGGACTATCTCATGTCCAAAAGGATTTCAGGCAAGTATTTCTTCATGAACTCGAAGGCCTCAGTAATACTATCTTAACTTTTGCTCAGTCGCTCCCACAAGTGCATGAGTATAGCTAGACGGTAATGTTTCGATGCAGACATGATCTTATGTTCATTTTCTTCTAAAAGATCGATAACTTCAGTAACATAGCTGTCACCCATAAGTCCCAGTGTCTCATAAATATATTTATAAGCCTTCTTTTGGAATAAAGAGCTCTCTGTCATAAGTTCACTGATTAATTTGACAACTAATTCCTCTCTTGATATTTTGTATGGAGCTACCACTCTTATATCGAAAAAGTTGATTCCTTTGCTAACAGCAATTAATATTTCCAAATTCTTTAAGTTATTACTCACATTATCATGATTATTAAGAGTGCCATTTTGTTTCTCTTGTATTAGCTTAATTATATTCTTATCGAATACTCGAGTCAAATACTCTTTATCTGCAACTGCGGACAAATATTTCATTGCTCTTAAAATTTGTTTCGCATTGTTCTTTTCGAGGTTCAATATTTTGGCCAAAACTGAGATAAGATTGCCTGCCCACTTGCACTAATATCCTTGAGCGTGAAGTCCACTGCATAGATTTTATAGAGCCATTGAAATGTGATCAAGTGTACTATCACTGCATTATGCAACCTCATTCTTAATCACTTAAATAATAGGTTCATAGTTGTAGTGCAGATTAGGTTTTCTGCAGAACACCTTCAAACAACGCCAGAGCATATCGACCATACTTTTGTATGCCTCAACTCGAACAGGAGTAAGGTTTTTGTTTGTTACTATTATTTTCTTAAGTTCAGCCATCAAAGGGTAGTAATATGTCATATATGTTGCAAAATCTTCCTCTCCTCCAAACTTCTAGGTACAGTGAACAAGCCATAAATTATTTTTAGCCTCAAAGTTCTCATCTGAGATGTCCCCCTTGACAGCAATATGATAAATTTCGCACATGCTTTTAATAGACAGTGCCCCAAAAATCGAATGCATAACCTTAGTGAACGATTTGTCGACTAATTTATCTCTAAAATTAATTATTTTGTCAACGAAACCAATGACAGAGTCAAAAGCAGCTTTATCAAGACTATCGAAAAAGGCAGAAATAATATCGATGGTGAGTTTGTAGTTAGGGTACTCATCGCTGAGCATTCCTTCGAGCATTGTGACAACTTTTGTGAAATTATTTCCTTTTACTTCATCAAGACCCATACTTTCGAAATTAAGTAGATCTGTCTATTATTTTGAATGGGAAGTCCACAAACTGTTGCGGATGCAGCTGCTCATGATTGACCTGAGTACAGCTCCTGCTTGCTTTTCAACTCTACCACCTTTGGTTATGTACTCCTGCATGATGGAGATTACAGGCGAGAAGTATTTGAAACCTGTTTTTTCGTTCATTACAACTAAGCTTTCGAATACTGTATGCAAAGTTTGAATATAGCAGTATACTACTTTGCTGTCTGATTTCGCTGAAACTGGCAGGTTGTTAACCATTTCCTTACAAACTTACTCAAGCGTAGATGTTGAGAATTTAGCTGCTAGCTTGTCCAAGAAGAAGTATGTTTGAGCCAAGTAAGTCTATTAGTCCTCGCTTGTGCACTCAACTGCACTTAAGTGTTTACATACTCGATAAGCAATGTCGTTAATTAATTGCAAAGGAAACTCGGCTATGACTTCACGAATGTTATTAAGATACAAGTTTGACTCAAGGTTACCCAACATTGTCATAGTCGCGTGTTTTGATAGAATTTTGCTGCATACGGGGCTTGACTTCACTACATGAGTTAGCATTCGAGAAGATTATTTAGACAGTATATTGGTGCGATGTGAATTCACTGAAATGTCGAACATCGAGCATAATATATCGCATGCTTGCTTATCGTTTTATATCTTGTCTGTGTTTACTAAAGTGTAAGATAACACCGAAATAGCTAATCTAATTAAGAGAGGAGTCTTTTAGTCTCCTTGAGCATTTCTAATGAGCCCGTACACTGTTTTCTGTAGTTCCTTGAGAATGCCATTATTTTTAATTGCACCTGCGTTGAGTTTATCGATCATCATACTAATAATCATGAGCATGCCATCTGAGTTATACTTAATCTGATCTTCCTGTGAAGCCTTCATCAGCAACTTGAATGCGCTGCCGAACACAAATAGGGCGAAATTGCTGTCTGAAGTTGCAAAATTAGTCTCGAAATTCGGAATCTATGCATTAGTAAACATATACATCTCGTGCTGACTCAATAATTGACTCATATATGGTTAAGGCTTTCCTGTAAGTGGAATTCTATGCTGACTTCTACTTGAGTGTCACAAGAGTGGAATTTTGAAGGTTTTATGCTTCCATTATCTAATCAACAATCGCTTATTATAATATACTATATAGGAAAATGCATATTAGTTATAAGTTATAACTAATATGCATATATGTTTAGTGCATATGAAATTATTAAATGTAAATTATTTGAGTAGAAAGTGGACATATAGATTATCACTGTTGATTATTTTCAGTTACGGAGGAGGAAGCTCATTAATATCTTTTCAAACCTAGGCCTATTGAGTTCATGCACTTCCTCACTTTTATATTTGATTGAGTCCTAGAATGGTGACATAAAAGCATCGAAATAAATGTTGAAGTTTCCGTTTGTTTTACCAGCTAATTGTCTAACATGCAACTTTTTAGAGGACATTTAAATACAGAAATTATTGGAGTTGTGCTGACTCTTATGGGTTTCATGTGCTAGACACTGCTGGCATAATAATTTTTTACATAACAAACATAAAATTTTGCAATTTTATTTTTGACAGATATCACACTCTTTAAACTGATACTATTTCATAGCTTAGGCAGTTTATGGTGGAAAAATTGAGCGAAAACCAATGCTCGTTCTAATGTTACCTGGTTTTTATTGAAATTAAGGGAGTTAAAGATTGTTCTAAGCTAGATCTTCTAAGCTTTATTTGATTCTCTCATACTATTATGCGGCAATCTTATGATAAACATGTTACACAAGTTTAGGATCAACAATACTTTAACGCTTGAGAATCTTGTTAAATATAGCATTGGCAAACAACAACTGAACTGCGCTCAGTTCTTCCTTTTTGCATTTCTTGATATTGTCCACAAATAGCGATAATTCGTCTTACAGCTAACTTTTTTAATCTTGCTTTAGGTAAGAAGCAAGTTCACAGCTCATCTGTAACAGAACTCTATCAACTTTCCTCATTCTTTTCTTCTCACTCTCAAACATCTTGTCAAAAATAAGCGAATTTAGTCCATAGTTACCTACTAAATGTCGGATGAAAGGCATGAGAAGGAGTCCAAAGTCATGATTTTTGTATTTGACAACCTATAGTGCGTTTATTAAATTCCCGCATCTCCTCCTCGAAATCTTGTCTGAAGGATCAATCGGGATATAAATATTGCTTTTTTTAGTACACAACGGACAGTTAAAATCGAACCCTGACTTGCTGATTGCAGTAAAGCAACTAAAGTGGATAGGATGAAGACAACTGCTTATATTTATTTCGCTTTTGTCTTCATCACCATAAAGGGAATAGAAAATAGAGGCGTTCTTTTCTAGAGATCCTACATGCATTAATTTGTCGTTGACCCGTCCACTTTCTCGGCATATCATACATTGCAAGCTTTATTCAGATTACTAGATAATATTGTTGGAACCTAAAATCTTTTCATTACTCTTACTGTATTTTTCACTTATTTTCTTTTTCTTCTCTATTAACTTTCTTTTCATCTACGCCAATATATTTTTGCTTGATTATGAAGATTATTCTACTTTATCGGGGAGACTGGTTTCCGAAATCATTTATTTTTGCTCTTCTTTTTATTATTTTTCTTATTCTTTCTTTATTTATAGAAGACCATCAATCTTTCTAGGCTAGTTACAACATTCGTACAGTTTCTTAAGAAGCTAAGGGTCTGACGAAATTGATTCTATCTTTTAACGAAGCTCAATGTTTTTTTTCTTGCATAGTATATGAGCATAAACAAGAGTGAAAATATAGTAGGCACTTAGATTAAAATTTTTCCAAAAATTAAGGTTCGCATCGCCCAGAAGTAAAAATTTCTTGTCCCAGTTTTAGCCTAACTAATTAATAAAACTCTTTGATCCGAACAATAAAATGAATATTTCTTAAACATAAGATGGCAAACCTGCTGTTGTTAGTTAATCAGAAAGACTGAAATTATCCATGCTTATGTTGTTAATCTCTTTGTTTTTGCGATCTGACTTAAATCTCATTAGAATATTTGGATACTTCTCTTAACTAACATACTCAAAAACTTCACGGGACTCGACATATTTGCATAGTTTCTTAATGATTTAACCTGCATTTTTGAAATCAAAATAACCTTTCTCTCGGCATTTAACTACTTCTGCTTTAGGGACAGGTCGATTTTCGTATAAAAAACATTTCATCCAATATTACTTCTCTTAAATGTTCTTCTCTGTTTTTTGAAATTTAAGATTATTGAAAAATCCTGGTGAGTTTGAGATAATTGCTGACAGATTGTAAATTGCATTAAGAATTTATACTAAAACTTATCGCAGATCAGGATCATTTTACATAAATCCATGCCATAGTTTAGACACTTGTTATGACTTATTTTCAGATACCGATAACAAAATTAAGGGAATCATTAGCCAAAACTGCTTATCTTATTTTATCTTCATCACTAAGAATCTCATATTTTTTATTGCGAAATTGACAAAGTTATTAAGGGATTGAGTGAGTGCCGAGTTATTTTATTATTTCAAAAATGAACTCACGTGTTCGATATCTGCATTGGAAAGACAAAATATCAATGTTGATGCCAAAGTAACTAACAGACCCATTTGATCTAAAGCAAGTGACTATTAAGCAAACTGATCTAGTACATCCTTCAAAGTATCTAAGCATATTTATTGATGAGACAGCAAAAAATTAAAACTTGATGTACTGCTGAACATACTCACCACAAAAGTGATCCAATCTTCCGGTTTGTTAACCTTTTTCTCATATTTAAGATAATCTTTCAAAAGTTCAACTCCTTTGTTTGATCTCAAAGCCATTTCTATGTATCTATCGTTTTTATTTCTGATAAAATCATCGTCTGCGGCAAATCTGAAAAAAATATCATCCGTTTCGTATTGTTCACTTATAATGAGTTTGAGGTTTTCAGGTTGCCAGCCCTCTTTTTTCAGCTTGTTTATAGTCTTTATCAGTTGATATTTGAAGACATCGCTGGATATTAAAGCGAACATCATCTTATCACAGTTTTTATTATAGTTTAGCATATTTTATAGCATGGGCACGACAGGTCGAGATTATATCTGGATTGGTTTGCTCAATATCTCGGTCATCAAATTCGTGTAGTACATACTGTCTGTGCATAGCTCTTCTATTTATTGGTTAAACATGACCTCAAGTTGTCTATCTGGTCTTTTTGTTTATTCGTTTGCTCTGAGGTAGAAATAGCACATAAACAGACTTTAATAATATGATGTAAATTTTGCCTTCTCAGTCTCATTGTATTCGATGTTTTTTTAGCTTTTGCCTGCATGTGTGCAACAGAATGATTAAGGTTTAATTCTTGATTATCGCCCGCAGTCACAATATGCTCCTCCGGAGGACATGTTCTTAGTAAATGTGTGACCGATATGTTTTGCTGGTTACCAGCATGACTCGCAAAAGCACATAGTTACGCCAGGTTTGGTCTGGCAGCAGCATTGTTTGCACGTGTAATCTATATTAATTAAAACTTACATGAAACTCCATTGGGGAAAAACTTAGTACAAATGTTTGTTCCTCCTGGCTTAGGCTCGAATTTTATTATTGGTTTATTTATTTTTACTGTTTTATCGTTCTCTTCTCCAAATATGTACTTGAAGCTATTTGATAAGGTTTTATAAGGGCTATCAGGATCTGTGAAAAAATTAAGTTCTTTATCTACACGCCTTTTTATTGTTCTGGTTTCGGATACTTGCGGATGTATTTCTTCTTGCATACTAATTAAAAGTAAAATCTTTTTCAAAATTATATATAATAATTGATGTACTTTTGAAGTCTGATTAGCTGATTTATTTATACAATGTGAGCTAAATATTCAATTAATACTCTTCTTGATTGCTAATATAGAATGTAATTCAGATCATTCCATAATGAACTGATCGATTTCTTTGAGAAAGTTCACATTTAACATTTACTCTCCATAATGGTGCATCTCTGGTTCGTGGTGTTTCCACTCCTTTTTTAATGATTCCTCTTCCGACTCAAAATATTTATCGTGGTTTGATGACTTGACATCTTAAAATTGCTGCACTGCTTTGCGCATCAGCTTCAAATTCTATGTGTGATCTGCTCCTGGCTCTAACTTCAAGTCTCTAATGCGGTCACAGTTCACCATGGGAGTTTTTATTACTTTGGCGTACACATTGGCCGGTACCGTATCCTTAAAGTGCGGATTTTTGAATATGTTGTCCATGGGCTGGCAGGCTCCTTCGCTCCTTAACTTGCGTCGGGTTGACATATTCGACTCTTGCTCAAGTAATTGGAAGAATATATTTGCCAGATAACGCAATACAATACGCAAATCAGTATATGTTCAGCAAACAATAAGTGAGCGAACTTCGATGAGGTATTAAATTAACAATTAACTAAAGCAAACTGTATGATAATATAGAAATTGTTACAATCAAGCTCAGTCGTACACCTTGAGCTCATCCGTGTGACTTTGGTCCACCACGAACTTGTGCAGCCGATCAAAAAGCAGTTTATAGAAAATTTGATCAATAAGTAGACACAGCAACAATTCAATTACCACTAATATTTCTGGGAAATATCCAATGATGTCCAGGTAGGAGCTGCCGATTATTTTCGAAGAGTTAAGTACATAGCTAGGGTCAAACTGATTATAAGCGCCAATTCTTAATGCAATGAACAAAGCCAAGTAAAATGGAGTGAATATAAAGATGGGATTCTTCAGCATGTTGTATCGAATGCGTGAGTACACGACAATCTGAATGAAGCTCAGCACTCCGAAGAAAAACACTACGCACAGTACAATCAAATATTTAAGTGTGAACTGCATATTAATTAAATTACGTCAATCCTGTTGAGCATGAAAGTCTCGGTGAGCTTAGTCCAGTTGATGCCTCCGAAACAGGGTAGATGCTGCTCATGATACACATAGTTGAACAAATAGTAGAAGGCGTAAAGTGAAAAAGCGAACCACAGTTGGAAGAATACGTAGGTTGAAATTGCAAAGCGAGATTGATTGCTGCCCGATATTGTGGTGTCAAAATGATGGAAACCGGCTCGGGCTGTTGAGTATTTGCATAGTTGGATTCCTTTCAGACACAAAATAATTACTAATTTAAATAATAATTACTCATTGTCAATATACCCAATGATAGGTATATGTTCCAGTGCGGCGAGTCGTTTCTCACAAAATCGAAGTAATAAGACTTGTTATCTATCCTACACTTAAGTGTCTCATTCAGTACCAACACACTCCCATTTGCGACTTTTGCGTACTAGGTCATGAACTCATCAAAGTTAGGCGTGATTATTTTCTGAGTCTGGCCCAAAATGGTGACTGAGTATGGCGTGAAGACTCGCGTATAGTTGAACAGGTTTACCACCCCATTCATGAAAAACATAAAGAAGGTGAAAAAGTAGAATAGCAAGACAACTAATACTGTTGTACATTTCCTGTAGTTATCATACTCGGAATTATAAATTGTAGAGTATTTACCTTTGGGATCTTTCCCTCTATTGACTAACCACTTCCATAATCTCAAACATCGACTCTCGTGATGTTCTTGCTCCTTGTTCCTGTCTTATCTAAATTATAGTTCGGACTCAGCCACCTGTTTATGCTCTTCCACAACTGACTGCTTGTTATTTTTGCGATTAACTTGCTCTAAAATCTTTTCGTTATTGTTGACCTATAGTTTGACTTCATCACTGATTTCCAGTTGCTTTTCCAGCTCCTCCAAGTTACCGCCCACGTTTAGGAACAGCTCAATTGCCGATTTCAGATTTTTCTTGTATGTGGGAGCTGTGGGAATGTGCACCTTGCCTTCGGGAAATATTGGATACTCAGTGTACATTAACTTGTACAGCAGCACTCCCAGCGAATAGGTATCGAAGATAGGGTTGCGCAGAGATGGATCCTTTTTAAAATCAGTATGGTAAAAATCTGGTACATCCGCTCGGTCAATGAGAGTCTCGATGAACTTTTTAGTCATTAAAATAGGCTATCCGATTTTTGGAATTCCGCTCTCGATATAAATATTTCTGATGTGCAGCAAATTGAATGATTTAACTGAACTTTCGTGAATAAATTTCAAGGGTTGGATCAAACTGAAGAAGAAAAACTAAATTTGATTTTATTTCAACCCTACATTAGAGCTCTTTAGTCTTTTTACATAACTTTGCACAGTCCCATCATTAGCATATTCTGAGACTGTGTAAAACTGTCCTCTATCTGTATAGTAGTCTAGAATTTTGACAAAAGAAGCTTTAGTTTGATAAATTTTCATTAACTCTTAATCAATAATGCCCTCATCAGCAACTTTGACTCTAACAAGTCCATGCTCAGACGATACTGCCAAGTAACCTAGTTACTGAAAATATTCTCCTTTCACTTTAGTTTATCTAATAGCGATCCAATTTTTACCTTTCTTTTTAAAGGTCTTATCCCGTTTTTTCAGTAAGGGGTGCAGACTAATTTAGGATGCATTTTATTTTGAAACTGCAATAAGGTCATTCATCATTTTGTTGGGAGGGAAAGGTAAAATTGTCGAACTCATATCGCGCTCGCTTATCCTCGTTAATAGTTCTTAGAAAGGACTTTTATCACTGTAAGGGACACTATTATTCCATGATAGTCTAAGACCATTGTCGGTGAATTAAATATCTTGCTCTGTGCCAAACCATGTGACTCCATTCCTGAGAAGATCGATATGTCCGTTGAGTATCATCTTGCTGACAAAAACAGAATCATCATTATCAAATCGTTTACACTTTATTAGCGCATCCTTGAGAGTCCCATATTGACACGACTCTTGAACAACAACAATGCGATTTTCAGATGTCTCATAAGCAAATTAGTAGATCTTGATCACAAATTCAGAAGAAGTCTACTTCATTTTCTGTAAGTATTGCTCGAGTTTGAAATCAGGATTTTTCAGTATTTTAATCGTGAAAGGCAAGCTTGTCTCCTTATGGGTAGCGTCGTATACTTCCACACTTGATATTTTTTGCTTTGGCTTAGACAGGTTAAAGGAATACTGATTTAATATCTCTGCGGCTTTGGACATTTTGTCTCGACTTATTTTGGTTATATTGTAAATATTTTTATCAGCAAAGCATAGATTATTGAACATTATTAAAAAGCTTCATTTTTGTATTTTAAGCTGAACCCACTGTGGACAAAATTTAATAAGTCTTTTCAATTTAAGATAAATAACCTTAGAGAATAAGAATATAAAATATAATTGAATGGTACAGTCTCAACATATAAGTGAATACTTTCTTATTACTGTATAATATTTATTTGAGAATTATATAAATGGAAGTTCATGCCCACATACGAAATAACAAAGATGAGGGAATACTACCAATTGCAAAACATCGTAAACTGTATAAGCAGAACAAGAAGATCCGTAAAAATGTCAAAGTCAGGGCTAAAGACAAGTTATTAAATAATGGTGAACTAATGAAGCACAAATTCTCACCTTAATACAATGAGAGCTCTCTGACTAATTATTCACGGCTGTACTATTCGGATGAGCATAAACCGAATATTGATGATGGTCATATGCAACAAACTGAAGAGCACTACAAATGCCTGCTTAGTAGTGAAATAATAAGCAAGCTGCGCGAGTAGATAATAGAGCAGCGAGATGTAATATCGAAAATGGCACAAATTAATATATGACAATCTATTTAATTCCCTGGGACTATGATGTTTTTAATCCTATCTCACCTATTAGTATACTAAATATAAAATAGCATAGAATTAGCAATATTTTCCATAATATTACTCACAATATGAATAATCGTCGACAACTTGGTTATGGTGATTCTAGAATAGTGCTAAATAATGATGAATATTCGTATTTATTTAATAATCAAAGCAGGCCGTTGTTTTGCTTGCAAGTCTTAAGCATATCGGACAACGACTGGCAGTAACTTAAGTCACTGTTTCGCTGGATGCACTGGCTGAAGTTTTGGATCTCCACTTGGCAGGGGTTTTGCTGCTGTTGCTGAGGTTGCTGTTGCTGCTGCTGGTGTTCTTGGGGCTGTGTCTGATGTGAGCTGCCTCCCATGAAACTGCGAACTGCCTGATGGGCGACTTCTGAACCTGCTCCAAAAGCCATGCCTTGCATTATGGTGCTGCCAATCCCACCCATCACTCCTGTGCGCTGAGCTGTCTGTGGTTGCTGCATTGGTGCTTGCTGGGTAGGGGCAGGAGCTGGTCGACTAGCTGCAAATGAGCTTCTTGAAGGTGAGCTCGAGCCTCTACTTGCTGATCGTGATCCTCCTCGTCCCATGCTACTTACTATGTATGAAAATATTATAAAATAAGAGCAGCAGCACACTTAAAGTTATTAATTTATGATCACATTAGTTTAAATTTTATGAGCTGATGAATTCTTTCGAACAGTCCGACGCAGATGTGACTTGCACCTAGTGAGTTTAACTCCGCTTCCTCTTCGTGCTTACAATCTAGTCTTGCAATTACCGTGGCACATTTTACCACATTTTTTAGTCTTGCTTTGACTATTTAAGGGTCTTTGTAAAAATTGGCCTTCAGCTCGTCGATTTCCTAGGCCATGAGTCGGTATATTTCACAGGAAAAGTTATCGGTTTCAATCAGATTGATGTAGTTGCCAGACTTTTCGATTATGATGTTATACACGTTTCTTAGACTACTCGAAATTTCTACATTCTCCTTGAAGATCTATTTGCGTAAGGTTTCACCGTTTGGACTATTCATAAAAGCTTTGAGTGATCTCTTGACTGCTGAGGAAAGCTTGCTGTTCGGCCTCTCGAAGTACAGAATGTTGCGATAAAATAGGGCATTCTGCAACTTGAGTCTATGCAGGTAGTATTTTTTGTATGTGAGGAATATTAGTTCTTACCATTATTCTGTGTTTTCGTAGTTTTGAGTGATCTCATTAGTGTAGTTAGCCAGTACATTCAGGGTTTAGAGCTGTTCTTATACTACAACGTAGCCCTAAAGTTCGTCCATGTTGCCATTATTTTCTGTGTTCATCGAGTTCCGCAAGCTATGAATTGGCAGAAATAGTGAATTCTTTAAACTGCTCTTCATACCATTGTGAGTATTCCTCGAGCTGCGTGACGATCCCGAGTGATTACGACCAGTTTTACTATTTGATGATTCATGCTATTAGATTATTGGTCGCCTGCAAACTTAACTCTAGATGATGTTAGATTACTGTCTAGCTTGATGCTTTAACTCTTGGTTTAACCTGCTTAAATCGTGCTCTCTACTTGAATAAAAAAATGCATGTGAGGCTGTTTTTGTCGAGGAAACATCATTACTTATTTTGGCTTGGCTATTATTTTACTGATTCGGCCGCTGAAACTAATTTATTTTTTCTAGTTATATGTTTTGAATCATGCCAATAGGTGTAAATTTTGGTTACGAGAGCTGATTTTTTCGATACTTCTGACTTTTGCTAATATTTTTCTGAAGTTTTTTGTATTTAACTTCGTGACGAAGCCCAAACTTAGAATAATTAGTCAACTGTAAAGGGTTATTTGAAAAATAAATTTTTTTTGTTTTGCTAGGTAAAATTTTGTATTTGTGCAAGAAAATATATTCTTCTTAATTATAAGCATGTTTTGCGTTTTTATAATACCTCTCGCATGGTTTGCATGGGCTTAGGTAGCGCCTCTTTATGTTTACCAAAGGGTTAATGTGCTATTTATCAACTCTGGAGAGTCTTGAGACTTATTTAAGCTGTTAAGCAATGTCTCTGTTATGGAAGTTAGATCCATGACTCCTTTTTGAATTAGCACACTCGAAAATCATTATTTAATAATTAATAGAGAATAATTTTTAATTCCTGAGAGATTCCTTTGAAGTCTCATTGATCAAATATCAAATATTGATTATGAAATTTGAGTCAAAATGTTAGAATAATGTGTTATTATAATTATCACCACTGTTTGAAATAAGAGCCCTTGGTGGAAGGCATATTAATCACCTGAGTGGCTTCGTCCTGCCAGGCTCTTGAGCCCGACCACTTGTTTCTTTCTCCCACTACTTTGTCCACGTATCGATGGGGAAAATAAGGGTCTCCTGCTACTGACCCTGTACTCATTAATAAATTACGACCTGTACCTGAAAGTATACTGCTTTTCGACAATTCATCATTACTAAACATGCTGCTCTTACTTCTAATTTGACTCATTGGCATTGACTTTGATAAGTCTTGGCTATCTATTTAGAATGATTTTTTCAGCGTTTTTTTAGTGCGAAACTGATCATCGTCACATCTATCGAGCGGTTCTGTCGTCTTATTGATTGGGCGATACCATTCGATGACTCGCTTTTATTAAGGATTCTTTTTGGAGTGTCTTACTATTTATTACTCATGTCTCTCTCGATAAATAGCCTTGTCGAAGTATTGTCGCTTTGGTTTGGCTCCTAAGGTCACATATAACTATTACCTGGAATATCGTCCACAAACAAAGATCTCATATCTAGATGCAATAAAATTAAATAATAATAAAGATCAATTAGTTTAATGATGTATTTTTCAATTATTTTATGAGAATTAAAATTGTTCTGTTGCTGAATTCGTTTATTATAAGAGAACTACTATTATTATTGATATTGCTGTAAGATGGCCGGTAAAAAATGGTGTGAGTTTTGCCGTATTAACCTGCCCTTCGACAAGAAAGCGATCGAGGACCACGAAGCAACGCGTCGTCATATACAAAACAAACAAAAACACATTAAGTACGAGCGAATAAAAATAGTGCGCGAGTAAAAGCTAAAGAAAGAATAGCAAATGACCAATATTTTTACGAGTACAGCAAACATACCTAAGGCTAAAAAAGGATCATAATTGCAGAAGCAAGTGGAAGATTATCGCAGTGATGTTTATGCGAGTGGTAAAATGGCAATCCATCAGCTCATCGCCTAAAAGACTAAAGGTTTGTACGGTGCACCTATCGAGTATCCCGAGAAGGAGGACTTGGTTCTGGCTGAAAACTATGTTGATGATAAAGCAGATTAAGATAACGCATCCGCATAAAAGAAGGAAAATTATGAAATGTGGAAAATTGATATTTGCTAAGAAACAGGCAAGGCATGCTTTATTAACAGAATCAGTCAAGCCAAAGTTTATGAACCACCTAAGGGTTATGTAATGTCATAAGAGCAAAAGTAAGAATGGGAAGAAACTCAACGAATTTGTAACTAAGTCCCAGAAGATGAATAGGGTAATATGGGCGAGGCAGGACAATGGGAAATTGTCGAAGGATAAGACTACTATGCTCAAAACAAAGTATTATAGTCGTAGGTTCCTACTCCAGTTAAATAATAACCTTACTATGTAATTAAAAATAAAGAATAAACAAAAATAAAATTGTAATAGAAGAAAGAAGAAGTTGTCGAGAATAAATCTTGGGTTGATACTCTACAAGAGCGAATATAAAAAAATGAGGTAACTCAACAGCAAGTCATAGGATAAATACTATCAAATACTCTTGAAGACTGCCGAACAATAAAATAAAAAAATGAAGTACTAAAAAAATTAGTGAAGCATGACTTTTAAATTAGGGCAACTATTGATAAACATGATGCTGAGTTGCTGAAATAATACGAAGTTTAACCTAAGAAATCAGTCGGGTTTAAACCAAGAAAAAAGGTTAAATTAACACAAATTATATAATAAAATGATATTGTCTGATTCTATAGTTTTATTGTGAAAATATACAAATGATGTCATACATGAGATTTATAATTTAATACCTTGCAGCATGAAGAGGCTCGAATCTTTATCGCTTGCCTTGTCTAAAGAGGACATCAAGGTCATGGAAGGTGACTACATTAAGGTTACTGACAACAGGAACGGAAAAAGTTACGAAATTAGCGTCAAGGAAACCAAGGATGCATATTTCTTATTCATGGCGAACTTCCCTCAAAGGGCCAGCTTGACAGCTTCACTGAAAAAGTTATGACCCACACTATCCTTCATACAGATGTGCTCAACATGATGAAACCATTCAGGTATGATGCTCACCCTATGGGCATTCTCATTTCAACAATTGCTGGCTACTCTACACTCAAGCCTGAAGCTAACCCTGCATTGTCAGGTGAGAACATCTACAAGGATATCAACTCAAGAAATAAACAAATTTATAGACTTTTGGGATTAGTACCGACCATCGCCGCCAATTCTTACAGACACCGAATCGGCAGAGACTACAATCCACCCAGTGAGAAACTTTCATACGTGGAGAACTTCCTTTATATGCTTGACTACTTAAATGAGAAGGAGTTCAAGCCCCACCCTAAGCTAGTGCGAGCTCTGGACATCCTGTTCATCCTACACGCTGAACACGAAATGAACTGTTCGACCTCTTTCGTCCGTCACATTTCAAGCTCAGGAGTTGACATCTACACAGCAATTGCCATGTCAGCAGGAGCTCTCTATGGCCCCAAGCACGGAGGTGCTAACGAGGCAGTCATCCGCATGTTGGAAAGCATCGGCAGCAAATAAAACATTCACAAGTTCATTCTTGAGGTCAAGCAGAAGAAAAAGGTCCTGTTTGGTTTCGGCCACAGAGTATACAAAAATTATGATCCCAGAGCCAAGATCGTCAAAAAAGTAAATTTAGTTTCTATTTAGGTTGCCTTCGAAGTGTTTGAAGTTTGCGGAAAAGAACCCCTAATAGAAATCGCTTTAGAGCTTGAAAAAATTGCTCTCGAGGATGAGTATTTGTAAATTTGTTTTAATTCAGTATTACCCGCAAATTATATCCCAATGTGGATTTCTATTCCGGCTTGATTTACAGAGCGATGGGTTTCCCAACTGACATGTACCCAGTACTATTCACAATCCCCAGAGTAGCAGGATGGATTGCCCATTGGGTAGAATTCCTGAACGACTCTGAAAACAACATTTACAGACCCAGGCAAAACTATGTTGGGTATGGAAAGAGGGACTTCATTGAAGCCTCAGAGCGAAAACCGCATAATTATGTCATTGATGCGATTGCTTCTAAAAGAAATAAAAGAAGAGAGGCTTCACAGAGACATAAGGATGAAGAGGAAAGACGCAAAGTTTGAATTTATATCTAAATATGCAAATAATAATTGTTAATATTATAAAACAGTTAATTTGAAAAATGACTTACAACCCAAATGGTAGGAGACAGCAATCTTAACTACACTTTATTGCTCCCTAATAGAACTATCGGAAAGAGTATTCCCTGCCTGCTTGCCTCAAGTTTTCATAAGGCACCTGGGACGCTTAGAAGATTCAATCTGAAGTTAATGCATTAAACTGGAAACAGAAGCCTACACAAAATGATAAGGATTATGTACCACCTCAGTAGTAAGAGAGCAACTAAAGCAGTGTAAGTTTTTGCGAGAGCTCGGTGGACTCACAATACGACCCCTTGAGTAATCTGGAATAATACTTAAAAATGCGCCAACAACTATGATTATACAATTAACTAGCAATCAAAAATGATATAGTTTTTTATAAGGTCTCTACTTTTTCTTGGAAAATGGAATGGCTTCTATGGACTCATTTATAGTCTCAGCTGCCAAGATACGATGCATTGAGTTTCGTAAGCTGAATGGATTCCTCTAACTTTAAGTCAAAAGTCTATGGTATTCTTCCGAACAAGTTTCGATAGTTGAGTGAAAATGTTTTTGCTTTTTCGTTATTTTATCCTGTTGTTTTAATTTTTTAATCTCTCTCTTAACGGCAGACGAATATTTTATAAACTTTTATTGCCTTGTCGATAGATGATTAATACTATTCAAACTTGATAGGGAACCTTCAATAAATGAGCTTTTGGATTTTGGAATAACGGTATGGTCTTCAAGAGGGAGATCGAAGAGACCTCTCCTCAGTAAGTTTTTATTTCTGGATATCAGATCAACAAATTTAGTATTTTCAAGGTATGGTTTTGGAAATCTGATTTTTGGGTTCAAGTAGGGGAGGACATTTTGATTATTTTATGGATTGTCAATTTCAGTAACAACTTCAGTATGAACTCTTCTTGAGTTTAGTATTTTATTTAATGATTTAGTTTAATGCTGTTCATGTGGATTACTTCGTTATAAGCTAGAACTCCACAATTTTATATTACCAGGCACTTCAGACCAATTTGTTTAAGATTTTTGAAACAATTGACTTTCGAACCTTGCTTTGTTAGGTTTATTATGTTTGCAAATTCCTGTAGACTGTTCTTTAATTAAAAGATGACTGATTACTTTGTCGCTGACCATTAACCATTATAAGTGCTTTTAAGGTATAGAATCCTCAATGTTCATATTTTAGTCAATCAGTGCCTCCCAAAATAAAATAAATAAATAAGCTCCAATATATATTGCTGAAATCAATGCAAATTGACTCATCCAACGACTTTCGCATCATAAAATAAATAAATAAATAAATAAATAAATCAAGTCAGGATCGGTATGATCTGGGTAGTATTTGCTCTGATAACATAGAGACAACCATTGTGGATAATGACATTAGCATTGGACTGCATGCCCCAAAAAGAGAGTAAATTTCTTCTGCCGATATTGGCACTCCAAATATCAACAGTGACCTTGGCCGGGGCCTTAATTTTTTATCGAATTTCCGTGATTTCTATAATCATACCGGTATCCGCTGAATAACTAAATAAAAAATATTTTACTTATTGGAGTTCTTTCCTCCGAAGATGTAAAGCTGCGACTCGTTTATTTGCACAGCTAGGGAGTCCTCTAGAATTGACACCTATTACATTGGGTTCGACATGCTTACTTGAATAATAGACCAACGATCTGAAAGAGTGTCATAGACCTACATTGATTTGTTAATGAAATTGAACTCATTTAGTCCTCCTAATTTAATGATATAGCGATCCTTGAAAGTGCAGACTGTCGGCTTCTTCAACCCAATATTAGCTTCTGCGATTTCAATCCACTTCTTGTCTCTGATGCTGTATTTGAATCCGTGAGTTGAACAATTCTACTTATCGTTGCTGCCGCCGATCACATACAGAAACTTATTGCAGTAGATGAACACACTGTCGCGCATGGGCGAGGGAATTGGTCCACGGTTACTCACTTTATTCTGGCACACATCGATTTCGTACAGTGAGGGGTCCAGCTTGTCTTTGCTAGTTCGACAGTTTATAGCATATATAGAACCCTATGGTGTGGATAGCGATCTAACATAGTCGCCAAACTGCCAGGAAGTAGGCAGAGTTTGCTCCCTAATATACTACTTAGTCACTGATAGAAGCTTGCATATGTCCGGAAGGTAGTAGTAAAATATCTTCCTAGTGCCTGACTTCAGATGATATAATATTGCTTTTTCTTGCGGCACATCCTCTTTGAAGTAATTCTTCATGTTTATTTGAGGTATTTATGTCGAATGCGAATCAACAGCAGATGGAGAGATCACATATTTAATTTTAAAAGGAACTATTTAGTGATAGGCTGAAGAAACTGAAGACAGATAAGCCCGATGAAGATTTGGCTCAATCCAGTGGAAGACCTGAGGAGTTAAATTTGCTTATATTTATATTCTTTATCGTGGATAGTGATTTGCATATTGTTTAGCTTAATGTTTGAGAGAGTCATAAACTTGCTATAAGCAGCTAGTTTGACTACCAAGTTGTCGACTTCCGTGCTGCCCTGTTTACTACTATTCGATTGGACAAATTTCACCTGTACTTTTCATCTATTATTTGATGCCCTTCATTAATTATTTATCTTATGTACTTCTATTTGTTTAGCTTTTAGCAATGTTGCTTTCGTAGCAGTCATAGTTTATCAATCTATCAACTGTGTACTCGCTTTATTTCAATATTACTATCATTTCAGAGCAGAGTGCTTTGATGATCTTTGACATTTTCTAATGTTCAGCCGCATTTGCATTATAACTATATAATGGAGAGCTCTCAAACAGTCTCTCATATAACTGAGTTAGAACTTCGCTGAAGCTATTAGTAGCTGCTTTTATTTTGTCTGCTCTTGAATCCGATATGCACTATTTTATTTAAGGATATAGTTTTTTGAGTTTATCCTCTACTCTGCGATCTCCAACCCAGATGCAGCCTTCCTCCATCTGCTGCGTATCGGCAATGCACTCAAGCTGCTGGATAAGTTGTTGCTGTAATTCTGAACATTGACTAGGATCATGCTCTGAGATTTTGCAAGCATAAAACTGTATGTTGGCGACGACTGCCTCCATGTAAATGGCGATAGGCGAGTTTTCAGGGGTGGCAAGGAGATCTGCAAACATTTGCTCAGATGAGTAGTTCGCGCAGGTCATGATATTTTCTAAATGCACTGCTATAATAGTTATTTCGATTGCTCAAATAGCATAAACTTATATCTATAGCAAGGCTCTCCTATGATCGCCAAGTAAGAAGATCGCCCCTTGTCATAGCCTAGCTTGTAGACCGCTTGCAAACTGAACCAAACACCTATAAACTTTCGTGCACTATTTGTGAGTCACAGTCATGATTTAGATCAGTTGGTGGAGCTAATACGTGAGTAGGTGTACATGGACTACAAAGACTATCAGGCAGTGAGGGCATACTTTTAAAGTCACAAGTAGTAGTTCGATCAGATAGCTCAACTTCGAGTGCAGTCGAACACCGAAATAGCATTAAATACTAGCAATAATAAATCCATTGGTGATGAAGCATCAAACATATCATATTAGCAGATTTTAGACTTTATTCTCATCGCTTCAAAAGCCTACTTGATGAAACATTAGTATTCGGCATGCATTAAGATTTTGTTGGACAACCTCGCTGTTGACAGTTAGAGTCTTGTAGTGCCATTTAAAATATTATACGAGCGCCAAATCCTTCTCATTAAAGCACATTACCTCAACAGGCATGAAAATAAAAGTCCTAAGGCTGCTGAAGAGTGCTTAAGAAATATATTCGCAGCGGGAAAATTATACTAAGAGAATAAGATATTGTGCAGAGATTGGAGTTAAATAAAGAGCAATGTTAAAATTTATGATAAAAGCATTACTCAACTCTATTAGACTATAAAGAAATCACTTAAAGTTGAAATCTCCTAAGCTGGATAAATGGTGGCAATTATCACTGAATTTATTTAAAGTCTCAAGAATAAAACAGCAATATTTTCAGGCTTGCCTATTTTTTTAATTTCAACTAAATGGTTAGCAAATGCAAAGGCTTTTTTGTAAAACTCAAGTTAAGTCCCTTCGCCAGGCCCTCCACTGAACTTAGATTTATTAAATAGTGTTTTTGAGTTTGAGCCTCATCCGCAGTCTTCCAAATTCTACATGGATACACTAATGTTTCCTGTTACTGAGCAGGTTGACTATCAAATTTTAACTCCGCATCAGTGGAGGCCCCTCTTCAACAAATTAGGAGGTATTTAAATTAAGAGGTTTTCAATTTAGGATAAATCTATTACCAATAATTTGAGCACAGATACTTTAATCAAAATGGTGTTGGAGTGCGATGGCCATATTTTTGTGCTTCAGTGGCAGGCGCAATCATTGTGGGAACAATCAGTCCTGCCATACATAAGATAAAACATGCTTGGGCTAGGGCAGATGAAAGAGCAATGCGAGAAAGTTAATAACTAAAACTAAATATACTATGAAGATCAGCCAGTTAAAGGCGTTATGCGACAGACTAAGAATAGGTATAAATATTGTGCCATACCATAGCAAATGCAAAAGATTTTTTCAGTCCGATTTTTGGAGCGTTTGTTATCAACTTATGACATGTAGTCTTATTCAATTTCAGGTAATATGCAAAGTTTCGGCATCATGGGCTTGCATGTTAACTTAAGTAAGGAACTGTTGGCTCGGAGTAAAAAGCAGTAGATAAATTATCTACTTTATATAATAAGCTGCTTACATAGTTTGGGCTCACTAAATGAATTTATAGGACTGTGCTCCACAACCGAAAGCTTTATGGCAGCTAGTCAAGGTCAGCCGGAAAGCGAAGTTGAATATCTAGCTGCTTTTTGGGATTTCATGAAGCGAATGTGGTTCAGTCATTAAAACCAAAAAGTTCTAGATTGCACATCTTTTTGTTCTCTTTTAATAAGTAGACTCTAAGGCATCGATAAAGAAAAGGAACAACTTCCATATGTATTAAACTATGGAAACAGACTACTTCATGTTATGTAAAGAATTCTATTGCCAATATTCACGATGTGCCCGTCTTTTAGCCTGCAGTAGAAGCCAGCAAAATTTTATTCCTCACTAGAGCATATGCGAACACTTGGCTTAGATAATTTAAGGAAGAGCTATTCTCAATAAAGTTTCTCAGTATTTGCTCAGTATCACTACTTACAGTTTAACTGCCCCAACTGTTGTGAAGAGATTGGTTATGAGCTTGTACCAAAACTTACAATGGCAGTGGATATTCCTCAATCAGGTCAGTGTTTAAAATTCTACTTGGTGATCCCTAATCTTATAGGCAGGACCAAGCTCTCCGCTTCCAATAATAGCAAATTAGATGAGAAATAAAGTGTCAGGTAATTTCTATAAACGTAACCTACTGTTGGAGCAAGCAGCGATAATTTTCGAGGAAAGTCAGTGCAATAAGTCACTATTAAACTGAAAAATAATTCTAAAATATCCGAGGCAATGGCGATCTTATCAGAAAAGCTTGAAATTAATGGCGCTTTCTCTTTACTTTCCAGTGAAAATGTCCCTACATAAAAGAAATTTCATATTATTATGGTTTTGATTGATGAAGAGACAAATTCATTTAGTGAAATTTACAACACTAATAAGAAAACAAATTTACCGGATATGTAAGTTAATGAAGTGAATTCCAAAATTAATCAAATTGATAAGAGGAAATCAAAATTATATGTTTTCGTAGTTGCTATATAGGATGAAGATAAACAGCTAGCGATAATTAGTTTCAAGGATCCCATAACAAATCAATGTAAAGCTTTTGCATAACTTATCGAGCTGAAATAAACTCCATCTACTTCAAACATTGTATTCGCGGCAGAAAGGAGCAAAAAGATGATCCAAGAGTCTCTGGCTAACCCGGCCATCCAAATAACAAAGATAGAGGTGATTCAAAATGATAGTAGTAAAGACCAAAAATCAAGAATAACGTGTTTTATTAACTTATTCACGGACACGAAAATAGCAAACTAGCGAACGACCCAAAAGTTCCACATTTTGGATAAGCACATCCAAAATTAAAGCGCAAAAAATGCAAACTAAAACAAGATCACTTATTTAGAATAGTGTATTTAAGCGATGTATGGTTAATAAATTAAGTCGAGTGGCGGATCGAAAAAGAATACTCACAAAGAGAAACTTCAATGTCACAAATGTAAAAGAACAGTAAATCCGACATTTCAATAGCGCTTACTTGAGTTCAGTAAAGTAGTTATTATTGGCTTGAACCGTCGCTCAGAAAGTATCGGAATGCGCATCGACACAAACATAAAAGTGCCTAATAGTCTAAACATGAAAAATTTCATGATGGTAGATCAATCTTCAAGGCGCAAAAACTATGCTTTGAGAAGTGTGATCGTACGTACAAACAATCAAAAGGAAAGTAATATTGCCAGCAGAGAACGATATTCAGCTGTAGTTAAATCAGTAAAAAATGGCAAGTGGTACCATGAACAGGCAGATCAACTGCACGAAATTGACTTTGACAGCTTAGATGGTAGTAGTATCGAGCTACTCATCTATGAGAGAGATCAGCAACCGAGAAGCGAAATAGGTCTACATGTGGCGTGACCTCGCGTACAGTATATATTTAAATTTTGACATAATACTATAAACGATTATAATAATGTTAATCAATATCATATGCAAGAGAAATCATAACAAAAATCTAATAAGCTAGCCCGAAATATAAATTGGGACCCGTACTAATTTATGGGTTCTCCACAGTCGACAATCGTGTCATTCATTCCCGAGTCAGCACAGAAATAGTAAAATCC
>APMI01019523.1_pt1 | contig 47478 bp, 34 predicted proteins | sample 667938 | NCBI WGS metagenome assembly APMI01 (sample SAMN01084076, study PRJNA167559) | wastewater metagenome | biome: Wastewater | place: Denmark: Ejby Moelle, Odense | collected 2011-11-28
ATGAAAGCAGTTACGAGGGTTATTCGCTATATTTTCATGCCGACCTGATAAGGAATTACCAGCTGGGAAAGAATATTAATCAATATGGTTTCTTCGCTTACGCAGTAAGCGAAGCGTTGTTCCTTTCAGACAAAGAGAAGAAAGTGATCTCCGGTTTGTTTGATAACATCGCTGCCGAAGTGGATAATAACATGGATGCCTTTAGCCAGGATGTGCTGGTTTCGCATATCGAACTGTTACTTAATTATAGTAATCGCTTTTACAACCGGCAATTCCTTACCCGCAAAGTAATTCATCATGATCTGATCAGTCATATGGATGACTACCTTGAGCGTCGTTTTACAGGCCAGTCAGACGGTATACCTACAGTTCTTGAGGTGGCTAATCATCTTCAGGTCTCATCAAGATACCTGACAGATATGCTTAAGTCGCTTACAGGACAAAGCGCGCAGCAGCATATACATGACCGACTGATTGAAAAGGCTAAGGTAATTTTATGTACGACACGGCTGACTGTTGCAGAGATCGCTTACCAAATGGGTTTCGGGCACCCGCAGTCTTTTAATAAATTATTTAAACGCTACACCAATATTTCACCGAATGTTTTTCGGAAATCTTTTAATTGATCACAGAAGAAAATTTGTAGCAATCAAAAGTATAACAGATACTATCATCCTGCAATTGGCTGTAAACCGCAGTTGTTACCAGTAGCGGACACCAGATGGTTCCCGCATTCAAAAACCGCGTTTAACATTTTTTAATTATTTACTACCTATTCACGCGCTGTAATTTTCTTTTTGTGTTTTATACCCCAGTCAGTCAAAGAGAAAATGATGTCTTTTAAAGACTTGCTGTATTCAGTCGGCAAATATTCTACCACCACAGGCTTTTGATTGGCGTCAACAACTCTTTTTACCAGGCCATTTATCTCTAAGTCCTTCAGCTCGCCGGAAAGCACTCTTGCCGATATTCCATTCAGCGTACGTTGCAGGTCGTTGAAGCGCGTATGTCCGCTCAATAGGGCTATCATAATGCGTAATGTCCACTTCCCGCCCACAACATACAATGCGTCTTCCGTTGCAGCCAGGTTCTTGTTGCATTGCGGTTCGGAAAACGCAATTTTTTTGCCCAATAGTTCTCCCATTTTTTTGAGTGTACTAATAAAAAGGTTAGTACTAACCTTTAGTTTACTACTAATATTTTGATAGCAAATGTACATAGGTTTGTGCTCACAAAAGACAGGAACTATGTCAAGAAGAATATTGCATATTATCTCAAGCCCGCAAGGAGAAGCGTCCGTTAGCCTGAAGCTCGGAAATGCTATTATCGAAAAAATTAAGCTAAAGTATCCCGGCAGCACAGTAAAGGAACGAAACCTGGTCACGATACCTTTTCCGCATCTGGACGATGTACAGATAGGTTCGTGGTTTACGCCTGCAGAACATCGTTCAGCAGGGCAAGTGGCGGCTGCTAAAATTTCGGAAGAGGCGATTGCCGAAATGAAGGAAGCGGACATATACGTTATTGGTGCGCCCTTTTACAATTTCGCTATCCCTTCTACGCTAAAGGCGTACTTAGATCATATTGCCAGGCCGGGAATTACTTTCCGTTACGACGAAAACGGGAAACCCGAAGGTTTTTTGAAAAACAAAAAGGCATATATAGCCACTGCCTCGAGTGGCGTTTATTCTGAAGGCGAATTTCAGTCATTTGATTTCGTTAGCCCCTATTTAAAATTCCTGCTCGGATTTCTCGGTATTACCGATGTGTCCATTATTCGGGCCGAAGGATTAAGGATCGATGGCATTAAAGAAACAGCCTTTGAAAAAGGCGTTGAGAGTATTGTGATTAGTTAACGCCTGTCCTGGATAACTGGGGCACTGGGCCACCAACGGTTGTCACAGACATAGATCATGGGCATCCCTAAAGGAAAATGGCCGCTGGCGATGGGAACATTCCTGATTTATACATTGATCAGTTGCTCCTTCGGTGCTATGCGCGAAGCGGGTTTGTTGTCGCTGCTCATCTCGGGCCCTTTAGCCTTGGCGCTGCGGTCCCTCGCCATCTCAAGGGCTAAGGAAGCAAAGCTGGAGCAAATATCTGCTGGTCTGTCCCCAAATTCTGCTCTCATTTTGCTCTCCTCTCGTTGAAGGCTAGTCCTCACAAATATTCGTTTTAGATAAAAAATTTATCGGAAAACGATAAATTTTGTTTGTTTTTCAATTCTCACACTGTAACTTTGTGGCTGAATTATAAAGCGATAAATGATGCGATTATGAAAAAGTCCAACCGCCTGAGCATTGTTTTGTTTGTCCTGTACATAGCATTAGTTGTGATAATGCAGCGCCTTTACCCACCCTTCGTATACGTGCTGGCAATTACAATGGCTGTCCTGTTTCTGTTCAGTTTACTTGTTCGTCGCAATGTACGTTTTAAGGGATATTTCACCAGTAAGTTTAACGTACTGACAAGTAAGATGCGCTACCGGGATAAGTTCGATTTGCCTAAAGACATACTGATGGATAAAATGAGCGAGGCATTGACTGATGCCGGTTTCCAGGTAAGGCATGTCGACAAAGCCAGTGGCAACTTGTTTGCCACATCAGCTATGAGCTTCTACTCATGGGGAGAGAATATATACCTGGATCTTACAGAAATTGCTGGAGTAACAACAGTCGACTTCTGCTCTGCCTGTTTCTTTGGCGCTACTTCCTGGGGCCGGAACGAACAGAATTATAAGCGTCTTCTGCAGAAATTTGAAGATTCATTGGTCATCTAAGCAGCCCGTATGTCTATTATTGTTAACCTTGATGTAATGATGGCCAAAAGAAAAATGAGCCTGAACGAGTTATCTGAACTCGTTGGCGTGACCATTGTCAACCTGTCGATCCTGAAACAAAGCAAGGGCAAGGCCATCCGGTTTTCTACACTGGAAGCTATCTGCAAAGCATTGGACTGCCAGCCAGGAGATATCCTGGAGTACAGAGACGATGAATAAAGACCAATGAATCTGGCCTCATATAATACCGGGTAACCCAGGTTGCCCGTTAAGATATTTTGTTGAGCGTTGTTGCGAAGATGAACAAGGCAATTTCAGCAGATAGCCCTCAAAAGTTAACCGGCAACTAGGCTTAGTATTGCTTAATTTTACTTCCTAAATACAGAGCGTTTGACAACACAGGAATTCATTACCGCAGCACTGCTCGAAGACGTGGGCAGTGGCGATTATTCTACACTGGCATCCATACCGGCCGATGCGAAAGGTAGGGCGGTACTCAAAATAAAGGAAGATGGCATACTGGCAGGCATGCAGCTGGCGCAGGATATTTTCCATCACCTGGAAGAAGAAGCAAAATTCACCCTCTATAAAAAAGATGGCGATGCTGTAAATAATGGCGAAACCGCGTTTATCGTTGAAGCCGGTGTGCATACCATATTAAAAGCAGAACGACTGGTGCTTAACTGCATGCAGCGTATGAGCGGCATCGCAACGCTTACTAATAGGTATGCCGGTAAAATAAAAGACTACAAAACCAAAATACTCGATACCCGCAAAACCACGCCGCTGTTCCGTGAATACGAAAAGCAGGCAGTACGCATTGGTGGCGGTTACAACCTTCGCATGGGCTTGTACGATATGATCATGCTGAAGGACAACCATATCGATTTTTGTGGCGGCATAGAGCAGGCCATACAGAAAACCAACGAGTACCTGGTGGCTAACAACCGCAACCTGAAAATAGAGATTGAGACCCGCAACCTCGATGATGTGCGCCGTGTGCTTGCTGTGGGCAATGTACACCGCATCATGCTTGATAACTTCCTGCCGGAACTATTGGAAGACGCACTTGAGCTGATTGGCGGTAAGTATGAGACCGAGGCCTCGGGCGGTATCACGCTCGATAACATTGTTTCATATGCCCGTACCGGTGTCGATTACGTCTCATGCGGCGGTATCACCAATCATGCTGTGAGCATGGACCTTAGTTTAAAAGCACACAAAATATAGAGCGGATATTCTTCACTATTGTTATTATCTCGCTGTCACTAACCCTGGCACGGATGTCTTCCTTATGACAATGCTCTTTTTTATTCTTTAACTGGCAACTTGGGTTAAGTAGTACAAACTGATGCGGATCATGGCAACTGCTGAGCAAAGTCATCGTCCGCGGCCTTTCTGCGCGCTATGTTTGAAGAAAAAAAACATGGGCACAGATAATGTAACACTCATGGCCATGGCGAGAACATCGCTGAAGGACAAATGGCCGCTGGCAATAGGTACATTCCTGGTTTACACATTGATCAATTGTTCCTTCGGGGCAATGCGCGAAGCCGGCTTGTTGTCACTGCTCGTTTCAGGCCCTTTGGCACTTGGGGCAGCCATTTTTTCGCTCGCCATCTCAAGGGCTAAGGAAGCAAAACTGGAGCAGATATTTGATGGGTTTAAGTTCTTCAGTACAGCATTGGTTACTTACCTGCTGCTCCTGTTGTATGTGATCTTATGGATGCTGCTGCTCATTGTTCCCGGCATTATTGCAGCGCTCTCTTATTCCATGTCCTTTTACATTCTTGCCGATGATCCTTCTTTAAAACCGAAAGAGGTTCTGGATCGCAGCAAAAAAATGATGGATGGGTATAAAGCAAAGCTCTTCTCGCTCTGCATGAGGTTCTTCCTGCTGGCTATTCTATGCGTCCTCACCCTGGGCATAGGTTTCCTTTGGCTGATACCCTATGCAAATGTCACCATGGCTAAGTTCTATGACGATATAAAGGAGCAGCCGCTGATCCAGCCTTAACAAATTGCGCATTACATCAGCCACAGCCTTTTATCCACCAGCACACTCGTAAAGTGCACGCCTTCTATTTCCCTTGCAGATGTTTCGCGAACAATGAAGCCATTCTGTTCATAAAAGAGTGTAGCATCCAGGCTCACATTGGCGAACAGCGCAGGGATGCGCATTTCATCTGCCAACTCATAGACAGCATGGAGTAATGACTGTGCCACACCCATCTGCTGGTATGCAGGCTGCACATACAGCGTGTCTATGCAGCCATTGTCTTGCAATGAACAAAATCCGTAGGTCTTACAATTATCATCGATGGCCAGCAAATAATGGTCTTTATCTATTTTCTGCTGCCAACTGGCATTTTCGGCGCATAGTGAATCCCACTTTTGTATCTGCGCTTGCGTGTACGCAGTTCTGTCTAAGGCCATCACGGTTTCATGGTACAGTTTGCAGATCTGTTCTGCATCTTTGGCTGTGGCCTTTCGGATCCTGATGTTCGGTATGGGTATCTTCATAATAAACCGTTCGGTCTTTTTTTTGAGAAAAAAAAATTATTTCAGGTAGCGCTGTTCTATTTGCAGGCTCAGGTTTTCCAGCAGTCGGTTCAGTACTGCCGGCTTGTCTGTAAGTTTGCTCATCATGATACCACCTTCAATGGTGGCAAAGATCAGTTCTGCTTCTGCGCCCGGGTCTATCTTTTTATTGAACTCCCCGCTGCTGATGCCTTTTTCAATGATGTACTTCAGCGAATCGAGCATTTCTTTTAAGGCTGCCTTAGCACGCTCTTTTAGAAAAGGTATGCTGTCGTCGGCATCTATTGCGGTATTCAGTATCACGCATCCTCCTTCTACGATCGGTTTTACCGAGAAGTTGTGGTACATATCCAGTATCGCATTCAGCTTCCCCCTGGCGCTCGATTCCTGTTTGATCCTTGTGCGCAGCACATCTTTTATTTTGTTGTAAGAGTATTCAAATGCCTTTAATGCTATCTCATCCTTGTTTTTGAAATTCCCGTATACACCACCCTTGGCCAATCCTGTAGCTTCCAGGATATCATTCATAGAGGTAGCCGCATAACCTTTTTTATTAAAAATAGGCGAGGACCGTTCTATGATGAATTGTTTCGTGCGCTCGGATTTGGATAACATATTGCAAAAATAAACCGTTCGGTCTTATTTTGCAAATTTATTATTCGGAGTGTCACCGTTTCCCCGGAGGCTGTTTTGCATGTTTAGCACAGGGGAGTATCCCCGTTTAATTAATTTCATTCCAATTACGATAGTTGTCGTACATTTGATCTGCTCAGCTACTTGCCGTGCAGAAACATTCCGACATGAAACATTATTTACACAAACAGTTCCCCATAATATTATTGTTATTGGTTTTTGCCTGTTCCTGCAATGGACAAAGCAAAGCGAAAATGCAAAATACTGTAAATCAGTCCCCCAAGGGCGTCATAGGATATCCGAAAATGAGAAAGACACAAGGTTCGGATCAATATCAGAATGTTCATTGCGGTTTGCAGGACAAAGCCGGGAATCTATGGTTTGGCACAACAGGCGAGGGTGTTTATCGCTACGATGGAAAGCTGTTCAAACAATTTACAGTTAAAGATGGTCTAAGCAGCAATGCTGTCTGGTCTATTTTAGAAGATACTAAAGGTAATATCTGGTTTGGCACTGCTGACGGAGTTTGCCGTTTTGATGGCCGGGCAATCAACTACATCCCACTTACCCCTGCCGGCAGCATTGGTCTGCCCGCCAACAATTCTTCAAATGATCAATCCGTAAAAAAAGCAGTTTGGAGTATAATGCAGGATAAAAGCGGCACCATCTGGTTTGGCGCAGATGAAGGGCTTTATTGTTATGATGGAAAATCTTTTACACGTTTCTTAGATAGGCCGGGCATCACTAACAAAAGTAGCCTTACACTTAAGAGCATACAGTGCATGCTGGAAGATAGCAAAGGAAATATATGGTTTGGCTCCGGTCCTATGGCCTTCGAAGGTATCGCTAAATATGATGGAAAAACGGTAGAGAATTTCAGACCTCAAAATGAGAACTGGATCCGTAATATTATAGAGGAAAAAGACGGCAACCTATTATTTGCTACAAGGCACTTTGGTGTGTTCCGTTATGATGGGAAGGCATTTGTCCATACTGCTCAACTGCATGGCATGGTGAATGGTTCAATGATGGCTTGTTTACAAGATAGGTCAGGAAATACCTGGTTTGCATCCGATTATGGGACCGAACTGAATGACACCTTTGGCGGGGCCTGGCGTTACGACGGCCGATCTTATACTAAATATTCAACCAAAGAAGGGCTGGCCAACAATTCCGTTTTTTTGATCTTAGAAGACAGGGATGGCAACATTTGGTTGGGCACAAGGAATATAGGTTTATACCGTTTCAACGGCAGGGGCTTTGACAGTTTTTCTGTGTAAGTTCCGCCGGCTGGCTTCGTCGCATAAGCAATTATGTTTTTATGTCATTTTATCCACAAAATCACTACCATTTCCACCTTTATCCGACCTTTGTGACAGCCTTTTAGGTTTACCTAAAAGCATGCTCTTTTAGCTGGTCGCGGTATCTGGCAAGAGAGGGACGGTCGCTTGGTTCAGCCAAAGGAATATTTTCCCTTTAAACGGATCAGCCGACTCATAAAGTTCTTTTATTATTGGACAAATGTCGGGCAGACTCGGGCACTAAATGTCCGGATCGGGCACAGATCGGGCAGCGGTATTTATTTGTCATACGGCAATACTATCAAGACTTTCCGGCGAAAACGCTCAAAAAAATGCCCGACTTTTATTTTGTCGGCATCGGACATTCAGCAATTCTTTGGTTCTCTTATCTTAGACGATAATGTAAAAATTGCGGGACGATATGGGAGGCCAGCGGAAATAACAGGCAATCAAAGGGAAATAACAGGAAATAACTCAAAACGGTTATATGACTTGATTTTCACCCATTTATAGCGATATTGATATGACGAACGGGAAATAGCTCTTGCACCGGAAAAGAGGAAATATTTACTTCGCTACTTCATGAGTATACATACACTAAACATTTTATCCGGTATATGGATCGGCATTGCATTAATAACACTGCCATTTCTGTTGCGCATTACACAACCCTATGGCAGGCATGCCAGCAATAAATGGGGGCCTATGCTTAGCAACAGGATAGGTTGGATCATACAGGAAATTCCCTCACCGCTCGTGCTCAGCTTTTTCTTTTTTACAGGTTCCGGGGTAAAATCGGCCGGCGCATGGTTTCTGTGGTCCCTCTGGATGCTGCACTATATAAACCGTACATTTATTTTCCCCTCGCGCATACGTACAAGCGGAAAGAAGATCCCTGTAGTGATCGTAGTGTCTGCGATATTCTTCAATTTCATAAACGGCTTTTTAAACGGCAGCTACCTTGGCAATTTTGCTGAAGTATATGGAAAGGATTTTTTTACATCTGCTCATTTCATCATCGGGCTGATTCTTTTTATTACAGGTGCTGTCATCAACAATTACTCTGACACGCAACTGATCAATTTACGCAAGCCGGGTGAGACGGGCTACAAGATACCAAGGGGTGGCCTGTTCAAATACATTTCATGCCCTAATCACTTTGGTGAGATAGTAGAGTGGCTGGGTTTCGCAGTCATCGCAATGTCCCTGCCGGCCTGGAGCTTTGCGATCTGGACCATATGCAACTTGATCCCGCGTACACTGGATAACCACAAATGGTACCTTCAAAAATTCCCGGATTATCCTAAGGAAAGGAAAGCGGTAATACCTTTTGTTCTTTGAATTCCCCGGCTTAATTAGAATATTTTTGGTAATTACGATTCTTATCGTACATTTAACTACGATTTGTATCGTAGTTAAATAACCTGCAAAAATATAAGCGATGAAACTTCTTACCATTTCCTTCCTGGCCATACCTGTTTTGGCTGTCGTATCCTGTGGGGTGTCTAAAAAGGAAGCTACGAAAACAGCCCCTGTTGCACATACCGCACCGGTAAACTCTTCATCACGCATAGCGCCAAGTGTAGCATCTGCCGATGGCATTTTCGCGCCCGGCAATGCTGAGTTGACAGCGCTCCGGGTAACACATAAAGATGTGACGATGCGGACACTGGAGGAGGGCCATAAACTATATACCGGGGTATGCACTAATTGCCACCGCGCTAAAAGCATCTACGACCGCCCTGTAGCCGCATGGCCCGGCATACTAACAAATATGGCCAAGGAGGCAAAGATCAACGATGCGCAAAAAGATGCCATCTATAAATACGTGTTAGCTATCAAGGCTACCCAGCCGATTGACCTGGCTCCCTGGGGGAAATAATAGGGCTCAGCTACGAGCCTTACGCTTCGCTAAAATATAACTGAACAACACAAACAAAGCAGTAAACAGTATCCCCGCTAAAATAGCAACAAATATATTTCTGCCGACAGTTCTCTCCGGAGTAATGACAAACTGCCCGGCAAGGAACATAAATACTGTATAAAATACAGTGGTCGTTATTATTCTTTTCGCCTTCATGCCTGTTAATTTACAGGTATCAAAATTACACTGTTGTCTGTTTCTTCTTTCACCGCCCTTTTGAAAACCTTTCCAATATTGAGCTCAGCTCCTTGCCAGGGAACATTTATTATGTTTTTTTGTCATTGCTGCTACTGCTCGTCATTTATTACTATTTATAGTACTGTACTAAAATATTTTTAGTACCTTGTGTTGCATAGTACTATAATTACACCTACTTTTGTGACACGATAAAGGAAATTCGATGAATATTGAGAATACACAAAGCCAGATGCGCAGGGGGATACTCGAGTTTTGTATCCTCTCCGTGATACGCCGTGGTGAGGCTTATCCCAGTGACATAGTGGAGGAGATGAGAGCCTCGAAGCTCATGGTGCTGGAAGGGACATTGTATCCCTTACTCGCTCGATTAAAAAATGCCGGTATGCTCACTTATCGATGGGTGGAAAGTAACTCAGGGCCGCCACGAAAATATTTTTCGCTTACTGAAAAGGGAATAGCCTTTTATAAGGAGCTGGAAGATACCTGGAATGAACTGGCTAATGCAGTAAATGCAATGAAAAACAACAATGATTCATTACCGCCGCTAACGGATAGCAATTGATCTACACCAAATAAAATAAAATGGAAAAAATCATCAACATAAATTTTCAGGGCAGGGTAATAGCTATTGAAGAGACCGCCTACAATACCCTGAGGCAATACGTCGATAGCTTACGCGCTCACTTTGCCAATGAAGAAAGCAGCGATGAGATCATCGGTGATATTGAGAACCGCATTGCGGAATTGCTGAGCGAAAGGCTGAAGCATGGTGCAAGCTGCATCGGCATCAATGACCTGAACGCAGTCATAGATAGCATTGGCCGTATAGAAGATATAGAAGCCGCTGAAGGTGAAGATGCCAAAGCAGGGCAGGACAATACGGCCCGTGCCGATGAAGGGAATGCGCTGAAAGGACGTTTCTTTAGAAATGCAGATGATAAAGTGATAGCGGGCGTGTGCAGCGGTATTGCGGTACGCACTGGTATAGATCCATTGGTGGTACGTATCCTTTTCGTCTTGCTAATGGGCGCGCTGTTTTGGATATATATCCTGCTGTGGGTCATAGTGCCTTCTCAAAGTATTAGCTCACATATCACCAGGCGACTTTACCGCAACCCGGAAAATAAAATGATAGCCGGTGTGTGCAGCGGCCTTGCCGCCTACTTCCGTATAGATACCTGGATACCGAGGGTGGTGTTTGCGCTACCGCTCTTTATCGGCCTTGTCACACAGGGTATCCATACTTTTTGGTGGTCATGGCCTACTGGCTTGGGCAACCGAATTTTTGTGGGCTCCATGGGCAGTACCTTCCTTATATTATACATAGTGCTCTGGATAGCGCTTCCCTATGCCAGCTCGGCTACCGATAAAATGGAAATGCGCGGAGAGAAGATAGACATTAACTCTATCACTACTGCCAGTAAGGCAAATGCAGCCAGTCCGCAAAGGCCTGCAGGCACTGGCCTGGGCAGGGTGATAGGGATCGTATTCAAAGCGTTTTTCCTGTTCATTGCAGGTACGATGGCACTCAGCCTGTTTGGTGTGCTCATTGGCCTGGTATCTATGAGCTTTATTACTTTCCCCTTAATGGATTTCCTGCTCGATGGCTGGAACCAGAACTTCCTGGTATGGGCAGGTATCATTCTTTTCCTGGGTATACCCATGCTGGCATTAATTACATGGATAGTGCGCAGGCTCATAGGCGCGCGCTCGCACCGCCATTACCTTGGTTACGTTTTTTCCGGTTTGTGGATCATCGGCCTGGTATCGATCTTATGCTTTACGGGGATCATTGCCCGCAATTTCAATTCAAAGTCTGTTATTGACGAAACGTATTCTATGGTTCAGCCACATGGCAATACACTTTATTTCAACGAGGTAAACTTTACAGGTGGTAATAGTTGGATAGCACATCGCCGTAACTATACATGGTTCAATGACTGGGATGATGATAACGATAATACTGCCCCTTTTTACCTGGTGAATAAAGATTCATTGTGGCTGCGCAGCGTAAGGCTGAATGTGATGCAGAGCTCCGATTCATTCTACCATATTTATGAAAGCAAAAGCAGCTATGGGCCATCGTCCTATGATGCAAAGGTGCTTGCCGGCCATATTGTATATACTATAAACCAGGAGGACAGCATAGTAAACCTGCCTGCTGGATTTACCGTTAGCAGTGCCGATAAATTTCGCAATCAACAGGTGGCGATCACTGTGGAGGTGCCTGTGGGCAAGGAAGTGCAATTCAGCAAAGAGATGCACACGCATTTTGATATCAATACCGGCGGCTCAAGACATCACAGGTATCACGACCATTGGAGCCATACTTATAGAATGACCGCTTCGGGCCTGGAAAGAAATGTTGATACCAGCGATGAAGACTAAAAAAATAAGACCAAGGCTGGTCGCAAGGCAGGCATTGTTCATCATGGCTTTGCTGTTTGCCGGCGCGGGCAATGCAAAGGAAAGGAAGGTGGCTAAAACATCTCCTGAACTATACAAGGAGATAGCCGCGCAGGACAGCATTATGTTTGCAGCATATAACAGGCAGGACATCGGTGCCCTCAAAGCTTGCTTTTCAACCGATCTTGAATGGTTCCAGGACAATGGCGGCCTGCTGGACTACGATACAGTGGTTAAGAATTTTGAAGGTATTTTAAAAAGAGAGCCCAAACTAAACCGCCAACTGGTAAAGGGTAGCCTTGAGGTGCATCCTATAAAAAACTATGGAGCCGTTGAAACCGGTATCCACCAGTTCAGGCACACTGAAAATGGCAAAGAAGAACTAGGCACCTTTAAATTCCTGATGATCTGGAAGAAAATGGAAGGTAATAACTGGAGGGTGACCAGGGTGGTTAGCTATGACCATTAGTATGATGTAACCAGTCGCTAAGAAGCTGTTCGTGAGACACAAATAAACCAAGCCAATGAAACGCAAGCACTGTTACAGCCTCCTGCTGTTAGTCTTTCTTACCTGCATTCTTGCAAGCTGCTCCACTATTTCCTTTACGAACCACTACGGGCAAAAGGCCGATCAACAAAAAGTATTCGCTATCAAAGATGTGCATGTCATAACGATGAATGCAGGGTCTGAGGTGCTGCAGGATGCAACAGTGGTTATTAAAGATAAAAAAATCGTATCGTTGAATGGGCCTATTCCCGCCGATGCGGAGATCATTGATGGAAAGGGCAAATGGCTTATTCCCGGGCTTATCGACATGCATGTTCATGTGCCTGTAGACGGTCATTTTAATGCCAACTACCCGACGCATACTGCGGTTGTTTTTACTAGTACGCAAGATGTAATGACGCCTTTCGTTGCCAATGGTGTAACCACGATATTTGAACTTAGCGCCAAAGCAGGACATTTCGGTCAAAGAAATGAGATCGCGAGGGGCGATGTGATCGGTCCGCGCATGGCCCTGGCGGCACTGATAGAAGGAGGTGACGGACCCGGCAGAATAGCAAATACACCGCCCGATGGACGTCAAGCTGTCCGGATGGCCAAAGCAGAAGGGTATGAGTTCATTAAAGTTTATTCGAAACTTAATGTGGCAACCTTCAAAGCAGTTGTTGATGAGGCAGGTAAACAAGGAATGAGAGTTGTTGGACATATTCCTAATTCATTTGAAGGAAGGGTGGAAGATGCTTTAGTGCCACATTTTGATATGGTCGCTCATGCAGAAGAATATGCCAAACAAAGTAAAGATCTCAGTGACCAGGATGCGCAACGTTTTGCAAGACTTGCGAAAGAGAATGGAACCTGGTTAACTCCGACTTTGACGATCATGGTTTGGGCTGCCAGCCAAGCCCGGTCTCTTGACGAGTTGCGGGCACTGCGCAGCTTGGAGTATGTACATCCCCTCATACAAAGCAAATGGCTGACCGCAAATAATGCCAATAAGGGTACCGGACCGGATCGCGTTGCCCGGTTGGAAAAGATAATAGACTTCAACAATCGATTGGTAAAAGCTTTCAGAGAAGCGGGGGTGCCTATTGTAGCAGGGACAGATGCCGGCTGTTCCGGCGTAGTTTGGGGATTTTCGCTCCACGATGAGCTGGAGCTCTTGGTAGATGCGGGCTTAAGCCCCGGGGAGGCGCTGGCTTCTGCTACCCGCCTGCCAGCGGGCTGGCTCGGCATTGACAGCCTGGTAGGGACTGTTGAAGCAGGTAAATTTGCAGACCTTATTTTGCTGGATGCGAACCCTTTAAAAGAGATAAGAAATACACGAAAGATATCGGGTGTATTTGTGAATGGGCGGTGGCTTGATAAAGCCGAAATCAATGCAATGCTTTCGGACCTTGCAGGGCGAAATACTGCCGCCCGGAATAAATATCACTGGAGCAAACGAGGAGAATATTAGGCAATTGGAATAGGGAAATTCGCTTTGGGTCTCCCTAGTCTGTTATCATGCTCGAAGTTGCACCTTTACCCAATGCCCTGAATTTTATTTCCTTTTTTGTGGAGGTATTATATATGCGCACCGCTATCGTGTCCTTGTTCCAGCTATATGCCGCTTTATCCATGTCGTCTTTACTGGTATATAAGGCGGCATGGTAGTTCATACTGTCATTTTCCTTTTGGTAATATACAAGCTTGTAGTACGCTCCATCTTTACCGGATGTGCGGTACACTATAGCTTCGTGATGCTTATGTTTGGATGGCTCAGGTTTCGGGACCTGCCCTTTGCGCGCATCTGTTACATTGATGGTCGTGAGGTTTTTCGATTGCCCGTAACTGTATGCAGCTATCGCAATAGAGGCGACCGTTAGCATTATTTGCTTGCCCATTTGAAATGGTTTTATGGTAAATGCAAATTAGATGATTTTATTAAACCGTGTGCAGGTAAATTACGTTCTGGCCTCCCTGTCACTAAAGGCCAGACCTACGATTACCCATCCCAGCCAGGATGCGGTGACAAGGCAAAGTGCTACGACCGGGTACCAGAATGCAAGCAGGCATATGGCGATATATGCCACGAAGCCGTAGAAGGTTTGCCTGATACCTTCCTTCAGTTTTTTATGCGATGCTTCGTTTTTATACAGGGGATACCTGCCTATTGCCGACTGAAACAGGGCAAGCCAGGCTAAGCTATGCACCAATCCATTGAAGCAAAATACAAGTATGGCTGTTTTAGCAAAGGGGGTATCGATGTACTCGGCCATTAGCGCGGTGCTGAAGGGCAGGGTGGAGGATTTGTCACGTACTTAAAGAAAGCATGGTGATTAGACCATGGTATCAGTATGCTGCCGAAACTGAGGATCAGCCCGAACCAGGATGGCCAGCTTTTGAATAATAAATGCTGGAGGTCGCTTGTGGAATGTACATCCTCCAGGAAAGGCACTTTTATTTCCAGTAGACGTAAAATAAGAAAGGCCACTAAATGTGGCCCTTCCTATTATTTATGCAGGTACTTTTGATTGTTGTTCCCGTTCCCAGAATCTATGCATGGCTATGGCGTCTATGAATTTCTTAGCGTTGCCATCTTTAACTATTCCGGCCTCAGCTATTTCATTCCCTTCGCCACTAGCTTTTGCCACGTATGAATTATTCAGCACTTCTATTGCGCCACTATCGCAGGCTATGGCTTTGCAATGCTTGTAAGCCTGGTTAATAAAGTGAAGGGCATCTGCATCGGCGGCCATTGTATTTACGCTTGCCTTACCACCGGGCACATATACAGCATCAAATAGTACTGACGATGTATTGAATAGTGTTTGGTCCACGGGTATTGCAGCGCCATTGTTGCCTTTAATATCACCCATATGCGGTGCCACGATCTTTGTTTGTGCACCTGCAGCCTTGAGCTTATTTGCCATATTTTTCAGCGACGCTTCGTCCACCCCATCGGCAGCTAATATCGCTATTTGCCTGGTTTGTATCGTATCCTTTATGGTGTTGGACATACTCAGCGCCTCCGATCTTTCTATGCGCTGCTTCACCTTCGTTGGCTGGTAGGCTGCGGGATTTCCATCGGCAGGTATGCTATGGTTAATAGGCTGTTCCGGTTTAGGCACCGGCATACCCAATTTATCTGCCACTTTTTTTGCCAGTGTTTTATCCACAAGTGTGAGTATGCCTACCATGCGCTCGCGTATCGCCGGCCTTGTTACCTTGCTCAGCTCAAAGCGCAGCGCGTTCACAATATGGTCTTGCTCCACAGGACTCTGGCTGTTGAAGAACAAGGTCGCCTGGCTAAAATGGTCAAAGAAGCTCTTGCTGCGGTTGCGCACTTTCCTGCTGTCAATGCGCTCCTCGTGGCTGGTAAACCCGCCTTCTGCGGCTTTCGCCTGGTAAGGGCAGCCCCCGCCTATGCTATTGGGACTGTAGCTGGTTACATCTTTGTTTATCTGCTGGCGCATATGCCCGTCGCGTTGATTGTTGTGAATGGTATTAACGCTGCGGTTGATCGGTATTTCGTGGAAATTGGGACTGCCCAGTCGCGATAGTTGCGTATCTGTATAGGAGAACAGGCGGCCCTGCAAAAGTGGGTCGTTGGTAAAATCAATGCCGGGCACCAGGTGACCGGGATGAAAAGCTACCTGCTCTGTTTCTGCAAAAAAATTATCAGGATTGCGGTTAAGCGTCATTTTGCCTATCCGTTGCACAGGCACCAGTTCTTCCGGTACCAGTTTAGTTGGGTCAAGCAGGTCAAATTCATATTTGTGTTCATCGGCTTCGGGAATAATCTGCACACCCAGTTCCCATTCGGGGAAGTTTCCGCTTTCTATTGCTTCCCAAAGGTCACGCCGATGGAAGTCCGGGTCTTTGCCCGATATCTGCTGTGCCTCGTCCCAGGCTACAGAATGTACGCCTAATAGTGGTTTCCAATGGAACTTTACAAAGCTCACTACACCTTTAGCATTTATAAACTTAAAAGTGTGCACGCCGAAGCCCTCCATCATGCGCAGGCTGCGGGGTATGGCGCGGTCGCTCATTGCCCACATGATCATATGGGTCGATTCCGGCATTAGCGAGATAAAATCCCAAAAAGTATCGTGGGCGCTGGCCGCCTGCGGTATTTCGTTGTTTGGCTCGGGCTTCACAGCATGTATCAGGTCGGGGAATTTCATCGCATCCTGTATAAAGAAGACGGGCATGTTATTACCCACAAGGTCATAATTGCCTTCGTCGGTATAGAACTTTACGGAGAAGCCCCTTACATCGCGCGCCAGGTCAGTCGAACCACGTGAGCCGGCTACGGTACTGAACCTTACGAATACTGGTGTTTGCACTGCAGGGTCTTGCAGGAAGCCTGCTTTTGTGTATTTGGCCATGGATTTATATACCTGGAACACGCCATGCGCGGCTGAACCCCGCGCGTGCACTATACGTTCCGGTATGCGCTCATGGTCGAAGTGGGTGATCTTTTCCCGTAGGATAAAATCCTCGAGTAAAGTTGCACCACGCTCGCCGGCTTTCAGGGAGTTTTGGTCATCGTTAATAAGCAGTCCCTGGTCGGTCGACATTAATTCCCCTTCACCGCTTTCAGTGTTCCGGGACAGGTCTGCGATCTTTTTGTTTGCAGATAGTTTTTTTGCCATAAATGCATAGATTTTCCGGGCATAAAATGCCGTATTATGGTGTAGTAAAATTTATGCCACCATATTGGAATGATGGTTCAATTTTTTTAATAGAGGCATTGCAAAGTCCCAAAATCTAAATATGCGTGCTGTACACATAGGTACATCAGGTTTCAGCTATGGCTATTGGAAAAACAGGTTTTATCCTGAAAAGCTACCCGCATCCCAATGGCTACAGTATTACAGTACGCAGTTCGATACGGTGGAATTGAATAATACCTTTTACAGGTTCCCCATCGTAAAAAATCTGCGCAAGTCGGCCGATGCGACACCTGCCGGTTTCAAGTTCAGTGTAAAAGCGCATAAGATCATCACCCATACCAGGCGTATGAGGGACGTTAAGGAGAAGATAAAGGAGTTTATGGACCTTGTGCACGAGGGCATTGGGGATAAACTGGCCTGTGTATTGTACCAGTTGCCTCCATCATATGCTTATACAGGTGAGCGGCTTGATGATGTGCTTTCGGCACTCAGCGGCGACAAGCGCAATGTCGTAGAGTTCCGGCATTTGTCCTGGTGGAACAAAGAGGTATATAAAGCCCTTAAAGCAGATCGCCTCACCTTTTGCAGTGTGAGCTTTCCCGGCCTGCCGGAAGATAATATCGTAACCGGTGATGTTTTCTATAAACGCATGCATGGCGTACCCGAACTTTTTAAGTCATCTTATCCAAAACTACAGTTGGAAACACTCGCCGCCGATATCCCGAAAAGGAAAGAGTCTTTCATCTACTTCAATAATACAATGTTCGAGGCCGGATACACAAATGCTGCCATGCTAAAAGGTATAGTTGAGTAGTTTAATGCAGACTTCTGTCGCATGAATAATTATGGTATTATGTCATTTTATCCACAATTTCTGGCCACTTGAAAGGGCTAAAGTACCTTTGTGGATGATGCGGGAATTTGCACTTTTTCACGTTTGCATTTTGCATCATTGTCTGTAGTTCTTTGATTATCGTCGCTCCGCTGTGGAGCAAAATAATGTCCGGTTCGGGCACAAATCGGGCACGGGTATTAAAATGTAATATGATAAGGCCCAAGCTGCTTTCAGCCGGTTAACGCTGTTAGGAAATGCCCGATTTTTGTTTTATGCCCGATCGGGCATTTCAAAGAGATATGACACATTTGGCCCCTGACATTGTCGTTTTCACACAGTACCTGTTTTGAATTGTTGTCGGATATTTGTGTTGAAATCAAAACAACGATAACCATAAAACTGAAACAAAATGGAAGCGCAAAACAAAACAGTCCTTACAGTTGAAACAACAGTAAATGCCCCTGTCGCAAAGGTTTGGGATTTTTGGAACAAGCCGGAGCACATCACACAATGGTGCAGTGCCTCTGAGGACTGGCATACACCAAGAGCCGAAAATGATATACGCACAGGCGGCGCCTTCTCCTCGCGAATGGAAGCTAAAGACGGCAGCTTTGGCTTCGACTTCGGTGGTATATATGACGAAGTAAGGGACAATGAATATATTGAATATACCATGGGCGATGGCCGCAAGGTGCAGATCGATTTTGATGCCCAGGGCGATAGCACTAAAGTGACTGAGCGCTTTGAAGCCGAAAGCCAGAACCCTGTAGAGATGCAGCAAGGTGGCTGGCAGGCTATTCTCGACAACTTTAAGAAATATACAGAAGCCAACTAGCAAAGCCCCCGCCGGGCCTGGCCTGTAGGATAAAGGTGCACCTGCTTGGGGTGGGCCTTTTTTTATTGGCATTGTTTTTTCCGTGTACCCGGGAAACATCCTTAGCAAGCATGGTACACTCCATAGTTCCCATAAATATTGAAGGCAAGTTTAGCGACCTGGAGCAGGAAATTACCTTACCCACAAGGGAAGAAGCAATATCCTGTTTTAACCGGGCTTGCAAGCGTTTGCTCAATCCACCTATCTGGCATGAACTGAGCGGCGCCTTAAGCGCCCGGTTTATATTGACGGACGAGGATGGCGTGGAAGTGCACAGGCTGGCACAGCTCAATGACAGGCTCAAAATAGATATTCCGGGCCCGGGAACACAAGCCGGTGAAGGATATGATTGGGTGCAAATAGAAGTAATAGAAGATAAGCGCGATATTGATGCTGAAGAGGAAGGATTTAGTATGAGGGTACGGCCATGTGCCAATCCCAGGGCAGGAGATGATGATACAGCTCACTTTTTTAATGAGAAAGCCAGCTCATCATTTGTAGTATACCGGAGCGGAAACACGGTAACAGCTTCTTACCATGGCAGGAATGAGCTGCCGAACGTTGAGACAAGCAAAGCTGCCGATAATGTGCGAAATGCGGTAATAGCAGCAGGTGCATTTGCAGGCTTATCAGAATTGCAGTGGACGGCATTGATCAGGTCTTTGCTTGAAGAAGAAATAGGGGGGTGATATGCCATCGTCTGTAGTATCGGCCATTAGTTATGATTCGCAATCTCAGACATTGCGGGTCATTTTTGTGTCGGGGACAGTGTACAATTATAAGGAGGTACCGGAACAGGTTTATAAAGAAATGAAAACCTCGGGCTCAAAAGGGAGTTATCTGAACATGCATATTAAAGGAAAATACGTTTTTGAAAAAATAAAGTAGGCTTATGGTTGACCAGCCCCTCAGTTGGGGAATGTCGTTGGGGCCGATGTGCATGCCTATAGACTCCCCTCAAGTCTTTTAAATATTCTTAATGCTGCTATTGATAACAATGAAGCACTAATACATTGATTTTACTTAAATGGTTATAGGTCCCTCCACGGAGGCCGGGCTGGCATAATATTTATTGCATTTCAGCATATCGCGATCAAATATTTTTGCTATGCTCCTCACACACAAAAAAACACAACCCGCCACCGTAGTGTTGAATGATCTTATTATGATCAATAACGAGCGGATAGCATGCTACAGGCAGGCTATGACACAGACCAGCAATATAGACAGCGACCTGAGAGCGCTGTTTGAAGATATTATACGGCAAGCGGACGGCTTTAAGAGCGAACTTAAAGAGCAACTGCAGCAATTCAGCATCAATCCCCGCGACAAGGTGACAATATCAGGTATGATACATATGGCCTGGCAGGACTTGAAAGCGACGCTTAAAGGCAATACGCGTAATGCAACTATATCCTTTTGCCTGTACAACGAAGAAGTGGCCCTGCAGGCATATGGCGCAGCACTAAATCTTTCGGACGACACCCTCGGAGATATACAAGTTATATTAGAAAGGCAGCATGCGTTGCTGAATGATACCTATAATCTTGTCAAGAAAAACAGGCAACTGCTTCATTATCCCGGCATGCGTCTTATGTACTTTAATTAAAAAGGCAAACCAGACTTATTATGTACCTTTAGGTGGTATGGTAAGTGTAATCAGGTCCCTTCCTCTTAAACTGTGTGCTGATTTTCAGGTCAATTTATTAGATTAGTGGTATTGCGATGTAGTTGGAATGGTTTTTTGCCAACACCTTGTAAGGCATTAGCTATTAAGTGATCATGTGATATTTTAGCCCAGGTTTACTTGAAGGGCGTTCATTGAAATAAAAATACTACACAGGTGAAAAATACTACCGCTCATGAGTTTTTGTCTCGCCTGCGCTCCTATTTCCAGGAAATAAACGACCCTGTACGAAAATACGCCAACGAGCCGCCACCCCTGCGTGCCGAATTGTACAACACCAGGCAGATGGAACACCATGGCCGGACCCTTGCAAAGAAGCATAAAACAGGTGCCGGGCTTGCGAAAGATCTCCTCCTTAAAAGACTTGCTGATAATGAAAAAATGCTGGTTGCAGTTCGCAACCTGCTGGCCGATGCCATAAAAGAGAAGAACCTGATAACGCCGGGCGGGGAATGGCTGCTGGATAACTTTTACCTTATTGAAGAGCATATACGCACCGGCAAGCGCCACCTGCCCAAGGGCTACAGCCAGGGCTTGCCATGGCTCTCCGATGGCCCTTCTGCAGGCTTGCCCCGTGTATATGATATAGCGCTTGAGATCATATCGCACAGTGATGGCAGGATAGATGTGGAAACACTAGGCAGCTTTATCAAGGCATACCAGGAAGTCTCCGTACTGCAATTAGGTGAGCTGTGGGCCATACCCATTATGCTGCGCCTGGCGCTTATTGAGAACCTGCGCCGTGTATCGGCACGCATCGCTGTAGACCGGATAAACCAGAACCTTGCCGATTATTGGTCGGGGCAAATGATAGCTACTGCGGAGAACGACCCCAAAAGCCTGATTTTGGTAATAGCTGACATGGCCCGCTCAGGTCCGCCGATGGAGAGTTCCTTTGTGGCCGAACTTACGCGACAACTGATGTGGAAAGGCCCTTCGCTTACTTTACCCCTGACATGGATGGAGCAGCGATTGTCGGAAAGCGGGATGACAAGCAATGAATTGGTAAATTCTGAAAACCAAAAGCAAGCCGCCGACCAGGTGTCAATAAGCAATACCATCGGCAGCCTGCGTTTCATTAATGCATTGGAATGGCGTGAGTTCGTAGAGTCAATGAGCCTCGTTGAGCGGATCTTGCATGAAGACATTGGCGGCACCTACCTGAGCATGGACTTTGCAACACGAGATCATTACCGCCATGTGGTGGAGAAAGTAGCTAAACATAGTTCGCTCTCGGAAAATGAAGTTGCGACTATTGCAATACGCCTTGCAAAGGAAAACGCCGAAAAAAATGGCACTGCCGACAGGGCATCGCATGTGGGCTACTACCTGGTAGATAAGGGGTTGATCCAAACAGAAAAACTAGCACAAACAAAATATCCATGGGACGAGGCTTTGCAAAAAAAAGTAGCGTATCGTCCCCTGGTCTTTTACCTGGGAAGCATAGGCATCATAACCCTGGTACTAAGCGGCATTGCTCTTTGGAAGACCTATGCAGACGGCATACACAATTGGCTGCTGCTGCTTGTTTTTGTTTTGTCTGCCATTGCGTCAAGCCAACTGGCCCTTACATTTGTTAACTGGCTCGTTACCTTACTTATCAGTCCTAACCTGCTGCCGAGGATGGACTATTCAAAGGGCATACCCAGGGAGAATAAAACCCTTGTGGTAGTGCCTACCATAATATTCAGCATTGCTAATGTTGAGGCTCTTGTAGAAGGCCTGGAAATACGCTTCCTGGCCAACAGGGCGGCTAACCTGCATTATGGCTTGCTCACTGATTATGCAGATGCAGAAAAAGAAACACTGCCGGGCGATGAAATAATACTTGAGACGGCACGAAAGAAAATTGAAGAGCTGAATGAAAAATACAGCAGTGAGGATAATGATATCTTTTTCCTGTTCCATCGCCCGAGAAAATGGAATCCCGCAGATAAAATCTGGATGGGCTATGAGCGGAAAAGGGGCAAGCTCACCGAGTTAAATGCTTTGCTGAGCAATGGAGAGGATGGACATTTTTCGCTTATTGAAGGTGATCTTGAATGCTTAAAGAACGTGCGCTATGTCATTACGCTGGATACTGATACGCTTTTTCCACACGATGCAGGATGGAAACTTATTGCAACAATGGCCCATCCGCTCAACCGTCCCGTGTATGATGAGGTAAAGCAACGTGTGACTGAAGGCTATAGCATTTTGCAACCAAGGGTAGCAGTAAGCCTGCCGCGTGGCAACAGTTCGTTATTCTCGCAAATGCATGCGAACGACGCGGGTATAGATCCCTACACCCGTCTTGTATCCGACGTGTACCAGGACCTGTTTGCCGAAGGCTCTTTTATAGGTAAAGGGATTTATGAAATAAAAACATTTGATCGCGCACTTAATAACCGCTTCCCGGAAAACCGTATACTGAGCCATGACCTGCTGGAAGGCTGCTATGCAAGAGCCGGGCTGCTAAGCGATGTGCAACTGTACGAAGAGAATCCTACTAAATACAGCACAGATGTAAGCCGCAGGCACCGCTGGATAAGGGGCGACTGGCAGATATCGTGGTGGTTCCTGCCGATAGTGCCTGATGCTAACAGGAAATTCAGAAAAAATCCACTGCCGGCACTTTCGCGCTGGAAGATATTTGACAATTTAAGACGCAGCCTTGTTCCCCTGGCGATGCTATTGTTATTCATCTGTGGATGGACTGTATTGAAAGCCCCCTGGTTCTGGACATTGTGTATCATAGGCGTAGTGGTTCTTCCATCAGTGATAACGGTTGCCTATAAGATGATGAAGAAGCCGATAGAGATATTGCTGAAGCATCATATTCTTTCCTCGCTTACTACACTCAGGAACAACCTTTATCAAAATATTTTTAGCCTTGTTAGTTTGCCCTACGAAGCATACTTCAGTGTGGATGCCATACTGCGCACCAACTGGCGAATGCTTATTTCGCATAAAAAATTACTTGAGTGGAAACCCGCGGGACACGTGGAGGCCCGCAAAATTGGTGGCATATGGGAAGCGTTTTTGGCAATGTGGATAAGTCCGCTGCTATCATTGGTTGCGGCTGTTTACCTAAGTGTAAATTATCCTTTTTCACTTTTTGCCGCCATGCCATTGCTCATACTTTGGGCTGTAGCACCAGCTGTGGCGTGGAAGCTGAGCAAAACACCTGAAAAACAAGATGCCCGGCTTTCGGCTTCGCAAGTAAGTTTCCTTCGCAGGCTTGCCCGAAAGACCTGGAACTTCTTTGAAACTTTTGTGGGGGCTGAGGATAATTGGCTGCCACCTGATAACTACCAGGAAGACCCGAAGGAAGTGATCGCCCACCGGACTTCGCCAACCAATATTGGCATGTCGCTGTTGGCTAATCTTACTGCATATGACTTTGGGTATATCTCGCAGGGTTATTTGCTTGAACGGACGACTAATACGATAAATACTTTGACGCAAATGGAGCGCTCGCGGGGCCATTTGTATAACTGGTACGATACTGTCTCCTTGGCACCCTTGCCGCCACGATATATATCAACAGTGGACAGTGGGAATTTTGCGGGTCACATGCTCACATTGCGACAAGGATTGCTCGCGCTAGCCGAAGATCGCATTATAGATTTAAAGACCTTTGAAGGATTACGCGATACGCTTGGAATACTTGAAGAGCAGGTAAGCAATAATACGCTTCTGAATGACCTCCAGATTTATTTGGAAACGATTTGCTTGTCACCGCTCATCACGCTTGAAGAAGCTAAGCGGTTTCTTGACTGGCTGAAAAATGCAATTGCTACGGTACAGCACACAATGGCCGTACAAGACCAGGAGGTACTGCGCTGGTTGGATATTTTAATGGAGCAGTGCACGAAGGTACATGACGACATGGTTTTCCTCGCCCCTTGGCTAGGACTACCATCAGCCCCTGAAAGCTTGAAAAATTTTAAGGTAATCCCTTCTATACCTACCCTAAGCTACCTGGCACAAATGAAAGACAGGGTACTGCCGGACATCGATTCCTTATATACCTTGAATGCCAGCTCACCGGAAAACAAATGGCTTGATACGCTCAAGGAAGCCGTCATCGAATCGGCAGAACGGGCCAATGAGCGGATGGCTACGATAGAGCAGTTGGCGGAACAATGTAATGATTTTGCCGAACTGGAATATGAATTCCTGTACGACAGGTCTAAACATTTACTGACCATAGGTTATAACGTTGATGAGAACCGAAAGGACTCAGGCTCTTATGACCTGTTGGCATCTGAGGCGCGGCTGGCAAATTTTGTAGCCATTGCACAGGGTAAATTGCCACAGGAGAGCTGGTTTACACTGGGCCGCCTGCTCACGGATGTGAATGGCGCTTCTATATTGCTTTCATGGAGCGGATCGGCATTTGAGTACCTGATGCCACTGCTTGTAATGCCTACATACGAGAATACCTTGCTGGACCAGACCAATAAGGCAGTAGTAGACAGGCAAATAGAATACGGGCAACAAAGAGGGGTGCCATGGGGTATATCCGAATCGGGCTACAATATGGTGGATGCAAATTTCAACTACCAGTACCGTGCTTTTGGTGTGCCGGGCCTTGGTTTGAAACGTGGCTTGAGTGATGACCTTGTAATTGCCCCATATGCAAGTATGCTTTCGTTGATGGTAGCGCCCTATGAATCATGCGTGAACCTGGAACGTATGGCATCGCTGGGTTTTCAAGGGAGGTATGGCTTTTACGAGGCTATAGATTATACACCCTCACGCATACCGCGAGGACAGGAAAATGCGATAGTGCAATCGTTTATGGCACATCACCAGGGCATGGGGTTGCTTTCCATAGCATATGTGTTATTAGACAGGCCCATGCAAAGGCGCTTTAGCGCCGAATTACAATTCCAGGCTACTTCATTACTGCTGCAGGAAAGGATACCTAAAGCAACGATACCCTACACGCATACGACTGATGTAGCTGAAATAAACTTCGCAGCGGTCAATACCGAGATGAGGATCATTAATACACCTAATACACCAATACCTGAGATACAACTGATATCAAATGGCAAGTACCATGCGATGGTTACTAACTCGGGTGGGGGTTATAGCCGCTGGAAAGATCTTGCAGTGACCCGCTGGCGTGAGGATACTACTTGCGACAACTGGGGCGTGTTCTGTTACATACGTGATCTGGATAACAATATTTTCTGGTCGAATGCTTATCAGCCTACATTAAAACAAGCCGATAGCTACGAAGTTACATTTGCACAAGGCCGTGCCGAGTTCCGCCGCCATGATAATAATATTGAAACTTATACCGAAATCGTCGTGTCGCCGGAAGATGATGTAGAACTGAGACGTATTCATCTTACTAATCGATCCCGTAAACGCAGGACAATTGAAATAACCAGCTATGCAGAGGTGGTGCTCAACACGCCGGCCGGTGACACAATTCATCCGGCATTTAGCAATCTCTTTGTGCAAACGGAAATCGTGGCACGGCAGAATGCCATCATCTGCACCCGCAGGCCGCGGTCGGAAGGTGAGCAGGTGCCATGGATGTGCCATGTAATGAAGGCACACGAAGTTAAATACCTGGAGGTATCGTATGAGACGGACAGAATGGAATTCATAGGCAGGGGTAATACCGCTGCTACACCGGCAGCGATGGGTGTAGATAAACCCTTGTCGGGAAAAGAAGGCTCGGTGCTTGACCCTATAGTAGCCATCCGTTACAAATTCGTTTTGGAAGCGGGCGCCTCAGCTACCTTTGATATGCTCATAGGCATAGGCGAAACAAAGGAGGGATGCCAGGCGCTGGTAGATAAATACCAGGACCGTTACCTTACCGACCGTGTGCTGGAAATGGCATGGACGCACAGCCAGGTGGTGCTGCGCCAGATAAATGCCACCGAAGTAGATGCCCAGCTATATAACAGGCTGGCCAGCTCTGTTATTTTTGTGAACCCGCAACTGCGTGCGGATAAGGGGATACTGCTGACGAACCAGAAAGGGCAGTCGGGCTTATGGAGCTACTCTATTTCCGGCGACTTGCCGATTGTGCTGCTGCGGATAGTAGACTCAGCAAATCTTTTGCTGACGAAGCAAATGATACAGGCGCATGCTTACTGGCGCTTAAAGGGCCTGGCCGTTGATCTTGTTATCTGGAACGAGGTATATGGAGGCTATCGCCAAAACCTGCAGGAACAAATATCGGGCTTTATCGCCGCAGGCATGGGTATCAACTTCACCGATCGGCCGGGTGGTATATTTATTCGCCCCGGCGACCAGATATCAAATGAAGACCGCATACTGTTCCAAACGGTAGCCCGCCTTATTATTTCGGACGACATGGGTACGCTGGCCGACCAGGTGAATAGCCGTAAGAATGTAAAAACCGGCATGCCGGCGCTGCTGCCCACAGCAACTGCAAAGCCCGAAATGTCGAAAGCCTTAGCTGAAAGAGACCTTGCGTTCTTTAATGAGACAGGCGGGTTTTCGGCAGACGGTAGAGAATATATTATCATCAGCTCGAAACAAAAACCAACTCCTGCCCCATGGGTTAATGTGCTTGCTAATCCGCATTTTGGTACGGTTATCTCCGAAAGCGGGCAATCTTATACATGGCTGGAGAATGCACATGAAATGCGCCTTTCGCCCTGGAATAATGACCCGGTAAGCGATGCGGGAGGAGAAGTGTTTTATATACGCGATGAAGAGAGCGGGCATTACTGGTCTCCTACACTATTACCGGCAGGCAACGACGAGACTTATATTACCCGACATGGTTTTGGCTACTCTGTATTTGAGCATAGTGAAAACGGTATTTTCTCAGAAGTATGGGTATATGTAGATATCGAGGCGAGCATAAAATATGTTTCAATAAAGTTGCGCAATGATTCCGCCAGGACACGGAGCCTTTCGGTAACGGGCTACGTAGAATGGGTATTAGGTGACACGAAGGCGAAATCGGCAATGCATGTTGTCTCCGGTATTGATCCCGAGCATGGTGTCTTCTTTGCGAAGAATCCGTACAATGCCGAATTCCCGGGATGTGTTGCGTTTTTTGATACAGACGCTTTAAACAAGACATTGACCGGCGACAGGGCAGAATTCATAGGCCGTAATGGTTCATTGCAAAATCCGGCTGCAATGAAACGTACAAAGTTATCAGGCAGAACAGGAGCTTCAATGGACCCATGCGCTGCGATACAGGTAGCATTCGATCTCTTGGAGGGGCAAGAGCATGAAATTAATTTCAGCCTTGGTGCAGGAAAGGACATGCCTGAAGCACTTAATAACGCCCTGCTGTCAAGGGGTAGTAAAGCTGCGCAGGAAGCATTGGAGCAAGTACGCAAATACTGGAAGGATACATTGAATACCATACAGGTGGAGACACCTGATGATTCACTTAACATATTGACCAATGGCTGGCTTGTTTACCAAACACTGGCTTGCCGCCTCTGGGCGCGTAGTGGCTATTACCAGTCGGGTGGTGCTTTTGGTTTCAGGGACCAGTTGCAGGATGTCTTATCGCTGCTGCACGCTAAGCCTAAAATAGCACGGGGGCAGATATTGCTCTGTGCTTCGCGCCAGTTCAAAGAAGGCGATGTGCAGCACTGGTGGCACCCGCCTACCGGTCGTGGTGTACGTACCATGTGCTCCGATGATTTTCTTTGGTTGCCATTTGTAACGGCCCGGTACGTAAAAACTACAGGTGATAAGAAATTGCTGGATGAAGTAGTGCCATTTCTTGAAGGACGTTTACTAAATCCCGATGAAGAATCTTACTACGATATGCCTGTAATTTCAAATGCAACGGCAAACGTTTATGAGCATTGTGTGGCAGCGGTAAAGCACGGACTGCGTTTTGGCAGTCATGGTTTGCCATTGATAGGGTCAGGCGACTGGAATGATGGTATGGACAGGGTGGGCAGGCATGGGAAAGGCGAAAGTATATGGCTGGCCTTCTTCCTGTATTATGTACTTACGGAATTTAAGGATATTGCGGTCTTACACAATGATCCCCTTTTTGCTGAACAATGTGAAAAAGAAGCGCAACAACTAAAAGAGAATATCGACAAGAACGGTTGGGATGGTGAATGGTACCGTCGGGCATATTTTGATGATGGTACACCGCTGGGCTCTAAAGCAAATGCGGAATGCAGGATAGATTCCATTTCTCAAAGCTGGTCGGTGCTATCAGGTGCCGGTGCTCCGGAACGCTCAGCAAAAGGCATGAATGCAGCCAATAATCAATTAGTACATCGCGACAGCAGGCTGATCCAGCTGCTGGACCCACCTTTTGATAAAACGGAAATGGACCCGGGCTATATAAAAGGTTATGTGCCCGGTGTACGTGAGAATGGCGGACAGTATACACATGCTGCGATCTGGATGACTATGGCTGCTGCTAAGATGGGCAATACTGCACTCACATGGGAGCTGCTGCAAATGATCAATCCGCTTAACCACGGCAAAACAGCAGAAGATGTATCTATTTATAAAGTGGAGCCATACGTAATGGCTGCTGACGTTTACGGGCGCGCACCACATACCGGCCGCGGCGGCTGGACATGGTATACCGGTTCAGCAGGCTGGATGTATCAATTGATAATCGAGTCATTCCTTGGCCTGAAGCTTGAATCCGGCAAGTTGATATTTACGCCGTGCCTGCCTGCGGAATGGAATGGGTTTACAATGCATTATAAGTATAAGACTGCCACTTACCATATACAGGTAACGAGAGCGGTCGGTGAGTCCGAAAAGGCTTTAATAGTTGATGGTGTGAAACAGCCGAATAATACGATCACGATGGCGGATGATGGCGTTGAACACGCTGCTGAATTAGCCGTATAAATTTATTATTGCCCTTTAACCAGGTATACGATACTTGGGAAGTGATCGCTATAGCCGTTTATCCAGGTTTCGCCAGAAAAGGAGCGATGCGGCTCACCCTTATACTGGCCATACTTTTCCTTTAGGAAGTCTTTATTAAACACTTCAGCTTTGTAGTATTGCCAATGCGCGTCATCCTTTTTGAGGAAGGGTGCTGTAAACATCACCTGGTCAAAAAGATTCCATGCGTCGTTCCATGCAAGCGTGCCGAGGCCCTTTTTATAAAATGCCACGAAGGGGTTGTATATGCCATTTGGTTTTACTTCCGCACGATCGCCGGTAGCTCCCAGTACTTTAGCAACACTTGGACTAACGGGATCGTCATTAAGGTCGCCCATGATAAACACTTTGTTGTTTGGGTTTGCCTTCATTAAGGAGTCTACGATTTGCCTGTCGATACCAGCAGCTATGGCACGTTTGGGAGCACTGGCTGCTTCGCCACCGCGCCTCGATGGCCAGTGATTGACTAATACATGGACCGTGTCGCCTGCCAGTATGCCGCTTACACGCAATATATCGCGTGTAGTTTCTTTTCCGCCGCTGCCGCCAAGGTTCACATGGTAAGGACGGGCATCGAGAACAGTGAAGTATTTAGGGTTATATATGAAACCTGTATTAATGCCGCGTGCATCGGGGCCGTAAAAGATCACGTATTTATAACCGCGGTCTTTTATTTCGGGTTGGCTTATAAGCATATCCAGCACCTTATTGTTTTCCACTTCCGCAACACCTACAAATGCGGGCCCGTCGGGTGTTACGTCAGTGCCTAATTGCTGAAAAACAGTGGCAAGGTTATGGGCCTTTTGCTTGAATATCTCGTTAGTGTAGTGATAGTTGCCGGTGGGCGTAAATTCCTCGTCCTGTTTCTGAGGATCATCGTCGGTATCAAAAAAATTTTCCAGATTATAGAATGCAACAGCGACTACGCTGTAATTCTTTTTTTGAGCTGTGGAGTGTATGCAGAGAAGAAGAAAGGGTAGGAATAGCGTAATTTCCTTTATGCGCATGTTGTAAATTTTACGCTGCAAAAAACCGAAAAAGAATCCGTTGTTCTCCTGCGGTAAGTACAAGTAACAATTTCTTAATTCAGGTAGGCAGGCAGGGGTATAGATAATAATTACTTAACAATTCCTTTCGATTCACGGCAACAAACTGGAATAGTTTTGCGCCCATAATCTTTCCTGAAAACAGCAGCTCATTTTATATGTATTTAAAACTACGTTCTTTATTTTTACTACTCATCCTTTCCTCGCAGGTTTTTGCACAAAATCACAAAAATACTGGTATTGTAAAAGGTAATTTGATAAAACAAAGTTCCAAACTGCCTGCCTCTGACATACAACTTACTATTCCAAAGTTGAAACTGGCAACTACCACTGATGCGGAAGGGAAATTTAATTTTAGTGCGGTCCCTTATGGCTCGTACCAGCTGGTGGTTACAGGATATAATATCAAAAATGATACTTCGAACATAACTGTTAATGGCGGCGTTACAGATCTCGGCCAAATAGCGGTAACACTTAACGAAGCAGGGATAGCGCCTGCAAATGCGGAAATACCAACGATATCAATGGAAGAAAACAATACCTCCGTCGAAGACGAAGGTGTACGGTCCCAGAGCGTTAGCGGCTTGCTGGCTTCGGGGCGTGATCCCTTTGTGAATGCGGTTTCATTTGCTTTAGGCACCTATCATTTTCACCCGCGTGGATATGAAGACAATGAACAGGAAATACAGGTAAACGGTATACCGGTGAATGATATAGAAACGGGTGACGTATCCTGGAATCAATGGGGCGGACTGAATGACGTTTTTCGCAGCAGGGTAAATACATACGGTTTGCAGGCATCGGAGTATACATTGGGTGGGCTTATGGGCTCGGTATATTTTGACGCTACTGCAGCAAACCAGCGCAAACAGACACGTGTATCTTATTCGTTAGCAAACAGGAATTATCGCAACAGGCTTATGTTCACGCAGAGCAGTGGCCTAATGAAAAGCGGCTGGGCATATTCGGTCTCGGTATCAAAACGTTGGGCTAAAGAAGGCTATATACCGGGTACGTTTTATGATGGTTACTCATACTACGGTGCAGTAAGTAAAGTATATAAGAAGCAGGAATTTAATTTCACGGCTTTTGGCGCGCCAACAAGAAGAGGTAAAGCCTCTCCTGCAACACAGGAAACATTTGACCTTGCCGGTTCACACTATTACAATCCTGCATGGGGTTATCAAAATGGGGAAAAAAGAAATTCTCGTGTAAACGACTATTTTCAGCCGGTTTTTATCCTTAGCCATGAGTACAAACCTTCTGAAAAGACAAGATGGAACACGTCGGTCGCTTATCAATTTGGCAAGAACAAAAACTCAAGCATAGATTGGTACCAGGCAACGGACCCACGTCCGGATTATTACCAAAAGTTACCAAGTTATTATGAACTCGGTAATATAACCAACGCGCAGGCTGCCGCCGGCCTGAAAGCGCAATTCCAGTCTGGTCCAGAGTATTCGCAGGTGAACTGGGATAGATTGTACAACAGCAACTATTTAAACGTTCAAACCATTACGAATGTAAATGGAGTGGCTGGCAATGACGTTACCGGTAAGAGGTCACTTTACATCCTGAGTGACTATGTGGACGATGTAAAAAAATGGTCTTTTAATACGAACCTTGAGCATACATTAAATCAACACATCACGCTATACGGAGGTATTACATTCATAGCCCAAAATACAGAGAGTTACAGGCAGGCTGCGGACCTCCTTGGTGGTGATTTTTATTTAAACCTTAACCAGTTTACAAGCAAAGGCCTTGGATTGGGCACATACTCACAAAATAACCTGGATCATCCCAACCAACTAATCAAGAAAGGAGACAAATACAACTATGACTATGTAAGCCACTACACCAAGGGCTTATTTTGGGCACAATCTACTTTTGCGTATAACAAATTTGACTTTTTCCTCGCGGGTAACATAGGTTTGAACTCTTTTTACCGTGAAGGCTTGTTCCGCAATGGCCTCTTCCCTAATTCATCATTCGGTAACAGCGATAAGTTGAATTTCCTGTTATATACAGCAAAAGGCGGTGTTACCTATAAAATAGACGGGCGCAATTACCTGTTCGTTAACGGCCAGGTAAACACTAATGCGCCTGAAGTAGACAATTCATTTGTATCAATTAATATTCGTAATCAAGCTATTGATAACCCCACTACTGAAAAGGTACAAAGCATTGAAGGCGGATACCTGATGAAATCACCGCGCCTTAATGCACGCGTTGTTGGTTATGCCACCGCCACGCAAGACGGGGTTGACCGCAAGCGCTATTATAATAGTTCCAGTGCATTTGAGACATTCATAAATGTTATTGTGCAGAACATAAGCAAGCAGTACATAGGTACGGAGCTTGCGCTTGATTATAAATTATCTTCCAGCATAGGGCTTACGGCTGTAGCGTCCATCGGGCAAGCATATTATACAAGCAACCCCTCAGCTACGGTATATGCTGACAATGATACTGCAACCAACTTCGGGGATAAGCACACGGTCTATTTGAAAAATGCTTACCTCGCATCCGGCCCGCAGTCGGCCTATACACTAGGTGTAAACTACCGCTCAAAGAACTACTGGTTTGCTAACGTTAATTTTAACTACCTCGACCGTAGCTACGTTGAGTTAGCGCCCGATCGTTTCACGGATGAAGTGGCCGATCTCATTAAGCCCGGCAGCCCGCTTTGGCACCAGGTATTTGACCAGGAGAAACTGCCCTCTGTATTTACTATTGATCTTTTTGCCGGATACTCTTATAAGCTATCACACCTGAGCAAGAAACTGGGTAACAGCTCATTTTTGTATTTCAGTGTAGGTATAAATAACCTGTTGAATAATACCAATATCAAATCCTTTGGTTTTGAACAATTGCGTTATGATTATACGAACAACAACCCCAACTTTTTCGGTAATAAGTACATGTACGGCTATGGCAGGAACTACTTTGTAAACGTAAGCCTGAAATTCTAAAAATAATTTAAACGCTTTAAACGATAAAAATGAAAAAAATACAGTTTGCATTAGCCCTGGCTTTACTATGTGCGATCTCTCTGAGTTCTTGCATTAAGAAGAATTTTGATGGTCCACCGGACACTAGCGGGAACGATCCGCACTTACCCGTTAACATGACCATAAGCCAATTGACCGCCATGGCATTTAGCGGGGGCTATATTAAGATCCAGAACGATTCCACTATTATGGGTATTGTGGTCGCTGATGACCGTTCGGGTAATTTTTACAAACAATTTGTGATACAGGATTCCACAGGTGGTATAGCAATATTGATCAACTCGTATAACCTGTATGGCGATTATCCTGTGGGCCGTAAAGTATATATAAAACTTAAAGGGTTGTACATTGGCAATTATCATGGTTTACCCCAGTTGGGTTACGCGCTTGATAATACAGGTTCGCTGGTAAATATCCCGGGCAACCTGGCAGGCAATTATGTAGTAAAGGCTAACTTCCCCAATCCGGTACCGGTGAGGCACATTACGCTTGCGCAGGCACTGGCTGCAGACAGGAGTATGCTGAATACACTTATCACTATCGACAGCGTAATGGAATTTAACTCGGCCGATGCGGGTTTGACAAAGTATGCGCAACCTGTAAGCATTGCATCAGCAACAGATGTATATGCCGAAGATTGTAACAGCAATGGCAGCCAGGCTAATATGATAGATGTACGCACAAGTGGTTATGCACTTTTTGCAAACTACACGGTTCCTTCCGGCAGGGGAAGCCTGACTGGTATACTGACAGTATATAACTCTACCCCGCAATTGATCATAAGGGACACCACGGATGTACAGTTTACCGGTCCACGTTGCGGCAACAGCCCTACGGCAAGTGGCATAAGCATAGACAGCCTTCGCAAGATGTACCACGGCTCCGACGTTAGCCTCAATGGGGTTAAGATAAGTGGCACTGTGATATCAGATAATAGTTCGCTTAACTTCAGCAGCAATTCAAAGACTATTTATCTGCAGGATGGAGACAGAGGTGTGAGCATTTTCTTTAGTTCGGCACAAAGTTTCGTTGCGGGAGACTCTATTAGTGTTACACTTTCAGGTGGTACCCTTACCAGCTACAACGGTGTGCTGGAAGTAAAAGGTATTTCAGCCGCGAAGGCCGTGAAAGTGGGCGACGGGCACCCCAATGTAAGGCAGGTGAACATTGGCGAGATAAATGCGCACTATAGTAATTATGAATCAACGCTGGTAAAAATTGTGAATGCTACTATTGACCCCGGCACCTTTGGGGATAACAATGGAAATAAGAATGTAACTGATGGCTCGGGTAACATCACCTTGTTTACTGCCTCTGCAGCCACAGCACTCAGGGCCGCAGCTGTGCCTTCGGGCCCACGCACCATTACAGCAGTGGTCAATGCATTCGGTACCACTTACCAACTGCAGATAAGGACACTGACTGATATTCAATAGATAGACTTAACATATTTAATGCTTAAGCCCCGCAGTAAGTTGCGGGGCTTTTTTGGGTGTCGTTCGCCCCTTAATAATTTCTTTGCATTGCCGTAATAATTTGATAACAGGCATTGCCAATTTGCCCCTTAAAATAGGCGGAAATTTGTGCCACAATTATATACTTATGAAAAAACTAGTTTTACTCTTAACCACATGCATCGGCTTTGGTACCATTACAAAAGCACAATTGAACTCCCTTGCACTTACGGACACTGTTTATGTGCAAAATTTTAATGCCCTAGGAAGCGGACTGCCCATTGGCTGGCATGTATTTACGGAAGCAACAGCGTCGAGCCTTGGTGTTTACTGGGATACTTCTTCTACCAAGCTGCTCACTGTTCCCTCGGCAACTGGCTCTACGAGAACCAACTGGAACAGTACTACAGGTAATTTCCGTAATGTTGCTTCAGCGAACAACAGTGCTACGCCATCTCTTGACTCGATTGCCCAGCTGGCGGCAACTGATCGTGCCCTGGCAGTTCGCCAGATAGGTGCAAGCGCTACAAACCCATTCGGAGCGGCAGACAGCAGCACCGCATTTGCACTGAAGATCACCAATACCTTGCACAAGGCTGATTTTAAATTGTCTTTCAAATTACAGTCACTTGACACAAGCTCTCCCCGCGTATCCACATGGTTGGTTGACTATGGTATTGGCGCTACCCCAACCAGCTTTATCCCGGTTACAACAACAGGAACCATGACCACAGGGGGCAATACATATAGCAACAATACGATAACTGTTGATTTCCCCGCTGCCCTGGATAGCCTGAATGACGTGGTTTGGATCAGGGTTGCTACATTAACAAAGACAACCGGGGCCAGCAACCGTACTACCACTGCTATAGATGATTTTCACTTGTCATATTACAACAGTCAGCCGGTTAGTGTTGCCAATGTAAATAATACAAACATGCCTTTATCGGTATTGGGCAATGCAACATCAAACAGGTTTACACTTGGCTTTACTGCTACAGATGCAGGTAAATACAGCCTTGAGATTTACGACCTTGCAGGCAGGATGCTACACAATGAAAGCATTAATGCGCTTACCGGCGTGCAACGCTACACTGTTACAGGTATGAACCTGGCAAGCGGGATGTATATCGTGAAATTGAGCAACGGTACACAGACGGGCCTCACAAAAGTTACGGTACAGTAATCATATATACTGCTAAACAAAGAAGCCCCCGGAGACCGGGGGCTTCTTTGTTCTTATATGAGTTATACTATTTTACGATCAGCCTGCTTACCGTTTCATTGAAGAACCTTGCACTTACAATGTAAGTACCTGCTGTAAATGTGGTCATGTTTATATCGGCATTCGTATTTCCTGATGCAATATTTTTTGAAAGAAGAACGCGGCCGGCAATGTCGTGTATGGTGATTAGCACATCCTGGTTTTGCACAGTTGCAATATCCAGATGCAATACATTGTCCCGTACAGGGTTGCCTTTTACAATGAGATCATTTACCAATAGGTTGGGTACAACATTGCCAACTGATAAACCATCGTTTCTTGTATACCAAACCGGTGAGGTAATAGTTCTTTTCCCATTGATGGTGATGTCGGCGTAATAATATGCAGTGTTGCCGTCGGCAAGTGTATTGTCCGTATAGCTCAGGGTAGCGCCCGTATTCGTCGCTATTACAGTTGGGTTGAAACCACTTCCGGGTACACCCATTAAGATAGATATCACCGGGGTGCCGGGGTAAGTGGCATTTGAAGCTGAAATATTAATGGAGGGGGCACCCTGGTGTGCGAATACGCTACCCATCAATTGCCCCGATACATCCATATCAATTTTAGTGTCACATATTTCTGTAGCATAGAAGTGCATAGCCCGCATAGCGTCAAAAAAATCGTTTTTGCTTAACGATGGAGCTATGACAACCTGGCGCGCTTTTGTGTTACGGCCAAAAGTAAGGTAGTGCGTATCCTGGTCTATGAAAGGCCCTATATGGTAGCCTTTCGCCAGCATGGCTTTGAAGTAGCTCAGATAGCCCATTGAAGTAGGGTCATCCGTATACGAAGTATCTGTACTGAATGCCGGGCCACTTTCAATTGCACATCCCACTACTGCATTGTCGGCAGCAGTATCGAGCGGTATGTAGCGAAGGCTGTCGTAATCGGTATTGTCAGGATGTGCGAACGAAGCAAATGATTTATTATATGCAAAACGGCTCACGGTATGAAACAGTCCGTTGGTGCCGGTATAATCATATTCGCCTACGTAAATATCGTAGTTTGGGTTACCACTAAGTGTTTCCCAACCTATGAGGCTGTCAACGCCGTATATGATAACGTGCCCCCCATTATTTATTACTCCCCATTCCATGCCGTATAGTGCAAGAAAGCCGGGATTGTTTGTAGTGAACTGGTTGGCAGCTGTAATGCCGGGTTGGTAGTCTGCCAGGTGCATGCCCGGGTTATTGGTTGATGAGAAGTGATTGTGCTCAGAGATGCCGAGGAAGTCCATGCACTGGCTGTTCTTTGCGTAAGCATAGTCATCTGCCGGCGTGAGCGCGGTATTGTCTTTATTCCCATCGGAATAGCTGGAGTGGCTGTGCAGGTTACCAAAGTAAAAATTCGTTCCCGCCGTGGGTTTTGCCACCACCTGGGTTTTATAAATTGGCGTAGGATCATACAGCATACCGGTAGCGCTATTGCTGTTGGCAGCATAAACGTACACCCAATATGTGCCCGGGGTTGTGAATCCCGTAAACGCGGTAGCTTCACCAGCGTTAATAACTGTACCGTTACCAAACGGCATACCCGTCTTGTATTGTATGCCATTCACGGGAAATGCATCCAGGTTTTCCTGTCCGCTAATTACTGTTAGATAATTATCCGCATTAACTATACCACTGAAAAAGCCATTGATATGCCAGGCTTCAGCCTTAATATGCATATCCTTTATGGTGCCGGTGGGAATGACGTTGTATTGTGTTGCTATTTTCACCGCCGGTTGCATTGCCGACAGTGCCAGGCTCTCGTCTAAACGCTCCTGTTTTAAAAGTGCCAGTTCGTCTTTGCTCAGAATCCTCGTGCAATCATCATGTAGTGTTTGTGCGTTCGCACTGCACATCGCCAGCCCGGAAAAAAATAATATAAGGGTGCTCCTCATTGTATGTTTTCCGGTAAAGTTACTGCTTTGCATGAAAATTTACTTAGGCAAAGCGTCTACGGTCACATTTTCATACCGGTCGTTACCTGTAGGGTTATCATTACCTGCACTGAATGTTACCCGGACGGCAAAATTGGGATTATCGTCCACACCTGGTACTCCCGAAAAATCGAGGCTAAACGCTTCCCAGGTCTCAGTAACTGTTATAACGTTCCCCTGTAAGCCTGCATCGGTGAAATGGTCTCCGTCTATAGTATAGGTAATGGTATTTTGCTGTGCGCCGTTGCCCGAACGCTCTACAACAAATGTAAACAGGGGCTGCTTATACCCTGTTGTCGGCACCTTAAAAGTAATGTCAGTTGAGGGATTCCTTACTCTCAATCCGTTTGCGGAATCATCCCCGTTGCGGGCATTCAAAGGGGAACCCGGCGAAACAGCATCTATTGTTGTGGCAACGAAATCGATAGCTCCTCCTCCTCTCGTGAAGTTTGGCTCTAATATCACGTTGGGGTCATCGCTATTAAAGTTCCAGTAGTGTATCAGGGTCCGGTCACCCGGCGCAATGGCCCCTGTGGCTGAGATAGGCGCCGTTACCCTGTCTTTAACGCACGATACGAATGTAGAAGCAAGTAATAATATTGGTAATAAACGTTTCATATTTTTATTTATTAGCCTTTCGGGCATTCTTTACATTAGAAATGATATTGCCAGCCTATACGTAGCTGTGCCGTGTACTTCAGCGGATCCGATTTGGTATCTTCCGTCAATGGCTTATAGTACTGTATCTTAATAACGTTCTTAAAACTGTTCACCATAAAGGCGTATCCCAGCGATAACCATTCCTCATTTCCATAGATCAGATCATCAAGGTTCACACTTTGGTATTGTACGGTTAGTACTGAGCGCGCCATTTTCAGGCAGTAATTCCCTTGTAATGAATAACCACCTGCTTTTACGAACTTTTTATTGGTCGATTCAGGAGTGCCGCCAAATAGCGGGTCTGTCTGCTGGCTGGGGCGCAGGTTGAGCTGTTGCATTTCGAATTGCGCAGAGAAATTCCTGAACTGGAAGGCAGCGTCAAATCCATATAACCATTTTTCCCCGGCTATTGTTTTGAGGTTAAACTCACCTCCCGCACTTGCAGGGATGGTAGATCCCACTGGCTGTGTTTTATTTGCATAGCGCACATTGGCACCTACACGAAACATCGGTACCGGTACTCCTACCTCATCTATTTCTTTGTAACGGAATCGCGATGGATAAGAAACATCTATACGGCCCAGGTATTCAGGCGCGCCACTGTCGTCATTGTCACCCCCATTGGCAAAAATATTCTCCCCAAGGCCGGTATAAACACCGCCGTAGATGTTGATTCGTTGCTTCCATAAAGAGCTGCTGAGCGTAAGCCCCATATCCCTGCGCGAAAAAAGGCTGCCATCAGTAAGCAGGCCGCGCGACCAAAGGGGAATGCTATATATGTCTGCTATAGAGCTCTGTGAATAAGGGAGCTTATCATAACCCAGTTCTATTTTAACAGGCAAGCCATTATAAGCTATATATGCACATTCCAGCCCGGGATTCTCAGGGTCAACGACGCCGGAAGCACTGTTGGTAGCAAGGTCCGCAAAGTCTACCTTCAGTTCATAGGCCCAGTTATTCCCTTTCCTGCCTTCAAAATCCAGCTTCATATCCCGTAGGTTAAAGCGGTCTTTCTTATAGCTGGTTTCGCCGGGCTTTAAAAAGCGGTAGTTATAATACCCGGCCACAAGGCCCGATATCTCCAGTATATTATCACCTGCAGTAAAAGTGAACTGCGCCGATGCGGGGCCGGCTATTAATGATAACAGCAAGGCGATGCGTATAAACTTATTCATTGTTAGCAGGTATAGATTTGAAAAAATAAAGACGTTGAAGGTCATCTGCACTTATAACAACATTGCCGTCATGATCAAAAGCAAGCCCTTCAGGATTCAGGATATTTATTTTGATCTTTTCCCTGACCTCGTAGGTATTAGGGTCGCAGCGTAATATGCACATGTCTTCATCGCTTAACAGGTACATCTGTCCCTTGTACCAGCGTGCTGATGAGATATCCTTTGCTGCGTTAAAAGAATATTCTTTTACTTGTTGAAAGTCGTCGTTATACTCGTATATTTTTACCGGGTTCTTTTCCGATATCAATATGAAGCAATGTTTTGTTTCATTATAGGTAATAGATTCAAATCCGCTGTTCCTGGGCCCCCAGTAAGGAACGCTGTAGGTGTTCTCAACCCTTAGCGTTTTCTTTTTGTATCTATACACGCGTCTTGGCGATTCATCGGAAACATACAGGTAATCGCCTTTCACTTCCACACCCTCAAAATCCATTCCTTTATCCGGAGATCTGCGCAACACTTTCCCATTAATATCACATTCAAATAGCAACCCATTATCGCTCACTATAAACAGGTGGCCTGTTTCCGCATCATAAGCCACATCCGATGGCTCGGGTACCTTAATGGAGATGTGATTATTCGCTTTAATTTTAGCAGAGGCAATATTCTTCTTGGCGTAAGATGAGCTTAACAATGACAGAATTATTAAACTGCCCGGTAATATATAGCGCATGTGATGCAGAGCGTTTTAGATTTTCCGCTTCAGGCAGCAAAACACGCGCTTGAGTATTACCAATGCATTAATATCCCATTAAGCAATCATTAGCTGCATAATTATTTTCAATTTGGTAAATATTAATTAACAAATGGCGACATTGTTAAGGCTCGTGCACATGTACTTAACATTTTGGTTAATCATTTCGTAATGATTAGTTCTAACTGCATTAATACTGCAGCCATACTTTTGAAATCAGTTTAATACGATTTTTAAAACAGTCTCAGATATGGCTTCAAAGCTACGCTACAAAATATTTTTTATCTTTCTAGGCAGTTTCTTAACCATTTCTTTTAATAGCGTTTATGCCCAGTTCACACAGGGCAATCTTGTAGTGATGCGTGTAGGCCCGGGCACTACAAATGCAGCCACGCCCCTCAGCCTTGTTGAGTATACTACCGCAGGTGTATTGTCGGGATACTCAGTTACATTGCCTTCGAGCGGTAATCCGCAGATCACCAATAGCGCCTCTGCCACATCTGAAGGACTTATCTCTCTTTCAGGTGAGCGCGATCGCATTATTATACCCGGTTATGATGCTGTGGTCAACACCGCGGCTATAGCAAGCACGGCCGTTGCAACTTACAACAGGGAGCTGTTTTCGGTGAACGCGGCAGGAACAATTGTGAAACTGGGTGTTACGACCACACAGTTCAACAACAATAATATCCGCTCTGGTACTGCCTGCAGCACCAACTACTATGGTTCGGGTGCCAATAGCGGTATTGTCTCTATGGATGGAAGTAACTCGGTTATCTCCAATACCAGCCCCAACAACCGCCAGCTCAACATTTACAATGGGCAACTATATTTTTCAACAGGCAGTGCTACCCACGGTATTTACCAGGTAGGCACAGGAGTGCCAACCACAACAGGTCAGGTGTCAACAAACATTATTAACACAGGCGGTGCATCCAGCAACTATGGTTTTGCAATAAGCCCTGACGGGCTTACTTGCTATATAGCTGATGACGCAGGGCAGGGTATAACAAAATATACGCGGCCTAATACTGCGTCGGCATTCACCTTTGCATATACTGTTGCAAACCAGGATGCCCGCGGCCTCACTGCCGACTTTACGACATCGCCTTACACTATTTACATCACGTCTACTGCTACAAGTCCTAATACAATTCTCAAAATAATTGATAATGGCCCCAGTTCAGTATTTACCATTCTCGCAACAGCGCCACCCACCTATGTGTTTCGCGGAATTGTGTTCGTGCCCCTGGCGAGTCCTTGTATGACGCTTACACCAACGGTTACCAATGTGAACTGCAACGGGAATGGCACAGGTGCGATAAATCTTGCAACAAGTGGTTATCCTGCTACCGGCTTTTACTGGACGGGTCCCGGTGCATTTACCGCAACTACGCAGAATATTACCAATCTCGCTGCAGGTACGTATACCATTGTGGCAACTTCAGCATCGGGAAAGACAGGATGTACCGCAATGGCAACGGTAAATGTTACCCAGCCTGCTGTGCTGACCGCAACCACATCACAAACTAATGTAAGCTGTAACGCTGGCAATAACGGCACAGCAACAGTTAACCCCTCAGGGGGCACTTCGCCATATACTTACTCATGGGCACCATCGGGCGGCACCGCCGCCACGGCAAGCGGTCTTGTCGCCGGCTCATATACATGTACTATAACAGACAATAAAGGGTGCAGTATTGCTAAAACTTTTACTATTACGGAACCTTCAGCACTTACCGCAACAACATCGCAATCTAATGTTAGCTGCTACGGCGGCTCCGATGGTACGGCAACGGTCAATCCATCAGGCGGCACACCTTCTTATACCTATTTATGGGCTCCCTCCGGTGGCAGTAATGCAACGGCTACAGGCCTCGCAACGGGCAGCTATACTTGTACCATAACTGACAATAATAACTGTTCTATTAATAAAATTGTCACGATCACGCAGCCGCTTAATCCGCTTACTGCCACTACCTCACAAACCAATGTAAGCTGCAACGGTGGCAGTAACGGTACAGCTACGGTAAATGTCTCGGGCGGCACACCCGGCTATACTTATACCTGGGGCCCTTCAGGCGGTACAGGCGCTACAGGTATCGGTTTGTCAGCCGGCTCATATACCTGTAGCATCACTGATAGTAAAGGTTGTCCTTTGCAAGAGGTATTTAATATTACCGAGCCCACGCAGCTAAGCGCTACCACATCCCAAACGAATATCGACTGCAACGGCGGTTCAAATGGTACTGCTACCGTAAATGCCTCCGGGGGTACACCAAACTATACTTATTCGTGGGCGCCATTCGGCGGCTCGGCTGCAACAGCTACCGGCTTGATAGCAGGTACATATACTTGTACTATAACTGATTCCAAAGGCTGTAGTATTGCACCTACGGTTACAATCTTGCAGGCCGCACTGATGACCGCATCGATAGGCGGCACTGCAACTATTTGTGATGGCAGCAATACTATCATAACATTTACAGCCACACCCAACACAACGATCACTTACACCGCCAATGCAGCATCGCAAACTATTGTTGTAGGAGCTACGGGCACAGCCCTTTTGACAGTAAACCCTTCCGTAACAACCACATATTCACTTATTACCATCCAGGACAACACTGTCCCCTGCACACAGCTCGTAAGCGGTAGTGTTACTGTTACCGTTAATCCTGTACCTGCTGCGCCTGTTACGGCTGACCTTGTCTACTGCCAGCTTGAAAATACTACGGCGCTTACTGCCGCGGGCCAGAATCTCTTATGGTACACAAACCCTGTGGGCGGCATTGGCGATCCCTCCGCACCTATACCATCTTCCGTTACTGCCGGCACATACACTTGGTATGTCACACAAAGCGCATTGGGTTGCGAAAGCCAGAGAAGTCCTTTGCAGGTATTGATAAAGCCGCAGCCTGCCGCGCCCACAAGTACCTCACAAACCGCTTTTTGCCAACTGGATACTCCTGTTCAGTTGACTGCTGTCGGCGATAGTCTTTTGTGGTATGCTAATGCCACAGGAGGAACGGGCAATATTATTGCACCCACGCCGTCTACAAACACTGCAGGTGTTTTTACTTTTTACGTCAGTCAAACGATCAATGGTTGTGAAAGCCCACGCCTGCCTGTAGCCGTAACAGTAACGACAAAACCACAGCCACCTGCAACACAGAATATAAGTTACTGCCAGGATGATATTGCAATGCCGCTTACTGCGCAGGGTCAAAATTTGCTTTGGTATACTGCACCAACAGGCGGCACGGCCGATCCCAATGCGCCGGTACCCTCTACGCTTACTACCGGTATTAAGGTATGGTACGTAAGCCAGGTCATTGCCGGCTGCGAAAGCGATCGTTCAGTATTGCAGGTCACAGTTTATGACAGGCCACTCGTATCTATATTTGCGGATAGCAGTCATGTATGTAAGAACGCTACATTAACCTTTACCTATACAGGTTCTACTTTACCCGGCGCTACTTATAGCTGGATAATGCCACTTGGTGCCAGTATAATAAGCGGTACAGGAGCAGGGCCCCTGGTGATAAAATTCACCCAGCCGGGCACTAATATTATTACCCTGGCCATAACTACAGGCAACGGGACCTGCACTGCCAGTGGAAGCTATAGCGTGAATGTCATAGATATACCGGTGGCCGACATAGGAATGCCGTCACGGGCATGTGCAGGCGATACCGTCAACATTTCAATACCAGTCGCCAGCCCGGGCATAGCAGACTATCAATGGGATTTCAGCGGGGGCGCCATATTGAGGACACCCACAAACACTGATGGTACCTACTGGCTGCGCTGGACCGATGCAGGCTTGCATACAGTGAGGCTTACGGTTATTTCGGCACAGCAATGCCCCTCGTTTACCGCAACTGCCGACATTAATATCCATCCTCTTCCCGATGCCCGGATGAGCGATATAGCCAATAATATATGCGCAAGCGATACTGTCACGTTTTCGGCATTGGTTTATCATAAAGAGTATACTTATAAATGGACACCGGATCAATTTTTCAATGTAGACGAAGACTCATCGCTGGTAAGAGGTATAATGCAATTTCCGCACGACGTGGTATTGACCGTATATGATGACTATGGCTGCGCCGCTAGCAGCACGAAATACATTAATGCCAAACCATGTTGTGAAGTGTTCTTTCCCACGGCATTTTCGCCCAATGGCGATGGCAGGAACGATTTCTTCCGTCCGCTGGGCGCCGGGCATCATAACATCCGCATTTTTAAGGTAATGGATAGGTGGGGTCAAAGTGTTTTCAGCACAGCCAACGAGATACCGGGCTGGGACGGCAAATACCAGGGCGTTCCGCAGGAGATCGGTATATACTACTACTATATAAAGTTCGAGTGTATTGACGGAAGGATCGTGGAACAAACTGGTGATGTTACCTTGGTGAGGTAAAATAAATGCGGTAATATTGAAAATATCTTCTTAAAATACACGTAATATTCGCTTAACAATCGTATTAATGACATGCCATTTCTTTGCTAAAAATTTATTTATGAGATCTACGCTACTTAAATGTTTTTTATTATTTGTTATAGCCTTATCAGCTAAGGCCGCTGCCACTGGCCAAACATTGATCCATTACTGGCACTTCAACAATATTGATACCACCTGGGCCGATCATACACCAACGGAGACAATTCTGAAGGCCGACTTTTCAATAATCGATGTGAATAAAACAGGTGTTCTTTATAAAACACAGCCAGGTGTTTCTGCTGCTTACGCTTCTTATGCTGATTTGCATCACCCCGGTGGTAGTGATACAGCTGTAATAAACTGGAACAGCCATATGGGCCAGCCAACCGGTTGGACCTTCCGTGCGCGTAATCCGAGCGACAGCATGGAGCTATTGCTTTTTATGCCAACAACAGGCTACAAGAACCTGGCCTTAAAGTTCGCTACCGAAACCTCGAGTGCTGCAAGCGGCATGAAATACCAGTTGTATGACTATAGTGTGGATAGCGGCTCCACCTGGCATACAACCGCCCTTTCCAAAATCGCTGATACTACTATTACTACCTATGACTCGGTAACCATCCATTTTTCCGATGTGGCGGACCCTTTGGTGATGAACAATCCTAAATTTGTTTTCCGTATTCGCTTCTCAGGGCAGGATACCGGCACTTCGGGCAATAACCGCTTCGACAATTTCTCACTCGAAGGAACCCCCACCACAGCTGTAAAGAACGTGAATGCATCTGCTCATGTTTGTGATCTTTTCCCGAACCCCGCTACCAATGTGCTGAATATTCATACTGATATTGCGGAGAACAAGACGATAGCCGTTTATTCGATTGCAGGACAGAAGGTACTGGCTGCAGAGCAGGATGGTAACAGTATCGCAATTCCCGTATCAACACTGGCTCCTGGCATGTATTACATCACCATCCGCAGCACATCATTTAGTTACACAACAAAGTTTTCAAAACGGTAATTTAAGATATCCCGTGCTGAATGGGATCAGCCGGGACATAAGGGTAAATTTGCATAAAGGCTTACCGGATTTTTCCGGTAAGCCTTGACTTTTATGAGTGCCTTTGCAAAGACGATTATTTCAATTTCAAGGCAGCCGCTTCGGCACATCGCTCGCCATCTATTGCAGCAGATACTATTCCGCCTGCATAGCCTGCACCTTCGGCGCAGGGATATAAACCTTTTATTTGTGGGTGCTTAAAGGTTTCTTTGTCGCGTGGTATCCGCACAGGTGAACTTGTGCGCGATTCTGTTGCAACCAGTATTGCTTCATTTGTATAATAGCCTTTCATCTTTCTGCCAAAATCTACCACCGCTTTTTGAAGTGCAAGTGTTAAGTCAGCAGGCAGTACATCTTTTATTGCGGCACTGTGCACACCCGGAAGGTACGAGCATGAGGGCAGGGTAGAAGATATCTTTCCATCCACGAAGTCGGCCATGCGCTGTGCTGGCGCTACCAGCTTGCCGCCTCCTATCTCAAATGCTCTTTGTTCCACCATTCGTTGGTATTGCATACCGGCAAGCTCGCCTGTAAAACCATATTTCGCAAAATCCTTTTCATCCACAGCCACCACCGTTCCCGAATTGGCAAAGGGGTTATTACGCTTCGATGGTGACCATCCATTCACCACCACCTCCCCCGGCGATGTTGCTGCCGGGGCGATAATACCCCCCGGACACATACAAAAGGAAAATACACCCCTTTCATACTCTTGGGCCACCAGCGAATAACTGGCAGGCGGTAAATAAGGATCACGTGTACTGCAATGGTATTGCGTTTGGTCTATAAGCAACTGCGGGTGTTCTATACGTACACCCAGTGCGAATGGTTTACATTCTATAGCGATGTTCTTATCATGCAACAATGTGAAAATATCACGTGCTGAGTGGCCCGTAGCCAATATAAGCTCTGTGCACGTTATAGTATCACCATCTGCGGTCTTTACTCCTTTTACGCTATTGTCTTGTATTACTATGTCGACAAGTCTTTTGTTAAACAGCACTTCTCCGCCACATGACGTTATCTGCTCGCGCATTGCAGTTATGATCTGCGGAAGTTTGTTCGTGCCTATATGTGGGTGTGCATCGTACAAAATGCTTTCATCAGCCCCGAAGTGCGTGAATAGCTGCAGTATCCGCTGCACATTCCCTCGTTTTGTTGAACGTGTGTACAGCTTGCCGTCACTGTAAGTACCTGCACCACCTTCACCAAAGCAATAATTAGACTCCGGGTTCACTTCCCCTTCTTTATTCATTGCCGCAAGGTCGCGCCGACGGCTGCGTACATCTTTGCCACGTTCCAATATGATGGGTTTAATACCCAGGCTTATCAGTCGCAGTGCAGCAAACAAACCCGCAGGCCCGGCACCAACGATCACCACATGGGGCGCATTGCTTACGTCTTGCAACTGCGGCTCAAATACAGGCACATCCTGCACCGGCTCATCGATAAAAACTTCTGA
>APMI01026831.1_pt1 | contig 47363 bp, 37 predicted proteins | sample 667938 | NCBI WGS metagenome assembly APMI01 (sample SAMN01084076, study PRJNA167559) | wastewater metagenome | biome: Wastewater | place: Denmark: Ejby Moelle, Odense | collected 2011-11-28
CATATTGTGCTGTTTCCTCCATGCTGATGTTGGCGATGGGTATCAGCGGACAAACATCGGTAGCGCCCATCCGGGGATGTTCGCCCTTATGCTTCGACATATCGATCAGTTCCCCGGATCTTTTGATGGCCATAAAGGCGGCATCTACAACTGCCTGTGGTGTACCTACAAAAGTTACCACGGTCCTGTTAGTGGCCTTTCCCGGATCCACATTCAACAGGCGAACGCCCTCTATCTTTTCAATTTCATCCGTGATCTGGCGAATGATAGTAAGATCACTGCCTTCAGAAAAATTTGGCACACATTCGATCAATTGTTGCATACTGGTAAGTTTGTTTTTTAAAACGTAGTTTAAGGTAACTGGTTCCCTGTTTGCAAGTAAAGGAAAAGCTGTCATCTTTTAAAATCCCCTTAACCATTCATTAAAAATAATTTTCAGCTCAAATGCAAACAATTTATACTTTTACAAAAAATTGACCGTGAAAAGAATCCTGCTATCGCTTGCCATCCTCATCAGCACCGTAAATAGTTTTGCACAAAAAATAGATCTGATAACCCTTGGTGGTTATGGCGCCACTGCAAATTTCTATTATGAAACGGCTGATAAGATCTCCATCATCTTTTCAAAGGACGGCAATATCGTAGAATATGGCACCCAATACGATAAAGCTACCTATGGTTATTACCCGGGCAAATTATTAAAATACATGGGCCGGGTAGATTTTTACAGCCAGAACGAAAATGAAGCTTTCAGGGGCAAGGTGAAATACATCGGGCTCACCATGATCACCTACTACGGCACGTATGATGATGCTGCATTGAAAGGGAAGATAAAAAGCATCGGCAGTACGCAGTTTGATTACTATATGTCTTTTGAAGATGCTGCGGTGAAAGGGAATATAAAAAATGTTGGCGGCACTTCTTTTGCCTGGTGCAATTCTTACGAGAACGAAGCCATCCGCGGAAAGATCAGGAGCATCGGCAATACAAGGTTCGATTGGTACACTTCTTTTGACGACAAATCACTCAGCGGTAAGATCAAGTCCATCGACAACTACGGTTTTACGTACTACACTTCTTTTGAAAATAACAATGGCCAGAAAGGATTTATGAAAACCGGCTTCCAGACGAAGTATATTAACGGGATCAATTATTATGTGAGAAATTAAGCAATGTTGAATTTTGAGTTATGAATTTTGAGTTGAGATTTTGAGATCTCTGTTTTGAATTTTGACTTTTGAGTTTTGAATTTGAATTCTCAGACAATTTCTCCATTGATCATCACTTTATCAACCAGGTTATGTCCAAAACTATAAGGCAGGTAGGTTAATGAAGGGATGGGTTTGGTAAAAACCAGGTTGGCTTTTTTACCGGTACTGATGCTGCCGGCTTCCTTCTCCAGTTCCATGGCATAGGCGCCATTGATCGTTGCAGCATTGATCGCTTCCTCCGGCAACATTTTCATTTGAATACAACTCAGTGCCGTTACAAAATTCATATTACCACTGGGTGAAGAGCCCGGGTTATAATCACTTGCCAGCGCAATGGCACAGCCGCTGTCGATCAGTTGTCTTGCAGGCTGGTATTGCATCCGCAGGAAGAAAGCTGCGGTAGGCAACAGCGTACCGATTGTACCGGAAGCAGCCAGGTCGCTCACATCTTCCCCGGTCATTATTTCCAGGTGATCCACAGATACTGCGTTCAGCGCTATGGCTTTTTGAATACCACCAATGCTATTGAGCTGGTTGATGTGCAACTTTGGCTTAAGGCCATACTGCATACCTGCCCGGCAGATGGTCTCCATTTCTTCGGGGGAAAAAAATCCTTTTTCACAAAACACATCAATGTAATCCGCCAGTTTTTCCGCCGCAATAACCGGCAACATTTCATTAATGATGCTGTCGATATAAGCCGCATGATCTTCTTTGTATTGAACCGGGTAGGTATGGGCACCGAGAAAAGAGGCTTTTATCAGCAAACCGGATTGCTCCTTTAATCTTTTGATCACCCTGAGCATTTTTAGTTCCGATGCTACCGTTAACCCATAGCCGCTTTTGATCTCGATGGCTCCCGTGCCCAGCCGGGCAACTTCCATCAGTCTTTTCCATGCCTGGTTAAACAGTTCATCTTCGGTAGCATCATTCAACTTTTTAGCCGAGTTTAAGATGCCACCGCCTTTTGCAGCGATCTCCGCATAACTCAGGCCGTTGATTTTATCAACAAATTCACTTTCCCTGCTGCCCGCAAATACCAGGTGGGTGTGACTATCGCACCAGGCCGGCAATACCATCTGACCGTCTGCTTTAATAATATGTTTGGGTAATTGCGGCACTTTTAATGCCAGTTCATACGTGGCGCCATACTCAGCGATCAGGCCGTCTTCTACCAGCAGGAATGCATTGTCGATGGTTGGCAGTTCAGCCAGTGATTTACCACGCAGCAACTGGTTATGCTCCCTGGTATTGACGAGTTGTTGTATGTTGGTGATGAGTGTTGTCATTATTCCCAGTTAAAATTCGATTGGATCATGCTCCCTTTTTATTGCCATGTATTTTCGCCAGCGAAATTCGTAATACTTATAATTGCTCCCATACCTGTTTCCCAAATGTCTCTAGCCCGGGATCCCTGGCGCCCATTAAGAGTAACACACAGTCTCCTGTTAAATGCGGCGCTGCCTCTTTTAAAAGATCATTCCTGTCTTCTGTAAAAAAAGCATTCTTACCAAGTGCTTTAAGATCGCTGATCAAATCGTTGGCTGAAATATCTTTCACCGCAGTACCTCCGGCGTAAAATATCTCACTCATCCATATTTCGTCTTCCGGTCTCAACACAGCAGCTATCTCTTTTACAAAATCGGCTCTTAAAAATCTCGTTGGTCCGTAACCGTGAGGCTGGAACCAGGCGATCACTTTTGGAGCAATGTACTGGCAGGCTGCAATGGATGCGGCACATTTGGCCGGGTTATGGGCATAGTCGTCGATGAGCCAGACACCATGCTTTTTACCCAATACCTGGTGACGGCGGTAGATGCCCTCATAATTCTTTAAAGCCGCTGCACAGGTATCTAGATCAACGCCCAGCTGGTTGGCCACGCAGGAAGCAGCCAGCGCATTTTCCATATTGTGTTTGCCGACAGTATTGATCACAAATTGAGAATGGCCGATAAGGAAAGAGATCGAAAGTCCATCCTGCACAAAAGCACTGGCTTTGTAACCGGCGTCGGAACCGGCATCGGTTGAAAAATCATTGGCCGCATTTACGGAAAGTTGCCGGGACAAATGATTGGATTCATTTACAATAAATAATTTGGTAGCATTGCCTCTGAAAGTTCCGAAGATGTTCATCAACTCATCGATCTCCTGGTGATCTTTATCAATGTTCAGCAGCAGGCCCACTTCCGGGTGATACTGAACGATCGACCCATCACTTTCATCCGCTTCAATCACAAGCCACTCTCCTTCGCCCACTTTTGCATTTCCGATCTTTCCTTCCCGGATAATGCTTACAAGGCCGGCGCCGCTGATGATACTGGGCTGCAGACCTGCAAATTCAAGGATAGAAAACAACATCGCACTGGTAGTGCTTTTTCCGGAAGTGCCGCCTACAGCAATGGTACGTTTGCTGGCTGCGATCAAGGCCAGTAATTCACTCCGTTTTAGAATGGGGATATCGAGTTGTTTCGCTTTCTGTACTTCCGGCACCGTGTCTTCCACAGCAGTTGACACTACTACCAGGTCAGTATCTTCTGTAATGCCCTCACCATTCTGCAGGAAACAACGAATGCCAGCAGCTTCCAATTTCTCCTTTGTGTCATTAAAAGTACCGGGAAGAAAATAGCGGTCACTCCCGCTCACCGTTTTATGAATGCCTGCAAGGTATTGTGCAATGGCGCTCATGCCGGTTCCGGCAACGCCGATAAAAAAAATATTGTTGAAATCGTTAATGGATCTGTTCATTGCAATTGATTAAAATAATTCAAGGGGTCGTTTAAAGATACGCTGTACAGCCGAGCTCCAGATCAACTTAGAAATCACTTCGGGCAGCACGTGCTAAACAGCATTCATTAGCGGGTTAAAAAAGAGTCTTCTGTTTCATTTTTGTTTTTCCGGTGAAAACTAACATAGGAAACCAAAAATGCAGCAAACAATAAAACACCTCCCACAAGGAACGGGGCTCCCGGTAAAAAAACGGGTGCTTTATCATGCGAAAAATAATAGAACAAATTGTTCATGAGCAAAGGACCGATAATAGCGCAGGCCGATTGAAGGCTCGTTAATGCGCCCTGTAATTCTCCCTGTTCGTTGGCCGGTACCTGTCCCGCCATCACACTTTGTAAAGCAGGCTGTGCAATTCCACCAAAACAATAAGGCACTAAAAAAACAAACATCATCCAGCCCTGGTTAGCCACACCGAATAAAAACATACCAACGGTGTAGAGCAGCAACCCGACATAGATACTTTTTTCATTCCCTAATTTCGGATTTACAAACCTGGTAAGTCCGCCCTGTACGATCGCTACCAGTACCCCTACTACGGCCAACGAGATACCTACCATTTTTTCGTCCCAGTTAAACCTGAACATCGTAAAATAGCTCCAGTTGCTTTGCACTGCATGAGAAGCCAAATACACCAGCGTCATTGATATCACAAGACCACTAAGGGCCGGGAATCTTTTTAAGCGCAGCAGTGAACTGAGCGGATTTGCCCTTTTAAGACTGAACTCCCGCCGGTTTTCCTTTGAGAGGGATTCGGGCAACACGAAGTAACCATATAAACAGTTGAGCAGGGCCAGCGCCGCCGCTGCATAAAAAGGCACTCTCGGACCAAGATGCCCCAGGAGACCTCCTATCAGGGGGCCAATGATAAAACCAAGGCCGAAGGCCGCCCCTACCATGCCGAAATTCTTTGCCCTGTTCTCTGCATTGCTTACATCAGCGATGTATGCAAAACCTGTAGTAATGCTGGCGCCGGTGATACCACTGATAACACGACCCACAAATAACCAGGCATAGGTAGGCGCCAATGCCAGGAACAAATAATCGATGCCAAAACCAAACAGTGAGAACAACAATACAGGCCGGCGGCCATATTTGTCACTGAGACTGCCAAACAAAGGCGCACATAAAAATTGCATGAACGCATACACAAACATCAGCCAGCTTCCATAACGGGAAGCGCTGCTGATATCAACACCTTTTAATTCAGCAATGAGTTTGGGCATTACGGGTATGATGATACCAAAACCTATGATGTCGATCAACAGGGTGATGAAGATAAAACCTACAGCAGCGTCCTTATTTTTAGCCATCCGGAAATTTGTTTGATTGCAAGATATACAAAGTAGCAGACTATCCCGGTCTTAAAGAGCAGGTGATAGCGGTTAGCTCTTCAGTTTTGTTACCAGTGCAATGTATTCTTCCATTGCCTGTTCTTTGCTTTTTCCTTTTTGTGCGCTCCAGGCATTGTATTTTGCTTTCGATACAAAATCAAATGGATTGGTAGGCGCTTCGCCGGAAACATCACCATCGGTTGATTGCTTGTACAAAGAATACAAAGACAGGAGCGTTTCGTTATCGGGCTTTTGCGGCAGGGTTTTGCTTTCGGCAACAGCCTGTTCAAATGATTGTTGTAATTCCATTACAGGTGATTTTTATAGATGAGTTGCAAAATTAGCAAGATGCAGTTAAACACTACTGAAAATACCAGCGGGTTTAATGAAGTTTATCCAGTTCTTTTTGATAGTCGTACCGGAGGTCTTCGTGCATTCCGGCGATGGCTTTCTCTACCTTTTTCACTTGTGATAAGTAAAGATTATTGAGCGCTGTACTTTTTTGATAGGGAATGCCCGATCTTTTTAAAACGGCACAAAAATGGATCAGCAATTCAGCCTCTGCCTGCTTTGAGCCAGTGTAACGGATGTGTTTATTGGCGATGCGCAGGATTTTACGGATCGTTTTTTTAGCGAAATAAAGGTTACTGCTATTAACGGTTTCAAACTCCGCTGTTATCTCTGTTTTTACTGCCTCCAGGTACCCCTGCTCATCATGCGCTTCCATTAAAATATAATGAAGCAGCTCTTTGTTCTCCTTTTTATATTTTATCAACCGCACACATGCTTCTACCAGCTTTGCAGCCGGAAGACTCTTTAATTCTTCTTTTAGTTCGTTTACAGATGCCGCTTTCATCATACCGTGTATTTAATCAATGGATTCTCCGGCAGCATACAAATGCCTTATACCTGCGCCCTTTGATGCATTGATGAATTCGATCTTTGCTTTGTCACCCGGCTGCAGCACGAGGTTTAGCGTGGAGCCAACATAATTTAACGTACTGCCATTTTGAGATGGGGCCAGTTTAAAAGGAAAACCATTGTTTACCTGTATGGTAAGCCCTTTCACATTTTCGCCATACGCCATGATAGTACCGATCACAATGGTATGCTTATCGGCGCTGATATTGAGTACACCATAATTTTTATCAGTAGTTTCTGCAGGTGATGACAGGTTGAAATATCCTTTTTTTACCGGCTGTGCGTTCGCATGGTTCCATTGCAGCAACAATGCAATGAGAACAGCAACAAGATTCTTCGTATTCATTCAGATATATTTCGCTAAAAGTATCAATTATTTCCATTTAAAAAAACCATGCTGTGTCGGTTCATTGATTTATTATTGTGCAAAATTTCTGCGATGAAAAATATAGGTATGCTGCTGCTTTTTGTTTTGTGTTGTGGTGGTGCAACAGCACAGGGTGCTGCAACGCCCAAACCTAAAAACGCCGAGGCCGCTTTTAGTGAAGCGCTTGGGAAAATAGTGCTCGACTTCACGTTTAACTTTGTGAATTTGCAGGGTGCCAGGATACCTGCGGAAGTAGAGGCGGATGCATACAAATCAAAAGTATGTATGCCTGCTGCCATTGGTTGTAAGGTGATGCGTTACCGTTCGGTAGAAGACAAATCTGCCAGTTGGCAGGCTGCCCTTTATGCCGGCGATAGTTTTGAAGAAGCCCTTAAAGCATATAAAAAATTATTTTCACAGGTGAAGAAGACCACTGTAAAAGGAATTGAAGCAACGGCCTGCGGATTCGATGGTCAAATGGACGCAGTGGATGAAAATGTTGGATTTGCTGTGAGCTCACTCCGGCTTAAAACAAAAGACAAACGCTATAAAAATCTTGTAGCGGATGTGGAAATAGCCAGCGGTTATACCGGGTGGGAAGTGCACCTGAACGTATACACAAAAAAACTGGTTGCAGAGAGCGAAGAGATGCAATAGTATAAAAAAGAAAAAACCTCCAAACGGGAGGTTTTTCATAGACCTTACATGGTTTTTGCCATGATTGTTCTTCGGTAGGTATTGGGTTTGGTTTCAGAGGTATAATTGGTTTTTATAAATTTTACTGTTTTTGTTATTACTTTTTTGTCTGAACTCCAAGATAGTAATTTATACATTACAAAAACAAATTTGTCCTTAAAAAATTTAATACTGCCTTGTTTTTATCGATCGAAATCATCTTAGCATTGACAGGTTTCCTGAAATAAGGTAGGGCTTACCGTTATCTCCAACAACTTCTGCTGCGTAAACATAAATATCAGCCGGCAATTTTGTTCCTCTCCAGGTTCCGTTCCACCCACTGCCTGCATCATTGGAGTAAAAATTATTTCGTTCAAATACGATTACTCCTTCCCTGTTCATAATTTTTAATTTATTGATCCTGATGTTGACTGCTGCTCTTGGGTAAAAAACATCATTTACGCCATCCCCGTTGGGTGAAAAAGTGTTGGGAACAAATAAAGTACCTGCACTATTGCCGGCTGTAACCACTACAGTCACTTTGTCGCTGGCTGCACAGCCTGCTGCATTCTTTACAGCTACGGTGTATTCGGTTGTTACCAATGGTTTAACAGTGATGCCATCGCCGGTATTGCGAAAAACACTTTCTGTAGGCGACCATTTTACATCGGTAACATCAGCAGAGATTAACGGCACCAGTTCAACAGGTATTCCGGCGCCGGTATTTTTATCTGCTCCTGCTTCAACCCATGGCAGTTCATTTACTGTAACCGCAACATATCCTGTATCGCTAAAACATCCTTTACTATCGGTACCGGTCACCCTATAAACAGTTGTAGCCGATGGCTGTGCAGTAGGTGCGGCTGCATGAATATCATCCAGCCCGGCTGAAGGACTCCAATTGTATACATCAGCACCTGTTACCGGCAGACTTACTGATTTGCCTGCACACAATGTGGCTGTTCTGTTATAACTCATCGTAAATGGCTGTATAACCTTTACTGTTACAGAGTCCTTTGCGCTGCAGCCAAAACTGTTTACGCCTGTTACTGTATACGTAGAATTTGTAATGGGTGTTACGATGGTTGACGCACAGTTGCTGCAACTAAGTGTAGCAGCAGGAAGCCAGTTATAACTATTAGCCCCGGATGCGGTTACCGTTGCAGCCGATCCTTTACATATCTCGGTAGCACCCGAAAATTGTATCACCGGGAGCGGATAGGCTTCGATGGTTTTAGTAATCACTTTTTCACAACCTTCATTGCTGGTAAGCCTCAGCGTAATGGTGAAATTTCCAGCACTTCTATACAATTGTGCCGGGGCTGTTTGCTGTGAAGATTTGTTGCCGTTGCCAAAATCCCACTGCCATTGCACTACGGGAGCTGAATTGCTGTTTGCTGTTGCGGTAAAGCTGGCGTTCAGTGGTAAACAACCGCTGGGTGTAGATTGTATAACCGCACCGGGAGCAGCTACTACCTTCACCGGCACAGTGGTTTTAAAACTATCTATACAGCCATTTGCTGTGGTAATGATCAGTGAAGGATGATAGAGCCCGGGCAACTGGTAATCATGTGATGGCGCAGCTACATTGTCTGCAAAATAACCGTCGCCAAAATCCCAGGTATTCCTTATAATGTTTTCGCTGGCCACGCTGGTATTTACAAAATTGATATTGTCGGCACTGCAAAGTGTAGTATTGGCAAATTCAAAACGGGCAAGTAGCTGAACCACGTGAATCGTGTCTGCGCCATTGATAGGTACTTTACATCCATTATCGTCTGACAATAATAATTTGGGCACATAGTTGCCGGTGCTGTCGTAATGATGTGTAATAGTAGAATCACTGTTCAACACGGTGGTTCCGTCATTAAAATCCCATATATAAGAAACTGCGTCTGCTGTGTGTGCTGTAAAGATGGCATCGCCGGGTTTACAGAAATTGAGCGGCGTGTAACTGAGCGACCCTTTGGGACCTTTTACAACAATTTGCTTTTGCATTTTACTGCTGCAACCACCGCGGCCTTTAATGGTAAGCGAAACGGTATAGGTACCGGGATAAGAGTAAAAATGAGATGGGTTATGCGTAGACGTTGTACTGCCGTCTCCAAAATCCCAACTGGTTTCCACGGCATTGAGGGATTGATCGGTAAACTGTACGATCAGTGGCGGACAGCTTCTGAAAGAATCGCTCATACTGAATATTGCAGCAGGATCCTCCACTTTTATATAGTTGTTGTGAATACTCGAATCCTGGCAGCCAGCGCTGTCTGTAATATTCAGTTTCACGGAATAAGTTCCTGCCGTTGAATACAAATGGACTGGTGACTGAGTGCTGGCAGCCGTTCCGTCTCCGAAATCCCAACGGTAACGAATACCCGGTTCTGCATAGGGAGAAACAAATACCAATGAACTGTTGGTACATTTAATGGTATCCGAAGCCCAAAATACAGGATTGATCTTTTTTATTGAAAGCGGCATGTCCAGCACATAACTGTCGCTGCAGCCGGTATTGTCTGTTACAGTGAGCCCCACATGAAAATTGCCCCTGCTGCTGTAAGTATGTGTAAAAGGAGGCGCCGTAAAGCGCTGAACATTGCCATCGCCAAAATTCCATTGCCAGCTTTGGATGGTATTGCTACCCTCCGTGTAAGAACTGTCATTGAATAATACCCTGGAGTTGATGCAGGCTGCGTTTACCGTGTTGGCAAATTTGGCTTTCACAGCATTCACTGCAATGTAATTGGTTTTTATAACGGTATCCCTGCAATTCACGAGGTTGATGGTGATCAATCTTACGGTATAAGTACCCGGCAAATCGTATATGTGTGTTACATTATTTTCTCTTGTATTGGTAATGGTGCCATCGCCAAAACTCCAGATGAACCTGCTTGCCTGTGCAGAGGGAATTGTTGCAGTAAAAATGACCGCTCTCCCTTTGCAGGCCATGGTATCAGATGCAAAAAAGCCGGGATGAATTTTTACCGCTTTCAGTATTTTGGTTTGCAGCGCACTGCAGCCGGTAGTGCTGTTTGATACGCTGAGCGCAACGGAGTACATACCGGTATCACGATAAGTGTGAACCGGGTTGTATGCGGTAGAAGTTGTACCGTCACCAAAATCCCACTGCCATGTATCAGCCCCAATAGAAAAGTTGCTGAACACAAAAGTGAACGGAGCGGCACAGGTAAAATCGTATTTGAACTTGGCGACCGCTGGTTTTATGTACACATACTTATTTACCCGCAATGTATCTGCACAGCCACCATTGTAAGCAATGAGTTGCACCGACAAATAACCGGTATCTGTAAACCGGTGTTTGGGATGCTGTTCAACAGCCTGCGACTGGTCGCCAAAATCCCACTGCCATTGTGTGGCACCACCGGTAGAAAGATCTGTAAACTGGATCGGTGTCTGTCCGCAGGCCATCCTTGTATCAGCCGTAAATGCCGGGCTGGGTTTTGATCCGGTGCGGATCGCATTTTCGATAGTAACAGTGTCTTTACATCCGGATATTCCTGTAGTAACAAGCGAAACGGTAAAGTAGCCCTGCCCGGTAAAAACGTGAGTTGGAGCAATCGCCTGTGAAGTTTGCCCATCACCAAAACTCCACCAGTATTGTGTAACCCTATCCGTGCCCTCTGTAAGAGCAGTTAATTTTTTAATGAAAGGAGCACATCCGCTGTCGGGTAAATTCTCGAGGCTTACAAATGGCTTTTGTATGCTGATATAATCTGTCTTTGTTAACGAGTCCGCACAGCCGTTGCTATTCCTGATAATGAGTTTCACACTGTAGCTGCCGGTATCCCTGAATACATGCACCGGGTTAGAGCCAGTGGCGGTAGTATCGCCAAAATCCCAGTAATAACTATTTCCACTCAATTGCTGGTTGCTGAAACTAATATGAGCCGGCGCTTTGCAGGCATTGGTAACATTAGCAGAAAAAGCAGCGCTCACAGCATTCTCTACATTGATGTTCTTTGTAGCAGTGTCACTGCATCCAAATTCATTTTGCACAATGAGTTTGACAGTATAGCTACCTCCTGTAACATAATTAAGAGAGGGGTGAGCAGCAACAGATGAATCGCCATTGCCAAAAAGCCATTTGTATTGCAAATGTCCATTGCCGGTTGAGTGCCCCTGGAAACTGATTTTTGTGGGCTCACAGCGAACCGGTGCGGCATTGCTAAAAGCAGCTTTTACGGTATTTACCTGGATATATGCCTGCTTTAATAAAGTGGCGGCGCAACCGTCACTGTTCAGCACTTTAAGGCTCACATTGTAATTGCCTGCCTGCGTATAGCGATGTGATGGATTTTGTTCGGTAGAAAAAATGCCATCCCCAAAATCCCATTGCCACCCGTTGGATGAACTGCTCTGGTTATTAAAACTGGTGGATACTGAATTGCATCCCGAAGTTTGGGAGGCCGAAAAGTTCACTACCGGTGCGGCATATACCTGCACATAATTGGTTCGGGTAACAGAATCTTCACCGGCTGCATTTTTCACTAGCAGTTTAACTGAGTAAATACCAGGAGTAAAATAAGTAACAGAAGGTTGCTGCAGGTACGAGATAGTGCCATTGCCAAGATCCCATTTCCAGTAGTTGGGATTGCCGGTTGATTCGTCTGTAAAATGAACAAGGATCGGCGCACAGCCGCTTACGGTAGTTCCTGAAAACTTTGCTACAGGTAACTGTGCACTGGCCAGCAGGCTGGCACAGAGCATCGTACAGCAAAGTACGGATCGCACAACAAAGATTTTTAAACAGGATGTAGATTTCATTACCGTACCGTTATGAGTAAAAAAACCGGCAAACAATTTTTTACTCTGAAAAACTTGAGAAATACTACCGGGAGAAGTGCGTTGATGCAGACGTAGTTTAACAGGTGCAGATCACACCATGTAGTTTCGGTTCACAAAAATGCGCTTTCGTACCAGAAGCGTACGGTAGTAACGCAAAAAGGGCATCGTTTATTATAAAAGACATTCGCAAACAAGGCTGTAAACAAAAAAACAGCCCATGGGCTGTTTTGCTATAAAGCGGGTGTACAATTAATTAATGGTAGCATAGCTGGTGCCATTTGCAGTAGCAACTTCTAAGCTGGCGGCTTCACTTACTACAGCAGAACCATCGATGAAAACAGTTTTTACACGGTAAGAAACCTTTCCGGCAGATAAGTAAGTCCTTTTGAATTTAGTTTCGTAGCTGGTAGCCCATTTAGTGGTTTCGCTGGCGGCTACTGTTCTGATCGTTTCAAATGATTTGTTATCATAGCTAACTTCTACTTCAAAATGGCTGGTATTGCTTTCAGCGATGGTTGACCAGCTGATGGCTGCACCATTTGCATTTTTTTCGATCGTAACGGTATTGTTTGCTTTTGCGAAAGCCACTGTATTTTGAGCAGATGCTGAAGTGAAGATGAAGGCGGCGAGGAGGGTGATGATAGTTTTCATAGTGGGTGGTTTTTTTATTACTGTTGTTGTAATAATGATTACTATGAATGTGCCAAACAGCTAAAACCAATACCAGTAAGGATTTCATCGAAGTCAACCTTTTGAAAAATTCCGTATTTTGGAAAACGACGCTACAACCGCTCCAGAAATTGTACAAAAGGAGACTTCTGTACGGAAATGCCGACCTATAGGAAAAAAAAAGGCCTGCTTATTCAGCAGGCCAGGTCATCTTAATAATTCGATATTATAATTGGTAAGTCCTGGTAAATGCAACTGCCTTCATCATATCATCTCTCAGCAGGCGATCCGCTTCATTAAAAGACACTTCCTTTCTGAAGGCTGTCATCAGCTTTTCAATAGCCGGGGAACTTTTGAGCGGCCGGCGGAATTCAAGGGCCTGGGCTGCGGTAAGCAATTCAATGGCCAGTACTTTCTCCACATTGTCCACTACCCTTTTGCATTTTGTTGCTGCATTGGCCCCCATGCTTACATGATCTTCCTGGTTATTGCTGGAAGAAATAGAATCTACACTGGCAGGCGTACACAATTGTTTGTTCTCACTTACAATGCCGGCAGCAGTATACTGCGGTATCATGAAGCCGGAATGCAGGCCCGGCTGCTTGATGAGGAACAGCGGCAGGTTGTGCTGGCCGCTGATCAACTGGTAGGTTCTTCTTTCAGAGATACTGGCCAGTTCGCTCATGGCGATGCATAAAAAATCAAGCGCTAACGCCAACGGTTGCCCGTGAAAATTGCCCCCGCTTACGATCAGGTCTTCGTCCGGGAAAATATTGGGATTGTCTGTTACAGAATTGATCTCTTTAATAAACACATTGAGCACATGATCAAAGGTATCTTTTGAAGCCCCGTGTACCTGCGGTACACAACGGAATGAGTAAGGATCCTGTACCTGGGCCTTTTTGCCGGCCATTATAGCACTGCCTTCCAGCAGGGAACTCAATCTTTTTGCGGTATCAACCTGTCCTTTGTGCGGCCGGATGGAATGGATCTTTTCGTGCAGCGGACTTGCCACGCAATCAAATGCATCAAAAGAAATGGCAGCGATCATATCTGCCCATTGCAGCAGCCGGTCGCTTTGTACAAGGTTGTACATACCATAGGCTGTCATAAACTGGGTGCCGTTGATCAGGGCCAGTCCTTCCTTGCTTTTCAGATGCAGCGGTTGCCAGCCAAATTCATGGAAGGCTTCCGCAGCCTGCATTTTTCTGCCCCCATGGTACACTTCTCCCATCCCGATGAGTGGTAAACTTAAATGACTCAGCGGGGCAAGATCGCCGGATGCTCCCAGGGATCCCTGTGTATAGATCACCGGCAGCACATCATTGTTGTACATATCTGCCAGGCGTTTAACGGTTGCTGTTTGCACACCCGAATGGCCATAACTGAGCGATTTGATCTTGAGCGCCAGCATGAGTTTTACAATCTCCTGCGGCACTTCTTCTCCCATGCCACAGGCATGTGATTTCAACAGGTTGCTCTGCAGTTCCTCCAGTTGATCATTATTGATCTGTACATTTTGTAAGTATCCAAAGCCGGTATTAATGCCGTAGAACGCTTCATTGCCCGAAGCAAGTTTGCTGTCGAGATAAGAGCGGCAGTCGGCTATTTTTTGGTAGGCATCGGTGGTTACTTCCACCGGCTGGTTGTTGAAAAGTAGTTTTTTGATCGTTTCAAACCCGGTATGACCGTCATCCAGTAATAAATGTTCTTGGCTCATGCAACATCGTCCCGCAGGAGTTTTTAATAAATGAATATTGTGCGGCCTCAAATGTAATATAAAAACGGCACTACTTCTCCGGGGCTATCCTCTCCTTCTTTCGAGCAATACCATCATCATCAAACCGAGCAATACCCGGTCTTCTTCTCCTTTTTCAAATTCGGCTTCCTTATGCAGGGTGAATTTCCGTCCCCAAAAAGAAGCGTCTTTTTTAAAAGAACATACCAGGGTGCCATCCGGCCTGGTAACGGTATAGGCAGGATTAAAAAGGTAACCGGAAAAGATCCCCAGCAAAGGCACTTCGCTCAACATGCCGTCCCAAACTTTTACCCAGGCATTTTTTTCTTTTATGAAAAGCCCCTGCTGATCGTTCTCATCAAACAATAAATAACTGGCCCGCCACAACGACTTCCATCCTTTACGCACCAGCCTGCCCAGGTTTCTTCCGGCGGCATCGGTAAAAGAATAGGAAGTATTGAAGTCGAGCCACTGGTTGGCACGTATCTCGTACTTAAGGTCTGCCTGCCCCGTATCGCTGAATACCTGTACATGTTCCTTTAGTTTGAACATCTTTTGCCTGGCGTAAGCAATGGTATTACCCAGCGCATCGGTAGCGGTAAAATCATTGTGAAGGGTGGCGATCTTAAACTGCAGGTGAAGTGGGTAATGGTGCTGATCAGGCAGGTTGGTTGCCGGCATATGATAAAAGGTTAAATGAATAACAATGATAACTAAAAGAATTGATATGTATTACACAGTCACGTCCTTTTCAAGCAGGTCACGGATCACCACGCTGGCCACCATGCAGCCAAATATGGCGGGCATGTAGCTGATGGTACCAATGATGGATTTTTTGGGGAAAGCTTTTTCTGTTTCAATGATCCTGCTCTGATCTACATCTTCCGGCGAAAACACCACCTGCACACCGGAGTAGATCCCTTCCTTATGCAGGTATTTGCGTACATAACGGGCAAGGTTACACTTATAACTTCTGGAGATATCTGCCACCTCTATTTTCAGCGGATCCAGTTTACCGCCTGCCCCCAGCGAACTCACCACCGATATCTTCCGGTCGATGCAGGCTTTTATGAACCATACTTTCGGGCTAAGCGTATCGATACAGTCAACAGCATAATCAAAGGCCTGCGATTCAACCAGGGCAATTGTTTTTTCTTCTTTTATAAAATCGGTGATAACCGTTAGCGCCAGGTTGGGATTAATATCCTTCAACCGTTCCGCCATCACTTCGGCTTTTAGTTTGCCCGCCGTGCTGTGAAGCGCCGCTACCTGCCGGTTGCAGTTGCTCAGGTCTACTGCATCACCATCCACAATGGTAATGCGTCCAACGCCGGCCCTGGCGATCATTTCTGCACAGATGCCGCCTACTCCCCCCAGCCCAACGATCAGCACATTTTTGTTGATCAGCTGTTCCAGCTTTTCTTCTCCAAGCAGCAGCTCTGTTCTGCTCATCCAGTATGGTATCATATCAAACAATCATTTTAACGTTAACTGCCTGTAACGGCGATAACAGTGTTATAAAAAAGCAGCGCAAATATAAACGGTTGTTTTTACCGGGCGGTTGAAAAAGCTATGACTACCATTCAATTGATCAAATGTTGTAAACAACTACCCAATAAAGTTTATCACCCCTTTAAAACCATCAGGTATAATCAGTTATTTTGTTACTGCAAAATTGATGGAATGAACAAACACCTGAAAGTATGGATGGCGCCATTGTTACTGATGCTCGTCACGAAGTGCGCCATGGCACAATCAATCACAATAGTGGCCGAAAATAAGAATACTTCATTGCGTGGGCTCAGTGTGGTGAACGACCGGGTGATATGGGCAAGTGGCAGCAACGGTACCGTGGCCCGGAGCCTCGACAGCGGCAAAACATGGAAATGGTTAACGGTGAAAGGTTTTGAAAAAAATGATTTTCGTGATATCGAAGCCTTTGATGAAACCTCGGCTGTGATCATGGCCATTGGCGAGCCAGCGTATATACTACGAACCTCCGATGCCGGCGATACCTGGAAAGTGGTGCTGGAAGATCATACCAAAGGGATGTTCCTGGATGCGATGGAATTCTGGAACGAAATGAGTGGGATTGTAGTGGGCGACCCTGTGAACGGCAAATTTTTCATTGCAAGAAGTTTCAACGGCGGCATCACCTGGCGCAGCATTCCTGATGGTAATTATCCGCTGGCCGACAGTGCGGAAGCCATGTTTGCCAGCAGCGGAACCAATATCCGGAAACTGAATAACCAGGAAGCCGTGTTTGTGAGTGGTGGATCCAAAAGCCGGCTTTTTATCCGGAATCATCAGGTTGACCTTCCTATCCTGCAGGGCAGGGAGACCACCGGGGCCAATTCCATCGCTGTTAAAAATGGCAAACTGCTGGTGATCGTTGGTGGTGATTTTAACGCACCAAACAGTACGGAGAAGAATTGTGTGATCAGCAGGGATGCCGGTAAAACTTTTACCATCCCGTTAGTACCACCACATGGCTACCGCAGCTGCGTGGAATATATTGGAAAAAAGAGCTGGTTTTGCTGCGGACTGAATGGCATAGATAAAAGCAGTGATGATGGCAATACCTGGCAACTCATCAGTAATGAAAGCTTTCATGTATGCAGGAAAGCAAAAGAAGGCAAGGCTGTTTTTTTTGCCGGCAAGGGCGGAAGGATCGGGAAGTTGGGAGGATGAGGTGTAGGGTTTAAGGTGTAGGGTTGAAGGTTGAAGATTGAAGGTTGAAGGTTTGAGGTTGAAAGTTGTTGAATATGGTTGAAGATTGGGATGCAGGGTAAAAGATTGCTCAATGTGTTTGACTGGGGCATGATAAAAAAGGAAGACAGTGCGCCAGGTTAATATCTTTGCTGACCGGACCATATACAAATATTTCCCTCGGTAGAATGACCGCTCTGAATTTACAACCACTATTTTTTAAACATAAAATATACAGCTCCTAATAAAAACGCAAAGCTTACCAGGTATTTCCAGTGAAAAGGTTCTTTAAGGTACAGCACTGCGAATACAGAGAATACAACCAGCGTGATTACCTCCTGTACAATCTTCAACTGGAAGCCACTTACACCATTGGTATAGCCAAGCCGGTTAGCCGGTACCATCAGGCAATATTCAAAAAAAGCAATCCCCCAACTTACCAAAATTGCCTTCCATAAGGGCACATTGGATTCTTTTAAATGCCCGTACCATGCAAACGTCATAAAAATATTAGAGAACAGTAAAAGCGCTACCGTACGTATCATACCCGTATTTTTTTGAAAACAAATCTAATAAAGCATCCATAAAGTATGCCCAATTAAATAAAAATATCATTTGGCATGATTTTGGAAAATTTAGCTTGTTCACCTGTGGTGATAACTTATATTGCAGAAATTTAATTTCAGTTTTATACATTTGTTTGCCTAACCTGGCATTACCCCATTAAATAATTAAAAACAAGAACAATGGCATTTGAAAATTTTCCTTCGGCTACAGGAACTCCCCCGCCGCCTCCAGAATCCCCCAAAACAGACTGGCGCTTTTTCTTAACGATCGGTTTGGTAATAGCCTTACTTGGCACCTGGGGCTATATCATCTGGGATAAAAGCCGTGTAAAAGAAACCATCCAGCAGAAAGACACACAGTATGCATCCGTAGTAACAGAAAAAGATAATTTAAAAGGTTTGCTTGATGAAGCTACCATGCGCTATGATGAATTAAAAACCTCCAATGCAAAAAAAGACAGCACCATCACTGCAAAGGACAGGGAAATAGCTGATAAGAAAGCGAAGATCCAGGCCATCCTTTCCAAATCCAATGCTACCAAAGAAGAATTGGCCCAGGCTAAATTGATGATCGCATCGCTCAACGATGACATCGCTTCTTACAAGATACAGGTAGAAACACTGAAAGGAGAAAACCTTGCACTTACCAAAGAAAAAGAGGCCGTTACCGAACAGAGAAATACGGTTCAAAAGAATTTCGATTCTGCAAAATCTGCGCTCAAACAAAGAGACGATATCATTGATGTGGGTTCTACACTTCATGCATCCAGCTTTAATATTGTTGGTATCGATGAAAAGAAAGGTGGAAAAGAAAAAGAAACTACCAAGGCAAAGAAAGCAGATAAATTAAGGATCTCTTTTAACCTTGATGAAAACAGGATATCCCAGTCCGGCTCAAAAGAATTATACATCACCATTACTGGTCCTGATGGCAAGCCGGTAGCGGTTGAAGCCATGGGCTCCGGTATGTTCACTACAAGGGAAGAAGGTGAAAAGATCTATACACAAAAAGTAACGATCAACTATACACAGGGACAAAAACAAACCGTAAGTTTCGACTGGAAACAGAATGCTACTTTTGAAGTAGGTAACTACAAGATCGAAGTGTATCACAACGGTTTTAAAATTGGTGAAGGCATTGCCGTATTAAAGAAAGCAGGACTTTTTGGATAATTCATTTCCTGAAATATAATTTCAAAAAAAGGGTTCCCTGGCGGGAACCCTTTTTAATTGTGAAGTCTTTTCTCAGTGTCAGTATCTGTAAGATGTTTTTAGCTGTTTTAAGAAAGCCGAAAATGTACCGGGCGTAACTGCCCAGTCAGGTGCTTCAATATCCCCCCAGGCTTTGGGATTGTCTGCATCATTAAAATAACTGATACCTGTTATTTCCGCATTCGATTCAATGGTAGCAGCCGCTGCAGTGAGCCACTGGTCTTTATAATCTTTCGGACCTTTCACTCCAAACTCCGTAATGAAAAGTGGTTTGTTTGAAAACCAGATGCGCCTGTACTTTCGTTTGAATATCGTTTCAAACGACTCCTGCTTATTGTGATCGGTGATGTTCTTGTCCGGCAGGCCATAAATGGCAATGCTGGTATAATCAACCACATCGCTGCCCGGCCAGAACTCCATAGAGCCCCGGTCGCCTGCCGGCCCCCATACAAATAATATATTACCGGGGTTTTTATCCCTGATGAAATTTACAAAGTAACGGTAACACTTAATGTACTGCAGCGGATCCTGGCTTTGCCATGGATACCTTTTGATAGGGATCTCCATTTCGTGCAGCCAGCGCAGGTAAATCGTTTTATCGGTGACAGATGACAGCACCGCATAGAGCTGGTTGAATACACTGTCATACTTTCCTGCCAGTATATTGGCCATGAGTTCGGTGTCTTTCGACAGCTTTTTATCCCTCCATGGTTCCATCGTTACGATCACGTGATGGTTTCTTGATACAGCACTGTCAAATTTTTTCCTGAACGAACCAGATTTTAAAAATTCAAGGTTCACGAAAATATGCTCTGTAGTTACCGGCACGCTATCGGTCAATTTTCCCTGCGGATCAAATACAGCAACAGTTAAGGTGCCGGCTTTTCTTAAGGTACTGTCTGCTTTTTCTTTATCTGCAGCATTCATGTCAAGGTATTCAATCGCTTTATTCTGTCGGATGTAGCCTACCGCAGCATTAAAATCAGCCTGTATAAAATCAGCCGTATTGATTTTCTCTGAACCGATTACCAGTGCCGGTTTATCAAAAAAACGCAGGCGGTGCAGCTTGCGGAAGATGAGTTGCTGCATGTTTTTTTCTTCAGGATAATTGTCCGTCATGCTTTCTGATTTACCCTTTAAGGTTACAGAAACGAGGTCAACCCACCTAGCACCGGGCCAGTACTCTTCTGTACCGGGATAGCCTGCCGGTGCCCACACCATCTTAACAGCGGGAGCCACCGCTTTTAGGTGCTCAGAAAAATGGCGAAATGCCTTTGCATAGGTTGCTGCGCCCTGCATCTGCCAGGGATATCGGTTCACATATACTTCCATATCGGGATTCAACCGCAGCATCACCAATGCTTTTTGCACGGACAGCAATTCACCCAGCTTTTTAATCTTGGTATCATACAGGCCATTCTCAATACGGTTAAGTACATTTTCTTTTGAGAACTTACCCTGGGCAGGCCATGTTTCTACCGTGATCAGCACTGCCGGGGCATTGCCAATCGTTGTTTTGAGCTGTTCCGCAAAATCAACAGCCTGCTCATTGTTCCATCGCAACGTGATACTCCTGCAGTTACCTACCCAGCCTGCGGGGCTGCTATCATTACGGTCGTATAAAGCCAACAGGGGCTCCTCTCCTCTTTCGGCGATCACATCGGTTGTACCACGCCCAAAAAAGATCTTGTAACCGGCAAAAGCTGCTGCTGCAACAATCACCGGCAACAACAACCATATTTTCTTATGCTTCATCATTATAAAGTCTACTTTATTTTAAGGTGCAGCTTCGACCAGCTGTTTCCTCTTGTTCCAATCTAATTAATTCAACAACCGGTTTTTCGACGGGGTGATTTCATGAATGCAATATACCGGGCTTCACTCGTATTCCGTTCAGATCAAGTCACTTAAAGCTGTTCAGGGTGCAGTAATCCAGGCATCTACCCAATAATGGGTGTATCAAAAAAACACATTGCAACAGGTTCCGTTTTTATTAATTCCTTCTTTAAAAAAATGAAGCCGAATGCAAAGAAAGTTGACTGAATTGGATTTTTTGGCACCATAGCGTCAAAATTTCCCCTTACTAAATACCAATTGTCATTCTTACACGTTAAATAAAAAAAATACTATATTGATCAAACTTAACAATATAATAATATCGTAAACTTAATAATGATTTATTGTTTTCCTGGCAAAAAAAAATCCAGCCTGATAAAGCATGCCGGCATAAGACCCGTTGTGAAACTAAGTAGCTCCCTGTTGCTAGGGGTTCTGCAGCTACTCGTTTCCTGCAATAATAATGGCAATACGCAAACAGCCGGCACCAAAAAGGTAGAGATCAGGAAAGAGAACGGCCAATACAGGCTGTATAAAAATGGAACTCCTTTTCTTATCAAAGGTGCTGTCGGACATACCCATATTAGTGAGTTGTCATCCAGCGGAGCCAATACGTTATTGGTATGGGACACGGCAATACTTGAAAAAACACTGAGCGAAGCACAGCAACATAATATTTCGGTAATTGTCGGGCTGGATGTACCAACCGGAGACCTCACAAGTTTTTACTCCGATCAAAAGCAGGTAGAACAATTGTTCAATGCCTACAGGTCTGTTGTAAAACGATACCAGCATCACCCTGCCCTGCTGGCTTGGGCGCTGGGCAATGAACTTGTTATGCCACTGTCATCGGGGGCTTCAGATTTCTACAAAGCATACAACCGTTTTGTAAAAATGATCCACACCGAGGACAATGATCACCCTGTTACTACTACCATTATCAATTATCAGAAGCAGAGCCTTTGGAACATCAAATGGAAGATCCAGGGTTTGGATTTTATTTCAATCAATACCTATAACAGGCTGAAGGATATAAGGGAACAGCTTGGGAAATTAAGCTGGCTTTGGGATGGCCCCTTTATCGTATCGGAGTGGTCGCCCATGGGTGGCTGGGAAGCAGAGACAACCGTATGGCAGGCTCCGATTGAAAACACCAGTACAAAAAAGGCGGAACAGTACACTGAGTTCTATAAAAAATATATGCCGCTTGACAACAACAGGTTCCTGGGATCACTCGTGTTTTTCTGGGGTAGCCGGCAGGAATATACCCATACCTGGTACAGTGTATTCCTCGAAGACGGATCATCCACGGAGATCAGGGAAGCGCTGAAAGACTGCTGGACAGGAGATTCAACTCCTCACCAGGCGGTGAAAATAAAATACATGCTGATCGACAGTATGGGTGCCAGAGATAATATCCTGCTAAGCCCCGGCTCAAAACACATGGCCAACCTGTTGCTTGAAGACGGGCAACTACAGGATAGCAGCCTGCGTTACTCATGGGAAATAGTGAAAGAAGACTGGCAGCACTGGGGAACAACCTGGTATTATTTTAAACGGCCGATGGCTGAAAGGAACCTTTTGCAAGACAGTACCCTACAAAATGCGGCCTTTGTATGCCCAACCAGGCAGGGACCGTATAGGATCTTCATCAATGTTTATAACAACAAAGGCTTTTGCGGTACCGCAAATACACCATTTTACGTAGTAGACAATGAATTTTAAATCAGTCCCCATATTACCCCCCACGAAAAAAGAAAAGATCGCCCTCCGGGCGATGATCTTTATCGGCTATTTTTCAGTCGGCTTTTTTTTATATACCATGCTGCAGGATAGCAATATCGGGTATAAACCATTGTACATACTGCTGATGATCACCATGGGCTATGGTTGCCTTAAGTACATGCATGAGTGGTATCATTATTTTTCCATCTCGGTTACTCCCAAACCGGAAGCAACCAGGATCTACACGATCGATGTACTCACAACCTACTGCGCAGGTGAGCCGAAGGACATGCTGGAAGAAACGCTCACAGCCATCCAGGAAATGACTTATCCGCATACTGCCTGGTGTTGTGATGAAGCGGATGACCCCGATGTAAGGGCGATGTGCCGGCGGTTGGGCGTGCGACACGTTACAAGAACTGTAAAAGTAAATGCCAAAGCAGGCAATATCAACAATGCATTAAAGCAGGCTACCGGCGAACTGGTAGTAGTGATGGATCCGGACCACGTACCGGCGCCGGATTTTTTAGATGCAGTAGTAGGTTATTTTGAAAATCCGGAGGTTGGTTATGTGCAGATCGTGCAGGCCTATCACAACCAGCAGGAAAGCCTGGTGGCAAAGGGGGCTGCTCAGCAAACTTACCAGTTTTATGGACCGATGATGATGTGCATGAACAGTTACGGAACCGTACAGGCTATCGGCGCCAACTGCACATTCAGGAGGGCTGCACTCGATTCTATCGGCGGGCATGCGGCCGGGCTTTCAGAAGACATGCATACCGCCATGCAGATGCACGCAAAGGGCTGGAAGTCGGTGTACATGCCATCTATCCTCACCCGTGGCCTGGTGCCGGCAACCCTTTCCTCTTATTTCAAACAGCAGCTTAAATGGTCAAGAGGTACCTGGGAACTGCTGCTGGTAACCTATCCGAAACTGTTCACCCAATTTACCTGGAGGCAAAAAATACACTATTTCCTGCTGCCCTTTCATTATCTCTGCGGCATCATTTTCTTTATCAATTTTCTTATACCTGTCATCTCCCTTTTTACCGGGTATATTCCGCTTAAGATGGATGTGATCGGGTTTTTACTGGCCTCACTCCCCATGCTGTCCATGAGTATATTGATCAGGCATTTTGTACAAAAATGGGTGGCCGAAGAAACAGAAAGGGGCTTTCATATTGTGGGGGGCATTTTGCAGATTGGTGCCTGGTGGGTGCATTCCATTGGCTTTTTTTATACGTTGCTTAGAAAGAAGGTACCCTACATCCCAACGCCAAAAAATGACAATGATCCATTACCAATGATACTGAACCTGCCTAATTTATTTATCGCAGTTGTATCGGTGCTGGCCATCATTTACGGGTTTGTGAATAATTACAATCCTTACACCAGCTTCATGGCAGGGCTGGCATTTATGCAGGTCATTTTCATGGTATTCATATTTTCCATTTCCGGTTATGCCAACAACGATAGCAAAGTAAGCCATATCGCCAGGAAGATACGCAGCAACACCTGGCTCATCGTACAGGCACATGGTTTCCTCAGGAAATACTCTGTTATCCTTGCTGTGCTGGTAGTAACACTGTTTACTTTTGCCTACCGGGAAATGCAGGAACTCCCTACCTTTCTTCCCAGGGCATTGCCGGAACTGGAAGTTTTTTACAAGGGCGTTTTTCAACCTTCAGGCAATGGCAATACAGCAGTGAATGCGGTGCTGAGTGAAAATAAGAATGCTGATATTATAGGCTTTAGCCTTACAGCGGCCGATGACGGCAATACCGTTTTACCTGCAGATAGTTTACAACAGGTATATAAAAACAATGCGCTGCCGCTGATCACCTGGAAGCCGTTTAAAAATAGCAGCAGCAGCAAAACAGTCAATAACAGCCTGATGGAGGAAGTAGCCAATGGCAAATACGACGGGCAGTTTTATTCATTTGCAAAACAGCTGGCAGCAACTGGCAAACCGGTATTCCTCAACATCTCGTTTCAAAATACTGCCAATGACTCCCTGGATCAATTAGTGCCGCAGCTTTTTATTGCAGCATGGCAGCACATGCACAATGTTATAGACAGCGCAGGTGCAAACAAAACGATTTGGGTATGGAACCACTCGAATGCAGCCACTGCAGAAAGCTATTTTCCCGGCTCCAGGTATGTGGACTGGCTGGGTGTAAAAGCGCTTGACTTCAGCAGGGAAACCAACGGAACAGACAAACAGGGTTTTTATTTAAGCTACCATCCTTACCACAGGTTAAGCCTATTCCAGGCTGGACTGCCGGTGATGATCACAGAAGCAGGCACCCTCGCTGCTAACAAGGCATTGTGGTGGAAAGTGGCAGCGGATAATATTGATACCGCCTTTAAAGAGATCAAAGCGGTGGTGGCGGTTAGTGATACAGGCAACTACCTGCAAACGGCTGCACCATTCATTGCAGGTAATACAGCTGACTTTTTTCAGAAGCTTCCCAACAGCAATTTCGAAAAAAACCTTTCTGCCGGCAAACTGCCTGCCACTGCAGCAGCTTCGGCGAAGCAATACGATCTGCCGGATACCCTGAAGGGCATTGTGTACGACAAAGGCTATTTCTGGTTCAGGAACAGGCACACAATGACGGCCAGAACTGTTGAAAAAGACATAGCCAATATTAAAGCGATTGGTGTAAATACTGTTGAAAGAACGATGCCGGGGTTTTATGATGATATTATTGATAAAGTACTCCGCCAAAACAATATCAAACAGATCGGCAGATTTGTTACACTCATCGGTGCAGACGAACTGGACAACACTGAAGTACTGGAAAAGGAAAAGCGAAAAATACTTGCAGTGGTAAAAGAGAACCTCGGCAAAACAAATATCATTGCATGGAACCTGGGCAGCGATATCCTTTTTAACCTGGAGAACCAAACCTATAAACCCGGTTATTTCTATTACCGTGATAAATACGTAGTATGGTTGGCAGACCTTTGCAACCAAATACGCAGCATTGACCCGGTAAGGCCCATTATTACCGATCTCAACTGGGATGTAAATGGTGAAAAGCGACTGGCTTTTTATAAAGCACATGTGCCGCAGATCAACAGGTACATGCTTACCGCAACCAGTAAAAACAAACCAGGTTTAAAACAGCCCCTTGCAGCACAAACAGCCTGGGGAAAAGTGCCGGTAGAACTATGGAGTTTATTACCGGCGATCAAAAAGTCTGGTTTTGTACCTGCATGGCAGGATATCGAAAACACTGATTACATTACCCTCAACGGCCTGCTCGACCTGTCTGCAAGAAACAAACACCTTTATAGAAAAGTGGTCAAGACCTGGACAGGTGCCAATATTGGTGAGTCCCCTGTGCCCGACATTAAGATATTGCGGCCGGCAAAAACCACCAGGGAAAATATTTCACTCAGTTACAATGTGATGTTCAGGAAAGACAGTACGCAATGGAGCCTGTACAAAAACCAGGTAAAGGACCTTCACATAGAATGGTATCTTGTAAGGGTTGACCAGTATGGCAACACCATGTTCATAAAGCAGGTGGGCACCGGCAGCTCTATTAACCTGCCGATACCTCCTGAGCCAAAGTATTACGAATTGTATGCAGAAGCAGTGTTGGGCAAGGATGTTAAAGTTGCGAGGACTACATTGAATACACCGCTTGAGTAACATTCATACGCCACAGTATTCGTTACCAAATTTTTATCAGGCTGTATAAGTTCGTAATAACCGGGGGCCTTAATACATACCCATTTTTAAATCACTCACAGTGCCCTGTATACGACAATACTTGCCAGGCCTTTAATAAAACGACGTCCCGTTGAAAAATCGGAGCAGTTAACAATCAGCATTGATTCTTTTAAACCTGCGGCCGCAATGGTTTCCTTTTCACTAACCAGGTAAACCGAATTGCCTGTAGCACTGTTAAACAATTCATTCCAGGAGTACACCACTTTATAACCATCGCAGGCAGTGAAAACAAAATACAGTTCGCTCTGGAGCTTTGGTTCAACATTGTATTCAATCTCTTTCAGCAACTCTTTCAGCAATATGCCTTTCAATCCCTTTTGAACAGATTTTTTTTCGCCCTTATGATTCGTAATCTCCAGGTCAGGGATTGCCACTGCTTTCAAACTGTCCAGTGCGCTGATCGTAATTGTTTTCTGCTGCTTTATCGCACCGCTGATGGTGAATGAAGTGCTGGTGCAGCTAACATGCTGTGCCTGCAGTTGGAGAGATAAGCAAACCGCTATAACTATCGTTACTAATTTCATGTTGTTGTTTTGGTAAAATAACAGAAAAATGCCTGAAAATAAAAAGCTGTTTTAAAAACGGTGGCACTTAAATATTTTATTTTCTTTAGTGTATCGCTTCTGCAAAATCCACCACATCTGCTTACCTTGCCCCCTCAATAAAATATACGTTGCATAAATGAAACCAGTCAGCCTGCTAACTGCTTTTGCCACCGGAATTATTCTATCGATGATCATATTGAGCTGCAGTACACCCAAAGCGCTGGAATACCGTGACTTCAAAAACTTCAAAATCGAAACGCTTGGCTTTGCAAGTTCTTATGTAAAAATGGACATGGTGTACTATAATCCTAATAGCTATGGCCTGCAGTTGAAAAGAACCGATCTTGATATTTACATCAATGATGTGTATATGGGCCGTACCTCACAGGAATACCAGGTGAACATCCCCAGGAACGATACCTTTTCCATCCCGCTAAGAATGGAAGTGGACATGCGCAATATTTTTAAGAATGGCCTGAACCTGATGCTTAAAAATGAAGTGATGGTAAAAGTGACCGGCACGGTAAAAATTGGTAAGGCAAATGTGTTCATGGGTTTCCCCGTGAGATACGAGGGCAAACAGGCTTTTACCATGTTTTAAACAACGGCATTGGCCTCTCCTGCTCAGCTACGGGGCTTTCCACCGGCCACTGCGCCAATAACAGCGCCCATCAATGCAGCGATCGCTGTAAGGGCGATCACATCTGCCGCCATTCCTTTTTTACTCAGCACAATCGTAGCGCCATACAGCATCGTATCTTCCGAAACCCTTACCAGCAAACCGATACAGGCACCGGTGGTAAGTCCCCCGACAACAGTGCTCACGTTACTTTTCAGGATGACATAAGTAAGGAGTGCTGCAAACACAATGTGGGAGATCGCCTGGTAAAGGAAGATCGCTTCCCGCCTGCCGATGTGGCCTATCTGGCCCGGGTTCTGTCCCATAAAATGATACAGGAGATGTCCGTACACTAATTTGCCCAATAAAAAAGATACCACTGCGCCGGCAAGGGTGCCGATGACTAATTTCTTAAGGTCCATTGAATATCAATTTAAGGTTTAGAGGATAACTACCTACAAGGTAATTATTCATCCCGGGTACTGCAATAGCAGGATGATAACGGTGGATAAATAGTGGTTACCTGCTTTGGGCGGCGGTGATCAACATAAAAAGAGGCTGTATCAAAACGATCAGGTTGTCACGCTGGGTTGAGCGAAATGTTTACAGATTTCATTGCCATTGATTGCTATATTCCTACGGGTTCAACTACCACAAACAAGGGGATTTTTTTATCCAGCCCCATAAAAAAAGCACCCCGGGTGGAGTGCTTTTATACTATTCAAAGATCAATTTAGTTTTTAACAGGAACTGCATTTAACCGGGCCCTTTTTCTAACCGCAATGAATGCAAAAGCAATACCGCCGGCAAGGAACAACAGGTTCATGTTATCATCAAAAGGAACATCGGGGTTACCACCGGGACCTCTTCCATCTGTAACAGGGCGGCCCAAGGTACCGGCTCCCGGACCTAAACGTGGATCGGCTGCTGGTTTGTTAGTACTGTTAGCACCATTTTCTCTTGTACCAATAGTAGAACCTGCGCTGTTTTGCCAGGGGCCTGAACCGGTAGAAGCGGGTGTTTCCATGTCTGGCAGGTCTGTTTCGTCCCCCTCCCGCTCCTGGCTGTACGCTGCCGATGGCAGGGCCAGTATGCCTGCAAACGCTATGGCAATCAGCTTGCCCGTTATGATCTTCTTGATGTCCATTATCGGAATAATCGTTGATTTCATTGTTGTTTTTGTTAATTACCGGCGTTTACAATCAGTTTTTCTGTGTGCCTGCTATTGTCTGGTGCAAGGATCTCTAACTGGTACACTCCGCTTACAAGGGCCGAAGGTAATGTAAAAGTTTGAGATGCACTTCCACCGGCATGCTGCATGGTTCTGTTATACACCACCTGGCCGGCAATGTTGATAAGTCTTACACCATACTTGCCAGCGGGCTCTCCTGTAAACTGAATGTTGATAAAGTTACCCTGAACCGGGTTAGGCGATACTGTAATAACAGCACCTGCTTTTCCAATGGTCACTTTTACAATGCTGCTGTATTTAGCCTGGCCGTTGTTATCAACGGATTTAATGCGGTAGTAGTTGCTTCCGTTAACAGCATTTTCATCTAACCAGTTGTAGGTAGCTGCCTGTTTGGCTGCAACCGTACCGGCTTTGCTGAAGCGGCTGCCATCGGTTGATTTTTCCACTTCATAGCTTGCTACATTCACTTCGCTGGCAACGTTCCATTGTACGGCAATATTTTTACCTGCCTGTGCTGCTTTGATGCTGATGAAGCTAACCGGCACTACAGTGCTTTGCCTGAACACTACTCTGAAACGATCGGCTGCTTTGGAAGCTGCGTTCACATCTACTGTAAATGTATAGGCATTGGTAGCACCGGTGATGTCAAGTGCTGTATTGGTGCCGGTATATTTATCCTGGAGTATTGCACCGGTGATCAATGGATCAACACCGGAGATCACCACATCAAAGCGGTATCCTGTTTCTCTCATCTGGTTCATGTTGAAGAACACGGTATCTGCGCCGTTGATGGCCTGTCTTTTTTCAACCACCAGGTCAGTATTGCTCCTGATGATGCCGATATTTTCGCCAAAGTTCGGGCTCTTCCTTACATCATTGTTGTCAACTGCATTGCTGTATGCATCGTTGAACACAACCAATCCGCCGTCAACGATATCAACACTGCCATTATTATCTGCATACACATTGTAAGTTAAGCGCTGGCTGCCTGCAAGCGGCGCTGAAGGCCTGTAGCTGGCATTGCTGCTGCCGGAAGCTTTACAGGCTTCTGTTACCTGTGCAGTACCGGTACCGCCGGAGCTCTGGATAAAGAAGGCAGCGCCGCTTTCGATATAATTCTGCACGCTCAGGTTGGCGCCGTAGCTTCCTCCACCCGGTGTAACTTTATAATTGCCAAAATCAGGATCAAGGTTGTCGGTTTCTTTAAAGAAGGTTTGGTAACCACCTACTCCATAAGCACCGCCGATCAATGGATCCCATACCTGGAAGGCATCTACCAGCAGGCCACCCTGTACAATATTCCTCATATCGATCCTGGAAGGATAAGGATTACGAACCATCGCATAACCCGGAGTGCCGGTAGAAACAGCTAACTGGTCGCCCATGAACAAAGTTCCTGTGCTGCGCAATACGGTAGCACTGGTGGGTGGTGTTGGTGTAGTACCCACGCCGGTATTAAACTGGTTTGGACCACGGTCTCCACGAATAAAGAGGAAGAAGCCTGGTTCAACACCCAATGACTGTGTGAGTGTATTGGTTACCGGTAGCAGGTTATCGGTAGTCTTGTCATATTTGAACATAGAATAACCGTAAGAAAGCGTATCATATCCTACAGCCTGCACAGCGGATAAACTGGCGCCCGGACCTGCAACCATGGTTCCAAACCCTGGATTTGTATTTACATTATAGCCAACCTGGCCTTCCTGCCATGACTGGTTGATGGTTTGACCACTGGTGTTAGAAGCCAGTAACCTCCATGATTTGCTTGCGTTCTGGCGGATATATCTTTCAACAGTAACATTACCGCTGATATAAGCACCTGAAGTACTACCCGCTGCAATCCTCGCAGTACCATTTACATTTGATTTAATGGTTAAGAAACCGCCACTGGCCAATGTGCCGCCCGGTGTTACTGTTAATACACCTTCTGCACCTACGCCGTCATAAGCAGTAATATTTAACGCATTACCAAGGGTAGCGGAAGCGCCGGTATTGATTGTGAAATCTTTCAAATAGTTATTGGTGCCACCTGAAGTAAAATTCAATGTACCAGCTGTACCGGCAATGACAAGGTTAGATGTATTAGAACCTGTAATGGTTCCCGTTCCGGATACTGCACCATTGATGGTAAATGTATTGCTTCCAATGCCCAGCGTAGCGCCTGAAGCAATAGAAAGATTGTTGATTGCAGAGGAGGCCGTTAATACAGGGTAATTGGTAACGACAGGAATAGACGCATCATTGGTGCCACCGGGAACTACATTCCCAGACCAGTTAGCAGCAAGATTCCAGTCAGTACTGCTTGTACCCGTCCAGGTATTGGTAGTAGTAACAATTACCGATACTGCTGATGAAGTAGCAGTACCACAGGTTCCATTAACCACCACATAATAATATGTTGTTCCGGCCGCAGTAGTAGGAGCTGTATAAGAAGCTGTTTGTGCACCATTGACCGAACCTAAAGAAGTGCCTCCACTGTTGCTGTTGGTAGTACCATTTGTAAACCATTGATAGGTTAACGATAAACCACTACCGGTTACAGTTAAGTTGGTTGGGGTATTATTGATATAAACTGTTTGTGTCGATGGTGCTGCATCAACACTAATAGAAGTGGCTGCGTTAACTGATATCGTTCCAGTTGCTGTATTCGTTCCACCTGTACAGCCGCCTGTCATGGTTACTGTATAGGTAAAAGGCGAACCGGTGTTGGTATTGGGAGAACCACTGATGGTTACTACATTGCCCGACCATGAACCTGTAACACCACTTGGTAAACCTGTTACAGTTGCACCAGTTGCACCGGTAGTAGCATAAGTGATATTGCTAATAGGAGTATTGATACAAACGGTTTGTGCATCGGTACCACCAGCAGATGTTAACGCTATCGTATTATTTGCCGTAACGGTTACAACAACACTACCTGTCATTGTAGTACTATAATTACATGTACCATTTGTATTGCTACCTACTACGGTATATGTACCCGCAGCAGTTTGATTACCGAATGAAATAGCTGACCCTGTACCTGCAACGGGTGAACCAGTATTAGTACCACCTATTTTTAATTGATAGCTCACCCCAACCTGAGAGTTTGCCACACCCACAGCTACTCCAGAACCTCCAGTGCAGTAAGCACCACCACCTGTAAGTGCATAAGCAGTGGGTTGTACACAAATAATATTTCCTGAGAATGCTAAACCATTGGTTCCTGATGTTGCAGAGGAAAAACCCCATCCACCAGTATTGGTTTGCCCGGTTGCATAATAACGAATATAAACTGTTGTTCCTGATGGCACGCTTTGTAAAGCGGTAACTGCGGTAGTAGAAACAGAAGGCATAGCAGCCGGAGTAGCACCACTAACTATAACCGGCGACCCAATAAGCGTAAATGTAGTACCATCTAAACTGTAAGCAAATTGTTGAGAAACACCAGGTGAAACACTATAACTAGCAGTCCCAACTACACTTGCCGTAATCGTCGACAAATTCAAAGAATATCCAACTGCGGTCTTTAAAGTAGTTTGAAAATAATCGGTGTTTGCGGTTGAGATACCATCATTTTGAAAGCCAGTAGTTCTAAAAGAATTTCCGCCAGCACTGGATGCTGCATTTGCACCTCTGGTAATTGTATTTAAAGAGCTGGTTGAAACTAAATTTGAATTAAAAGTCGTAGCTGCAAAAGTAGTTGGTGAAGATTGACCGAAGAAATCCCATCCTGCTAAAACCACCGGAACCAATGACACCACAATACTACCAGAAGTAATTTGACTAAACGTACCTGAATTGGCATTTAATGTATAGGTATCTGCCAAATCGAATTGTAATGTACTAAAGGTAGCAACCCCGGCTGCCGCAGCAACTGTGGTAGTGCCAGATAAAATACCCGAACCACTTGCTTTAGAGATTACAATGTTTCCTGTATAATAAATGTCCACTGAATTGTCTGGCCTTCTTGCCTCAACAGTAAATGACGTAAGGTTTACACCCGCACTTCCCGTAGAAGGTACAGATACAAACGCCAATTGAGATGCAGCAGCAAGTACCGTAAATGTACTGCTCGTGCCGGCAGTTAATACATCACCACTTGTTCTGGTAGCAGTCAAGGTAGCAAGTGTACCTGCTGTCGAAAGTGTTACTCCACTAACTGTAATAGAGCTGGATGCTGCTGCAATGGTACCAGTTACTGTTCCACCAATCGTTCCGGCATTGCCGTTGGTTGTAAGGGTGAAAGCGGTACCTGCCACTACATTGACAGCCGCACCAAATGCATCCTGCGCTTGCACGGTTACACTGAATCCATAGCCGGCACCCGGCGAAGCAGGATTAATAGTAGTGATGACCAAATTGGTTGCTACAGAAGTAAAAGCATTGTCTTTACCTATTGCAAAATATTGAGTACCTGTTGTTAAATCGGAAGGTGAAAGGTTAGAATTGCTTGTATAGGTAAAAGGATTGGCACCTGCTGCAGTTGCTGCTGCCTGGCTCCAGCTCGTTCCATTATAGAAACCTATAAAAGGAGTCGTTGCCGCAGCAAAACCTGTATTAGGCTCGCCTGTATTATATTGGGCTACTACTGCAAGATTGCTACCTCCTGCAACTGCCTCAGTTGTTACCCATGATCTGGTAACTGTTTTGGTAGCATTCAATGCATTGGCCAGTGTATTCAGAACTCTTACACCATACACATCTGATGTGCCTGAGTTGGTGAATGTAATAGGGTTGTAAGCTGTGTTACCCACTGCAAATAAAGTGGCAGTACCTGCAACAGTTCTTTTCAATTGGCCTGTACCTGCTGCAACAATATAATTAGCAGTGCTCGCCCCGGTAATATTTCCGCCAGAACCAATCGTTAAATCATTAGCTCCCAATGTAATTTTTCCGGAAGTTAATGTAAGTGTTTGATTAATTGCAATGGTATTAGCCAGCGTTAAACCTGCACTGTTATTAAGTTCAAGGTAATCAAAAGTAGTAGCACCGGTAAGGGTTTGAGCCAAAGCACCGTTGAAACTTACCTGCCTTGAATTAGGATTAAATGTACCTGAATTGGTCCAGTTGCCCCTTAAGAAAAAGTCACCAGCGGTGCCACTTAAGCCTCCAAGCGTGAAGGCTGAGCCTGTATTGATTACCAGGTTACCATTAATATATCGTGGGAAATTATCCGTGTTGGCAGTATTGTATCTTACAGAAGTACTGTTGGAAATGGTAACATTCCATGGCACCCCCGCTTGCGCACTACCGGTACTTGCTACGTTTCTAAACCAGCCGGCAACATCTGATGTACCATTGTGTACATCATAGTTTCCGCCCGTATTAAACAATAATGTAGAGCCGCTTGCATAAGTGGGTGCAGAGCCATTGGTAGCAAAACCACCGGCATTTAATTGTAAGGTACCATTTACGGTTACTTTGCTTACGCCAAAATCAAACCCCGCACTTAATACAGTTGTAACGTTCGTATTAATAACTACTGTACCTGTACCACCAATACTATTTATTGCTTTAGCACCAGTAATGGCAAGTGTAGCACCTGTAACACCTGAAGTAATAGAACGGCTGGCAGCGTTGGCAGAAATATTGCCACCTGCATTATTTAATGTAAGGGTTTGGCCATTTATATCTAAAGCACCGGCATTTAATAATTGCAGTACATCCCCTGTTGTAGTATTGATAGTAACACTTGTTGCCGGAGATGAACTAAATGTTACATTACCGGCGGCTTTATTGATTACCAGGTAATCGAAGAAAACAACACCTGCTCCTGTTTTGGTAATAGTTTGATTTGCTGTAGCTCCGGTAAAAAATACTGCTTTACCGTTATTGGTTTGTGTGGCTGAGGCACCTACCACCCAGTTACTGGCGGTAGTACCAGACAATGTAACATCGCCCCCAAGACTGATAGTACCATTATTGGTAACACTACCTACAACAGTTAACCCGGCAGAAGTAGTATTTAAAACAGTAGAAGCATCTACCGTAATACTTCCCGAACACTGTGCCGATGTGCTGCCCATGTTTAAAGTAGTAACTGTACCGGGATTGGAAATTTGCACATTGGCAGGATAACCGGCACCACTGGTTGCTGTTGTCCATTCGTTGCCTCTTGTAAAAGTTGAACCTGTATTGTACACTAAAGTAGATGAACTGCCGTAGGTGGGTGCGTTTGCAAAAGAACCTCCAGTATTGATCCTTACGGTACCGTTCAAAGTAAGGGCACCCGTTAAGGTAACAGCGGCTGCTGTTTGAAACACGCCAGTAACAGTACGGTTAGCTCCCGAATTTAAGGTCATTCCTCCCTGCAATATAGTTACATCGACGGGGCCACTGGCAGTGGGCCAGTATTGATCGGTATTATTAACGCCATAAGAAGAAGTATTATTAAATAACAGTTTACCGGCTGCCCCATACACAAAATTATTGCCACTGTTGGTAAAGCCTCCGGCATTTAATTGGAAAGAACCATTGATGGTGGTTGTTCCATTATTGATGTATTGTACAGAGGTAGCGAAAGTGCCCCCAGTATTTACTGTGGTAGTTGTTCCTGAATTTCTTGTATTGATGCCACCTGTTGTTACATCCATTGTAATGGTTGCTCCTGAAACAATTACAGCATTATCAGCAGAGGTTGGAGCAACACCACCAACCCAACTACTTCCAGACGACCAGTTGCCAGTAACGGCATTGGATGTTATTGTTGTACCAGAAGTTCCTTGAACTGTAAAATCATCGATTCTGAAATTACCGTTGTTTGTTGCTGTACCAGTAAATCTAAATCTTAAATTAGAAATACCTGCTGCTCCACTAGGTAGTGCAATTCTTGTTCCACCATTAACCAGCGCCCAGTTTGCATTATAGGTAACCTGAGTATACGTTACAGCATTCCATGTTGTTCCATCAGGACTCCATTCAAAAGGTACTGCTCCCGAAAAAGTAGCAGTACCCCTAGCACCCCATAACACTGTTATATTTGTATATCCTACAGTAGATAAACTGTTACTATAAGTTAGGGTGTGTGTTGCTCCATTAGTACCTGTAGCTGCAAACAGCACATTTGCGCCTGCTGAAAAACCAGTATAAGTAGCAGAAACAGAAGCAGTACTTCCATTCCAGCCATTGGTAGTATTGGAACTTGTCCATCCAGTAGGCAATACTGCATTAGTAGTTCCAAAGGTCTCGTTTAGCAAGGTTGTCTGCCCCCAACTCACCTGCCCGATTCCGAGGCCAATCAACAATAGAACTGCAACACAAATCCGGTTAGTTATCAGCGAAAAAATTGATTTCGATTTCATATTTACGAGTTTTCCCTTTTCAAATTCGGTAGTGTTTGTTAATCGGCTATTGCATACAACAGCAGTTGTAGGTTTTGCAGATGATTGTAAAATGACAAAGGCACGAGGAATTAAATTCCTTTTTGTCTTCAAAACTTGTAAAAAGTTCTTCATAATTAATATTTAAACCTTGAAATGATTAGTAGTTGTATATGTTAAGTATTGACTGGTATGAATACGGTAAAGGGCGGGGATTGAAGGGCAGTGATCTCAATAAGAAAACACGAACAGGCATTGCATACAAAGCAGTGGCAGTAATGGATTCGTAAAAACTGGCAGCAGCGGAGTAGCGTTTTGTCATAATTATAAGATTCCGGGTACAATGTTTTTGCACCGGTAAAAAAATATTATTAGGGGGGAAAGCGCCTTTTCAGCACTCATAAGCTTACAACAGGTATTGGGATTATTGCTGCAAAATAAGTTAAAAACAGGACAAAAAAATGATATTTTAGCATTTTTCTTAAAGTATTTACCCACAATGCGAAGCTATCAGCCTTCTGGTTTGCAGGCCATTATCAAATGATTATTTGTCGCTCCGTCACCTGGTTCAAGACGATTAAAACAGTTCAGTGGTTGCCTTAGAATCAAATTGTATTTTACCGCTCAGGCGGTTTTGAAATCAGCAGGCTGAATGCGCCGGGTTTGAATGCACGGCTTAATTTTTTTCGGGTGCCTGTTCTGAAATAAACCGGTATTACAAGGCGCATGCTGCACCAATCATTCCTGGCTTCGCAGCGGGTTAAGTAATAATAGTAAAACTTCCGTTGGCATAACAATAGCAAATTAAATAACCGGTAAGTGACCCATACTTGCTATCAATCTTGCAGTTAGGAAGTATCTCACTCAAAGGTTTTTGATCAGGATATTGGATTATTGTATGGGCTGCATCACAATGCGGCCACTTATTTTAGCAGCTTCCCTGCACCAGGCATTGCAGGAGGAAAACAGCTGAAGCTGCCGGCATAAAAGGAAGTCAAGTTTTAAAAACTTGACTTCCTTCTGATCTCTGCACCGGATCAAAAAGAAGTGCCGGATGCAGACGCCCTTGAAAGAATCGCTGCCTTGTAAAAGTACCTGCAGAAGCGATCAGCAATTTTAATGAAGAAGCCGTAATAACTATCATTTCGACTGTTGTTAATAACAGCGACAACGGCCCAGGTAGTTCTTTGTGAAGTTATTCTCCAACAATGAAGCCTTTTGAAAAATGGCTGGGAGCGCTGGAAGAAGAAAAAGCCTGTACGAAGCCGGAAGGATAAAGATGAAATGATCGCCATCCTGCAGCAACTGGTAAAAAAATAAGCTGAGGCTATCCGCTCAACCAGTCCAGTCATAGAGTGGCTTTTTATGTCTTACTGTTTTTTGATTCAATCTTCATTTATACAGTGACGGCATTTAACTGCACCTGACAATTCAGATGGCAGCAGCAACAGGAAGGAATGCGGGCCAAGGGGAAATAATAACCAATACTTGTTCGTAAGCGTGCCGGGCATTTTTAACTGCCGCCTGCTATTTTTTGGTGATGGCTCACTCCTTATGCATGAATGTGGCAGCCTACCAGAACAAGGAAAGGATCTATCTGTGCAGGTTTTGCTGTCCATTTATTCCGGGAGATCAGGCGCAATGGGGTTCACAGTTGCGTATATCTTAAAGCTGGCTGTAATTTTTTCCTTTATGCAACCATGGTACTATCAAGGCTGTCAGTCTGATAAGTTTAAGGGCCATGGTTTTGTATCAATAAATTAAAATACACTTATGAAAAAGGGAACTTTCATTGCAGCATTATTCATTGCTTTTGTTCTTGTTTCTTGTAAAAAAGAATTGAACACGTATACGATTGGAATTGACGTACAATCTTCCTTTGACCAGGATAGTGTTCAGGTTTTAGTGGATGGACAAGATGTAATTAATCGTCGTCTTCAAACTAACTACGTACTTGGTCTTTGTCCTGTCGATGGGCAAGCGGTCGCAATCAGAAATCAAGGCAATCATGAAATAAAAGTGATAGTAAACAATTCAATAACCAAAAGAGAAATAATTTCATTGGATAATAATCTTTACATCGGTGTAAACTATGACCGGCACACTGGCGAAATATCCTTCATTTACTCTGATCAGCGATTTTTATACGATTGATAAAACTATCGCAACAAAAATATTGAGTCTAACGGGGTTGCACGGGTAAGTGTTTACCAGTAGCCGGGAACCTGAATTTTATAACTTTATTGGCAGGCGGTGCCGGCTTGAAGAGCTAGAAATATCCCTTCACCTTCAATACCCGGTTGATGCAATTAGCTGAGGCATTCTGATATGCAGCAGTAATCAGTACTTTTATTTCGACACCAATCATCACTACCTGCCTGATGTCAACACTGGAAATACAACTATAAATTTCACCTTATTAAAAACCCGGCAATGAAAACAATTGCTTTTGTTGTAGTATTATTTTCTTTTTTTCAGGTAAGCACGCTTGCCCAGGATAAAGTGATACCAATTTATCCTGGCAACATACCCAACGCAAAAAAAACGCCCGCCGGTTATATTGAAATGAAAGACACCGTAAGGGGCTATTTTACTAATGTAAGTGTTCCTACGCTAACTGTGTTTATGCCTAAAAAAGGCACAGGAAATGGCACATCTGTCATCATTTTTCCCAGTGGTGGATATAGGGTAGTTGTTGATGAAGGCGAAGAACTGGCCAGGGCTTTTATCAACCAGGGGATAACCGCCTTTGTCCTGAAATACCGGTTACCAAGTGATGAAATAATGCAGGATAAAAGCCTCGGTCCATTGCAGGATGCACAAATGGCTATTAAGCATGTCCGGATGAACGCAAAGATCTACCAGGTGGATACGAATAAGATTGGTTTTGCAGGGCTTTCAGCCGGCGGACACCTTGCGGCTACTGCGGCTACACATCTCAACACTGTTTTAATTGACAACAAAGAAAACATAAATCTTCGACCGGATTTTATGATCTTATTGTACCCGGTTATTAGTTTTACAGAAGCCAGGTTGCCTGCAACCATAACAACATTACTTGGCAATAGCCCTTCCCCGGAGTCGATACTTTTTTTTAGCAACGAGAAACATGTGACCGTCAATACTCCGCCAACATTTTTACTTCATGCAGGCGACGATGAACGGGTTTCTGTTCAGCACAGTCTCCTGTTTTATGATGCGCTGCAGAAAGCAACAGTTAAATGTGAATTGCATATCCTTCAAAATGGCGGCCATGCTTTTGGGCTGGAGCATCCTACAAGAAGAGATCAGTGGTTTTACTGGTGTATGAGCTGGCTAAACGACAATGGATTTGGAATGAAGGCCAGCAAGGAAACCAGGTAACAAAGTATGAGACCTAACTGCCACCCGTATGACTATTGGCAAAGCTGGCAGGCACCATGCAACTATGAACAGGCAGTCAACCCATGCCGACAAAAAAATATTTTGCCCAAACTGTTATTTTTTTAACCCCTGTGCGAATAATTAGGAAAACAAGTTCAATCTTAAATTATTCTCACAATGAAATCTTCAAAAATTTTAGCGTTCATCGTTTTTAGCCTGTTGACCATCTCAACTGTTTCCGGACAAGATTTTCTGAATACCTACTTCAAGGGCAATAAAGACAGTTTGTTGGCAGAAGCCACCAGGCTTGTTAATATGCCAGACCCAACTTTTCGTCCCTTCACGCCGGCTGGATCCGGCAAAAATACCTTAGTGGATAAATCTTTAAAATACAAAACAGTCAACTATTACTTCCGGGCGAGGGACAAGCATAAAATATTTGCTTACAGGTTTACTGCAAAATCACCCAATACCATCATCTTAATTCACGGTGTAAAAAGTGTTGCTTCAGATTACCTAAAAACAGCAGCACTGTTGCAACAGGCAACCCAGGCTGAAGTTTATGGTATAGATTTGAGAGGACACGGAAAGTCAGAAGGCAAACCAGGCGATGTTGTTTACATCAATCAATATGCTGATGATTTGGCTGATATTGTAAGGGCCATTCGCAAGAAGAAACCCAATGGGAAAATCATCATAGCAGGACACTCAATGGGAGGTGGTGTAATTTTGCGTTACGCAATGGAGAACAACAAAGAAAAAGCTGATGCATTTATACTTTTTGCCCCTTTAATTGGACAGAATTCACCAGCATTTCCGCAAGCACAAAATACAGAAAAAGACAGCACCGAAGCATTTATGAAAATCCATATTGCCCGGGTGATTGGGTTAAAAATGTTGAATGAAATCAATCGGCACGAACTGGATAGTTTGCCAGTACTATTTTTTAATTTACCCAAAGGCACACCACTCAGAGAATATTCATACCGTGCGAATGCAAGCATGGCACCCGATAATTATATTGATGGATTGAAAGCTGTAAAAATACCAATGCTTGTTTTGATAGGCAACAGAGATGAGGCTTTCGTGGCGGAGGCACAACAAAAAGCCATTGAAGATTACAGCAAGGGAGCGGTAAAAGTAATAGAGGGTGCAACACATGAAAGCATCTTACAAAATCCATTGGCTTTTCAATTAATCTCTAAATGGATTTCAAAATTGTAATGCAAACAAAAGAACAGCACCAGCTATTTCAGGAAATCATTGAGCAACACAAGGGCATTGTATTTAAAGTTGCCAGAACGTATTGCCAGGATGAGGCCGATAGACAAGATCTTATTCAGGAAATAATGATACAGCTTTGGCAGTCGTTTCCAAAATACAATGCAAAGTTTAAAATTTCAACCTGGCTGTATCGTATTGCTATTAACATTTCAATATCCTTTTATCGGAAAAATGCTGTCAGAAAAAATGTAAATCTTCCGCTGGAAGAGCAAGTATCTAAAATAAGAGATGAAGGAAAAGCTGAAAATGAACAACATTTAAGTTTGCTCGACCAGTTTATCAACGAACTTAAGGAATTTGACAAAGCATTGATAGTACTTTACCTGGAAGATAAAAGTCACAATGAAATTGCTGATATCCTGGGAATTTCTGCAGGAAATGTTGGCACAAAGGTAGGACGCATAAAAGACAGATTGAAACAACGTTTTTCACAACAAAATATCTAATGCAATGGACGAAAATGGAATAAAAGAGCTTTGGCGATCTTCTAATGAAAAACTGGGACAAAGCATCTTGCTTAACAGGAGAAATGCAGAGGATATCACAAAAATGAAAATGCAAACTTTACTGTCTTCAATGAAACCAATAAAGAGATTTATTCTTTTAGTTGGAATACTCTGGGTTACTATTGGAGGTGCTATGGTCTTGAATTTATACATTTATTCTTATGAAAAAGCCAGCCCCTTTTTCCTGTATTCAGCCACACTGCAATTACTGCTGACAGCTATTGCAATTTTAATTTATTTGTATCAACTCGTTTTACTACGCCAGGTGGATATATCGGAACCAGTAATTGAAACACAGTACAGACTAGCTGGTTTAAAAACCTCTACCATTTGGGTTACCCGTTTTCTTTTCCTGCAACTTCCCTTGTGGACGACATTTTATTGGAATAAAAGTATGTTTAAGAGTGGAAGTATTGGATTGTGGGTATTTCAAATTGTTGTTACATCCTTGTTTACGATTGTAGCCGTTTGGCTGTTTGTTAATATTAAATATGAAAATAGAGATAAAAAATGGTTCAAGTTTTTGTTCAACCGGCAGGAATGGACACCAGTAATAAAATCAATAGAACTGCAAAAGGAAATTGAAGCGTTTAAACACGATAGATAATAGCCGGCGGCAGTTTGCATCGCCGGTGTTGAGTTCGGGTTGACAGGATGATTATTTAACGTTCAATTGTTAACTTGTATCCCACTTAAATACATTGCGTGATAAGTATAAATTTTCCTGGAAACACTGAGCAGGCATTAGAAGCAGGCTGCAATATGCGTTTAATTAATTTCCGGGCTAAAATCAAGTGGCAGGGGAAAGCGCCCTTTTTACTGTGGCGAAAGTAATTTCCAGGGCAATGAAAAGCAATTTCTGTTAAATGACAGGAGCATTTTTTTCCAGGGTCTGTTTCTTATAATAGTCCCGACGATCTCACTTCCTCATAGTGATAGAAACCGCAATTTCAGCAATGACAACCAGATGCCTTGACATGTTTCAGAAATGTGTACAGCTACCCCGGATGGCTTTTGTTATTTCAAACTTTATCAACAGCATCAGGATTACTGGGCCGCAAATAAATCAATTAAATCAGATATTGACTACAACAGTTTCAATAGTACAGTCCTCCTTATTGGTATATGCATCTGCGCCTGTATTGCATTAATTCTATTGTTGATACAATGATAAATAATAAAACGCTCCCAGGTAGTTCGGCTATGAAACAGGAACGTTTGCAGTATTACCATAGAATATTTTGCAATGAGCCAACTTTAAATCAAAAAAAACATTAGTTTTATTAAGATGTTGAATCTTCACGCTGACTGGTGAAGTGACATTTTTACTACCCGCCCGCCTTTTAAAATTAACTGTTTTCACTTTTAAAACCTGGATCAATGCACCAATTTAATCGCTGTGACGATTTATTAAAAAAGAGTTGTAGGTTCTTTTGTTTACTGCTCCTGATTGTACCGTTTTGTAATCAATTACCCGGCCAGGCTATTTACCCTTCCCCACCCCTTGGTGCTGCTCCTGATAGTGTAGTAACGATTGGGATTATCCCGGGCAGTTTCAGCAGCAATGCCGACGATAATGCGGTGTATTTTGGTGGAATCCGGGCAACCGTGTTAGCCGCCTCTACATCCCAGTTAACGGTAAGCGTACCCAGGGGGAGTTTTTATTCATTGATATCAGTTACTACAAATGGTTTTACATATTATTCCTGGGCCCCTTTTGTTACGTCGTTCACCAATAATGCAGTACCCTCTCTTACGCTTAATTCTTTTGATGCAAAAATCGATTCTGCTGCCGGCACAGGTGCTGCAGCCATTTCTTCCGGGGATTTTAACGGGGATGGAAAAGCCGATATAGTAGTAGTTAACAGTTCGGCCAATACGATCAGCATCATGCAAAACAATGGTTCTCCGGGTGCCATTTCTTTTGCTCCCAAAAATGACATACCCACGGGTGCCGCTCCCGGCCATGCGGTGGTGGCTGATATTGACGGGGATGGAAAATTAGACATTGTAGTAACCAATGCTTCTGCCAATACCGTATCTGTTTTTAGAAATACTTCCGGTTCATCTGTGATCAGTTTTGCAGATAAGGTAGATTTCCCTACGGACAATACGCCGTATAGATGTACCGTAAATGATTTTGATCTTGATGGCAGGCTGGATATTGCCGTCGTGAACCGCAGCAGTGATAATTCTGTTTCTGTTTTGAGAAATACGGGTACTATCCCGGGCCAGGTGCTCTTTTCACCAAAAACAGATTATCCTACCGGCAATTTTCCCATTGATATTGTAAGTGATGATATGAACCAGGACAGTAAGCCGGACCTGGCGATCGTAAATTATTTTTCAAATACACTTTCGATCCTTCAAAACAGCAGCGTCCAGGGTTTTATCAGTTTCGCCCCAAAAGTGGACTATGCCACAGGGGCCTACCCCATTAGTGTGGCAACAGGGTACATCGTAAAAAATTTTAAAAGAGACATCGCCGTTGCCAATTTTGTTGACAACTCTGTATCCATATTTGCGCATGGCCCTTCTGCAAGTCAGCTCAGTTTTAATACAAAAGTTGATTTTGCAACAGGCACCGGCCCCGGCGCACTTACCCTCAATGATATTGACGGGGATGGCTATACCGACATTGTTACCGCCAACCAAAATACCGGTTCAGTATCAGTTCTGAGAAATACAACCAACCCGGCTATTGTAACACCTGCTTTTGCTGCAAAACTGGATTATCCTGCAGGCAGTTTACCCATGGGCGTATTTACTGCAGATTTTGATCTGGATGGCAGGCCCGATATCGCTGCCGTAAATTTTAACAGCAACAACATTTCAGTGTTAAGAAACAAAGCAGGCGACAGCGCTGCAGACAGGAGTATAACGGTTTGCCCTAACGGAACTGTAAGCATTGCTGCGGGGGTTTCCGGATCATCGTATACCTGGCAGTTTAGCTCGGACGGGATTAACTTTTTCAATATTTCGGCGGGCGACCAGGGCTTCCAGGGCGTTAATACTGCTTTACTAACGATACCGGTTGTGTACAGCTTTTTTTATGACTGGAAGTTCAGGTGTGTGGTGAACGGGTACAATGATAAAGCGGTGGGTATTAAAATAGCTGAAAGCTGGAACGGAAGCGTTGACAGCCAGTGGGAAAACCCGGCCAACTGGAACTGCGGTGTAGTACCTGACGGCAATACCGATGTCATCATTAAAAATGCACCCGTTATCATTAATTCCAATGCCCAGTGCCGCAGCATAAAAACAAGTGCCGGCAATTCTGTTACCATAAATAATGGATTTAATTTACAGGTAACACACTAAGCAGATTGTAGTTTGCATTACTGTTGGACGTGTCTGATTTGCAGTAGTATATTAAATCACATTTTTTATACAGCCAGCCGATCTGCAACTGAAAAAATCAATCACTTCAGGCGGGCTTTTCCATGGCAAAATCGCGGTAGATCTTTTATAGCCCTGTAAGCTGTTTATCATATTTTACCTACATTGAGCACTACAAACCTTACAATATTTTTAAACGAAACGTGTTATGCCATCATGAAAATTGTTATTGCATCTGTTACCCTTCTTTTAATTTTGGTTTCCTGTTCTAAAAAAAACGATACTCAAAAGCCAGCCACCACCACGGTAGATGTTTCCTGTCAACAGTATGTTGATGCCCTCGGTAATTTCTTAACAAGTTCCGGCACCTGCCCTTCCGTGACAGATACTTCTTTTACAGCACAGGAAACAGCCTTATTCAATAGTTTAGATACTGCTGATCTTACTGGCACGATCAAACCAGATTCAGCTGCTTTCATTGCATTTTATCCAAACCCTTTCCAGGCGCCAGCGGGTTTTAGAACCATGTGTCGTTTTGCACACATGAATTCCGGGTATGTAGTGGCAAAGTTTATACTCACTGACAGCCTGTTAAATCCTGTTTTCAAAACTGCCAAACGCATATCTTTTTCCAAGCCGAGAAGTTCTTTTAATTTGCTGCTTCAGCCTGCCATTAATGCCGGGAGGTTTCGTTTGTTTTACAGTTTGAGTGCACAATCCCACAATAATTATTTAAGGGGATGGATCAACGTTACAGCTACTAATTAAAATCAATGAAGCGTGTTAATTGACCCTGCTACGATTAAATAGATAGACGAAACGGAACTACCGTTGCAACTAATTCACCTTAAAAAATGATGGCTTGCCTCCCTGCACTGCAGGCCGGTTTTGCCGGGCGCCATTTGCTGTATAATACAATTTATTCCGTTACCTTTATCAGGGCAGACCGCAGTATCGCCGGCAAAGAATATCCGATGAAATTCAACTGTAGTTTTTACAACAATCAACCAGGCGCCAATGACACCTAAAATCAAATTTTTACTACTACTGGCCATCATCGGCCTGGCAAGTTGCAAGACGAGCCAGCTTATCCATGCTTCATCAGCGGGAAATGAATTATTTAAGGTTGCAATCCTGTATCCAACCGGTGAAGGAAAAACCTTCGACATGGATTATTATGAACGTAAACACATGCCGATGGTAGCAGCATTATTGGGCAAAAATCTACAATTCTATGAAATCGATAAAGGCATTGCCGGCAGAACGCCAACTGATCAAATACCGTTTTTGGCGATTGGCTATTTTTATGTGAAAGACGTGACTGAATATAATAAAGTGATCGCTGAAAACATACAGGCAATCATCATTGACATTAAAAAATATACCAATATTCAGCCGGTGATACAGATCAGTGACGTGAGGCGCATTGGTTTCAATAAGGTAAAATAGATAATACGAATATTGATTTTATAACCGCCCTGGTAAACCCTGCCGGTTTTGTAAAGTATCACAGTATTTTTCACTTTCGTTCATAAAACTTATCATTATGAAAAGAAGCAAATTCATCGGAGCTGTCATCGCATTGGCTTCTACGCCTTTTGTTGCTGGTGCCAAGCAGAGAACTATTTTTCCACGAAAGGAGGAAGGCTTTAAGATCCCTGCAGGTGAAGGAAGGATCCATGGCCATATAAAATTAAAAGGCGTGAATTCTAATGTGCTGGACGTTAAAGTTTCCGGGAGTGATACAGATGGAGACCTGGCCATATTTGAACAAACTTCCCTGTCCCCGGGAAGAGGAACACCATTGCATCTTCATCACTTCCAGGATGAGATATTTTACGTGATCGAGGGTGAATACTATTTCCAGGTAGGCGATAAAAAATTTAATCTGACAAAGGGCGACAGCATTTTTCTACCCCGTAAAGTTCCGCATGCATGGACACAAATATCGGAAACCGGGAAAATGACCGTTACAATGCAACCGGCAGGAAAGCTGGAAAACTTTTTTGTGACCGTTTCTGCGTTAGATCATGAACCCACGGCAAAAGAAATGGAGAAGATATTTTCGGACAATGAAATGCAGGTGGTAGGCCCACCGATAAAAATAAATTGATACTATACAATTAATACTTTACTGCTGTATACTGCCGGAGTGGCGGACCGAAGCATAGAATCTAACACATCGTTTACCGCCAACTGTTAGCAACAGTCGTTTGCGCAGTACCAAAACAGTTCCGCTATCGCCCTGTAGCCTGGTCAACTGACCGGGCATTGTTTTTTAACAGGCATCAGCATCTATACCCGGCACCTCACTTTATTTCCACACAATGACCAGCATGCCTAAAAATACGAGTCCTGCCCCCACCAGCAATTTGGGTGTTAAAGGCTCTTTTAAGAAGAAGAAAGAAAGCAGGATGGTGAATACGATGCTTCCTTTATCAATGGCTGTTACTTCAGAGGCCTTCCCCAGTTGCAGGGCTTTATAATAGAACAACCAGGAAGCCCCTGTTGCGATGGCTGACAAAGTAAGAAAGAGCCAATTGTTCCTGCTCAGCGTGTTTACTCCTCCGGCATTGCCTTTAAAAAAAACGATGCCCCAGGTGATGAATAAAATGATGGCTGTACGGATGGCGGTGGCAAGATCTGAATTCACTTCTTTTAACCCGGCTTTTGCAAACACAGCAGTGAGCGCTGCAAAAAAAGCGGAGATGAGTGCATAGAGTAACCAGGCTGGCATGATAAATAGTTTATGTTGACGAGATGCTATCAAAGTTAATTGAAAAAAAACCGGCAGCCGAACAGTAAGGATAAGAGCGACGCAGGTTTATGAGGAGCTGCAGGGCGGTTAATGATTATCGTCAGGATTGTGGCAAACAGCCCCTCCTATTTTTGTTTAGAAAAATAAAAATCTGTAAA
>APMI01001981.1_pt1 | contig 47228 bp, 43 predicted proteins | sample 667938 | NCBI WGS metagenome assembly APMI01 (sample SAMN01084076, study PRJNA167559) | wastewater metagenome | biome: Wastewater | place: Denmark: Ejby Moelle, Odense | collected 2011-11-28
AGTTTTACTTCATATTCGGCGCCGCGATAAACTTCGGTCTTGCCTTTTTGGCGACCATAACCGCGAACCTCGGTAACGGTAAGACCGGACACACCGGCATCACCCACAGCGTCAAGAACCGCGTCTAATCTGCTAGGTTTGATGATTGCCATTACTAATTTCATTATCTACCCCTTCTCTTGCCCAATGATAAAGCTCAAGTGCTTCTCTCATAACTTAAATTGACTATAACAGATTTATCGGGAAATTGAATATCACAATAAAAATTAATATCGAAAGGATGTTTAAGATTTATCCTGCCTAATTTTTATGCGGTTTAGATTTATGTTTGCTAAAATAAGAGGCAGTGGCGATTTCGGTTTTTTGGTTTTTATTAAGTGCCGTTCTATCAGGCTCTATTGCAATGCGTTTTGTGGCTTCAAAGAATAATAAACCACCAAGATGGGGTAATAATGTCTGCCCAATTTGTTCACAAATTTTCGCGGCTTTGTCATTTGCAAGACTATTCACCGGCGGCAAAAAGAAAATACGTTTGGCAATATTAATTTCAAACATACTGTCTTTTAGAAATTCTGAAAATTGGGTTTTGGAATATGGGCGCCCTTGACCAAAGGGGGTGTTGTCCATGCGTGCCATAAGGCCACGACGATTGGGAACAATGAAAATTATCTTCCCCTCCGGGCGTAAAACCCGCCATAATTCTCGCAGCATTTTTTGCGGATTTGCCGCTTCTTCAAGGGCGTGGCACAGCAATATTCTGTCAAAACTATTTTCAATAAATGGCAGGTTCTCAGGCTCACCAATTATTGTGATGTTTTTGCCAAATGGATTGTATTTTTGAATATTTTTACCAGGGGAATTAGTGTCTGGGAAATTATAATTGATAATCCGCCTTGGCTCTTTTGGGGGTAAATTATCTTCGCAAATATAATCAAGCAATGGGCAGGTATAGCCAAAGCCCAAAATTTCCATATTTTGTAAATTATCCCAAGGTTTTTTTATTTCTTCGGCGATAAATTTGCTTGCAACTTTGCCATATTTACCGCCATAAAAAGAAATTAGGTCATCAATAGTATATTGCATTAATCATTTCCAAAAGGGCGTTTCATGTTGCAAATATTACAATTCAAATGTTTAAAAGATAATTACGGTTTTCTTATCAAAGATTTGAACACCAATAAAGCATTATGTATTGATACACCCGATTCAGGTGAGATTATGGCATTCGCCGCAAAAAATAATCTTATTATTTCCGAAGTGTGGAATACCCATTGGCACGCCGATCATGCCGGCGGTAATCAGGAAATCAAAGATGCCTCTGGCGCGATTTTAAAAGGCCCAGAAGAAGTTGTAAAACATGGCTTCCCGCTAGATGAAGTGGTTGCCCCCGGCGGCACGCTTTCTTTTGGTGGGCATGATGTAAAAATCCTAAACCTTGGTGGGCATACATTGGGGCAGATTGGCTATTATTTCATCGATTTGGGCTTTGTTTTTGTGGGTGATGCCTTGTTTGTTTTGGGCTGTGGGCGATTGTTTGAAGGCGATGCAAAATTGGCATGGTCGGGGCTTGAGAATCTTAAAAAGTTACCAGAGGAAACATTGGTTTATTGCGCCCACGAATATTCGGCGGCAAATGCCAGATTTTGTGAAAGCTTGGGTCTTTCAAATGCTGAATTGAAGGAACGCATCACGGACATTGATGATTTAACCCAAAAATCCATCCCCACAGTACCAACCACAATCGGCACCGAACTAAAAACCAACCCCTTTTTATTGGCCGACTATGAAAATCTAAAATCCGAACTAGGGCAGGCGGGTAAGCAAGATTACGAAATTTACGGGTATATTCGGGGGCTGAAGGATAGGTTTTAGTTTGGGGACGGGGACGATATGAACTATCAATAAATGTGATTGCGTTGGATAGATATTCAAGTCACATTTTATTATTTATATCAATTCACCTATTTACGTTACCGCATTTAAGAATTAACGAACATTTTAGCGAAAAATGTTCGTTAATTTGTTGCAAAGAACATTTATGTGCGTTATACAGTTCTAACGCACATAAATGCTAGAAAATGTTTGTTAAATGGATTTAGAGAATAGAATTGGTCGTTACGTTAAAAGCTCGGTCGTGGGTGGGGAAAGTTATAACGCCTATATTCCGAAACCTTTGCCCCCTGATCCTCCTTTAAAATTGGCAGAATTATATTCATTGCTTGATAAAGCAAATACAGCGATCGGCAGGCTCGATGGCATGAGTATGGTTCTACCTGATGCATCTTTGTTTCTTTATATGTATGTTCGCAAAGAAGCTGTTTTATCATCGCAGATTGAAGGAACTCAATCGTCATTATCAGACTTGCTTTTGTTTGAAAATTCAGAAGTGCCCGGCGTCCCTATGGACGATGTTACGGAAGTTTCTTGTTATGTTTCGGCAATGAGTTATGGCATAGAAAGAATGAAAGAATTCCCTCTATCTTTAAGATTGATAAGAGAGATTCACGAACGGTTGATGAATAATTCACGAGGCGGCAATAAACAGCCTGGTGAGTTTAGAAGTTCACAAAACTGGCTTGGAGGTAGTCGTCCGGGAAATGCCAAATTTGTTCCACCGCCGCCAGAAATATTAATGGAATGCCTTGGAGAGTTTGAAAAATTTCTTCATGATGAGACCATAAAGCTGCCAGTGCTAATAAAGGCAGCATTAGCGCACGTCCAGTTTGAAACCATTCACCCCTTCCTTGATGGAAATGGTCGATTAGGGCGTCTGTTGATTACCTTTATACTTTGCCACGAAGGTATCCTGAAGGAACCACTTTTATATTTATCGTTATTTTTTAAAGCCAATCGTCAAACTTATTATGATTTGCTTCAATCTGTTCGAGAAACTGGAAATTGGGAAGAATGGATTGAATTTTTCTTGAATGGGGTCATTGAAACTTCAAACCAAGCAACTCAAACAGCACAAGAAATAATTGCTTTATTCAAACGAGACAGAGAGTTTATTGAAACATCAGGTAAATCGGCTGCTGCAATTCTAACTATTCATACAATAATGCAGCGCAACCCAATAGCTAATACTAAGACAATCAGAGAAAAAACCGGCTTATCTCAGCCTACGGTAATTAGAAGCTTCACAACACTCGAAGAACTGGGGATTGTTAAAGAAGTCACTGGAAAAGAACGCCATAAGATTTTTGTATATGGCGAATATCTAAATTTATTGAATCGGGGCGTTGAGGCAATAAAAATCTAGTATCTTTAAAGGGTAGTAATTGCAGCAATGTTTATGGGGTGTTGGGTGAATGTTTAATTCATATCATGTCCCTGTTTTCGTTTTGTTATTGAACCGGTGCTAATAAACTCGGTACATATGATGAAAACTTAAATAGGATAGGGAAATAATGAAACTTATAGAATATCGCTTTCCTGAAATGACAAAATTAGAATATAATAGAATCGCACAGATTGTGCAGGATTATTTTATTTCAAAAAATGATTTTCTGTTAATAAGGCATTATGTTACCAACCCTGATAATTCACAAAAGCAAGTTTGGGAGAATATACATACTAGCGAATTGTTAAAATTATTGTGTGATTCAATTGAGATGTCTTTTAGCTTAAGTATTCCTGATTATTCATTGTGTTCAAATTTTAAATCTATGAAAACTTGTAGATTTATTTTTGTAGGAGATGATGGCGTTATAAGGGTTTGTCACGCATATGAAGATGACATTATAAACTTTAATGGCTTGGGAGTTGAATTTTTTGATGTTTCCCCAATGCTAATTGAAACGGATATATTTGACTGTGTTTAATTATTATTTTTAATTTCGGGGACATAATACGGATTAAATTATCATATTGTTTTTCTATTATTGTTTGTCTTATCAAAAAACGCTTTTTTTAAATGAGTGAATAGAAGGTTTTATTGACCGAGATACCAGACATTTTATTTCATAAAATTCCGGCATTACAAAACCCGTAATCCGTAATTATTTTTATCCCCACACTAATAAACCCCCTTAATATTCATGCCAAATTGACTTTAGTGGAATGAGTAAATGAGGGGTGAAATGTCAGGAAATGTCAGGGTTTTACGCGAGTTGTTTTTTTCGTTTTTGAATTTGTTCAAAATTTTGAAATGTCAACAAATGTCAACATTTTCGAGGGGTGGCAAAAATACTGAATAATTTGCGCAATTATTTGATTAATAATGATTTTATAGAAGAAAATAATTGTTACAAATGGGTGAAATATGGAAATGTTGAGGGTTATAAATTTTCAAGATCCCGCAATAAATGCGGGATGACGGATGTAAATGCGGGATGACGGATGTGTGAAAAATGCGAGGGGGTCAGGCGTGTGGAAAATGCGAAATAAACGGTTTAAACCACAGCCAACAAATTGGTGTAATTATTTCTTACGCCCGAATATGCCTTCATGCTGGTTTTTAAATCGACTTCTTGATCAAGGTTTTCGGCTTCACGAAGGATGTGTGCGGCAAAGAATGGGTTAAATCCTTGATATTGGCTTTGGTTTCTTTGTTGTTGTTTTTCTTTATGTTCATAAACATTGATGCGTGTCGCATCGGGATTCATTTCAACGGTTTCCACGCGCGAAATCGCCGGAACATTGTTCCGTTTTGATACGCCTGAGGCAGAATATGAAGAAATCCCGTTTATCATATGCCATATCCCGCAGTTTTCATGCCAAAAAATTTTGGTTTAGAATCACTGCTGCACTGCAATATGTAAAATAATTTACTATTTGTTAACTATAATCTTCACCTTAATATTAAATCATGTCATCTATTCTATTCTGGTTTAGCAAGGGGCAGTCTAACCAAGATGAATTCGCCGATAAAAAATGTTGATGCCAAAAATATATCTGGTGGGCAAAATATTGTTCATGCCGAAAACCTGTTTTTCAGCACCAATGAACATGAACGACGATTATTATGGTCGGCATTAAATTTGCTTGAGACTATGGTATGTCTGGTTGATGGTGCTGGCGCGTTAAAATGGGTTGGTAATTCGGCATATAAATTTGGGACAAGCATCTTTAACCTTTCACCATTGCCGCAAAATCTTGATGAGCTTGGTTCTTTTTTGGGCGTGAATGATTTTGGAAATAAATTGCGCCAATGCCATAATAATTATGGCGTAAGACTTTTTAAGCCTGATGGCGTGCATTTTGAAATTCGTGAAGAAGTTGAAAGCGGGATTATAACCCTGCGTCGTACCAATTCCGGCTACCAAAGCGATATTGCCAATGATAAAGAGGCGCAGGCATTATTAGCAGCGCTTGATGAAAATCGTATGTGTCTTTTCCGGCAGCCGATTATTGATACTAAAACCGGAAATATTCGGCAATATGAATGCTTGGCACGTATGCTGCGTAAAGATGGCTCAATTGCCAGCCCGATTGAATTTATTCCGGCTGCGGAGCGGGCAGGGCTTATTGCCCGCCTTGATCTAAGTGCGCTTAGCCTTGCTTTGGGTCAGCTAGAAACCAATCAAGACATAAGGCTTGCGGTGAATGTTTCGGCGGCAACCATCGCCGATGAGGCGGCACGCCAAGAATTTCTTGGAATTCTTACAAATGATAACAGCCATGACGAACGCCTTACCATCGAAATTACCGAAACCATTGCGATTCACGACCTTGATATTGCCGCGAACTTTGCACAGGCGGTAAAGGATTCGAATGCGCGAATTGCGCTTGATGATTTTGGTGCGGGCTATACCTCATTCCGCTCGTTAAAAATCTTGCCGCTTGATGAAGTTAAGATTGACGGCAATTATGTTGAGGCTATCAATGAGCGCAAAGATAATCAGGCATTCGTAAAGGCGATTAATACATTATCCCATGACCTTGGGTTTGAAACCATTGCCGAACGGGTAGAAACCGAAATGGAGGCCGATATTTTACGTAAAATTGGTGTAAGTGGTTTACAAGGTTATTTGTTCGGCCGCCCGCAAAAAGATTAATTCTTTTCGCAATTGCAGCATTTGAGACCATAGTTCTATTGAAAAATAGTCATTTTCCTGATTTAGCTATTGCAGCATAAATACATCAGGGGAAGATGACCATGTCACAAGCAGCAGAAAATATGCAAAACCTAATCAATGAATTACCCGCACTTTTAACCAGTGCCGTAAAAGAATTAAAACCAGTTCGCGATGCCGCAGTAAGTTTTGCCAAGGCAAAAGTAATTGTGGGCGGCAAGATTGACCGCAAATTGGTTGATAAAGAACAGCATATTTTGCATGGCTTGGCGTGGTATCAAACCTATATTTCGACCCTTACTGAAACTGCAAAATGGGCGAATGAGCTTGCGGCAAATGGAGCGTTCACAGAAATTGAAGCCAATCTTTGTGTGGTTTTATTTGCCGATTATCTTTCTGATATTGCTGCCGGCATCATGATGACCCAAGTGGAGCGTATCCGCCCCCATGACCTTGGTATTAAAATGCAGGCGCGTGAAGCAATCGAAAGCGCGGTCTGCCAAAAAATTATCGCCCTTAATACCCAGGAATTAAAAACCCGCACCGCCGAATTAATCCACCAAGTACAGGGGCGGGCGACTATTGAAAATACTGGTCTTGATGAGACTTTGGAAATGGTGCGCGATACATTTTTTGCATTTGCCAATGAAAAGGTAAAACCTTTTGCCCATGAATGGCATTTAAAAGATGATTATATCCCAATGGAAATCATCAATGAACTTGCCGAGCTTGGGGTTTTCGGCCTTACTCTTGAGGAGGAATATGGTGGTTCGGGTCTTGGTAAACGGGCAATGTGCGTTGTGTCTGAGGAATTGTCACGCGGTTATATTGGCGTTGGCTCACTTGGAACCCGTGCCGAAATTGCGTGCGAATTGATTATTAATGGTAATAATGAAGAGCAAAAAGCACATTATTTGCCGAAAATTGCTTCGGGTGAAATTTTGCCAACTGCCGTCTTTACCGAACCGAATACCGGTTCTGATTTGGGTTCATTGCAAACCCGTGCGGTTAAAGAGGGTGATAAATATGTTATCACTGGTAACAAAACTTGGATTACCCATGCCGCACGCGCCGACTTAATGACGCTTTTGGTGCGCACCGATCCAAACACCAGTAATTTCAAAGGTCTTTCAATGCTTTTGGCGGAAAAAGAACGTGGCACAGATGAAAACCCATTCCCAACCAAGGGGATGACTGGTGGCGAAATCCACGTCCTTGGTTATCGTGGTATGAAAGAGTTTGAACTTGGCTTCGATGGTTTTGAAGTGCCACAGAAAAACCTGCTTGGTGGGGTTGAGGGTATGGGCTTTAAGCACCTTATGGCAACCTTTGAATCGGCACGGATTCAAACTGCGGCACGGGCGATTGGTGTGGCGCAAAACGCACTTGATATTGGCCTTCAATATGCCACCGAGCGTAAGCAATTTGGTGATTATATTTATGCTTTCCCACGCGTTCACAATAAAATTGTGCAAATGGCGGCGGAAATTATGGGTGTGCGCCAACTTACCTATTTTGCCGCTTTGGAAAAAGATACTGGTGCACGTTGCGACCTTGAGGCAGGTATGGCGAAACTTTTGGCGGCGCGCATTGCTTGGGCGTGTGCTGATAACGCACTACAAATTCATGGTGGCAATGGCTTTGCGCTTGAATACCAGATTTCACGCGTGTTGTGCGATGCCCGCATCTTAAACATTTTTGAAGGTGCAGGCGAAATTCAGGCACAAGTTATCGCAAGAAGACTTCTTGAGGAATAATTTAGATTATTTCTTCACGCCTTCTTGGGTCAATAAATAAACGGCGAATGTTCCCAGCCAATGCCCGCCCTCATAATGTTCACCTGTAACATTGGGAAGGGCGGCATCGGCATGGGCTTTGGCGGTTAAGTGCAATGATTTTATGCGCGCATCACCCTTTGGCAAATGGCTGGCAATTGTATTCAACATCCAAGCGCGTGAAAGGTTTAAGCCATCCAAATGCGCTAATTTTGGGTCGGAGCGGTCTGTAACAATCGCGGGATAAAGCCATTTTGCACTGCCGTCTTTTGGGATTTGTGGTAAAAAGGTTTTTAGCCATTTGGCAAATTCGGCAGGTGGTAAAATCCGTGCCATAAGGCTTGCCTCGCCTAGGCACGGCGATAAAAATGCTTCCCCATCTGGCTCATAGGAAAGCGGGCAGTTTTTATCATTGCCATAATAATATTCACCGCGTGACTTGATAAGTTCGGCAAAATTCTTATCACCCGTCGCAATCGCCCAATCATAGGCAAGGCCAAGGCCAAAAGCGGTTTGGTTATGTTCCCCAATACGTATTGGGTAATTAAGTTTGGGAAGCCAAGTTTTAATTTTATTTGCCGATGCTTCTGCCAGTGGTTCAAAAATTGGGGCAAGGGCGCGCAAATCGGCATCTTTTGAGGTCAAAAGTTCTTTGTGTAATTGTAATGCCCACGCCAAGCCATATGGGCGTTCAAATGATGCCCTCCCTTGGGTGTTTAAATACGCAACTTCACCGGCAATGTTTTCTGGTGTAATTGATTGTTTTAACGCTGCCTTTGCGTCCGCTGCATATGGTGCATTGGGGTATGTTCCCGCCAGCTTGGCTAAAAGCCAATGCCCATGAACCGAAGAGTGCCAGTCAAGACAACCGTAAAATGCGGGGTATAAAACATGTGGTTCCTGGGCATCTTTGGCGGAATTAAGTGCGTGGGAAATATGGTTTGGGTATTCATTATGCACGCATTTTAATGCTAGTTCGGCAAAACGCTCTGTCGGTTTATAATCTTGGGCAAATGTTGGTGTGGTAAGGAATATATGCGCAATTGCGGCAACCGGTAGCGCTTTTGAAAACTTCATTTTAGAACCTGCAATAAATTGAATATCTTTCTGACTATTTTCCGATTTACAAAAAATTACAAGCAAGAAATAAATTAAGAGCTATATAGAAAGTAATAAAAACAATGAATTGTAATTTAAGGTTTATGTTTTATTAATTACTTGTGGGTAGCTTATGCGTACCTTAATAGTTTAAAGGTGTATCATGGAAATAAATGCTGTAAACGCGTCAAATAATTTTTTGACCAATGTTGACTCGTTGGTTTTCAATAAAGCCTCTGCTGCAACTGATGAAAATGTTGCACAGGCATCCGATTCACTTAAATTTGATGATACTGTTGATTTATCAACTACTGCGCATGCAATTGTCGAATGGATTAGTTCATATAAATCAACATTGGGCAGCCATATTGGTACAATTCATTATATGAGTGTTGATAGTGATGTTGGTCTTGTGGTTGATAAAAAATTGCTTGAAGCAAATCAAAACCTGCTGACCTATTTAGAAAGCGCGAGTATTGCCGAAAAATCAAGTATGGAATATCAAGATTACGTCAATAAACTTCGAATTTATATTGCAAAAATTCAAAATACCCTTGCCGAGGCCGAAGAGGGTGCAAATAAAGACCATGACGCGGCACAACCTGCCAATGAAACTATTGCCAACAATGCCGAAGCCGCAAATGAAAACTCCACAGAGCAACCAGTCAATAATTCACTTGGTGCATTTTTAACCAAGTCAATGGGCGAATTCCGCAATAAATTAAAAGAATTTATTATGCCAAGCGGCGTTAATATTGCGAATGAAGAACAAGATTCATAATAGATTTTTTGGTATTTAGGGGTGACAAACCATTTGAAAACAATTATCATTTGGCATGGTCACATTAAATAAAATCTATACCAAAACTGGTGACAAAGGAACTACACGCCTTGCCACTGGTGAGCTTGTCAATAAAACCAATCCGCGCCTTGCGGCATATGGAAGTGTTGATGAATGCAACGCTTTTATTGGTGTAGCACGGCTACACGCTGAAAAAGACAAGGTTTTGGATGAAATTCTGGCCCGTATTCAAAATGATTTATTTGACTTAGGTGCGGATTTGGCAACCCCAGACAGCCCAGAAATAACCTGGACTCCACTTCGAATTGTTGCCACACAGGTTGAGCGTCTTGAAAAAGAAATTGATTTAATGAATGAGGTTCTTGAGCCACTTGATTCATTTGTTCTTCCGGCCGGTTCAAAATTGGCAAGCAATCTTCATGTTGCCCGCACCATTGCCCGCCGTGCCGAACGTGAAATTGCGGCACTAATCGAAACAGGTGCGGCGGTTTCTGAACCCGCAATGCAATATATAAATCGTTTATCAGACTTATTATTCGTGGCCGCGCGCCGTGCCAATGGCAATGGTGCATTGGATGTTAAATGGGTTCCTGCGCAAAATCGTTAAAATAAAACGTTAATCCAACCGTTAATTTTCCTTGCACTTTTTCATTAAGTGCTTTATACGCCCGTAGCTTCAAGCCCTTCGCAGCGATTCAGTGCTGCGGGGGCTTTTTTGCGAAATATAGTTCTGAAAAGCAATACAAACGCAAACCATAACGGGAATATAAAATGCCAAAGCGCACGGACATAAAATCAATTCTAATCATCGGGGCGGGACCAATTGTTATCGGTCAGGCATGTGAGTTTGATTATTCAGGTGTGCAGGCATGTAAGGCATTGAAGGAAGAGGGCTACCGCGTAATCTTGGTAAACTCCAACCCCGCCACCATTATGACTGACCCCAATTTAGCGGATGCGACCTATATCGAACCAATTACCCCTGATGTGGTTGAAAAAATCCTTGAAAAAGAGCGTCCGGACGCAATCTTGCCAACCATGGGTGGGCAAACCGCACTTAATTGCGCACTTGCATTAAATAAACGTGGCGTCCTTGAACGTCTCGGCATTGAAATGATTGGTGCTAAGCCTGATGCCATCGAAAAAGCCGAAGACAGACAGCTTTTCCGCGATGCAATGGATAAAATTGGTCTTGAAAGCCCTAAATCATATGTTGCCCATACCTTGGAACAGGCCGAGGCGGCATTGTTACAAGTTGGTTTGCCGGCAATTATCCGCCCATCTTTCACATTGGGTGGCACTGGTGGTGGCATTGCCTATAATCAAGAAGAATTTAAAGAAATTTGTACGCGCGGTCTTGATGCGTCCCCTACTACTGAAATTTTGGTTGAAGAATCCGTTCTTGGTTGGAAAGAATATGAGATGGAGGTTGTGCGTGATAAAAACGACAATTGCATCATAATCTGTTCAATTGAAAATATTGACCCAATGGGGGTCCATACCGGTGATTCCATTACTGTTGCACCTGCATTGACCCTAAGTGATAAAGAGTATCAACGTATGCGCGATGCCTCGATTGCGGTATTGCGTGAAATTGGTGTTGAGACGGGTGGTTCAAACGTGCAATTCGCACTTGATCCCAAAACTGGTCGTATGACTGTTATTGAAATGAACCCGCGCGTTTCGCGTTCATCGGCACTTGCGTCAAAGGCAACGGGCTTTCCAATTGCTAAAGTGGCGGCAAAACTTGCGGTTGGTTATACATTGGATGAGATTGCCAATGATATTACTGGCGGCGCAATGCCGGCCGCGTTTGAGCCAACAATTGATTATATCGTAACCAAAATCCCACGTTTTGCATTTGAAAAATATAAAGGTGCAGACACCACACTAACCACCCAGATGAAATCGGTTGGTGAGGCGATGGCAATTGGCAGAACCTTTAACGAATCTTTCCAAAAAGCACTTCGTTCTTTGGAAACTGGCTATGATGGTCTTGATGCGGTTAATGAATATGAAGATCGCGATGAATTATTGGCGGCCTTGGCAAAACCAAAGGCAAGCCGCATTATGCGCGTTGGTCAGGCGTTCCGCATGGGCTTTAGCGTAGAAGAAATTCACAATGTTTCAAAAATCGACCCTTGGTTCTTGCGCGAAATTGAAAAAATTATTTCTATTGAAGATTTGCTTAAAAAACATGGCTTGCCAGACAATGCCGAAGACTTCCGTTATGTGAAATCAAATGGTTTTGGTGATGCGCAAATTGGCAAAATCCTTGGCCTAAAGCAAAATGATGTTGCCAAAGCGCGCCGTGATTTGGGCGTTGTTCCATGCTTTAAACGGATTGATACTTGTGCCGCCGAATTCCGCGCAACCACGCCTTATATGTATTCAACCTATGAAATGCCTGCTGGTAATGGTGTTGTGGATTGTGAGGCCGAAACCTCTAATCGTCAGAAAATTGTAATTCTTGGCGGTGGTCCAAACCGTATTGGTCAAGGTATTGAATTTGACTATTGCTGCTGCCATGCGGCATTTGCGTGCGAAGATATGGGCATTGAATCCATCATGGTCAATTGCAACCCTGAAACCGTATCAACCGATTATGATACTTCGGACAGATTGTATTTTGAGCCATTGACCCAAGAGGACGTTATAGAAATCATTCACCGTGAACAACAAAATGGTGAGTTGATGGGGGTTATCGTGCAATTTGGTGGTCAAACCCCGCTTAAACTTGCCAAGCCTTTAGAGGATGCGGGCATTCCAATTCTTGGTACAAGTGTTGATTCAATCGACATTGCCGAAGATCGTGAACGTTTCCAAGAACTTTTGCATGAAATCAACCTTATCCAGCCGCGCAATGCAACCGCCCGCACAGAGGAAGAGGCATTGGCGGGCGCGGCCAAGGTTGGCTATCCAATTGTTGTGCGTCCGTCTTATGTTTTGGGTGGTCGTGCGATGGAAATCGTGCATGATGAAAGCTCATTGAAACGCTATGTCCGTGAGGCGGTGATTGTATCTGGTGATAACCCAGTATTGATTGACCAATATCTTCGTGATGCCATCGAAGTTGACGTTGATGCCCTATGCGATGGTGAAAATGTTTTTGTTGCGGGCATTATGGAACACATTGAAGAAGCTGGTATCCACTCTGGCGATTCTGCATGTGCCTTGCCGCCATATTCATTGCCGGATAAAATCGTCAAAGAAATTGAAGCGCAAACCATCAAACTTGCCCTTGCATTAAAAGTAAAAGGCTTGATGAATGTACAATTCGCCGTCAAAGATGAGGAAATTTATGTTCTTGAGGCCAATCCACGCGCTTCACGTACTGCGCCATTCGTTGCCAAGGCGGTAAATATTCCGGTTGCGTCAATTGCTGCAAAACTTCAAGCTGGCGAAAGATTGGCTGCCTTTAACCTCAAGCCTAAAAAGCTTAATCATGTTGCGGTAAAAGAAGCCGTATTCCCATTTGCTCGTTTCCCTGGTGTTGACCCAATTTTGGGGCCAGAAATGAAATCAACAGGTGAAGTGATGGGACTTGATAAAGACTTTGATATGGCGTTTTTGAAGTCGCAAATGGGTGCGGGAATGGTATTGCCGACCGGCGGCACTGTATTTATTTCGGTAAAAGATGGCGATAAAAAAGCCATTGTCGAAGTTGCAAGAAAATATGAAGTAGCTGGATTTAATATCCTTGCCACAGAAGGTACTGAGCGGGTTTTAACCCAAAATGGTATCAAGGCAAAACGCATTAACAAAGTGCTTGAAGGTCGTCCACACATTGTTGATTCTATAATTGACGGCAAAATTCAGATGGTAATCAATACCACAGAAGGTAAGCAGTCGCTTGCGGATTCATATTCAATTCGTCGTAATGCGTTGATGCAGTCAATCTCTTATTACACGACTGTTGCCGGTGCGCGCGCCGCCATTCGTGCCATAATCGCTGAGAAGGAAAAACCGATAGAGGTTAAACCACTGCAAGCATATGCTTGACGAAACGCAAAACAATAACCAATTTAATTTTTTAAACAGGAATTCCTAAAATGGAAAAAGTGCCAATGACCGAGGAGGGTTACAGACTCCTTGATGCAGAATTAAAAAAATTGAAAACTGTTGAAAGACCTTCTATCATTGCGGCGATTGCTGAGGCACGCTCGCATGGTGATCTTTCTGAAAATGCTGAATATCATGCGGCAAAGGAACGGCAAAGTTTTATTGAAGGACGCATTGGCGAGCTTGAAGATAAAATGGCACGCTCGCAAGTTATTGATATTTCACATTTGTCGGGCTCAACTGTGAAATTTGGTGCGACCGTAAAAGTTCTTGACGAAGACACAGAAGAAGAAAACACCTACAAAATTGTAGGTGAAGATGAGTCTGATGTTAAAGCTGGTAAAATCTCGATTGCATCACCTATTGCACGCTCTTTGATTGGTAAAGAAGTTGGCGATGTTGTCGAGGTTACAACACCATCTGGCACACGCTCTCTTGAAATCATGGATATTGAGTGGAAATAATATCTGCCCCTCTTTGCGCAATTGCGATGTAATGGGATATAGAGAAATTTTCTAGTAGTTTATTAATACTGCCGCCAATGTCGCAAGGGGGGCTTGCCCCTTATTTTGCTTGCATCTTGTAAAGATTAAATTTTCATCTTATTAACTTTGTGTAATTTATATCAGGGTGCAATAAAATGAAAAAATATCTTAAAAAAATATGCCTTATTTTTTCGGCAGTTTTCCCTATTGTTTTTGTAACCACGGCAGAGGCAAAGACATATTGGGCCTGCGCAGCCATTGTTCCAATTTCAAAACAAGTTGTTCCGAAATTAGGGTTGTTTGGTCCAGCTTTAAGGTGGAAAATTACTTATAATGCTTATATTGGGGTCTTTGAGAATAATGATGAATATGCCAGTTCGCTAAGTTTCGCCGACAAATATGAAAGCGAATATAAAGCATTTTTATTAAGCTCAGGGTATAGTTTAGACTCATTAATAGCGGACGGCGCTACCACAAGCGCGTGTGTCCCCAAATCCACTGCGACAGAAGCCAACACGTTGGCGGCAGAATGGGCAAGTGATAGTTCCTCCAATAATGTTGTCGATCAAAAAATGAACCCAGTCTATGTGCAATGGAAACCTACACAAAATGCGGAAATACCATCAACAAGCCCACAATCCCAAAACGACATCACAGCGCAACGCGTACCAGGCGAAAGACACCTTGGGGTAGGTTTGCAGGATGTTAATGCCCAAACTGCCGAATTTGCGGGTTTAAAGGACACTAAAGGCGCGCTTATTATGAAGCTGGAAAAGGATAGTATTGCCGAAAAAAGCGGTCTTAAGCAAATGGATATTATCACAGAAATCAGCGGGCAAACTATTACGACCGCTGATGATGTGCGCCCAATTATTTTAAAATTTCGCACGGGTTATAAAGCAATTTTTCGCGTCTGGCGTGACAAGAATTTCGTGGAAATCCCAGTTGAAATGCCGGAGGGTACGGTAGCCCCTGACACCACAACCCCCTCTGCCACGTCAACATCCACCCCCGCAGAATCCGCCGCCGTCAACCAATTAGCCCAAGCCGTAGAACGCGCTCTCGACACCGAAAAAGCTGCTCGCGTTAAAGCAAAAGAGGCTGAAGAAGTCGCGACCAAGGCAATCGAAATCGCTACTCAAGCCGAAGAAGCTGCCAAAAGGGCTGAAAATGGTGAAACGGGGTATGTCAAAAAATCTTATACCATAAGTAATGCTGGATATTTGCAAAAAATGTATTTTAGTGGCCAAGATTATAATAATAGTTCAAAATTTTTTGGTGTTAAAACCTTTAAAGATGATAAGAGTAAAAGGTTTGTAGGTGAATTTTCATTATCTGATTACGATGCCGTTGTTGGCAAAACTAAAGTCCCTAAAATTGATGGATACGGCATACAATACGGAAGTAATTATATGCAGGCAAGCAAATGGATTAATGGTCAAAACGAAGGCTTATCAGTTTTTACCTTTAACAATGACATTCAATATGGTGAATTTAAAGATGGAGTCTTAAACGGTCTTGCACTGATAGTTTTTAGAGGAAAGACACAAGGGCAATTTTCCGCTGGTGAATTTAAAGATAATGAACTAAATGGTTATGGAGTTACCATACTTAGCAGTGGAAAGCGTTGGGTAGGGCAGTTTGAAAATCGTTTGCTTGATGGTTACGGCATCGAATACGCCGCCGATGGCAGTGTTCTACAACAAGGCATTTGGAAAAATGGCGTATTAATCACACCTATTAAATAAAGCACCACGCCCAGTTTGCATAGGCATTTAAGGCGCGCATTTATGCAATAGATATCGGATATTTTGCTTTGCAAAATTTCAGCATAACAGTAAATTCATATTTCGTGCGGAGTATAAATTATGACCACAATATGGGCATTATCAGATGGACGGGCAGGGATTGAAAAACAGGCAGTCGCATTCGCCAATGCCATCAAGGAATTTATTCCCGATGCGGAAATAAAAATTGTAAAAATATCCCCCGAAGCCCCGCAGGTATTTTTGCCCCCCGAAATGTGGCCATTCCCGCTTGCCGCTTTGCCAAAAGAAGAGCGTGTGGTTTTTGACAATCCCCCCGATATTTTAATTGCCAATGGGCGGCGCGCCATTCCATATTCTTTGATGTTAAAAAAGAAATTGGGCGGTGAAATTCTTACAATTCAGTTACAAGATCCCAAAGTCCCATCCGAAAAGTTCGATTTTGTGATTGCGCCCAAGCATGACAATGTAAAGGGTGAAAATGTCTATGAAACCCTTGGCGGTTTGGTTTATTATTCAACGGCCGCCATTGAAACTGCCCGTGCCAAATATGAAAAAAACAAGCCATTAGCAATTGTAGTTTTGGGTGGAGATTCCAAAACCCATAAATTCACCGAAGGCCGCGCCAGCGAAATCATTGCCCAATTAAAATTATTGGTCGGCTATCATGTTTGTATCACCACATCGCGCCGCACCCCGCCCAAGGTGGAGTATGCGTTTGAAAGATTCGCGCGCGCCAAAAATTATGAATTTTATACCCCAGAGACAGGTGGCGATAATCCGTATTTATCATGGCTTGCCAATGCAGATATTGCCTTTATAACCGAAGACAGTGCAAATATGCTTTCGGATGCAGCATTTTTTGGTTTGCCGATTAATATTTTGCGCCTTTCAGGCGGTTCAAAAAAGTTTGATAACCTTTACCAAAGCTTTATCCAAAGCGGCAGCGCGGAATTTTTCAATGGCAAGGTCTTTAAAAACGCTAATGTCATGCCAAATAACATAAAATCAATTGCAAATGACATTTTCAATCATTGGCAAAAGCCTCAAAACTAACTAAATTAGGTGTTTGAAATATAAGAAGGAATTTAGGCGGTGGAAACAAAGCACACCCAGATTTTGATAATTGGTTCTGGCCCTGCGGGCTATTCGGCAGCAATTTATGCGGCACGCGCGATGCGTTCCCCGATTATTCTTGAAGGACCGCAACCAGGGGGGCAGCTTACCATTACTTCTGAGGTTGAGAATTACCCAGGCTTTGAACACGAAATCCAAGGTCCATGGCTTATGGAGCAAATGCGCGCTCAGGCCGAACGTATGGGAACTGAAATCATTGGCGATTGGATTATGGAGGTTGATTTATCATCGCGTCCATTCAAAGCCATTGGTGATAGTGGCACTGTTTACACTGGCGATGTTTTGATTATTGCAACCGGTGCGCAGGCGAGATGGTTGGGGCTTTCTGAAGAAGAAGGCTTGCGTGGTTTTGGGGTCTCTGCTTGTGCAACATGCGATGGTTTCTTTTATCGTGGGAAAGAGGTTGTCGTAGTGGGTGGCGGCAATACCGCCGTTGAAGAAGCAATTTTCCTTACCAATTTTGCATCCAAAGTGACACTTGTTCACCGCCGCGATGAATTGCGTGCCGAAAAAGTAATGCAAAATCGCTTGTTCAATAATCCAAAAATTGAAGTTTTGTGGAATAAAGGCGTTGATGAAATTCTTGCCGATTCCGAGCCGCGTGGTGTTACTGGTGTGCGCCTAAAAGACACTGTAACCGGTGATTTATCAGAAGTTAAATGCGATGGCGTATTTGTTGCCATTGGTCATTCTCCTGCTACTGAAATCTTTAAAGGTAAGGTTGCCATGAAAGATAATGGCTATATCCTTGTCGAACCCGGTACTTCAAAAACCAATGTTTCAGGTGTGTTTGCCGCTGGTGATGTAACCGACGAAAACTATCGCCAGGCGGTAACCGCAGCGGGCATGGGCTGTATGGCGGCATTGGATGCTGAAAAATTTTTAGAAAGTGTTGACCATGATTGATTGGGATAAATTACGCACATTTCATGCATCTGCTGATACTGGTTCATTAACTGCTGCGGCGGAAAAGGTTGGTCTTTCGCAATCTGCGGTTTCGCGCCAGATTGCTGCACTAGAAGAAGACTTGGGAGTGCCATTATTTCACCGCCATGCGCGTGGGCTTATCCTAACTGGTCCGGGCAAGGTTTTGCAACAATCAACATTGCAAATGGCAACCATTGCGGCGGTTGCCGAATCCAACCTTAAAGACGCGCGCGATCGCCCACAGGGGGAGTTGTTGATTACCGCGCCAATCGGCTTTGGCTCAACATGGCTTGCACCACGCCTTGGTGAGTTTATGGATGCATATCCAGAGGTTACTTTGCGTCTTATTTTGGATGATCGTGAACTTGATTTAACCACTTTGGAGGCCGAATGCGCAGTTAGGCTTTGGCAGGCAACGCACGCCGACCTTATTCAACGCAAATTATTCTCGGTGAAAACTGCGCTTTATGCCTCAAAATCTTATGTTGAAGCGAATGGCACACCGCAAACTCTTGCCGATTTAGACAAACATCGCATCATCGCCTATGGCGCGAGCGATTCTGACGAAATGAAACGTCTTGATTTTGCGCTTACTATGGGCCGTGATGCCCAAAAACCCCGCACCGCCGCCATGAGCATTAATAACATTACCGCACTGGTTACATCGGTTGCGGCAGGTCTTGGGATTGGTGGTTTGCCAACCTATTTGGCAGAAAAGCAGCCAGATTTGGTTGCGATTTTACCTGAAAACCCTGGCCCTGAACTTGATGTTTTCTTCATTTATCCTGCCGACCTTCGCCGCTCAAAACGTATCGCGGCATTTAGGCAATATTTGATTGAACAATCAACGGATTGGAAGAAATAATAACTTGTAATGCCATAGCTGTTATGGCATCTTAAAGTTATGAAATATATTTTTGCACCCGTTTTTCTGTCTGCATTTCTGTCTGCAAACATATGCTTTGCACAAGATATAGGTAAATCAGAAGGTGGAAATCCCACAGCAGATGAAGAAGTTGTTGTGGTAACGGCAAAGAAGTCGGACACAAAGGTCAAGGTTGACCGCATCGTCTATAATATTAAAATCCGTCCAGATGCCGCAAGCCTTGATACAAGCGACATATTAAAAAAAGTTCCGAATGTTTTTGTCTCGGCAACGAAAAGCGTTACCATGAATGGTGGCGCATATGTAAGCTTTTTGGTAAATGGGCATCCGGTCAAAAGCTCTATCGCTTTGAACATCCCTGCAAGCCAGATAAAGCAGATTGAGGTGGTTTCAAACCCTGGTGCCGAATTTTCGTCTTATACACAGGCGGTAATAAATATTATTACCGTGAAAGATTTTAAACCAGGGTGGTCAGGCACAACAAGTGTCAAGGCCGATACTTTGAAGGGGCATCGTGCGGGATTAGATATAACGCATGGCGGCATTAAATGGGATTTTAATGCAAGCTTGTCATTTTCCCATTTACCAGAAGATATGAAAACTGTTGGCATTTCAAATTATGATTCATCACAAAGTAATGGTTATGATATTCAAAATAGTAATATCAATCAAAATGCATCATTCGATTTTATCAGATCAAATGCAAAATGGCTTAGAAACTTTTCCGATAGCCGAAACCTTAGCCTTGAATTTGGAATAAGTAAAAACCTATATCGCAATAAAACAAGCCAAAGCGAGCAATTCACCGGTAATGGAATTGACTATCAAGAAATATATTTAATGCATCAACGATTTACCGATTTAAGGCATTTTGGCACCCTAAGTTATGAAGATAATAAGCAAGATGATTATCATTTAACTTCGAGCCTTAATTTTAATCTTTCTAATTGGCGTAGTACGACAGGCTATGATGGTGCTAATCCACGCACTTCATGGCTTAATACTGATTATTGGTATAGTGACGCCAAGACAGATGTTGAAAAGAAAATAAACGATAACAAAACACTTTTCTTAGGTTTGAGCAATTTTATAATTGTGGGAAAAGATAATCAAAGCTTCACCAATTATACCGATGTTGGACAAACACAAAATTATCTTCTCGATTACTCTGATAATCATTTTGCAGCTTATGGACAGATGCAAACAAAACTAAAAAGTTTTGAAGTTAAATACGGCCTACGATATGAACTCATAAGTCGGGATTTAAAAAATAATGTGGGCTCAATTAGCGGCATAAAAGATACCAATTTATTACTTCCATCAATTCATCTTGCAAAAACTTTGAATGATGAAAATAAATTGATGGCCAGCATCACATTACGTTCTGATATACCTGATATTACGGTTCTTAATCCAGCCCCTGTGTATAACAGTGTCTTTGCAATTACACGGGGCAATCCAAATTTGAAGACGGCTCAAAAACTGCAAAGTGAAATAAGCTATATTTACGATAATAAGGCTATTTCAATAAATCAGCGCGTGTATTATCGCGACACAAAGGATGATATAAACCAATATACGATTTTGCGTGATGATAGGGTTTATGAAACATCGTATATCAATTCCGGCACATCAAACACTTATGGCTATTCTGCATCAATAAAGAAGAAGCTTTCCAACAAATTGGATGCAAGTTTTGATTTTGAAATATTCCATAGTGAAGTTACCGCCCCCTCATCATTATCAGATTTTAGAAGCTTGAAATACCAAAGTGGAAATTCAAAAATCAATATTAATTATAATCCCGACAAAGCCAATGCCTTCACTTTTATGATTAGGTACAATGGTAAGACCTATGGCCTAGGCATGGATAGTTCTGCCACGTGGCAGAATGAAATTGAATATAATCACAATTTTAAACGTGGTATATCTTTGCAACTTAATTTGGTGAATTTTGGCGTATCTGAAAGCGTAACAAATAATATTCATGGAGAAGGTTACACGAGTGCGCAGCGTGTAAAAACACCATCAAGACTTGTAAAGATTGGTCTTTCAAAGGCCTTTTAATAAAGTTGCATAAAAAACTTGTCATATATATTTTATTGAGAAACAATGGTTCAAGAAAATAAGATGTGGGGTTTGGATGCTATGGGTATTGCAAAATATATTTTTGGTTCATTTTTTCCAATATTAACAATTTCAACATCGTCACTTGCTCAAGACGTAAAGGTCGATTGGCAAAAGCTTTTGATTGAAGACGCGCAATCCATTCATGATGAATTACTCGATTCCCACCCCGGGACTTATGATAATTTAAATCCAGAATTTTTAAAAACTCTTGATGCAGGGATTTTAAAAGCTAAGGCGCGTGCAAAAATCGTAAAAGATTACGGCGGTTATAAATGGGCATTGCGTGAATATGTTGCCAGCTTTAACGATGGGCATTTAGGCGTTGGGTTTAATAATAATTTCAAAACCGATGATAAATGGCCAGGCTTTTTGGTAAAATATGATGGCGGTAAATATATTGTTGGGGCGGGCGATACGGACGATAAGTCGATCCCTTCTAATGGCGCGGAACTTATATCATGTGATGGTAAATCGGCGGAAAAAATCGCATATGAGCGGCAGGGACAGTTTCGTGGTAGATGGTTTTTAGAATCCCAAAAGGCTGATTTTGCAGATTATATAATGGGTGATTTTGGCAATCCTTTTGTGAAATCGCCTAAATCTTGTATTTTCAAACAAGATGGCAAAGCAAAATCATATAATTTGCAATGGCGAATTTTTGGGAATGATTTATTAGGTAAAAAACTTGCATTATTACATCCATCCACAAAGCTAAACTTTTCGCAACAGGTCTTACCGGGGGGTGGGGTTTGGTTTAAATGGCCGGCTTTTGATGGCAATAGCGATTCCGAAGCAAATAAGGCATTGAAACCAATGTTAGAGGCGGTGCAAAAAAATCCTACTGAATTACAAAATGCGAAATATATTGTTTTTGATGTTCGTGGCAATGGTGGTGGCTCGTCAATGTGGGCTTATGAATTTGCCTATGTCGTCTGGGGAAAAGATTATGTCAAAGAACATTCCCCAAGTGGTGTTAGTTCGGTTGATTGGCGTGTATCAGATAAAAATATTGCGGCCCTTGAAGAAGGGCTAAAAGACTATCAAGCAAATAATGGATCTGAAGAAGCTATTAAGTGGTTTGAAAAATCTATAAATGGTATGAAGGCAGCAAAGGCAAAAGGCAAAAAATACTTTGTCGATAAAGACGATGAAGATGATGATAAAGTCGCAAATAAAAATAATGCCACGAAGCTATTTAATGGCAATGCATTTATTGTGACTGATTATACCTGCGCATCTGCTTGTCTTGATGCCGTTGATTTGTACAAATCCTTGGGTGTCAAACAAATTGGCACTGTTACAAGTGCGGATACTTTATATATGGATGTAAGGCAGCAGCAATTGCCATCTGGCTATGCGAATATTTCAATTCCCATGAAGGTTTATCGTGGACGGGCGCGTGGGAATAATATTCCACAAATGCCTGATATTCTAATTAAAGATATTGCGAATGACGCCGCGATTTTATCGGCCATTCAAACGTATAATTCAAAGGCAAAATAAAACCCCGCAATATTTTTTGCTCTTCGCCTTATCCTAAAAGTCTAAAACTTTTCGGGGCAAATTGTTATGCGGGGCTATATTTATATTTATATTTTCATTAATTCTGCTTTGGCTTCATTTAATGATTTTTCTATAATATCGACCATTTTGTCGATACCTGCTTTATCTATGATAAGTGGTGGACACATCACGATGGAATCGCGGATGCCGCGCACCATAAGCCCGTTTTTAATACAGATATCGCGCACGATTGGTCCGGCTTTGCCTTCTTTGCCGCCAAAGCGTTTATTAGTGCCTTTTTCGGCAACTATTTCCACTGCCCCAAGCAAGCCTTTTGAACGTGCCTCCCCAACCAATTCATGGCTTTCAAGGCGTTTTAGTGCCTGTGCAAGATATGGTGCGGTTTCATTGCGGGTTTTGGCAACAAGGTTTTCATTTTCCATAATCTCAAGGTTTTTTAGGGCAACCGCCGCACACATTGGATGCCCAGAATAAGTATAACCATGCACGAAATCTTCGCCTTTGGTTTTAAGAACTTCGAAAATATCGCTTGAAATAATGGTTGCCGAAATTGGGGCATAGCCTGATGAAAGTTGTTTGGCGGTGGTGATAATGTCTGGTGTAACACCATAAGTTTGGTGACCAAACCATTCGCCCGTGCGCCCATAGCCGCAAATAACCTCATCACAGACCAAAAGCACACCATATTTACGGCAAACTGCCTCAATCTTTTTCCAATATCCTTCTGGTGGAATAATAACCCCGCCTGCGCCCTGTATTGGTTCGGCAACAAAGGCGGCAACTTTGTCGGCACCTAATTCAAGGATTTTATCTTCAAGTGCTTGAACGGCACGGTCGCAAAATGCCTCTTCGGTTTCATCAAAACCAAGATTAAATTTATATGGTTGCATAATATGGTGCATATCAGGCACTGGCGCATCGTCCATTGTGTGCATCGCACTCATGCCACCCAAAGACGCACCCAGAACCGTAGAGCCGTGATAACCGTTAGTGCGGGCAATGAATGCCTTACGCTCTGGCTGCCCCATAAGTGCATGATAACGGCGCACCACGCGGTACATAGTATCAACAGATTCCGAACCCGATGAGTTAAAGAATACATGCTGCAACTTGCCGCCTGCAATACCCGCAATTTTTGTGGCAAGTTCAATTGCCGGCACGTTAGCAGTCTTAAAGAATGAGTTATAATACGGAAGTTCCAACATTTGCTCATAGGCAACTTCGGCAAGTTCTTTACGACCATAACCAACGGCAACGCACCAAAGCCCTGCCATACCGTCAAGGTATTCTTTGCCATCAATATCATAAAAATTGCACCCCTCGGCACGGGTGATAATGGTTGATCCCCCGCGTGCCTCAATATGCGAATAATCCGCCTGGGCGGGCATATGGTGGGCAAGGTCTTTTTTAATTAGTTCAGCTTTGTTATAATTTCTTTTTGGTGCGCTCATAATGGCCTCTTATAAAATTGTTATAACAAATTTAAAGTAAATTATGTTTTGGTCAACATTTTTTATGCAATCTTACTGAAATTCTGCTAAATCACTTTTGTGAATCTATTATTGTTTAAAAAATTTCCATTTTTTGAGACGCTTCACCTCGATGGTGGGCGGGTGGTTCGCGCTGAAATACGCCTTAATCGTGGTGGGCGTTCAATGCGTATGCGCATGAGCCGTGATCATCAAAGCGTTATCATTACTGTGCCACGTTTCATTGATATGTCGGCGATTAAAAATTTTGTGGCTGGGCATGGTGATTGGCTTGATCGCAACTATAATATTGCAAAAAATGTGGTTTCATTTACCCCTAGGGCGATAATTCCATTATTGGGATTTAAAACCCGTTTGGAAATCGCGCCACCACGCAGCAAGTTGCAATTTATCACTTGTGAAGGTGAAGAAAACTATCAGGCACGCCTTATTATACCATCATCGGAAATTAATTTTAGTGAAAAAACCCGCGTTGCACTTCGCAAAATGTCATTACAAAAAGCGCGTGAATTGGTCGATGAATTTGCCCCTAAACTTAACCGCATTCCTTCAAAGGTTGCGGTGCGCGATACTAAAAGCAGGTGGGGTTCATGTAATTCAAAAGGTAGCTTGATGTTTGCTTGGCGGCTTATATTTGCGCCAGAAGCAGTATTTCGCGAAGTGGTGGCGCACGAACTTGCACATTTAAAAGAAATGAACCATTCGCGTGCATTTTATGCCGAACTTGAACGCCTTATGCCCGATTATAAAAAATATAAGGACTGGCTAAAACATAATGGTCGTGGCCTTCATTTAATTGGGTGAAATTATGAAGCATGCGCTTGAACATTGGAGATATTTTTCAAATAAGGATGAATTAATCGAGATTCCGCCCGATGGTTGCAGCGATATAATTTTCACAATTAATAATAATGGAAAAATTGATTGGCACATAACCGAACTTCCTGAAACATGCGATAGCGTCATAATTTCCAAAGCAACCTATATTGAAGGTATAAGGTTTCACCCTGCGGTAAAAATTAATCGTTATGCAATGCTTGAATATATGCAAAATTCAAAACACCCAGCAGATGAGGCAATAAAGACAGCGAGAGAGTTTGTTGAATTTGATGAAAACCTTCATCAAGCACTTTTAGCATTTGGTGAAGTCGGTTTAGGAATTAAACAATGTGCGGCTAACCTTGGGGTTGGGGTTCGCTCTTTACAGCGATATACTTTGGCAAAAACCGGCAAAAGCCCAAAGTATTGGCGGCAATTGGCGCGGGCAAGGATTGCGGCAAGAATTTTATTTGCAAATCGTCAAATTTCCGAAACTGCATATATTTGCAATTATTCCGATCAATCACACCTTACCCGCGCGATGGTGAAATGGTTTGGACGCACACCAAAACAAATAGTAGATGACGTAGCATTTAATAAACTAATGCTTGGTGATGCTTATTTCTAGACATCTAAGATTGGCGAACAAATCTCAATTAAAAAACCATCTAAATCAGCAACATACGAGACCATTTGCTTCCATGGCATCATTGCAGGTTCTGATATTGGTTTTGCGCCATTTTTTACCGCCTTTTCAAATGCACTTGCAACATCATCGGTTTCAAAGGCAATTTCCGAAACTGGTGCTTTTGGATTTGCTTTCGTGGTTTCTTTGCCTATTTGGGTCATTAAAGAACGCGCACAAAATGACAAAGAGGTTTCACCTGTTTCCATTTCTGCATATTCGCCAGAACCATGCAGCATTTTTAAACCAAGCCCCAATGCGTTTTCATAAAACTTAACACTTGCGGCAACATCATCAACATAAAGAATTGTATATTTTAATTTCATAGTTCTTCCTTCCAAAGTGGAAAATAATTTTGTTTTTGCACTATTTCTTGAATAAAAACGACAAAGCGCAGTTTGGGGCAATTTTATAAATTGAACAATCAAACCTGAATAACTAAATAAGCATAAAAGGAAAAAATCATGACCAAACTTCGCGTTGCCCTGCAAATGGATCCAATTGAAAATATCAATATAACTGGCGATACATCATTCGCAATGGCGGAACAGGGGCAAAAGCGGGGGCATGAATTATGGATTTTTCAGCCAGAACATGTGTTTTACGAAGAAGGCGTGGTTTATGCCTATGCCAAGCCGTTAAAAGTAAAACGTGAACAGGGCAATCACTATGAATTAGGTGAAGAAAAAATCCTAAACCTTGCCAATGATTTGGATGTTATTTTTCTTCGTCAAGACCCGCCATTTGATATGAATTACATTTCTTCGGCGCATTTGCTTGATATGGTCGCCGCCGAAACATTGGTGGTTAATGATCCTTTCTGGGTTAATAATAGCCCGGAAAAGATTTTCCCGTTGCAATTCCCCGAATTAATGCCGCCAACCTTGGTAACCAAAAACCGCAGAGCAATTGATGATTTCCGTGCCAAACATGGTGATGTTGTTATCAAGCCATTGTTTGGCAATGCGGGGGCGGCGGTTTTCCGCATCAAGCCAGAAGACGGCAATTTGCACGCGCTTTTGGACTTGTTCTTTTCGGCATCAAACGAACCATTAATGGTTCAAGCCTTTGTCAAAGAGGTGTTTGCCGGCGACAAACGTATTTTCCTGATTGACGGTGAGCCTGCGGGCGTTATCAACCGCATTCCAAAGGGGAATGATATTCGCTCCAACCTTGCGGCGGGTGGCTCTGCGGCGGCAACCGAATTAAGTGAGCGCGATTTGGAAATCTGCGCTGCAATTGGTCCGGCCCTAAAAGAACGCGGTTTATTGTTCGTTGGCATCGATGTTATTGCCGGCCGCCTTACAGAGATTAACGTAACCTCACCAACTGGTGTTCGTGCCTATCTTGGCTTTACCGGCATTGACTTGATGGAAAAATATTGGGACGTGGTTGAGCAGAAATTTAAAAATGAATATGCTGAATAATTCCGATAACGCCCACTGTTAAAAACCACCATAAAGCATCGTACAGCGAACTGAACAGGCGTTTTGGGTCGGTTTCGATTAGTGCAGGGGCATGATATTGACCCAAATTAGGGATAAAGCGCGGCACTTTTTCACAAAATTCGGCATATTCTTGCCCAAAGGTTTCAAGCAAAAATTCCTCTTCGCGCTTTACCAAAAAATGATAAATAATTATTGTCCCCAAGGGGGCAATAATTATTATTCCCAATCTTTGGCTAACAAGGCTTACACCCAAAACGCCGATTATTGAAAACACATATAAAGGGTTTCTAACCACCGAAAAAGGGCCATAATTAATCACTTTTTGGTTTTTATGACCGCCCAAAAAAGCAGTCGTAAAAATGCGCCCCATCACACAGATTAAAACCAGAAAAATTCCGCTAAGCCGGACAATTTCATGTGCCAAGCTTCCCTGTGCAGTGAATGGCTTGGTAAATAAAAGTAATAATGCGCATATTATAAATAATGCCCATGATTCTAACATACGATTTTTATTTAACTTGACTGCCATATTTAACCCAACCTATTAATTCCGATTACAACAAGTGTCACTTTTATGTCAAATTCAAATTCTGCTGAAATATTTTATGCCTTTGAACGAGTTATTGATTTATCCCTTGCGCGTATGCAGTCTGCACTTGGTTTAATTGATGATATTGAACAGAAATTGCCGCCAATCATCCATGTGGCGGGAACCAATGGCAAGGGGTCAACAATTGCATTTTTACGTGCAATTTTAGAGGCGGCGGGCAAAACCTGCCATATTTATACTTCCCCACATTTAGTAACAATTCACGAAAGATATGTGATTGCGGGCAAGCAAATTTCCGAAGCCGAACTTTTAAAATACGCAAAGCGCGTGAAAGAAATTTCAAAACAAATCCCCCTTACAATTTTTGAGGCCGAGACATTGGCGGGCTTTTTGGCGTTTTCGGAAAATCATGCCGATTATCTTTTACTTGAAACCGGCCTTGGTGGTCGCCTTGATGCCACCAATGCGATTGATAAAAAGCTGCTTACCATTCTTACTCCGATTGATTATGATCATAAAGAATTTCTGGGCGATGATTTGGCGGGGATTGCCCGCGAAAAATGTGGCATTCTACGAAATGGCACGCCAGTGATTGTTGCGCGGCAAAATGAGACCGCTTTTGATGCGATTGAGGATGAGGCAGAAAAAATTGGCGCAAAACCATACTTTTTTGGGCGCGATTGGGATTGTTATCAATCATATGGCAAAACCTGTTTTCAAACCAATGAAACTTTTTTTGAGCTTCCCAAGCCGTCTTTGCACGGCGCGCATCAATATGAAAATGCGGGCAATGCCATTATGGCGGCACATTTGTTGGGCATTGATGAGGGGGCAATTGCAAAGGGCATAAAAAGCGCAGTTTGGGCGGCACGTATGCAACCCCTTACAAGTGGTATTTATGCCGAAATCGCCAATAAAGCGGGGGCAGAACTTTGGCTTGATGGTGGTCACAACCCGCATGGTGCAATTTCCGCCAAGAATTTTATTGCCTCATTACCGCCCAAGCCATTGGTTTTAATCACTGGGCAATTGGCCAATAAAGATAGTGATGGATTTTTCAAAATATTCTCCGAACTAAAACCATTTGTAATTACCATCCCCATTAAATCGACCCCCAATGCTGCCATGCCCGAAAATTTGGCGGCAATCGCCACCCGCCATGGGCTTGAAGCAATCGCAATGCATGATGCCAAAAGTGCGGTTGAACACGCGGTTGGAAAATATAATGATGCACGCGTCCTTATTTGCGGGTCATTATATTTGGCGGGCGAGATTTTGGGGGAAGGGTGAATAAATTAAGAATTACGAATTAAGAATTAAGAAATTAACTCCTTCCCTTGAGGGAAGGTGGACGCGAAGCGGACGGAAGGGTGGCTTTGTTACCCCAATAACTAATCTCATCAATTCAAAATGTAACCATTTACCCTCGTTTTTAACCATTTTTACCCCTTTGTAACAAAATTTTCTTCACTAAAATCACTATTAATCAAATAGTTGTGCAAGCTATTCAGCATTTTTTGTGCCTCCCGTGAAATGTTGACATTTGTTGACATAGCAAAGCAAAACACACCGCACGCATAAACCCTGACATTCTAAATCCACACCACCGCCCCAATAAAAGCTAAATTACACTGAATATTAAGGGTTTTTATAGACGTGGGGATAAATCTGGCACATCTCCTTCCCCAATTTTGGGGAAGGAGGCAGCGAAGCTGACGGAAGGGGTTAATTTTTAACATTTCAACCCCTTCACCCGCTTCGCGGGAGCTTCCCCATTCTATGGGGAAGCAGAAGGGCGGAAGCTTACAAAATTAGTCATGCCACTCTAGTTTCGGCATCTAAAAATATTGGACTCCGCAATGCACTTTGTTTATGCGGGGTGACAAAAGATTTTTTTGCTCTTTGCTTCGAAGCTCCCCGAAGGAGTGAAGGGGGTTGGCGATATTTAATTACCTGCAACGTTTGCTATAAAATCACTATTGCCGACACCCTTCAGTCACCCTCTGGGTGACAGTTTCCCTCAAGGGAAGCAGTTAAGTACGGAAATAACTCCGTCCATTGAGGGAAGGTGGATTTTGCAAACAGTCGGACGGTGGCGAGGGTTTATGCTTCTAATAAGTCTAACAATTTAGAAATGCGTTCCAATTTATTGGCATTACCAGAATAAAAATATAAACCGCCTTCGGAAATATCTATATAATCCAAAGACCCCATGGAAAAAAGACAAGCATCCCACATTGAAATCAAAGTAAGTGCCACAAAGTTTGAACAAAGCATTATAAACTTTTGGTCTGTTACTTCCAAATCGGTAACGTCTTTAAATTTCCAATCCTCATATGAAAATTTAATTGCGGGGGCTTGTAATAAATCCCTATCTTCACCTAATGCTTTGCGCGCAAATAAAAAAATTTCTTCATAGGTGAAATATGAAAGGCTATTTTCAATAAACAAAATCCTGTCTGATGAATCATCGAACCATTGAAGCATGACAAATGATAGGTAGACTATCGGTATTTTATTGGCATCATATTTGTAAATGTAGCAACTTTGATCCAGAGGAATATTTTCATCGATGACAATTCTAAGATAGCCATAATTTTCGTTTTTCCTTTCAACACGAAACCCAACTTCATGGATAAGGCTTGTAAAGGCATCTGTGTCAATTGTTTCAATGGAAGACATATTATTTTTTACTTATTTTTATATCATTTAAGTGTGATTAAATAGGAATTATGACTACGATTAGATATGATTTTTTAGGAAAAATAAACATATAGAATGTTTTATATTGTGTCCATGAATATATCAAAATTGCAAAATAAATAAGATAAACGATTGTTAGGTGAATAGTAATTATATGAAGAAGCCAGATATTATCCCATCATATAATGAAATGAAACAGGTGAACGGTGGTGATAAATATACACCTTCAGACTATTTATATTTTGCATATCGACATTTTGAGGCTGGAACAGATATTGAAAATTGCATGATTGAATTGTTTTTTCCCAGTTTCATAATTATTGATCAAATGGTTTTAGTTAAAACAGTAGGTGGAGATTATAACTATCAGCAAAGGAAATTAGACGGGTTATCACAAAAAGATGCTCAATATTGGGCAAATATGTTTATAGTTTCCGAACAATTTAATCTCTTAGATAAAAAGAATTGCTTGTCATTGGCACGGCGTATAGCTAAATGCTGGGAAATTGCTGCATGCGATGCATTTTCTGATATAAAAGTAAAAACTTCAGTGTTTTGTGATGAAGATGATATTTCAATTACTTTGAGGAATTGCTAAATTTCGATAAGAACAATTTAATTTTCATTTTTCCAATTTGCGTATTATTGCTTCCCTCGTTGCCAAGTAGGATTTTTTACAAGGTTCCCCCCCATTAACCAAATATAAACTGTAATTGCTTGTTTTTGGGCTGAAAAAGGGGGTTTTGGTGTCCCAAAATAAACCATTTATTTTCAATTTTATATTATCTTGCATCATAACAAATTAAAAAAGTGGTCCAATGTGACCCGAAAATAAGAACCAGAAGGTTCTTTGGCCAAAGTGAAATTTGGTATGGTGGAAGAATTATGACTAAAACGATATTAATCGTTGACGATGATCCTGCGCAACGTCGCCTTTTACAGGCCGCTGTTGAACGTCAGGGTTTTGCAACACGCCTCGCAGAAGATGGTTCACAAGCAGTCGCACAGGCAAATGACCCGGCGGTTGATGTGGTTCTGCTTGATTTAATCATGCCTGGGGTTTCGGGTATGGAGGCGTTGGAACAAATTCGCAAAAAACGTGATGATTTACCAGTTGTGGTTTTAACTGCTTCGGGCGGTATTGATACAGTGGTCAAAGCGATGCAGGCGGGCGCGACCGATTTCTTTGTGAAACCGGCAAGCCCAGAGCGCGTGTTGGTATCAATCCGCAATGCCTTGAAGGTTGGGGAACTAACAGGGGAAGTCCGCAGACTTAAAAAGAAAGCTGCCGGACAGATGACTTTTGACGATATGGTTGCGGGGGCGGCCAGCATGCGTCAAGTCATTAAAATGGGTAAGCGGGCGGCGACCGCCAATATACCGGTTCTGATTTTGGGGGAGTCAGGTGTCGGTAAGGAGGTTATCGCCCGCTCTATCCACGGTGAAAGTGATAGGGCGCACAAGCCAATTATCACGGTAAACTGTGGTGCAATCCCTGAAAACCTTGTTGAATCAATCCTTTTTGGTCATGAGAAGGGCGCGTTTACCGGTGCAAACGAACGCCATATGGGTAAATTCCAAGAGGCCGATGGCGGCACGCTTTTCCTTGACGAAGTTGGTGAATTACCGCTTGAGATGCAGGTGAAATTGCTTCGTGCCTTACAAGAGTCTGAGGTTGATCCAGTGGGTGCAAAACGCCCAATCAAGGTTGATGTGCGTATTATTGCCGCCACCAATAAGGATTTGGCGCGTCTTGTTCATGATGGATTGTTCCGCGAAGATTTATTCTATCGCCTTAATGTCTTTCCAATTGATGCGCCACCACTACGGGAGCGTAAGGAAGATATTCCGGCACTTTGTAAACATTTTATTGCGCGCTTTAATTCCGAAATGGGTAAAAAGGTGTTGGGCGTTGCCCCAAGCACCAATGGCTTGTTACAGGCCTATGAATGGCCGGGTAATGTGCGCCAGCTTGAGAATATGCTTTATCGTGCAATGGTGTTGTGTGACAATGACTATCTAACCTCCGAAGATTTTCCGCAGCTTGAGGCCGCAATGCCAGATTTAACATTACGCGCCGCCAATTCAGAGCCTGAAATGGAATTTGCCGAAATTGCCAATTCGCCAAATGGTATTCCAATGCTTATGCCAAAAGTGGCGGCAAATGGCGAAGTTCCGCAATTCATTCCAATGTTTGATGACGGTGGGCATTTGCGTAAATTAGAACAAATTGAGCGTGACTTAATTCAATATGCCATCGACCTTTATGCCGGACATATGACCGAAATTGCGCGCAGATTGGGGATTGGTCGTTCGACACTTTATCGCAAACTGAAAGAATATGATCTTGAAGAGTTTTTGTTAAAGATTTCGAGTTAGCCTGTATTTGTAATCATCGATTACCTGCCTCTGGAGTAATATCCAGAGGCTTTTTTTCTTGTGTTTCGGCAAGATTGGTTTAATAAAGCGATATATATTCAACATTGTTAACACCATGAAATACAAAGAGTTTTTTATTGGTCTAATTTTTTCTACGATAATTGGAACCAATTTTTCATACGCCCAATACCCAACCACCACCAACAAGGCCACAGTGTTTGTAAAGGCTGTTGAAGCGCAAATATCTGCGCCAATCTCCACGAATGGTAATAATGAATGTGATTATATCCTAAATGCCTATAAAAACGGCCTGGGAATTGATTTAAAGACGATTGCAGCAAGTAATAATAATTATAAAAACAAAAGCTCACTTAAAAAAGGCAAGAAGAAAAGCCAAAAATCATGTGCCGCTGATTTGCAGAAATATTTTGTGTCACAAGGTGCGCAATTGCCAATTCCCATTGATTACCGTGATTATTCTGCCGGCGATATCGTGGTTTTTAAAATAAAGTCAAAGCCGCATATTGCCATAGTTTCAGGCGAATTTAATGGCTGGCGCACGCAAAATCTTGTTATCCATAATAATGGTAAAGCAATTGTAGAAGAGGATATTTTGCGCAAATATCCAGTTACTGCCCATTTCCGATTTGGTTTATAGCGTCATATTTTTGCCCAATTAAAAATCAATAAGAAAATATGGGCAGTATTAATCGTAAAGAATTCATTTTTGGTCTTGGTGCGCTTTCTTTTATGGCAAAAGATGCGTTTGCTGATGCGCAAATATCAAAGGCAAATCGTCTTGTGAAATCCGCTGCCGCGCAAATTGGGGTTACTGTGCAATATGACCCTGCCTATACGGTTTTAAAATATCCGGGTGGCGATGTGCCGCGTTTTAAAGGCGTTTGCACCGATGTGGTAATCCGTGCTTATCGCGATGCCTTGGGCATTGATTTGCAGCAGCTTGTGCATGATGATATGGCGGCAAATTTTGCAAAATATCCGAAAAATTGGGGTCTGAAGGGCGCGGATAAAAATATTGATCACCGCCGTGTTCCAAATTTGCGCCGCTTTTTTGAACGACGCGGTGCGGAACTTGCTGTCTCCGACAAAGGCTCTGAATACCGCGAAGGTGATATAATAACCCAAAGTGTGCAAGGCTTGGCACATATTGGCATTGTATCGGGTGACAAGGCACTATTAAGCGGCAACCCATTGATTATTCATAATATAGGACGCGGCACACAAAAGGAAGACGTCCTCTTTGCCTTTCCAATCACTGGGCATTATCGGTTTGGGGTATAATCCCATTGATATAATCGCGTAATTCATTCGCTAGTTCACGGAAAATTGTGATGTAGCGTTTTTGATTTTTTAGATTTTCGTGCATTGCGATATAGGCAGGGATTTTTATATTAATTTCGTCTTTCAATATTCGTTTTAGTCCGTAATAATTGGCAATCCCCGCTTGGCAAAAGCCAACTCCTGCGCCTTTTAAAACCAATGATAATTGCACGGCGGGGGAGGCGGCGCGATATTTAAAATGCGCCTTGCTTATGATGGGAAATTCTTGGCTAAAGGGTATTAAAAAGGGCGATAAAACATCATAAAAAACCATATTATGTTGCGCCAAATCATCGATATTTTTTGGCGTATCATGGGTTTTTAGATATTCGGGGTTGGCAAATGCGCCAATTTCAATTTCGCCAATTTTTTGTGCCAAAAGTGCGTTTTGTGCGGGGCTCGCCATTCTTATGGCTATGTCGGCCTCCCTCTCTGTAAGGTCGGCAATTTCATCAGATGCAATGATTTCAAAATCCAAACCAGAATATTTTTCGCCAATTTTCTTTAGCAAATCAGGCAAAATATAAATGCCGACAATCTCACTGGCGCTAATTCGGATTGTGCCTTTGATTTCATTGCCCATGGCACTGGCAACACGGGTAAAGGTTTCACAATTTATGCCCATTGCGCGCGTATATTGCGCAAGCTCTTTGGCGGCATCACTTACGACAAGGCCCTTTGACGTGCGGGTGAATAATTGATAGCCTAATTTTTCTTCAAGCCCTTCAATCGCGCGGCTTATGGTGGGTTGGGAGATGCCAAAGGCGTTGGCAGCGTGGGAAAAATTCCCCGTCTCGACAACTTTGCCAAAAATTTTAAGTGCGTTCCAGTCTAAATCCTGCATTGTCATTCAAATATGAATAACAGAAGTAATTATAAATTCAATTACACTTATCAAATTGCTTGTTATGGGAGGTTTTTCAGGAGATTTAAATGAAAAATATTCTTATATTGGGGGCATCGGGTTCTTTGGGTGGGGCCTTTATGCGTGAATGCCTTATTCGTGGTTGGAATGTTCGTGCCCTAAGCCGTAAGAAATCTGGTTTTGAAAATGGTGTTGAATGGATTTTGGGTGATGCCGAAAATTCGGGTGATGTTTTGGCGGCCGCCAAAGGTATGGATGCAATATTCCATGCGGTTAACCCTGCTGGTTATAAAAATTGGGAAACATCACCGGAATTAATGCTTAAAAACACCATTCATGCCGCCAAACAGGTGGGGGCAATAATCCTATTCCCTGGTAATATTTATAATTATGCGCCAATATTGGGCGAAAATATTGCCGATAACTCCCCGCAAAATCCAATATCTGAAAAAGGTATGATACGTGTGCGGCTTGAAAAGCTTCTTGAAAATGAAAAAGGTGTCAAAACCATAATTTTGCGTATGGGCGATTTCTTTGGGGCGCAAAGTGGTTCAAGCTGGCTAACCGAAGGGATTATTGAAAAGGGTAAAGCGGTAAATTCAATAAATTCCCCATCCAAAAACCCCGCAACGCGCCACCAATGGGCATATTTACCCGATTGTGCAAAATGCTTTGCCAATCTTTTGGAAAAGTCGGATGGTTTGCAAGGGGTTACCAGTTTTAATTTTGACAATCACTATTTTACAAGTGCCGAATTGGCGGGCGCAATTGGTGAAATTACGGGGCGCACAATAAAAATAAACCAATTACCATGGTGGCTTTTCACCCTAATCGCGCCTTTTAATAAAACCATTAGTGAGATTATTAAAATGCGCTATTTATGGGATTATGAAATGCGTTTTGATGGCGCGGGTCTTAAAGAAATATTGGGAAACAATATCCCACACACAGATTTAAAAACCGCCTTGAAAGAGACGTTAAAGGCATATGAATGCCTTTAATTCTACTTCTTCAAGCCGTCCCAAAATTTCTTGGCTTTGTCGAAAAAGCCTTGGGTTTCGGGGTGGGAGGCTTCGCAGCAATCGGCGTGAAATTCCTCAAGCAATTGACGCTGTTTTGGCGTTAATTTGCGTGGGGTTTCAACAAATAATTCAACATACATGTCGCCGCGCAATGCCGATTTTAATTGTGTCATACCGTGTGCGCGCAATTTGATGCGTTTGCCAGTTTGTGAACCTTCTGGTACTTCAACTTCGGCTTTGCCGCCATCAATCACGGGAACTTCGATTTTGCCGCCCAATGCCGCTTTGGTCATCGGGACGGGCATACGCATATATAAATCACGCCCATCACGTTCGAAAATGGCATGTTTTTTAATGCTAAGGAAAATGTATAAATCGCCTTTTGGGCCACCGCGTGCGCCGCGTGCGCCTTCGCCGGCAAGGCGAATACGCTGCCCATCTTCAACCCCCGCAGGGATAGAGACAGAAAGTTTGCGTTCAATCTCAACCGCACCTTTGCCACGACATTTTTTACATGGATGGGCAATTATTGTGCCGCGACCATGGCAATGATGACAAGTGCGCGTCATCATAAAGAAGCCATTTTGTACCCGAACTTGACCAGAACCAGCACATGTTGGGCAGGTTTCGGGCTTGTGTGGTGGTTCTGCACCCGTGCCGTCACAATGTTCGCAGGTTTCTTCGGTTGGAACTTTGATTTCCGCCTCAACGCCTTTAAAGGCTTCTTCAAGGCTGATGTCATAATCCATCCGCAAATCAGCACCACGTGCCGGGCCTTGTTTACGACCACGTCCGCCGCCGAAAACATCGCCAAAAATGTCACCAAAAACTTCGGAGAAAATATCAGATGGATCGCCACTAAAGCCGCCACCACCCATGCCGCCCATGCCGCCATTAACGCCGGCATGACCAAAACGGTCATAAGCAGCGCGTTTTTGATCATCGGAAAGCACAGAATAAGCTTCGTTAATCTGTTTAAACTTTGCTTCGGCCTCTGGGTTATCTGGATTGCGGTCAGGGTGATATTTCATCGCCGCTTTGCGGAACGCAGATTTGATGGTCGCGCCATCGGCATCGCGTGAAACTTCCAAAAGTTCGTAATAACAGGTTTGGGTGGTCATGGCTTTGTGAATATTCTTTGTTTGCCCCCTCCGTCATTTTGTTTACACAAAACGACACCTCCCCCGCTTTCGCAGGGGAGGATATAAGGGCGTTAATTACTTTTTGTCGCCGTCAACGTCTTCGAATTCAGCGTCAACAATATCATCGCCATCGGCTTTGGCATGTGCCTGAGCATCAGCATGCGCCGCAGATTCTTCTGCTGCTTGCTGTTCTTTGTACATGATTTCGCCAATTTTCATTGCTGCTTGCATCAATTCGTTGTTAGCAGCTTGAATTGCCGCAACATCGCCACCTTGGACAGCGTCTTTGGTTTTTGCGACTGCCGCTTCGATTGCGCCTTTATCACCCGCTTCAAGTTTAGAGCCATATTCAGCAAGCTGTTTTTCAATCGAATGGATTGATGCTTCGGCTTGGTTTTTAGCTTCTACTTCTTCGCGGCGTTTTTTATCGGCTTCGGCATTTGCTTCGGCGTCTTTTACCATTTGCTCAATATCGGCATCAGACAGACCACCGTTTGCCTGAATACGGATTGATTGCTCTTTATTGGTTGCTTTATCTTTTGCAGAAACTGAAACGATACCGTTTGCGTCAATGTCAAAAGTAACTTCGATTTGTGGAACGCCGCGTGGTGCCGCAGGAATACCCAACAAGTCAAACTGACCAAGCAATTTGTTATCAGCCGCCATATCACGTTCACCTTGGAATACGCGAATGGTAACAGCAGATTGGTTATCGTCAGCGGTTGAGAAGGTTTGTGATTTTTTGGTTGGGATGGTTGTGTTACGCTCGATCAAACGGGTGAACACGCCGCCCAAAGTTTCGATACCAAGTGAAAGCGGGGTAACGTCAAGAAGAAGAACGTCTTTAACGTCGCCTTGAAGAACGCCGGCCTGAATTGCCGCACCAATTGCAACAACTTCGTCTGGGTTCACGCCTTTGTGTGGCTCTTTACCAAAGAATTCTTTAACCGCTTCTTGAACTTTTGGCATACGGGTCATACCACCCACAAGCACGATTTCATCAATCTCGCTTGCTGCCAAGCCAGCATCTTTAAGAGCCGCTTTGCATGGTTCAATTGTGCGTTTGATAAGATCTTCAACCAATGCCTCAAGCTTAGCACGAGTAAGTTTTAAGTTAAGGTGAAGCGGACCAGAAGCGTCCATGGTGATGAACGGAAGGTTTACTTCATATTGAGTAGTGGTTGAAAGTTCTTTTTTCGCTTTTTCAGCTTCTTCACGAAGACGTTGCAATGCCAATTTGTCATTGCGAAGGTCGATACCTTTATCTTTTTTGAATTCTTCAGCCAAATAATCAACGATACGCATATCGAAATCTTCACCGCCTAGGAATGTATCACCGTTGGTAGAGCGAACTTCAAATACGCCGTCACCGATTTCAAGAACTGAAACGTCGAATGTACCGCCGCCAAGGTCATAAACCGCAATTGTACGGTTGCCACCTTTATCAAGGCCGTATGCAAGCGCAGCAGCAGTAGGCTCGTTAATGATACGAAGCACTTCAAGACCCGCAATTTTGCCCGCGTCTTTGGTTGCTTGACGTTGTGCGTCGTTGAAATATGCCGGAACAGTAATAACCGCTTGGGTCACTTCTTCACCAAGGTAAGCCTCGGCAGTTTCTTTCATTTTGGTCAAAGTCATGGCGGAAATTTCAGCAGGTGAATAGTCTTTATCACGACCTTTTACCCACGCATCGCCAGATGGACCTTTTACAATTTCGTATGGAACAAGTTTTTTGTCTTTTTCAACCATTGGGTCGTTAAAATTACGACCAATCAAACGTTTGATTGCGAAAAAGGTTTGGTCGGGGTTGGTTACTGCCTGACGGCGTGCCGGTTGACCAATCATACGCTCACCATCGGCGGTGAAGGCAACTACTGAAGGGGTTGTACGCGCACCCTCAGAGTTTTCGATAACTTTTGCGGCTTTGCCGTCCATAATGGCAACGCAAGAGTTGGTAGTTCCCAAGTCAATACCAATAATTTTTCCCATTTTTACTTTCCTTCCGCGTGTCTTAAAAGCCCACGCTTTTCTAGATTTGGCATTGCCCGCTTTGAGGCGCAAGCCAGTGATTGTTAAAACCTTATATGATTATGGATTGCGGGCGTTTCAAGACCTTGAAGTTCATGCTGCCCATTCCCCAATAACCATAATGAACACGGGGAATATGGGAAAGTTTTTGATGTCTTCAAGGGGTAAATGAAAAAATGGTGTAATTTATGACAGGAAATTGCAGAAAAAAATTAATGATTAGCGATTTGCATTAATTTATTAAACTGGGAATATGGTAACGAATATGGATGCACGGAAATCACCGTCTTAGAAATAGAATTATGGAAGATATTATGCATCTTGCTGTGCAATAATTATTTCAATTACTTCTTTTAATTCGGGCAAATTTTTATTCAAAACTGCTTTAATAACATTTATATCAATGTTATTTCCAAGGTAATTATGGACTATAAAATTTCTGAAGCCGCGAATTTGTCGCCAAGGAATATTGGGATGCATTTCTTGAATTTCATTTGGAATTTGCCCGACAGATTCAGAAATGGTGTGTAAATTTCTTAAAGTTCCAGCATAAACTAATTCATCTGTTTCAATATCACCACGTGTTTGAAATTCAAAGATTTGATCAATTGTTTTTATGATATGGTTGGCGTGTGGTAGCCAAGATTTAATCATAATTCATTGCCTTGTAATTTTATTGTCCATGAAAGTATTGATGGTGCAAGGTCTGAATTCATTTCGCTACGCAATACCAAATCAATTTTTCGCCCCAGTAAATCTTCTAATGCTTGCCCAAGGCCAATTCTGTCTTTTAATAAATCGTAATTTTTTGGAAAATCGACAAGGAAATCAATATCACTATTCTTGTTATCTTCACCGCGTGCAACCGAGCCGAAAAGACTTATACTTGTCGCATTGTGGTCTTTAGCAATTTTTTTGATTTTATCAGCTTGCGCAATTATTTGTGGGCGAATTGAAACATATGGAACATTTTTATTCTTAATCTTTTTCAAGACCGCATATTCATTTGCAGAAATGTAATAACCAACAGGCCGTCCGTGTGATGTAACCTCAATCACATCGCGTTGAACATCTATATTTTGCTTGCCAAAATTATTCACAAATTCTGTGGCTGTTATAGTTTGCATAAAATTACCTAAAATATCTAATTTATGTATTTTAGCTAAAATAGGTAAAATTGTAAAGAGCAATATTATCTTCATGTTTTATAGATTTTGTTCTGGATTTAGTTTTGAAATATTTGGGTTTTCGCAAAAAAATCCTGCTAAACCTTCAAAGCCCATCAATATTTATCAAAAAATTGCAATAATTGCCGTTGACATGGAATAATTTGTTGGGTAATCGGCGCGGGATGACAAAGCAAATGATTACAAAGATTACCATTAAACCAACTCGCTGTGGCGGGGTGGGTTTGTATGGGCGCGTAATTTAAGGGCAGTCATACGAACAACAACCCCGCGAAGATGCGGGGTTTTGTTTTCCCCGCATCTCGCAACAATAGGAGATGCACAAAGTGCCACAAAATAATTTGCTAAAGAATAATCCACCAAACATCGGTATCGTTGGCGCAACTGGCTTGGTTGGCGAGATGATGCGCGAAATCTTATTAGAGCGTAACTTTCCATTGGGTCAATTACGGCTTTTTGCGTCCGCTCGTTCGGCTGGAAAAGTTGTAAAATGCGGCGATAAAGATATTGTGGTCGAAGATGCCGCAACCGCCGATTTCACTGGCCTTGATATTGTGTTCTTTTCGGCGGGTGGATCAACCTCAAAAGCCTTGGCGCCAAAAGTTGCCGCTGCGGGTGCGGTTGTGATTGATAATTCATCGGCATGGCGTGATGATTTGGACATTCCTTTGGTGGTTGCAGAGGTAAACCAACACACTTTGAAATCAATTCCAAAGGGAATTATTGCCAACCCAAATTGTACCACAATGGCGGCAATGCCAGTTTTAAAACCATTGCATAGTGCCGCAGGTTTAAAACGCCTAACCGTAAGCACTTATCAGGCGGTTTCTGGCGGCGGCGTTGAAGGTTGCCAAGTTTTAGAAAGCCAAATTCAGGCCGCAAGTGATAATTGCGGCGAACTTGCCCGCCATCCAGAAAATGTTAAATTGCCAGAAGCAAAAAAATGGGCGGTTCCAATTGCATATAATGTTGTGCCGCTAAATTATGTTTTGGTTGAAGATGGCTTCACCGAAGAAGAAATCAAATTGCGCAATGAAAGCCGCCGTATTTTAGAAATTCCAGAGCTTCCAGTGGTTGGAACTTGTGTTCGTGTTCCGGTATTCTCCGGTCACTCATTGTCAATTAATGCCGAGTTTGAAAACGAAATTTCGGTGCAAAAGGCATTAGAATTGCTTGGCAAATCGGAAGGTGTTGCGGTGGTTGATATTCCAAACCCGCTTGAGGCAACCGGCAAAGACCCGGTTTTTGTTGGCCGCGTTCGCAAAGATCCAACCGTTGAACATGGTTTGGCGTTATTCTTGTCAAATGATAATCTTCGCAAGGGTGCGGCATTAAACGCCGTGCAAATCGCCGAAGTTTTATTAAGCGGCAAATATTAAGAAAAAAGGGTGGCAATTTTATAGTTGCCACCCTTTTTATTTGATAAAATTTTTAGAAATTAATCACGCAAAAGCTCATTAATTCCGGTTTTAGAGCGGGTTTGTGCATCCACACGTTTTACGATTACCGCACAATAAAGGCTTGGGCCACCTTTTGGATCTGGTAATGAGCCAGGGACGACAACCGCATAAGACGGAACTTCACCACGGAAAACTTCGCCAGTTGCACGGTCGATAATTTTGGTTGATGCCCCAAGATATACGCCCATTGAAATTACCGCACCTTCACGCACGATTACACCTTCGGCAACTTCTGCACGCGCACCGATAAAGCAATTATCCTCAATAATAACGGGCCCCGCTTGAAGTGGTTCAAGTACGCCACCAATACCAACGCCACCTGAAAGGTGAACATTCGCACCAATTTGTGCGCAAGAGCCAACAGTTGACCAAGTATCAACCATGGTTTTTTCACCAACATATGCACCAATATTCACGAATGACGGCATTAAAACCGCATCTTTGGCAATGAAAGAACCATGACGAACCACAGCACCAGGAACCATGCGGAAACCGGCATTGCGGAAATCATCCTCATTCCAGCGTGCAGTTTTTAGAGGCACTTTATCAAATGAGCGCCCTGCGGGCTGGATAAGGTGTCTATCATGTTCTGGGTCGATAACCATATTATCATTAAGGCGGAAAGAGAGAAGAACCGCTTTTTTAAGCCATTGATTTACAACCCAATCACCATCATTCTTTTGCGCCACACGAAATTCGCCACGATCAAGCCCCGCAAGGGCAAAATCAACCGCATCGCGAACTTCGCCTGTGGTTGCGATATTGATTTCGGCACGGTTTTCCCATGCGGTGTCGATAATGGTTTGAAGCTGTTGGGTATCAGTCATTATTCTTTTCCCTGTTTAATTACATTTTCGATAAAACCGCCAAGGTTATCGGTGTTAAAATGGATATGTTCTTTTTGTGTGTCTTCTAAACCTGCTGGCTTATGTCCCTCTGGTTCGTCATCCCAATCGTGGTGAGACCATACCAAAAGCGTCATAAAGCCCATTTCATGCGCGGTGACAAGATTTTTCGATAAATCTTCGACCATTACCGCAGATTGCGGGTTTATATCATGGGTTTTGATAAGGGTTTCAAAAGCGCTTTTTTCCGGCTTTGGTTTAAAGTCGGTGGCGGCAATATCGATTAAATCGTGAAAAATCCCTTCAAGCCCAAGTGCCGCCAATGCGTTTTCGGCATGTTTGCGCGAGCCATTGGTAAAAATGGTTTTGCGTGCGGGCAGGGCGTTTATAGCATCCCGCAGGCGCGGGTCGGGTTTTAAAATTGAATAATCAATATCGTGCACATGGTGCAAATAATCATATGGATCAATATCATGGTGAAGCATCAGGCCATTAAGTGTTGTGCCATGTTCAACATAATATTTTTTTTGAATGGCACGCGCCTCATCAAGTGGCAGTCCAAGAAAATCGGCAACATAGCGGTTCATCTTTACCTGAATTTGCGGAAATAGCGCGCATTCTTGCGGATATAAGGTATTATCAAGGTCAAAGACCCAGTCCTTGGCGGCATATAATTTATGTAAATTTTTGTTCAAAGCCAAACCTTAATTTTATCATGCCGGAATTTTCCAAAGGAAAATGTCCGGTATCTTGTTACGTTCTACGACGCGATACCGGATAATTTGTTTTACAAATTTCCGGTATGACATCTATGCCTTTATCAGCGTGCCGATACCGGTTGAGGTGAACAATTCCATCAAGATTGAATGATGTTGCCGACCGTCAAGAATAACAACCGCTTCAACACCTGCTTCGATTGCCGCTATTGCGGTCTCTAGTTTTGGAATCATGCCACCAACCGCAGCGCCAGTTTCAATTAATTCACGGGCGCGTTTTACGTCCATTTCACGGATTAATTCTTTGTTTTCGTCCAAAACGCCTGCGATATCGGTTAGAAGTAAAAAGCGTTTTGCCTTTACCGAACCTGCCAATGCCCCGGCGGCAGTGTCGGCATTTACATTGAATGTTGCCCCGCTTTCATCAACGCCAATTGGCGCGATTACAGGAACATAATCATGATCCGCACTTAGAAGTGACATCACAAGTTGAGCATCAACTTTGGCGGGGTCGCCAACAAAGCCCAAATCAACCACTGCTTCGATATTGGAATCAGGGTCTTTTTTGGTGCGTGTAACTTTTTCAACTTTGAAAAGATTGGCGTCTTTACCAGAAAGACCAACGCCGCGCACATCTGCCTCACGTCCGGCATCGGTGATAAGGTGGGCAAGTTCTTTGTTGACCGCACCCGATAAAACCATTTCGGCAATTTCCATGGTTTCTTTATCTGTAACCCGCAAACCATCAATAAAGCGGCTTTCAACACCCGCCTTTTTTAACATGGCTGAAATTTGCGGGCCGCCGCCATGAACCACAATCGGATGAATGCCAACCAGTTTTAAAAGCACTACATCAGCGGCAAATTTCTTTGCGCTTTCGCTATCACCCATTGCGTGGCCGCCGTATTTTATCACCACGGTTTCACGGTCATATTTCTGAATATATGGCAATGCCTCGGCAAGGGTTTTTGCGGTGGTTTTTGCGTCTTCAAAAGGGTTATTAATAGCGTCTTTAGTCATGGTGTGCGCAATAGCCACAAAAACCATCAAAAGCAAATAAAAATATTATTTTGACCTGTTGTTAGTTCTTTATTTACCTAGTTTTAGACCTTGCAACATTTTGTACTTATAATTGCAATGAATCTATTGCTCAAATATAGTTAATTCTCATTGCAAAATAATTCGATTTGTAGCAAAAGTGCCGTTGAGAGGGTGGGGATTCTTAAGAGAATTTCTAAACGCTTAAGTGCGTATTTAGTATCAGGAGATATTTATGGCTGGAAAGAAAATTGTGGATGAGGCAAAAGACGCTGCATCTGCTGTAACCAAAAAGACTAAAGCTGCTGTTACAAAGACAGCAGCAAAGGGTGCAAAAGCGGCAAAAGAAGTTGCTGATAAAGGTGCGGATGTTGCCAAAGATGTAACCAAAAAAGCGACCAAAGCGGCAGCAAAAGGAAAAGATGCTGCGAAAGATGCTTTGGGTGCTGCTGCTGGCATTATTGGCAAAGTAAAAGACAAAGCTCTTGACGTTGCCGGCGATGTTGTTGATGGCGCCAAAGATATTGCCGAAGATGCTGCTGAAACAGCAGGCAATGTTACCGAAAAAGTAAAAAAGGGTGCAAAGGCTGCCGCTGCTAAGGCTGCGGAAACTGCAAAAGATGTTGTTGAAGATGCTACTGAAGTTGCTGGTGTTGTTGCCACAAAAGTAACAAAAGGCGCGCAAGACGCGGCTGAAAAAGTTGGCGACGTTGCCGAGGATGTTGGTGATGCAATTAAAGACGGCGTTGAAAAAATCGGTGGCGCAGGTGCGGCTGCGCTAGGTGCTGGTGCGGCGGCTGTTGGTGGTGTTGCCGCTGCTGCGGGCGATCTTGGTAAAGGTGCGGCTGAATTGGCGGATAAAGGTCTTGATGCGGCGCATGACGTTGCTGAAAAAGGTGCTGCCCTTGCAAAAGATGCGGTTTCTGGCGTTGGTGCTGCTGCGTCTGGCCTGGTTGAAGAAGGCAAAAAAGGCGGTGGCGTTCTTATTCCATTGCTTTTAATTGTCGCTGTTGGTGGTCTTGGCTGGTACGCTTTGTCAAAAGGAACCCCAAAAACTGAAGTTCCTGCTATGACTGCTGAAGTTAAGGCAGAACAACCGGCATGGTTTGGTGGCATTGTTGACGGCCTTAAAGAAAAATTCCCATGGCTAAGCCTTAAATTAAATGGAACTTCTTTGATTGCTTCTGGTGAAGCTGCTGACAAGAATGCAAAAGATGCCGCGCTTGCGGATCTTTCAATGTCGCTTGAAACTTCTGACGGTAAAGGCACTTTGGTTATTGATGATATTAAAGTTGCTGGTTCTACTGAAACGCCAATCGGTGCGGCTTTGGCGGCATTGGGTGAAAACCCTGATGCGGCAGCATGTACAAAAGCGTTCACCGATACAATGGCGGGACGTACCATTAATTTTGCAACTGGTGCGGCGACTGTGAACGGTGATTCTGCTAATTTGCTCAACGTTCTTACTGGTATCGCAACCGCATGTAAGGCACATAAAATCGAAGTTGCTGGGCATACTGATGCACGTGGCAATGCCGATGCGAACCTTAAATTATCACAATCTCGCGCGGATGCTGTTAAGGCGTTCTGGGTAGAGAAGGGGGTTCCGGCCGAGGGGCTTACTGCAAAAGGATATGGCGCAACCAAGCCGCTTGATGCCGCTGCTACTGAAGAGGCTTATGCAAAGAATCGCAGAACTGAATTCACAGTTACCGATTAGCACTTTGCACATTTAACAAAAAGCCGCCAAGGTTGGCGGCTTTTTTTGTGGCTTTTGTTTATATAAACCAACCTGAATCAAAAAACCCGAAGGCAGAACCTTCGGGCTTATTTCGAGATATTACTTAAATGATTATGCTTTTTTGAAAAGAGAAATCAAAGAAGCACCAAAGGCAGCCACAGCAACATAGCAATATGGGCAGTGTCCGATTAAACCCATTTCATGGAAGCCATTACCGCTATTTGTAAATAAAGAGCAGAAAGCCTGTCCTGAAATTTGTGCCTCAGGTGAAAGGGTTGTTAAATAGGTTGAAATAAGACCTACTATTGCCCACAAAACTGATGTCATAATGCCAGATTTAGAAAAACCGATTTCCAAATTCATAGCCTTAGCGATTGATTTCATATTCGCCCCCAAAAAACTAACCTGTTTGCAATAGGATATAATGTCCTACTCGTAAATACTTAATCTGCTAAAACCAAGCGCGACAATTGCGCGCAATTTGCTTTGATTGTTTTTGCACCAAATGATGCGTCCAATTACGGCATACATAGACATATATATGTATATATACATTATATAATGGTTGGATAGCAGATGGATAGTAAAGAATTAACGCAAAAAATTATGCAGGTTTCGGATATTTATGCCAAAAGATTTGATATTGCGCGTGACAAGGATTGGTATTTCTATAAATTTATAGAAGAAGTCGGTGAAATGACTAAATCCTATAATGATTATTGTGGTCGTGGTCGCAATGCACCATCTAAAGAATCAGAACAGCAGTTCAAAGATGAGCTTGCCGATGTTTTTGCCCATTTAATCCTTTTTGCCAAGGCGCATGAAATAGATTTTGAAGACGCTATAAAAGAAAAATGGTTCAAATATCTCGAAAACTGATTCTTTTGTAAATTTACCAAACCCTTAAACCTAAAGTATTTGGTTTTTTACGGAATGATACAAAAGCCCAGACTTGGACGGAATGTCCACTTGCAAATTGCAGAATTTTTTTTCCCAATAGCAGTAAAAAACCATGATGCGACATTAAGTCATGTCCCATTAATATTAAAAATAGCGCATTGGAAAGGTTGATTTCCATCACCGTAGTATTATACGGGTGGTATCTATGTGTTATTTATTAGGGGTGGTTCAATGACTGATGCTACACAATCTGCACCGTTGCG
>APMI01002783.1_pt1 | contig 47128 bp, 33 predicted proteins | sample 667938 | NCBI WGS metagenome assembly APMI01 (sample SAMN01084076, study PRJNA167559) | wastewater metagenome | biome: Wastewater | place: Denmark: Ejby Moelle, Odense | collected 2011-11-28
CGCGCCCTGGCAGGCGCGCACGCGCCGCATGCCAGCGCGCGTCGTCAGCCCCGCTCCCTGACAGCGCCCTTCGGCGCCCCTTCACGCCAGCGATCGTTCTTTAACAGCGGGATTGCGGTCAAGAGCCAATGTAACGGCCGGCCGACGTTCGACCGCTCAACCAGATCACACCGTCACGCGACCCGCCAGGTCATCAAACCTTGGTCGCAGCGTATAAACTGTCGATGAGTGGGCACCCTTCGTCATCGCCAGATGAGCATGCTCGCACGGCCTCGACCAATGCGCGCTCCATACGGCGCAGGTCGACGATCTTACGTTTAACGTCCAATAAATGCTTGGCTGCGAGCGTCTGCGCTGCATCGCATGAAGCGTCACCGTCCTTTGCCAAAGTCAACAACGTCCGCACTTCATCAAGGGTAAAACCCAACTCGCGAGCCCGCCTCACAAACCGCAGCCGTTTCACATCGACTGCGTCGTAATTTCGATAACGGCCTCGCCGCGCTGGCGTCGGGAGAAGCCCGATTCGTTCGTAATAGCGTATCGTCTCGATATTGCTGCCGGTCTGACGTGACAATTCGCCAATCGGGATTCCATGGCCAATCATGCGGGCTCCATTATCGCTTGAGTCTGTAGCAGCTACAGACGCTACTAGCGTGGAATCTCGATAATAGGAGATTACTCACATGACCGATAATGCCTCGCTTCCTCCGACCAAAGGGCCGGTCCCGATGGGAGCGACTCTGTTGACGGCGGGCGGGATCGCCGCCGCCTTCGGCCTTGCCTCCTGTTGCGCTCTTCCGTTCTTCCTCGCTGGCTTAGGAATAGGGACCGCTTGGCTTGGCGAAGTTGGTTTGCTGGCCGCACCACATCGCATTCCAATTATGATCCTTTCCGCCGTGCTACTGACGGGCGGGGCGGTTCTGCTATGGCGTCAGCAACGCGCCGCGGCGACCTGCGCTGAGGGGAAATGTGCACCACCTCTGCTCAGGCTCTTGACGCTTGTCGGGCTGCTGATCGGCGCATGTCTTCTGTGGGCAGGGTACACCTATGCTTGAAGGGCAACCGATCCTTAGATCCACAATAACGTGTCCACACTGTCGTGCGGAAAAGACGGAGACAATGCCCACCGACGCTTGCTGGTATTTCTACGACTGCGCGAGCTGTGGTGCGGTTCTAAAACCAAAACCGGGCGATTGTTGCGTATTCTGCTCATATGCGACCATCCCCTGTCCGCCAATTCAAGAACACGGCAAGAGCGCTCCATGCTGCGGATGAACCGGCGAAATGTTCGCATCATGATCGTCGTTGCCGGGCTCGTCGTTCTTTCCGAGGTCGGCTGTCGCCGCCTCAACATGGGCTACGTCGGATAGATGCCTCATCGTTACCGGCGTGGTCCAAGGCCACAACGATCGCTGCGAGGTCATCAGCCCCATCGTCCCGGCGGACGATCCGCTCGTGCGAGCGGAACTGAGTAAATTAATGCGACCTCAGGCTTCGGCGGGAGCAACTGCCCACTGAAATTCAGTGCCGTCGACCCAGATGCAATGAAGGATCACCGCGATTTTCCTGGCGACTGCAATTCGAGCTTTCTTCGATCCGACTTTCCTGACCAGGCGCACGCCCCAGGCCTTAAGGGCAGACCAGCGCTCTATGCGACCGAGCAGGACGCAAGCCGCCTCGAACAAGTATGTTCGCGCGAGTCCATCGCCCAATTTTGATATGCGCCCAGACCAGTCCATCTCCCCTGACTGATGTCGACGCGGCGTGAGGCCGAGATAGGCGCCAACGTCACTGGCTCGCCTGAACCGGGCCGGATCGTCGATCGCGCTCATGAACGCTAGCGAGGTCAGTGCGCCAACGCCCGGGACGGTCATAAGCCGTCTGGCCGTCTCATCCCTCCGTGCCATTCCGAGAAGCAGCCGGTCATACGCCTTGATTTGATCGCGGATTGTGGTGACGACCTGCAAGAGCGGCATGCACATCGCCGCCAAGATTTCACTTCCATCGCATGCCGCCCGAACACGCGCGCTGAAGCCACGTCCCGCCGTGCTGCCTAGCATCGTGCCAGTCGTCTTCATGATGTTGCGAATCTGGTTCTCAAGATCTCGCCTCATATTGATGAGGCGCTGACGAGCAAGCAGGAGGGATCGGCTGCGGTGTGCCTCGACCGACTTGGCGTGCGCCGGTTTGAACCAACCTACCCGCATCAACTCAGCTAGCCCTCTGGCGTCATTCCGGTCCGTCTTATTGATCCGCATAGAGAGCGCCCGATGTGCATGTCGGGCTTCCATGTGCACGACAGGAAACCCTTGGTCGCGCAATTCCCGGCACAGCCAACTGCTCGATCCCCCGGCCTCAAGACCTATCCGTTCCGCTGCCGGAGCATGCTTCGCGAGATAGAGCCCAATGGCGACGGGGTCGGTTCGGACCTTGCCCTCCAAAACGAGACCACCATCCCGGTCCATGACGCAAACACTGGTCTCGGCTACCGAGACATCTAATCCAACGAAGAGCATGGCATATATCCTCCAGTGACAGAGGGGAAACTATGCGCCGATTTAGTGAGTCGGCGACGCCCCGCTGTTACCCCATGTTACCGTATGGCCGAGACCCGCCTGCGGGGCTCGGGGGCTGCGGGCGGTGCCCGCGCCCTAGAGCGCGATCGCGCGCATGCGCGAGGCGCCGCATCGCGTCGCATCATGCGGACTCGATCGTTTGGGTTCCGGCTGAGCTTGGGAGTAAAACTTGCCTATGTAGGCTCCCGAACGGGTGCATTCGATCTCATATTTGAGATCAACACGCTTGATGCACCCTGACGGGATCATGTCCTCGAAGTACTCCCGTACGGGTGCAATACCTTGACTGTTCCCCGTTACGGCTGCTAATGCTCCCGTTCAGGAACACGCGATGACGAAAACATCCCCCCCCAAAGCGCCCCCGAAGCGCCTTGCGACGAACGATACGGCGCAAAGCATCGCGCGCGCGCTGGCAAGGGGGGACCAGGACCTGCCGTCGCTGCCCGATTACGCCCTTTCGACCCGCGCCATCACGGATCATGCCAAGGGTCTAACGGCACGCGATGCCCTTGCATCGCATAGCCAGTCGATCGAACGCGCGGTCAAGGCAATCACCAACCCGCCCGCCCTGCAGGCGCTCGACCGCGCCATCGCTGCGCACGCGGCCCGCCCGAGCGCCGACATCGATGCCATCCTGGTCAAGGCGACCCTCGCACAAAAGGCCATCGACGACCTGCTGGGCGGGCGCAACGCCTTCACCCACGACCAGCTTGCGGCGATCGCCCGCGTGCGCACATCGCCCGCACCGACGCTCCCGGCCCCGTCGCATCCCCCACGCGCAGGCCAGCGGATCACCGGCGCCGCCGACCTCGGGCGGCTCGTCCGCGATGCCCGCCGCAGGCTTGCGCTGACCCAGCAGGACTTCGCCGATCTCGCCGGTGTCGGACGCCGGTTCGTGTCCGAACTCGAAAGCGGCAAGCCGTCGCTCGAAATCGACAGGGTCCTCAAATGCTGCGCGGCGGCGGGGATCGACGTGTCGGCCCAGCCGCGCGGATCCGCCTGATCCAGCTCCAGGTTCGCCTCGAAGCCGCCGATACGCCGGTCGGCTATCTCGTCTCGGACAGCGAGCGGACGCTGTCGTTCGCCTATGCCGACGCCTATCGCGCCCTGCCCGGCGCGCATCCGATTTCCTTCTCGCTGCCGTTCAGGGACGAGCCCTTCGCCGACGCGGAATCGCGCGCCTTCTTCCAGAACCTCCTTCCCGAGAACGACCAGCTCGACGCCGTCATCGCGCGCGAAGGGCTCGATCGCGACGACCTCGGCGGCATCCTGGCGCATGTCGGCGCCGACCTTCCCGGTGCCCTGTCATGCCTGCCGCTCGACGCGCCGCCGGTGAAGATCCCGGGTCACCTCGAGGAGGACTACGACCTTCTCGGCGAGGAGGACGTGGTCGATATCGTCGCCAGGCTCGGCCGCAACCAGCCGCTTCCCGGCGAACTGCGCGACCCTTCGCCGGTGGCGGGATTCCAGCGCAAGATCGCGCTCGTCGAACGTCCCGACGGGCGCTTCGCCATTCCCAAGGCCGGCAGCGGCGTGCCGACCACGCATATCCTGAAAGTCCCCGACGCCGCGCTGCCGCGCGAGGCCTTCTACGAAGCGATCGCGGCGGGGCTTGCCAATGTGGCCGGGCTGGACGCGGCACCGTCGCGATCGCGCTGGTTCGGGCAGTACGAGGCCGTGCTCGCGACCCGCTTCGACCGCTCGGTCGACGCCGGCGGCGCCGTGCGCAGGATTCACCAGGAAGACTTCGCCCAGGCGCTAGGGCTCCCGCCGCGGCTCAAATACCAGCGCGACGGGAGACCAGGCCGCGAATTCTCGGCCGAAGCCGTCCATCGCCTGCTCCAGCAAACGGTGCGGCCCGCAGAAGCGGTCGACGCGTTCCTGCGCGCGACCTTCTTCAACCTGGCGGTCGGCAACACCGACAACCACGCCAAGAACCACGCGCTGCTCTACGACGACGGCCCTGCACCCAGGCTTGCCCCGCTCTACGATATCGTGCCGATCCGCCTGTCGGAGAACCACCATCACCGGTTCTCGTTCGCGATCGGCGATGCCCTGCAGGCGGAGGACCTGCGGCGCGACGACATGGATAGGCTTCTCGGACAATTCGGCCTGAACGCGGCGGCCGCCAATCGCTTCCTCGCCGCACGCATCGCCCCGATCGTCGACCTGCTCGGGACCGAACGCACCGTCGAGGACGCATGGGGCGCAAAATTCTATGCCCTGATCAGGCACGAATGCGCCCGTCTGCGCCCCTTGCTTACTGTGGGAAATGTCTGAAAATTATTGCGAAGCGAACGTACCAGTTCGACATCATGCCGAGGCGGTCGCCCAGGTAACTTTGCAGCAGTCGACCCGGAATCATAATCTCTCAGGCGGAATCAGCCAATATACGCCGATCTAGGACGGTGACGTTTCCACGATTATCCCCTGCCAGAATGTCGGATAATTCCGCTTCGAACATCTTGGCATGCGTTGATAAAAGCTGTGGCTTCTCGAGACGCCAGCCCCCATCACGTTCTTTTTCAGCCATCGGCCGGTCGATCACGACATATTCGATTGGAATGTCCTCTGGCACGAGATCGGTATTCATCAGTCGGTCCGATCGCCGCAGGTTGGTCGCATCGATCACCACCGTTTTCCCCGCCGCGAGCGCCGCTTTCGCTCTGTCCCTTACGGCTGCGAACACGGCATCCTGGCTGCCGGCCATCCCGCCTGCTCCGCTCAACTCTTCGCGGATCGCATCCGAGGAGACGATCGTCTCGCCGGCATAGTTCGTCCTCGCATAGGTAGACTTGCCAGCACCGGAAGGGCCAACGAGCATGATTAGTCGCTGACCACACCGCGGCCAGTCCCATCCGACCACATCGGCGACGTCGTCGAGCCTGCGAAGAATATGATTCCACCCTTGGGATGCCCTGACAAGAACATCGGCATCAGCGGGTTCCATATGGGCCATAGACGAACGCAGCGTTCGAAATTGGTGCAGCAACCGCACCTGCCACTCCGGCATGTCGTCCTTCAAGAAGTGGTAGACCTCATTGATTTCCAATTGCATCGGGTTCGAATAGGTTTTCGTAGTCCCGTTTTGATATGCCTTAACGTAGGGCACTCTCACCGCGAGGAGCGCGTGATAGTGTCGCGCAAAGGCCTGCCGAACCTGCTCTATAACGGGAAAAACTGTGCTGACATGCGCTCGCCATATACGGCGGCTGAGCAACTCGGGCGATCCAACGAGTTTCAGTGTGTGGACGTGGGGTGCGCCATCGACGATGTCGATCAGGCCGTTCGACCAAGATGGGAAGTCCAGCTTGATATCTGCCTTCGCGAGCATCTCACGCGGATCGATCTGGTCCTCGATTGGCTGTGTCGCCAAGTGCTGAACCATCGCCGGATCCCAACAGGCTACCTCTGCCACGGTCGCAACGGCGGTACGATGCGCGAGATCGGACGACCGGCCCAAAATCGATTCGACATACAGTTGCATATCCGCACGAGAAACCACATTGCGCCACTGCACCCGGTCGATGCCCAAGGCTGCGTCAACCTCGTCTAGGGGAAGCGACTGGGGAACAACCACAGCAAGCGACGGCGCGGTTACGCGTCCCAACCTCAGGCGCTCCGCCCGCAAAGAGCGGAAGAACAATCCCCACGAGGACCATCGTTCCGGCGGTATCAAATCGACCAATATCACCATGCCGGCCAGTTCTGGAGAGGCGACGAAATCTTTGGTCGAGCGGATAGTACCGGGTTGCGCGCCAGCGGCGGCTGCCAGCGCATGAGCCGGCGAGCGCGCGGAGTCCAATTTCTCGGGCTCCACAACGATCGTTCGCAGACCACGCCCCTGCTCAAGCGTGTCGGCCAACGCGCCCATCAGGCCGGCCGGCCGTCTGGCCGGAATGGACAACCCGACGACGCCGCCCTCATCCGCCGCTATCCGGTCGATAGCACGCTCGATGAAGCGCGACGGCCCGGGGAGGTCCCACCAATCCACCTGGTCCCAGTTGATGGCACTCACTGCAGCACCCGGTTTCCAAGCAATGTTGTCAACAACGGATTTAGACGGAACGGACGCACGTCTTCCGCATCGGTCGGCGCTGAGGACTGCGGCTCGAGCAACCCGAGCAGCACACCGAAGTCCACTACCCCTTGGCTGCTATAGTCGAGGTTGAGGTCGGCGATCGGGCCCTCCTTAATCTCGTATGCCGTTATCTCTCCACTTGTGAATTCAACAATGCCTCGGAAGATTGAGAGCATGTCGCCCTCTAGTCCAAGTTCGGTAACGACCGCGAGATCACGGCGTCGCCTATTCAAAGCCGTTTGAATGCGCGTCGTCAGCGATTTGGCGGTTATGTTCGATCCACTACCAAGAAGCTGGTACATCAGGCTGTTGAAACCTCCGGTCGCCTCACGAAGAGAAGCGCGGAAGTGAGCCGGGTCCAAATGCTCCTGCTGAAGGAGCTCCTCGATAAGGGTCGCGGACCAGGTCTGGAGCGGCACGACCTTGACCTCGCTGGTAAGCGCATCGCGTCTGCCGCCGAACACCCACGAGGCAGCGTGGCTCGCCCCGCCGACGAACACGACCCGGGACCGACCCTCGCGGACCGACCGGACGCGCAACGCTTGATCCACCCAGGCCGCATCCCACTGGGTCTGGTTTGACACAACGTTCAAGATTGCCGGCTCGCCGATGGGGGCGCTTTTCAGGTCCTTCGTCAGAGCCTCCAGCGTCTGATAAGAACGTGCGTAGACTTCGATAATATTACGCTCGACAGATCCGCTTCCCGCCGAGATCAGCGCTCCGGCGACCTGCCCAATATCAGACAGGGCGTTCCCGAACACCAGCGTCACTGGAGCACGATCGCGAAGTAGATCATGCTCTTGCCCGAGAGTAAGGGGGCTCATCGCCCGCTCCGGGATGCGCATCTGCGTGTTGGCCTTCAGCCGCCTTCGCATGGACCGAGGGTCAAAGACGGCCGGCGCGTCGCGCTCCATGAACTCGCCGAGTTTCGCGGCGATCTTGTCGTCGTCACCGAGCAGACGAAGGATCGTCAGCGACCTGAGTGCCCACCGGTTCGGAGGCACGAGACGAAGGACGCCCAGACCTTCCATCTCATCAAGCAGGTCTTCGACGACCGCCAGCCGGTTTGCCTCGCCGAACGCAGCCGGCCACCAGAGCGCGGCAGCATCCCGCACCTCAACTGCGGACATGCCCTCCCCGATCCTGCCACTTGCGGCATCACGGAGCGCCCGATCGGCGACGATGTTCGCGATAAGAGAATAGCGATCCTCGATCTTGCTGATCGTGTAGTCGAAGGTCTCGCCGATCTCCTTGGCGATCTCGCCATCCTCGAGCGCCCGGCGAATATGATCCGATGTGATCACGGTTACCGGCTTCCGCCGCTTTGTCGTTTCCTCAATTAGCTGCCGAAGTAGCTCTTTACAGAATTTTTGGACCAGCACGGGGTAATAATTGCAATAGCTGAGTATCCTCCACACGTCTTCGCGTTTTTCGAACTCGTAGCCCATGCCAGCGAGGGGACGGGTAACGAGCAGTTCCGCGTCTTTTAGCTCCTCGTCCATAAGTGGCCCGATGCGCTGCGGATCCGATGCAATCTGCTTGAGGGGCGGATTCTCGGTATGCACGAGGCGGGTCACGTTGTGCAGGCCGGCGAGCACGAATTTGAATCGGCGGCTGGTGTCATCCATAAGCTTTTGGAGGCGGATGAACTGTGCGAATTCCTTGCTCGCGTCTGCTTGGATGAATCGGTCCGACTCGTCGAGCAGAACCAGCACGCGGCGCTTGTTGTCCGCGACCAGCCATTGCCGGATGGTTTCACTGAACCGTTCGCTTGTCTCTACCGGACGGGGGAAAACGGACTTCAACTCGCGTGACATATATTCCCAGATTTGATTCTCGCCGGCGTTTCCACCGAGGTCGCGGATTGTCACGTAGGCGACGGCCGCACCGGTGGCTGCGTTGTCGGTTTCAGCCTGGATGTGACGTAGGAGCGCCGTCTTCCCGAGGCGCCGACCGCCGTAGACGATGCAACTGCCGTGTGGCTCAAGCAGCTTGCGCCGTTCGACGGTGCGCCCGAAGAACATTTCCCGGGGCACGGCCATGTTGCCGTAGTCGTGATATGGGTCTGCGAACGAAAAGGGTTGGGCGAGCTCGATCATAGTAAGGCCCCTGAGCTCCCGCTCTCCCGCCGCAAACAACACCATCGACTCGTCGATCACAAGAAGCCGCGTCTGGTGCTGGAGGCAAGAGAGTTGGAGCTGCTTGCGACGTTCCGGCGTAACCGTTTCCGTGACGAAGTAGACGATTCGGAGAGCGCCGGCGTCAGCCTGAATTGCGCGGATCTCCGTCTCGCTCGGTATCTTCGTGCCGATACAGACGCGGTAGTTGCCATCGGTTTGACTTCCGAAATCCGGAAGCAGTACCGATTCTTCATCCTGTTGAAGCTGGATGTGCAGGTCTGCCGAATAAAGGCGTCGATTGTTCCTGGCGTTCGGCGCGTTGATTTCAACCTTGAAGCCGAAACGCTCGAGCATGAGCGCCAGTCGGCTAGCAACCTCCGTCTCCGGCCTAGCGCCGCCGACGGCACGCCGGAGTTCGTTCCATGCCGTAAGCGCCTCGACGGCATCCTGTCGGTGATCATTGTCGATTCGACCGAAGTCGACGCCTGCGAACTCGGATGCACCCTCCAGGGCTGCCAGCGCACCGTCCTGTTCGGTCCTTGACATCGCTGACAACAATTCCGGTACGTTGGGGAAAAATGACCGAAAGCGCGGGTTGGGCGATGCAGTCTTGGGAAGAGCGCGGCCATCCTTGAGAAATCCGAGGTACTCGGTTGCAGTCAAGAGGTCGTCTCGGGCCACCATCCCGAGCACCTCGTCAAGATCGGCCTGAGCCACAGTTCCCAGTTTCGCCATTGCGCTTATGCTGGCTACGAGCTCATCTCGGGGACGCTTTAAGAGCGTCTCGACTTTCGTGCGAACGTCGGCGACCAGCCCGTATGCAGCCTTGAAGTCGAGGATCTGCTCAGACTCCGGCTTTTCCGTCCTCGCCTCCAGCGGTACCAGCGTCGGCAAATCGCTCGGGTCGATGCGGTTCAAAAGAGAAAGGAGCGACTGTGCCTCGTCTTGCGATCCCACACCGACCATGCGCTGCACGCGATCGACCGCCAATCTCGCCTCGCGCAGTTGGGTACCGAGCGCGTCACGACGCGCCTCCGCATCTCCTTGGCGTTCTTCATCAAGTGCGTCCGCCAGCGCGGCGGGAACGCCGAAAAAATCGGCCGCGGCGATCATAATGGACGCTGCGATGTGTGAACCGCTGGAGACCCGTGCTCGAACCGATTCCGCGAATGACTCGTTGTCGGTCGGCCCCGCAATCTGGGTTTGTGTCACCCCAAGGAGCGATCCGAGGACCATGTCGGGAACGTACGGAGCGGGCATCCAGCCTTTTCCAAAATCGAGCCCGGGCACCCAAAGCAAAGCGCCATGCAGTGCGATATAATAGTCGGTCGGGGAAGGAAAGGTTTCCACGCCCCGAACCGTCGAAAGAAATGATCGCAACGACCTGCGGGCATAGACTATCGCGGCGTCCTCGAATGCCGAGCTTGGCTGAAGCGCCGATAAAGCTTGGTCGAGCGCGCCAGTGGCACTTTCGATCGCTTCTCGCGCCCGCTGAATATTTCCGAGGGTGCCACGCATTGCTGGCGCGGCATCGGCAGCCTCTACAAACTCGGCGCACAGGGCGGCAATCCCCTGAATTAGGCCGACCATGCGTTCTCGCGCGATGCCGTCGATGCCGGTGAGCTTGTAACTGCTGACACGAATCTCGGCTTGTTCAAGCAAATGGATGATCGAACTTCGGTCTCCATAAGACTGAGCGAAATGCCGTGCGGCTTCCAGCGCTGACGCCGCGCTCTTCTCAACGCGATCACGCAGACGACCGAGTTCACCATCGCTCTTGGTCAGCGCGTTCCGAAGCTTGTTGCCCAGCTGGAACTTATAGGTCTTGTGAGAGAATTCCTCGATGTCGCGGAGCAATCGGGCGCTGAGCTCACGTGCGTACTCGTCGTCTTTCGCTTCTTGATTGGTGAGGCGCATGAGCGACGGACTAAAGTTGAGGCCGGATCGGAGAGGTGCGGCGAGCGCCTCTCTAAACGCGTGAACAGCCTGCCCGAGTCCGTGCCCCACCTGGCGGAGCTCCTCAAGAGCCAATGTCGCTTCCGGGTCATTGTGGTACAGTGCGAACGGCGCGAGCGCCGCAAGCGCCACGATCCGTCGAGCAAGAGCATTCGGAGCATCGTCCTCCAACGTCGCGAACGTAAGATTCACTTGACGGAGCGTTTCCTGAATTGTGTCGCTTCCCTGAAACGCCGCATGATTGACGTGCCGCGAGACCGCCGCCAGCTTCAGCTCGGATCGCGTCATCGGGAAGCGGTCGAACACGCCTGCGTTCGTAGCGGCGGTACTCAGATGATAGGCGAGAGAGAAATGACCTCCGCCGATGAATTCCTCAAACCGAGCGAGAAGCAAGGTCTCCATCGGATCCGGGCGGGCCGGCAGATCTTCAAGGGCCGCGGCGTCGTCGAGAGCCACCGTGTCTACGACATTCCGAGACATCGGTTCGCCAACAACTGGCTCGGGCGCGTCATCCTCGAACGGATCCTGCGAAATATTCCAGGTTTCGTCTGACGTCTCGAACGGATCATCCGCTTCGACCGCCAGGATGTCGGTCAAGGGCTGGCTTCCGGATGCAGGTGCCTCCTCATCCAAGTCGTCGTCAACATCGCCAGCGGTTTCGCTCTTCAAGTCCTGAAGTATGATGATCAGGCGGTCGGTCACATCACGAGCCATTGCAACGGCTTCGGCGGTCAGCTCTGCACCCTCCTGAAAACGGGCGATCTGCATTTCGCTCATGATGCGCCGCGCCTCGTCGATCTTGGCACGCGCGTCCCGCGCGGTCGCCTCCGAGGCTTCGAGGCTCATCTGCAGCGCCAAGGCAGCGTCGGTGTCAATGATCGTTACATAGGGTCCCATGGGAACCACAGGCAGCGATTCCGCAGGGTGTGCGGCATCGATAAGGACCGCCAAGGAATAGGTAAATGTCTCGAGGGCACGATCGAGCGACTGGGTCGCGTCAACGCCCCTCGGACGAGACGCCTCGTGGATGGCCAGCGCGAGCGCCGCTTCAGACATCAATGCTTCCAATTGATCCAAAACCGTCTGGTCGGGACCAACTGCATCGGTGGCGACGAGCGAGATCGCTGCCATAGACGCAATCCAATCAGGATCGGGCTTGGCCGGAGGCGGGCTGGGAGCGGCCATGACTGCGCAGTCGTCGGCACTCGACGGCGATCCGACCTCAGACGGACTAACCTCGGCGCTCAAATCCACCTCTTCGTCGCGTCCGATGTCGCCAACCTCGGCGGGGGTCGATGCCGTCTTCTCCTCGACCGCGATCTCCTCCCCACTTGGCCGATGTTCTTTTTCCTCAACTGGTCTGGCCGGCAGTCGTCTGAGGTCCCCGTGCCAGCTGTAGTCATCCCTGAAGAGGTGGACGACAACATCCTCAGCAAACTCTCTAAGAGGCTTGTACAGATCATCCGCGCGGATCAGCGCCAGCGTGTCCGCTTCCAGAGGTTCGACGAACGCTCGGCGAACGATGTGCGAAAGCGCCAGCTCGATCTCGCCGGCACTGACGAGCAACTCGACCATCTTTTTGGTCGAGCTTATGGCACTCGTGGAAAGCCCGCGATCGTGCACGATCGCATGTGCCACAGCATAGGCCGTGTTCAACAAAGGTTTGAAAGGTGTCCAAGTGCTGCGCTTGGTCGGCGCGACGCTGCGCTTCGCGATCTGCGTGATGGTGGCAAGGAATCGAGGGAAACCCAGCCCCGCAAGGACGATCCTCTGGAAGGTCGAGAGATCAGGTTTTTCGCATGGCCAGCTTTCGAACCCACTGAGATCAGCGATTTCGTTGCGCGCCTGGTGAATGCCCCGCAACTGCGAATTGGCGACATGCACATTCTTTTCGATCCAGGTGAGATCGACAAATGCAGGCATTCGAATGACCGCGGAAAGCTCTGACCATGTACCCCCCGCCATATCTACGGCTGCCTCCACGGGTAGTGTCGTGTGACCGGCCGGCCGCGAGCCGATTGTTTGGGCTAGCATCGCCGCCGTACGTTCGATGGCTGGTTCGTGTGGGTCGTCGCTCAACTGATCGGGGCCTGGTCCCGAGGGATCTTCGACAACGGTCACGTCTTGCCAGCTTGGCTGATTGTCCGAAGCGTCAGGCTGATCCGCCGTGCCCGGCGGGGCAGGTGAAACATCGACGTCTGCATCGTCTTCGTCGAGCGCAGGCGAACCGACTTCTGCCGCCAATTCGTCGGCCTCTTCGCCCACATCCAATGCAAATCTCGTCATATAGTCGCGCACTTTCGATTCGAACGAGAGAGGAGCGGGCAAGGTGGTCGAGGATGCCGTGTGCCCGTAACCGTAACGAAGGCTCGAAACGAGGTGCGCGATCTTGTCAGGCTCATCTCCCTCGGCAATCTTCGCCACCGTGATCTCGATCGGGTTGGGCAGTCGGTAACTGACTTCATAGATTGGGATTTCCGCCCGCACGAGCAGGCCTTTCGCGGCCGCAGGGATAACGCTGCCCTTGAATGCCTTCGCGATCGGCACGAGCGATTCAAGCCTGCGATAGACGCTCAGCCCGCGCGGCAATGTCATCTGAAAATAGCCGGCGGTCGACCAGTAGTGGCCCGAGTTGGCCCCTTCGTCGGACAGCTTTATCGTCCGCGCAACGACGGTCGGGCAATATCTCTCGAACCCGCCAACGTCTTGGCCAGAGGCAAGCTCCACTTTCCTGTACTGGACTGTTTTCCGTTGAGCGAGGCGACTGGCATGCCCAGTTCGCACCCGCACGACGCGCGCGCCCGGCCAACGGCGCGACACGTCGATCCGCTCCGTGCCAAGCGTGATATCCGCCCCGATCTGATCGTCCTTGAGCCATGACCACAGCGGCGCGGCGCCATTACTGTCGACAATGACGAGCGGGCGGTCGCCCGCTTCGGCGCTGCTGTCCAGTATCTCCCGTACAAAGGCTTGGAAACTCGCTCTCTGGTTCGCGATGCCGTCCCCGAGCGACGGCTTGACCTCAGGACTCGCGACACGCTTGAGCGCCTGGAAGAGCGGCTCCCACTCGGCAGACCATCGCATCTCGCCGTCATGCCATCCGACGCGCGCGGTGGTGCGTCCTGATGCGCAGTCGATGCGCGTTGCGATGCACAGCTTGTCGGCGGACGGAGCGACGCGTGTCCTGGCCTGCGCGAGCACGGAAATGCCGACGACGCACGTTGGCCGTGACGCTGCATCCGGGAAGGCTCCCGAGACCACGCTGTCGATCTCACTGACGAGGCCAGCGTGACCGAAAATCAGATCGTAGATCGCTGCCTGCACCCGGTGAAAATAATTGGCGAGGCCGCGCGGACCGCTCGCACGCGGTCGCAGGTACTGGACGTTAGCGTTCGCCTCGGAAGCAAGAGAATATCGCCCGGCGAGCTTGTTCACGGGGTCGTCGGGCTTCCCGTCATACCATTCCGCCGCTTGGACAAGAGCGTGGCTCGATCCTTCAGTCCGCAACATGAGTTCCGCCAGCGGTCTCCACGCCTCGACACGCGCTTCAAACCTTTGGCGGCTTTTGCCCTCGGACTTCGGCAGCGCGTGCCGATAGCCATGTACGTCAGTGGGCAGCGGGCGTGCGGACAGCTGGAGCGAGGCGCCAAACAAAGACGTGAGCACCGTCTGGACTAATTTTCGCTCCTCGTCGCTCCGGGCGATCACGACGACGTGCGGTTTCGCGTCACCGAATGCGCGGCGCACTCGCTCGACGTTCGCAGCACGGACCTCGACCAGCTTCGCTCCCGCTGTCGACGCAGTTATCGCGTCGATGGGCGGCGCTTCTTCCGACAAGCTGAGGGAAGACCATGCGGCCTCGATCGAGGCATCGTCCATCAGATCGTTTCGGCCCAGCGAGACGGCAACGTCCGACAGAAGCGCGCCGACTTCGAGAGCCTTGTGAAGTTCCTCGGAACGCTTCGGTGCTTTTTGCGTCGTTGGCGTCTCCTCGAACGCGAGCGGCACGAAGCCGAACTCGTCGACCGCGTCCTGAACCGCGTCGAACAGATCGGTCTGATCTCTCGTGGTGACTCCAGCTCCGACCTTGTGGGATCCACCGAGCTTGGGCGAATACGCCACTCCGACAAACGTCGCAGAACCCGCGCCGGCTGCGACCAGGTCCGCGATGGGCGCGCCGACATCGCCGCCGACGTTGAAAAGTTGAGCGAGGAATTCGGGAGCGACCGGGTCCTCTACGACGTTGGATGCGACCGGAGCTGCAACTTCGATACCAAGGTTCGCCCCGTCACGGCCGAGCACAGTCACGGTCACCCTCTTTTGACCGAAGAGCGAACGGCCAGCCGGGATTTGGGACAGCCAACGGCGCCGCGAGGCACGGACATTGACGATTGGCTGCTTCGAGAAGGGCATCAGCTCGACGGTAATCGTTGCAACCATCGAATAAAGCGCATCATCGAATTTCGAGGGCCAGGTAACGAACTCAACCGCATTGGACCGTCCGTCGCTTCTCACAATGCGCCAGACGGGACCCATCCCCTCGAAGAGCTCGCGCCCCTTGAGCGCCTGCGAGAATGTCTGGATGATGGCATCGCGAAAGTCCCCGAAGCCGCTGCCATCGGCGAACGCTTCAGGATAGCTGGTTTCGCGCCGCTGGATCGCGAACGCCCCCTCGCCCATCTGCTGAAGCGCGTCGACCAACGATTCCGAAGCGCCCACTTTCTCTGCCCAGGGGCGCAACGAGAGAGGGACCCACAGCGAGAGGGCATGGCCCAACCGCTTCTCCAAATCGTTGGAGCGCGGAGCAGCAAGGAAGGCGCGGGGCTCGTCAGCCCACGGCATTCCGAGGTCACGCTCAATTAAGAGCGCGTCCGGGACTGTTGCGGCAATTGCCGCACGTAATGACGCATATGGCAGCGCGTGGCCCCGTGCGGTCTCCGACGCTTCCCCGGCATTCCTGAGCTCCTTCAGCAGCGCAGCTGCACGATCGCTCCAGGCACACCGGTCGGATTCGACCGCGACGGCTGCCGTGCCGTCATACTGGAGCGATGAAACCATCGTTCCACGGACGAGACCGCCAGCCTCATTGAACTTGCGATAGACAATCTCCGGCAACAGGTCAGTCGTCATCGTCAGGTCCATCAGTGAAACGCAGTCCCGCACAGCGCGAGAGTGGCTCGTAAAAGGGCTCGTAGAGAGCGCGATAAATTTCGGCGTCCACAGGATCGGGGTCGGTTAGCCGCGTACGCAGGATATCGCGCATCGCCACGAGCATGCTGCTACGCCAAGTATCGGCATCGCCTGCCGCAGATCGCGGTGCCCAAGCGGCGTCCACGAAGATCGCGCGCGCCGCGCAGCCGTTGCGCATGGCGCGACCAATCGTCTGAAGAACATCGACCATGATATCGGCGGTAAAAGGCACGGCAAGTTCGCCGAGCCGGCTCGCCTGCAGCGGGAACCGCAGCAGGCGCCGACTGACGAGAGACAATTCGCGCCGCGCATCCCGCCACTGCGCCGCGATTGAGCCGACGTCCGCATCCGCAGAGAAATGTCGCATGTCGAAGCGCAGGGAGCGCGCTCCAGCAATGCCGGCGACGAGGTCCAAACTCTCCGAAGCGGGATGGGGGCGCGCGAGGAAGACAAGTGTTCCGAGTAGCGCATCGCGACGCCTGGGACCGCTCTCGAACACGATATTCACGCCGCGAGCGAGGGCCTTCATCGGGAAAACGATGACATCCCAGCTGTCACGCATGCTGAGCCGCTCGACCTGAGCTGCCGTCACCCAGTCTCCCTCATTATGTTCGGGAGGCCGGTTGGTGACGCCGACCACCCTTCCAGCAACCGCTGGATAGAAGCGCTTGAGGTGGGCCTTCACCTTGTCGACCTGCGCGTAACTGTTCACGACGATCCCGACCTTGCGGCCATCGTCGAAGTCCCTGGTCATCTGGAATGCCAGCGGATCGTCACCCTGAAAATAATGATCTACCATCTTGCGCAGCACGCGATCCCGCGACCCCAGTGGTGCGCCGCTAAAGCGCAGGACGCTCGAGGGCCGCGATGGATCGACAATCGGCGCAAACACGTAGCGCGAATCCTCCCATGCACGGCCCACGTCGGGACGCCGCAACACGATGTGCGGTCCGACAGGTATGTGAAACGTCGGACTTTCCTCAAGATACGACGTCGCGCTTGCAAGGAGCACGTTTGGCCCGCGTTCCTTGCCCTGATGGCGCAGCAACCCGCCAAGCCGGTACATCAGCACACGCGGTGCACCTCGGAACGATACATACTGGAGCCTGACGCGCGCACGCGGCCCATCATCCTCATAACGGAAGCGAATACCCGACAATCGGCCGATGAGCGCTTCGGGTACGAGTCTGCCTAGATCCTCGGAGATTCCCTGCTGAAATAGCGGCTCCCGGTGGATGCCTTCCGCAATCATCGCCTGCTGGGCAGGTATAAGCGCGAGGAATTGCATTACGACAGTCGTTACGCCGACCAGGAAGCGAAAGAGCTCGACGAGGTCGTCGCGCCCGATCTCTGGGTTCGGGCTGACAAGGCCGAACATCCGAACGCGGATCGTCTCGAGATACTCATCTCGACGCGCTGCGAGGGGCTCGGATATCCAGTCACGCGTGGCGGCCGCGATCGTTGTCGCCGCGTCGGCGACCTCCTCCCGGCTCCTGCCGATGTCGACCGCGATGCGATCCGGGTCGAACCCGTAGCCGTCAACGTCCTGATCCTCGTCGGTACGCCGCATCAGCGCCGCCCTGACGCAGCCATCCCAGAATGCCCGGATCGCATTGAAGCGGCGCTCCTCCGTCTCCCGATCCTGTCCGGCTAACAGGGAGATGTCCGGAGGACTAAAGATCGCGGTCAGGATATTGTTACCAGTGACGAACGTGTCTTCGAAGCGCGAGAGAGGCGTCTCTGTCCCACTGCGAACACGCAGGCGTTGGAGGTGCCCGACCAAGCTATGGTTCAGGCTACGAAAGTCTGATGCCGCGCGGCCATATTGCTGAATGTTGCTAGCCGCCATGTCGGTGCGACCGGCGGATAACGGCACGAAGAGGTCGCGATTTAACGCATGCTCATAGCTCGACTCGCTTCCCGTCAGGTCGAGCGACGCGACCGCCTTGCCGTCGAGCACAGCCTGGGCACCATCCGCCTCGTCGATGATTACGAGATCGGCGGTCATCGCGACCGCCTCGAAATGCCGGACACGCTCATCCGCGAAATGCGGACTAATCCGGGTATCCATGGACAGGACATGGCCAAGCCAAATCCGGTGTTCGACCAGCTCACGGGGCGCACGGAGGCGACCGCATCGAGCGGAGAGGGGACAAAGATGGGCTACTTCTTGCGCCTTGGGCGTGCCATCCGCCTTTAGAGGCCGCTGGAGAATCGACGTGCATGGCGGCGCGAGGTGTGGAAACTCCCTATCCGCCTGAGGATCCTCCTCATAACCGCCGAGCGCACAGTTGAGCGCGAGCAGCTCGGCACCGTCCGCCGTCCTGCCGAAGCCTCTTGCTTCGTCTGCTCCGATGCGGCCGGCTAGCTTACGCGCGTGCTCGATGCGGGTCTGGGGAGACTGCCCGACCAAGAGGCCGACGTCTGCGCCGTAAGTGCGTAGGTCTGCCATCAGATTTAGCGACGTCTCAATCGACGGCAGCAGCACGACCGCCTTGTAATCTCGGGCATCGAGCCACATTAGCACCAGCACGATCAGCGTCGTCTTGCCAGTGCCAGGCAGGCCGATGAGATGGCGAAGACCGTCGATCCGCAGTCGATCACCGGGAACGAGCCGCCCCGCTACCTGATCAGGTGACAGAAACTCCAGCTTCATAGATCCGTCCGCCTCCCGAAGGCGAGAGGCCCAGTTGCCGGCCGGGCGCTCCGGATGCGCGCTATCGATCTCGTCGAGTTCTTCCGCGACGGCGATGAGATCCGTGATCGGAATATCGATCGGCCCGCGAGGCTCGCGCGCAAGGTCGAAATGGCGCGGCGGCTCGGGATGCAGACCGTCGAGATCGACAGTGAATCGCTCGGCAGCCCCCACCGGGCCGGCTTCGATCGCCATCGGCCGCTCGGCGTCGGCGCGTGCGATCGACCATCGCCTCAGTCCGAGCGCCGTTGTAAGCGCCGCAACCATGGCGGTCAGCTCTGGGTCATCCAGTGGCACTCGTCGATGAAACGGCAGGCGGGGATCCGATATATCGATCCTGTATGGCGGCTCGCGATAGTCAGTTTCGTCCCGATGGTCGTCTTCCCAGCCAACGGCGGAATAAGCAAGCTGCCGAAGCTGGATCTCCGAAGCGGCCGCCACCCCGAGGAGCCGGAGGGCGGTCGCCGCGGGCGCGAACCGTCGGACGGCGTCGCTGTCGAGAACGGAGCCGAACCCGGACATGAGCGCCGGCGCATTGCGCAGGTCACGTTCCCCGAGCAGGACGTCCATCGCTGCGCACAGCCACTGCGCACCCAACGCACCCTGGAAACCGTGCGGTTCCACCCTCATTCGCCGAACTCACGGATCGCTCGCGCGACCGTCATGAATTCGAGTGGCTCATCATTCGTGTATGCCGTCCGGAGGTCATCGATGTAGCGCGGATTTATGCGCAGCTTGAAGTCAGGAACGACAATCACGCGGCGAGCGAAGATTGAGAGGCGTCCGATCCCGCGCGAGAGGCGTGCACCAAGGACAAGCGGGCTCGCGTAACTCTTTACATCGAGGCCGATCGAGAGACCGTCTACCCCGACGTCCGCCGCGTCGGCCATAGGATAGAGTGCTGAATTCCGCCCGCGCGCGAGGAGCGCGTCGTGCAGACGAACTTCGTCGAGACCCGGACCGACCCAGAACGCTAGCAACGCCGCGTTCGCGAGACGGCTGAGCGAAGGTTGCTCGATCAGGTCGCCCGCGATCGTCTCGCCTTCGAGAATGCATTGTCGCACCTGGCACCGGCCATCCCGGAACGCCGGATCGCGGACCGGCCACAGGAGCGAGCCACAGCGCGCGCAGCGTCGCGCAACCCCATCCGTCAACGCTCCCTGCGGCACTGGACGATAGAGTCCGTGGATCGTCCGGGCGGCATGGGCGTGCCCATGAGCGATAAAATCGTGAAGTTCATCCTGGGAGATGACCGGGTGACGCACGACCAACTCTCTGATCGCGGTATAAGCGGCTTCGCGTTGCGTTGCGGGGTAGCTCTGGACGGCAGCCCTGAGGCGCTCATGATGAAGATCCTCCTCCACGTCGATTTCGCTGCCGCCCATTCGCGCGAGTTCGCGGCAATCGCCGGTGGGCACACCCAGCGAACCATCGGCAAGCTCCACGTCTCCGTACAGGAAGCCATTCGCGAAGCTCGGCACTCCCCAGCTCCCCATGGGAAGCGTTGCCCTTTTCATTACTAGGTGGATGCTCGAGCCGATATCCTCGACGCCGTCATCAACGCAGAGTCGCGACAGGCGCGCGAGCGCGCGTCGCGCGATCGGCGGCAGGCTGGAGTCCTGTTGGACCACGCCACCATCGTTCGAAATCTGATCATATATCTCGCAGAGCGCGCGCGCCAGCATGTAAACAGTTCCGATCGCTCCGGACTGTTCAAGCATGGCACCGCCCCGCGGTAAGACGATCAGCCGTTCCGCTCGAGCAGATTACGTCGGCATCGGTCACCGAGCTCCCCCCGAACTCTCGCAATAATCGTCTCCAGCAACCACTCTTGATCCGGCCGCGACTTATCTCGCGCCCGAAAGTTTTCGTACAGCGGTGAATTTGGACTTACCAGACAACAACAACCAAACTGATCGTTTTTCGACGACTTGGTTTTCATTTTCGGGAAACTATCGGAGACCCAGAGCCGATCATGTCGCAATCGCCACGGCGCGATGCCAGCGGCAGCCAGCGAGCTCGAAAAGAGCGCTTAGAAATCACGCCGTCAGATCCAGACCCCTGCGCCGAATCGTTGGTCCGATCCGTGGCGCCCACCGCTTCATCGCCAACGACGCTCAGACCTGTAGCGCGCTTTGCGCGCCACAGTCGACGTGAAAACAGGCGGCATCCGGATCGTGCACTGCAACAACGAATGGTGAGAGTCGGCGCAAAAGGCGGCGACGCACATCACCTCGCGCACAACCTTGAATTTTTGATCGAAGCTGGGGCGAGCATTGACAACTCAGCCGGTCGTCGGCGCACTCGTCGTGCTAGCCAAATCGCTGCCGAGTTCGTCCAGGCAGAGCCTGATGCGCGCAGCTTGGTCCGGATCTATGCCGATGTTGGCTTCCATCTGCCGGATTGTTGTCACCATTTCCTCACAACTGAGCGCGGGAAAGATCGTTGTCGCTTTAAAGAGCGTCGGGACTTGCTTATTGAGGATCGTACTGAGCGACTTGTGTGCTGTCACGGTCCGCACCTCAGCAAGGATGGCAGCCAGCACCCAGCGCGACACGATCGCCAGCGTCGTGATCTGAATGGGAAGAATATGACCCTCAACGGTGAACGCTAACCTGCTGATCAAGCTACGCGTGAAATCCGGCCCCCAGATCGCCGCAACCGCGCGCGTTGCGACAAAGAGGAAACTCTCGCGAAAATCGTCGTCGGCGTCGTCACCGAAAGGCAGCAAAACCGCCTCCGCGCCATCTTCGACCCTGTACCGCTTCGTGCAGCCATGAAGCATTAGATACAGCATGAACAGCGAGCGGGTGACGAAATTGAGGTCGAGCGCGCCGTCTGTTTCCTTCGCGTGCTCCAAGAAGGACTGAAACTTTTGAATTCCCTTCCGTAGTGCAGTTTGATTGCGTTCGAAGGCGCTGACGGACAAGCATTGCGGTTCGGCGATGCCACAACTGGCCGAAGGCGTCGTACCGGGTAAGCCGTCCGAGCCGACATCGTCCTGGTCCTCTCCCACGAGATGACTGTTGGCATGAGCAATGTCCTCGGCGTCTATCCGATCGATTGTATGGACATCAACAAGCCCGCGCAGCACGATCTGCAGCATCGATTGAAGCACCGGACTATCGCCATGACCAAGTCCGACCGAAGTGAGGCTTGCGGTGAGGTTGAGCGCGGCCCGAAACTCGTTGGCCGTTGCGAAATCCCGCCCGGCGACGCCTGCCAACGCAGTTCGGCCGTTAGCGGCGCGTATCCTTTCGCGCGATGGCCGGGTCCTGACATCGTCCTCGAGGAGGAGATGAATGTCTCTTGCCAGGTCGATCAGGCCGGCATCGCCATCAAGGATCGCGTCGAGCTTCTTTCTAAGGGCGTCAGCGACCGGGAAGGGCGCGAAGCGCATCAGTTCGTCGGGATCGGCGATGATGGTCGGCCGGCTGATCCTGCCGTCCGTCAGGCGGATACGCGCAATGTTGGACCGAACGATCGGGTCGCCGATCTCGCCAGACCACAAGCCGTCGGCTCGCCTCGCCAGCGGGATTAAAATATCGCCTATTTCAACCGACGCACACGCCTCGGCAACCGGCGATGCGGGCGTCCAGACGTACCAGCGTTCGCGCCGCTCAATCGATCCCGGTGCGAAGTCCGCCGCTTTCGGCGCGGGGTTGGTCGGCGAAGGCGGAACCGTAATATCCGTCGCCGCGATCAGCGTCTTGTACGACAGCCCAAGATGCTTTCGCGTCATGCCCCGAGGCAATTTGCGGAACAGGAGACATTCGTGATTGGTGCCGGCCGCACCGGGCGTTCCGAGCGCGGCCACGGTGCAGTTCGCGCTCCCCATAAACAGAAAGTCGTGGCGCTCGCCACGAAACAGAAACATCTTGGCATGAAGAAAGCGCGCGTTCGGAGCGCCCTTCTCGCCGATCGGATGAAACGTAACGGGCAGCGTTCCGATCGCCCCGACCGGAAACGTCGACGAGCGCGATGGATTGCTTGGATTGAGCGACAGAAACACGTGTATTTCGGGGCCGGTGACTGCGGTCCACAGGTGCTTCAGCGCGGACAACTTCCGGTCCCAGTAAGGAGAGATGACCGTCAATCGTTCGATCGGTTCATCGACCAGCCCCAGCATACGGTGGGCAAGTCCGTTGGCGTCGTTCGGATCGGACAGCAGCAGGTCGATCGTCGACCCATCCGACAACGGAAAGGGTCCTGTTTCTGCCAGCCCGTCGGAATCGAGCCAAGGGGACTGGCTGCGCATCAGTTCCAGCTTGTAGACTGCCTTGCTGTCGCCGCCTGCACCGATCAAACGCGATAGCCAGAGATGCGCGCGGACGAGGAGCGTTCGGTGTACGCGAGCATCGGGCCCATCGTCGCGTTCATGCCACGACAGCGTAGACACGAGCTCGAGATTTCCGGCCCAACCCGCGGCCGTTACATTCGCCGATCCGACAACAAGCCGCGCCTTGGCCTTTCCGTACCGCAGCGCCAGCTTGGGATGAAAGCATGACCCGGTTGCGACAGGTGCCACCAGATATTTTCGTCCAGCATTGGCAAAAGCGTCGGGGATCGCATCGAGCGATTGTTCGAGCATCCTGGCATCAGCCAAGAGAATGTTGTTCTGGCACCCAGCCCCGCGCAACCTGAGCTGAAGGCTCGCGTCATAAAAGGCCGGATCGACGCTAAACGTCGACAGGATCGAACTATGGAATCCGGACTCCCTGAAGTCTTCGAACAGGCTATGTGGCACAGAGGAAGTTCTCGCCAGCGGGCGTGATAAGATCCGTATCCGGGTCGATGAGGCGCGCATCTCGCGCGAAAGTGAGCAAATTCGCGATCCGCGGCTGTGTATAGGTGTATTCGGCATATTCGCCATCGACGACACAGCCATCGTCGAGCGTGAAGCGGTAGGTGAATCGTCCACCCGTCGCGAGCTTCTGTCCTGCGATCGTCAGATGGTTCGCAATGACGAACTTTTTAATCAATGCGGCGATGGTTGCTCTGGCGTTCGCCGCTGCGTTGCGGTCTAGAAAAGCAAAGACGCCTTCTGCTGAGCGGCCCTCCACGGTTTCGCCGCGCAGTTCGTCTCGCAGGGCTGCGGCGTGTTTCCACCGGTGCCAGAGCGACAGGATGAGCGTTGTGCTGCCTGCGATCGCCTGCGGTAGGGGTTTGCCCTTGAACGAGGCCGCTCCGAGGAGCACCGTTCCCAGTTCATGCTCCCCGACCAGGGTCTTGACCGCATTTGCGGCAGCGAACCCTTCCATCGGCGTAGTGGCATCGGCGACAGCGAGCATCGCTAGCGCGGTCGCGATGGCATCGATCGTCAGCGGCTCGGTTGCCCGTTCGGACAAATCGACAATGGCGTTGAGCCAAACTTCGAGTGCAATATGACAGAACTCGTTAACGAAATAGGCCCGCCATCGTGTCAGGTTTCGACTATCGCAGCTCGCGTCGCCCAGTTTGCCCGACTGAACATAGAGATCGCGACGCAGGTCGAAGTCACCGGTTGCATCCGAAACAATGGTAAGCAGATTGCGGAGCGAGGTTCGCCGGGCAGGCGCTGTGGGATCGTCAGCACGACCGCCTTGCAGAAACACGTTGAGCAGGTGCGCTTCGCGACTAGCGGGATCGAGTTGCGCGGGATGGAAGGCATCCGAAACTTTTTTGCAGTCTGGCCGAGAAATGCGGCCAGCCGCCACCGCGCGCGACAGAAGTCTGCACGCCGCAGGATGCTCATCTTGCAGCGCCACTGCGAGCGCCTTGCCGGCAGGATCGGTCACGCCGTACACCCGCGTGGCGCTACCCTGGATGAGCCCCATCTCGAGCATACTGGCCGCATAGAACTGGCCGAAGTTGCCGTATGGCGCCTTGAGATACTGGTTGTCCTGCCCCGGCCGGTTGGTTGCCGCCACAAGATCGTATGTTTTCGTCGCGGGATCGGCGGCAGCAGTTCGCCACCACTCGGAACCCGCCATGCCGTATGCTCTCGCGGCATCACCGACTTGACAGCATAGGGCAAGCGCGGCCTCGCAGCGGCGGATGAACTTGATCCATTTGTCTTCTCGGGTGGTATGATGACTTTGCTCGAACTGCCAAAGCATCCAACAATAGAACGAATAGTAACGGAGCCGATTGGTTACATTTGTAAGCCCAGGCACCAGCAAGGTGTATAACCGCACCGAGGCGGCCTGAAATCCGAGCGGGTCGCGGCCCGCCGAAAAGCTTCCCGGCTTTGTCCAATCAGCCAGACCGGTCATACACCCCAATCGCATCGACCTATCGCGATGTATGCACTATCATAGGTCGGAACCATCATGCCAGTAACCATCAGCGTCGCAAGAGTGCAGGCGGTGGTTGCCGGTTGGCGAAAACCGCTGTCGCCCGAGTGTGGTCATGGCATGCGGCAGGCCTATACGATCGCATTCCGGTTCTCTGATCCGACCGTGCAGTACGATATAGAGAGCAGGCGACCGGCCGCCCCAAGCAGGCAATGATTGTGCAACCATAATGGCGGCGTGGCTGTCCGCATTCCGTTTCTATAAGTGCGTGGGCTTGCTGACGACCGCCATCGCCGCCTCCTTGATCGCTTCCGAGTGCGTCGGGTGCGCGTGGCAGGTGTAGGCGATGTCCTCGCTGGTCGTGCCGAATTCCATGGCCTGCGCGACCTGTGCGATCATCGTACCGGCGGGGACCGCGATGATCCAGGCGCCCAGCACACGGTCGGTCTTGGCATCCGCGATCACCTTTACGAAGCCGTCGGATTCGTGGTTGGTCTTGGCGCGGCTGTTCGCGAGCATTGGGAACTTGCCGACCTTGACGGCGCGCTTGTCCCCACCGGCTCTGTCGATGGCCCGCTCTTCGGTCAAGCCGACACCCGCGATCTCGGGCCAGGTGTAGACGACGCTGGGAATAACGTCCCGGTTCACGATGCCGATATGGCCCGCAATAATCTCTGCGACAGCGATGGCCTCGTCCATGGCCTTGTGCGCGAGCATGGGACCGGGAATGACGTCGCCAATCGCCCACACACCCGGGACCGACGTCCGAAAATCGCCATCCACCTCGATCTGGCCGCGCTGGTTGGTGGCGAGGCCCGCCTTGTCGAGCGCCAGGCCGTCGGTATTCGGCCTGCGACCGATGGAGAGGAGAACGCAATCCGCCTTAAACGTTTCGGCCGGGCCGCCCGCGGCGGGCTCGACGGTCAGGGTCGCTTTCTTGCCCTTCACCGTTACGCCGGTGACCTTGGTTGACAGCTTGAACTCGATCCCCTGTTTCTTGAAGATCTTGTTGGCTTCCTTGCGGATGTCGCCGTCCATGCCGGGCAGGATCTGGTCGAGGAATTCGACGACCGTGACCTTTGCGCCGAGACGCCGCCACACGCTGCCGAGCTCGAGCCCGATCACGCCGCCGCCGATGACGACCATGTGGCCGGGCACCTTCGCCAGTTCGAGCGCGCCGGTCGAATCGACGACGACCTGTTTGTCGTTATCGACTTCGACGCCGGGGAGCGGGGTGACGCTCGACCCTGTCGCGATGACGATGTCCTTGGCGGTGTGATTCTTGCCCGCGACCGCGACGGTGTTCGCGTCGACGAAGCTGCCGAGGCCTTTCAGCCACTCGACCTTGTTCTTCTTGAACAGGAACGCGATGCCGCCCGTCAGGCCCTTGACCGCGTCGACGCGCTGCGCGTGCATGGCGGGAAGGTCGAGCTCCGGCTTCATCTTGATGCCCATCTTGGCGAAAGTGCCGTTGGCGGCGGCGTCGAAATATTCCGACGCGTGCAGCATCGCTTTCGACGGGATGCAGCCGACGTTGAGGCAGGTGCCGCCCAGCGTCTCGCGGCTTTCCACGCACGCGGTGCGCAGGCCCAGCTGCGCCGCCCGGATCGCAGCGACATAACCGCCGGGACCGCTGCCGATGACGATGACGTCGAAGTCGTATTCAGCCATTTGCATCTCGGCATTGTGAGCAGATCGACCCTATGTCCACAGCACCCGTCATACCCAGAGCAAAGGCTGATCGCTTCAGCTCGTGGCTCATCCATGGGCGATCATAGGCGTGTTCATTGTTAGGCATCGTGCAGGCTCTATCCGCCCAAACGTATCCGCGACAAAGGCTTTTTCGCCGACAAGGCAAAGAGTGGTTTCCCGCCGCTCTTCTGGCGCCCGTAAACTTGGGCAGCGACTTACGCGTGGTTGGTGGAAGGTCGCCGCCCTCATAGCTTACCATGCCGCGAAGCCCGTTACTCGTTGTGCTAGGAGTTTGCACTTTCCAAACGTCTCATATGCACAACCCTCGGTTTCCTGTGAATGCAAGCCGAGAGGATCAATTCCCGGCGAATTGATGCCTGGTGACTGGAGACCAAGACCAACCGCGCACGGCTTGAAAAGCTCAGGGAAACCTGTGCGAAAGTGCGAAATACGTATGACCGAGGGAGCTCGCTCGGCTCGAACGAGAGGAAGATACTGGGCTAAGATGATTTGGACGGCCCGCGCAGAAGATAGACGTGCTGAACGTGTGCGCACCGCATGCAACACATCTCCTCCAATGATATATACGTCAGGCTAGGGATATGTCCTAAGGACATATCCCTAGCCTGACCTTCGTGCAACCCTGTTTCGATCCGCACAATATTGCTCGGCTTGACAATCTGTGTCCCAGTACCCATACGTCCTTAGGACGTATGGGTACTGGGACTTCATGTATCTCGCTGACGCTCTCCAAAGTGCACTCACCGATCGGGACGACCCTGTCGTCACCGATTATCAACTCTATACTCTTGGCCAAGATTTGTTTCACGCCGGCAGCTATGCAGGCGAGCCCATCAAGCGCCTGCCCGACGCCTGGGATCTCCGCCGTGCCCGCGCAGCTCTTACAAAACTGGAAGCACGCCGGGTCATCGCGCCCGATCAGGATTTCAAATCAGGTGTTTGGCGCGTTGTCCAGGCAACCGGTTCGGGAAGTGCCGAAGAGGCAGCCTGCATCGCCGATCCCTTTTGTTATGTCTCCCATCTTTCCGCGATGCAACGCTATGGCCTCACCAACCGCAACCCTGAAGCCGTGCATCTTACAACACCCGCGAGACCCGTTTGGAATGCGCTTCGCGATGCGAAGCTCGATCGTGAGATGGATGGGTCCGACGAATTTCCGCTCCTGCTCAAAGTCGGGTTCCGGTCGCAAATCCGCCGACGTCCCGTCATCGTCCATGAATCCGCGCATCCTGCGACGCCGGTGCCCATCGCCGGCGAACACACGCGTATTGCGTCGATCGGACGCACCTTTGCCGATATGCTGTCCGAACCCGGATTGAGCGGAGGCATTCACCACGTGATCGAGACATGGGAAGAGCATGTCACGGACTGGCTCGACGAAGCCATAGCCGCGGTCGACGATGCTCCAAAGAAACTAATCAAGGTGCGCGCCGGCTATTTGCTCGCCGAGCATCTCGGCATCGACGATCCGCGAATTAACGCTTGGGCGCAGTTCGCGCAGCGCGGCGGCTCGCAAAAGCTCGACCCGGATGCGGCCTACGCACCACGGTTCTCGGAACGCTGGATGCTGTCGCTGAATGTCTGAGCACCTGATCCCCGATGCTGACACGCCGGCCGATATCGTCCAGATCGACCTACGGCGCTGGGTCGAAGCGGCAGCGAATAATCCCATCCTCCACCGCGACCGGCAAGTCACCGAAATCCTGCTCGCGGCGATCGGCATGTCGGGAAATCTTAAGGACACGCTCATTCTCAAGGGCGGAACGCTGATGGCGCTGGCCTTCGCCAGCGACCGCGTGACTGCCGACGTTGACTTCACAACAAGTGGCGATGCCGCCACCTTCCCCGGTGCGCTGGTCGAAGATCTCAATGCTAAACTCCCGCGTGCCGCGGTCGCACTCGGCTATCTCGACATCCTTGCCAAGGTGCAGTCGGTCCGCATGAAACCGAGCCCCGACGGGTTTGCGGACCATAATTTTCCGGCTCTGCAGGTGCGAATCGGGTCGGCCCGCCGCCAAAGCTCCGAGGAGAAGAGATTTGCCCATGGCCAGGCGAGCCGCGTTCTGACCATCGACGTCAGCTTTAAAGACCAGGTCTATTCATACCAGGAACTGCGCCTTGCCGACGCCGGGGTGGCCGTTCGGGCGTTTTCACTGCACGAACTCATCGCCGAGAAAATCCGGGCGCAACTTCAGCAATCCACTCTGGACAAATATCGTCGTCAGGACATTTACGACATTGCCCTGCTGATCGACCAGGCCCATCCAACCGCCGAAGACCGCGCGACGGTCCACGCAATCCTGATCGAGAAGTGCCGTACGCGCGGGATCACGCCCGATGCGCAGTCGTTCGACGATCCGGAACTGCGCCGCCGTGCCGCGGCGAACTGGGCGACGCTCGGTCTCGAGCTCTCCGTACTACCAGACTTCGACGAGCGTTTCACCCTTGTGCGCGACTTCTATCGTGCTCTACCTTGGCGGGGATGACGGCGTATTTTACTCCGTGCGATCGCGCGCGGCAGAATGTCCGGCGCTCAAATCGAGCACCACGACCTCGATCATCGCGCGACGTGCGTCAGGAAGGCGGTCGATCAGCATAAGTCGCATGGCCTCCGCACTTTGCGGCGGCGTCAATCCATCGGGATGCGCTTTCAATCGCCGATGCGTCGCAGATGGCAGAGCGCCAAACCAGAGCACACAATATATCCCGCGCTGCTCGGATCGCCAGTCGACCAGATAATGGACGTCGAGCTGGTCCGTGGCTGCGTCCCAGACATCGCTGTGCCACTGCCCTTTGATCTCGATGGGCAGCTGCATCGTGCCGCGCGAAAACGCCAGGTCCGCCCGCTTCGAACGGGGCATGTCCGCCTCGGTAATCCTCTGAATATTGTAGCGTTCCAGTATCGGGCCGATGAGGCTGGCCAGCCGGTCACGGCAGCGGTTTTCGTTCCTGGGCAGATTTTCGTCGGTCCAGAATTCGACGATGGCGTCGAGATCGTCGCCGAGCAGCTTGCGCTGCGCGACGGAAAGCTCCTCGCATACCAGTGCCTTCAGGTCGTCGATGTTGCTTGGCGGGCCGTCATCGAGCAGTGCCGCGAGGTCGGACGGAGCGAGCGCCGCAAAATTCTCTTCGGCACGCTTCTGGCGTTGCTCGGCGGCCATGTGCCGGACGAGTTCCGCGTAGCTGTCGCTGGGTCCGGAGACGAGGCGAGCCATCGCCGCAGCCGCTGCCACTCCCGTATCGTCCGCGATGCGCCCGATCAGCGCACGCAGGAAATCGGTCGCATCATGGTCATTGGTGTTCCCCGATCCCATACCGTCGAGCACCGCGTGCGGCCAAAGGCCTCGGAACGCCGTCACGATCCACTCTGATTGCGCGACCGTCAGCGGCAAGATCTCGCCGCGCCGCTCGAACTGCACGCGATTCCGCAGGAACCAGAGGAAGTCAGGAAAATCAGTTGCGATCGTCTGCAGATCCGGCGCCACCTCGTCGAAGCGCACCAGGACATCGATCGCGAGCCACGACAGCAGATGGTCGATGTTGCGGAACATCGTGCCGGTCCGCGCGTCCGCGACGACGCGCAGTTTCTCGAGGGCATTGCCATAGGTCAAGCAGTCGACAAGTCCGACTTCGACCATCTCTGGCACCTCCGGAAATGCCGCCAGCCAGCCGCCTGCAAGGGCAGCGCCCGTCTCCTGCCAGGCGGGGTCGCGCGCGAGCATGTAAAGGCCGGGCACATGCGTGCTGCGCGCGGCCAGCGCGGGCTCAATCCATAGCCGGGCAAATGCCTGGCGCGCCTCGGGCGTTGTCAGGAGTTCGGCCTCGAGCGCCGCCTGCAGGTCGAATGTCTCATCGTGGAGCGTCCAGCCGTGATTGTCGTGGCAAAGAAGCAACCCCACCTGCTTGACCGTTGCGGATACATTGGCCAAGCCGACGCCAGTGCGTAGGCGCTCGTAGAGTCCGGCCATGATCGGATACCCGTAATTGTAGATCGTCCCCGCCGCAAAACCGTCGGCGACTTCGGGAGGCGTAGGCAGGTCGTTTCGGTGCAATACCGCCTCGAACCCGGCCAGCGCATCGCGGCACAGGTCCGCGCCAAGCCACGTCTCCAGCCGCTCATGGGGAGGCAGGTCCCCTGAGAGCTCGTGGAACCGATCGAGATAGGCTTCCGCTGGCTGCAGGATCGCGCCCAGCGTCCCGGCGCGCAGGTCGTCGCGAACCCTTTCGAAGCTGCGACGCGCGATTTCAAACGAAACGGCCTGGGCCCGTGCGCGCTTCGCCGCTTCCTTTTCTTGACGCAGCTCCCATGCCGGCTTCTTGGGATTCTCGATCTTGCACAAATAGTCACCGAGCGGCTTGTCGCCGCGCCTGAACAATTCCGCGGCGGCGCGAACATCGGGGGCGAGCCCGCCGGGCTTCATGGCGATCTGAACCAGATCCTTCCAGTCCTGGCGCAAACCAGCGTCGCGGTTATCGGCCTCGGCCAACCGTTCGAGCATGACGATCACGTCGCCGGGATCTTGCGAAAGTCCGACGAGCCTGCGCTGTAGGTCGAGCTCCGTGAGCCACAGGCTGTCCTCGCGGCGATGATCCGCAAGCGCATGCGCCTGAACCGCGCGGCGAAGGTCGTGCTCGGTCGAAAGGCGCTGCGCGAGCGTCAACTGGAAACTGCGATGATAGCGGACAGCCCGCTCGATCGTCGCGAGCCACCGCCACAGCAAGGCAGCGTCGGCTGACCCGATCACGGCCTCGTCGAGCGCACGCAGGATAAGGCGCGCCTTGATGTCCGCAACGGTCCCGGCCTGCTCCCAGTTGCCGTCGCCAAGCAGCTCGGCGTAATCGGAAATGGTGTCGAGAACGGCGACCAGCCGTTCCGTCGGGATAGCAGCAATCAGGCGATCGAAAGTGCGTGCGATATGGCTCCGGCGCCTACTGCCCCGCGGTATCGGGCTGCTGAGCACCCCGAGCTCGGCGAACACCGTCGCGACAAGCACATCTGCTGGAACGTCGGCATCGATCACCTGGATAAGCTGGCGCGCGAGCCGCGGCGCATCATCGCCGCCCTGTGCGGTCAGGGCCGTAATCGTATCGCGACACCACGGCCGGTCGCGGTGCGCAATCAAGGCTTCGGCCGCGTCGCCGCGTTCGCGGTAGAAGCGTTCTTGCGAAAGCAGGATCGTTTCCAGCGTATCCGCGAGCGCGGCGGAAAGCGGACTCCCGTTCAGTCCCTCGATCAACAATGAACGCAGGTGCGCATTGCTGTCCGCCGAAGCGATGATCGCTTCGATTTCGGAAGCAAGCGCCGGGATCATCAGCGCCCTCGCCGTCTTGCTGTCCCAGTCCGCTGCCCTAAAATAGGGATTGTCGTCGGCGAGCCGGCAGAGCGCGTCGAACAGGGATTTCGCGAGATGCGGCGTAAGGACGCCGGTCTCGCCGTAACGCAGTACGCCATAGGGATCTTGCGCAATCACCTGCGGCGCCATTGCAGGACTGTGATAGGCCAGCCACGCGTGCAGTCCGCGCAGGCTTGCCGGCACGCCGCCGCTGCCATGGAACTGCGCCAGCAACCGCCGCCTCGCGCGCGGGGACGAAGCTTGCCGCGCGAGCCAGCGCGCACCGAGAAACTCGGCGACGACACGGTGGATCGGTCGCGCGCGCGACGGACCCACGCTATGAAATAATTTCGACGAAAAGACGGCGCGCACCGGCGTGCCCCCCGGCAAGACGCTCATGTCCGCCAGCCGGACATCGCCGGCCTGGACCTGCGCCGCGCCCGCGATGCTCGCGGCCTCCGCACCTGCGAACAGCAGGCTGGCTGCGATCGCGCCCGCGGCGTCGAGCGCGTCCTCTTCTGCAAGCTGCGCAAGACCTTCGTCCTGGCGGTCAGGATCGTGCTCGGGCCAGATCAGGGTACAGACGCGCTCGAACAAGGCGCCCCGGGTCGCCGGCAGCCGCGCGTCGGTCTGCGCGACGCGGCCCATCAATCCAAGCGTCAGCGGATTGCGGTACAGCTCGTCGAGACTGTGATCGGCAAGGTGAGCGAGGACAGGGTCCGGATCCACGTCGGGCACATTTGCGGAAAGAAACGCACGCGCTTCGTCGCGACCGAAAGGCTCGAGCGACAAGAGATTGGGCGGGCAGCCGTACAGTTGCTGCAGGTTCGTCACCCCGCGCGCCTGCCATTCGCGCGACCGGCACGACAAAATGAATGGCGGCGCGCCTGCCTCTTCGAGCTGCGCGAGAACGGCGTCAATTGCGTCGCCGTCGCGCCGCGACATTGCTTCGTCCAGGCCGTCGATCAGGACGGGCGTGCCTGCCTGGACGAATCTTGCCGGTGACTTGGCATGGATGAACCGTGTCGCGGTCACCGGTTCGACATGCAACCGGCGTCCGAGCTCGCGCATCAATTCGCTCTTGCCCATACCGGGCTCTCCGAGAATGATCACATTGCCGGTGCGCCTGAGCAATGCAGCCTCATCGAGGGCGCGGTCGAGTTGCAAATCATCCAGGAGCGTCAGGGTCCGCGCGAAATACACGCTCCCCGCGGCTGGACCGTCGTCGCTGTCCTGCGCCGCTGAAGCGGTTTGAGAAACGCCCGATACCATCGTGCAATATTCTTCGGCGCTCATTTCCCAAGTGGCAACGTCATTCGCGACTGGAAGAGATCATCGCGCAACATTCGCCCCGCGAATGCAGCCTGCCGGCCCTGGCCACATTTAGTTGCGATTACGCTGCAAACGGCCAATCCCCCTTCGATTTCTCGCGAAACCCGCTGGTCCCTTGAGCCGCCAGTCTCGTACCGACGTGACGGAGGCGAGTGGCGGAAACGGTCGCCTGCGGCGGTCCTGTTAATTTCCGCATGACCCGCCTATAACTGTGGTCGATGGGGAAGGCAGGGTGAATATAAGCGCGGGAATAGTCTCGACAGAGCCTGCCCCCGCCTTGAAAGCCTCGCTCTTTGGCAGCTTCGCGGTGGCGACGTCGGCAGGTGTTGGGGTCTCGATCTCAAATCGGCGCGCGCGGGCATTGCTTGCAATGCTCTGCCTGGCACCGGGCGAAACCCTGGAACGTGAGTTTGTCAGCAAACTGCTTTGGCCAGGCCGGTTTCAGGCACAAGCGCGCGCAAGCCTGCGCCAGTGCTTGCTGAGCATCGACAAGTCGCTCACCCCCGTGGCGGGACGGGTAGTCGATTTGTCGCGCGGTTGTATCGGCTTGGACGTTCGGCGCGTGCAGACCGATCTTGGCTCCCTCACGGCAGCATTGGCTGAGAGCCGAATCAGCGACGCCTGTGAAGCCCTCGGCATAATCGGCAACAAGCGACTTCTTGACCAACTCGACTTGGGCGCCCCGTTTGCCGAATGGCTGCAGGCGCGGCGCCGCCATGCCGAGAAAGGGCTGCAGCTTGCGGTCGAACGCGCCTTGGCGGAACGCGAGCGCGCGGGGGATGCGGCCGGGGCACAACAGCTTCGCGCCGCCTGGCGCGCATGCGACAGAGCACCGCCGCCGCCGCACGAGGGCAAGATGCGCATCGCCGTGCTTCCATTCGAGCAGCACGACACAATCGGGGGGGCGCTGTTCCTTGCCGAAGGCGTCGTCGACGAATTGAACTTCCGCATTGGCGGCATTCCGGCAGTGGCGGTCGTCGGCCGGACCTCGGTTGCCAGTGTTGCGCGCAGCGGACGCACGCTTCCCGAAGTGGCGGTCGCGCTGGACGTTTCGCACCTGGTCGAAGGCACGGTGCATCGGTTCTCTGACGGCATCCGGGTCGACGTGCGTCTAATCGACGGCCTGTCAGGCACCGAGATCTGGTCCGATCGTTATGACGGCACCGTTGCTGACGTGATCGGATCGCGGCAGGTTATCGGCAGTCATTTCATGGCCGGCCTGTGCGCGGCGCTGGGCACCGAAGACAAGCGCGCACCGGCCCGCAAGATGACCGCCAACCGCGATGCCTATGCGCTTTATCTGCAGGGCCGCGACATCAGCTTGCGCGCGGTCGGCGATGGCATGATCGCCAAAGGAATTGAGTTGCTTGAACAGGCAGTGACGATCGATCCGGATTTTGCGGAGTGCTGGGCCGCGCTCGCCGAGGCACATCTGTATATTGCCGGGTTCACGCCGACCCTCGATCGCATCGAACGGGCGGGCTACATGGCCGATTGCGCTCGGAGGGCGATCGCGCTCGATCCCGAACAGGGTCACGCACTGGCGATGCTGGGTGTCTACGAGTTCGTCAATCGCAATCCCGTGGCTGCACTGGACTACGGTTATGAAGCGCATCGCCTCGCGCCGAACGACATCAATGTCGCGCTTCGTCTCGGTACTTTTCTGCTGAACCTGGGTCTGGCGCATTTGGCGTTGCCGTACATAGAAACGGTCGTCGAGCGCGATCCGGTCCATGCCCGGAACTACGCCGCCTTGTGTGCCGCGCACCTTTGCCTTGGCAACTTCGCTCAGGCAATTGCAGCGGGCCAGCGGATGGCGGATCTTGGTTTTCCGGCGCCGTGGCTTGCGGTCGCCTATGCAAGTAATGGCGAGCACGCGCGTGCGGTGGAGACGTACTGGAACCTGCGCACGCTGCTCGGCACGATGATCATGCGCCCGCCTGGCATGCCGCCGATCGACGATGCCGCCCGCGATGCCTATTTCGATCTCGCCGCGCGCGGCATATGCAGCGGTGATCCCGATGCACGCGCCGCCTATTGCGTGATGATCGACGCGTTGCACCTGACGATGGCGGACCCGTACGACAATTCTGTCGCATTTCCGGCGATTTGGATGGGGCACGCCGAGTTAGTGATGAAGATTTATGGCGAGCAGACCAGTCTTGCCAACATCTTCGGGTTGATGACGCTCTGGGTGGATGTCGATCCCATTCGTCGAACACGCCTTCATCCCGATTTCATGCGCTTTGCCGAACACGTCGGCTACGTCGCAGCCTGGGAAAAATATGGCTGGCCCAACACGTTAAGGCCGGTTGCAGAAACGAAATAACGCTTTTTTGACGGTCCAGGCAATTGACCGTTCGGTCTTTGCTCCGGCACCAATCCGCTCAACTGCTCAGTCGCAGTCCATTGCAGAACACAGGCTGCCCGCTCGATCATGAGTGGCCAGCATCAGGGGGGATGACGATGAAAACGGTGAGACACATGTTGATGACGGGTGCGATGGGAATCCTGGCGCCGATCATGCTGCCGGCCGACGCCGTCGCGCAGACCGCCCCACGCGTCGCGCCTGCCGATCCCGCTGCAGTCACTTCAGAGATCGAGGCTCTCGCCCGTGACCATATCGCCGCTTTCAATGCCCGCGACGCGGTCGGCGCGACCAGCATGCAAACGTCCGATTACCTTGGTATCTTCCATGGCATGCCCAATACTCTCGGTCACGAAGCCGATTTGGCGGTCACAAAGGTGCAGGTAGCCGATCCGGCAATGAAGCTGGTCATCGCGAACGAGCATGTCGATGTGGCGCTGGCAGGCGACATGGCGACGTGGCGCTGCACGTATCGCTACACCTACACTGATGCTTCGACGAAGCAGGTACGCGTCGAATTCGGCAACTACGTCATCGGATTCAAACGTCAGCCCGACGGCAAGATGAAGGCGGCATGGAGCGTTGTGTCCGACACACCGGCAACGAGCTGACGATCCGATACGCCGATCGGACGACCAGTCATGACCTCGATCGCCGGTACGCCTGACGATATGTCGGTCACGGCTGCGGACGTCACGGCGGGCGGCCATGCCTCGTTCCTTGGCCATCCGGTCGGTCTGACCGTCCTGGCAGGAACCGAATTGTGGGAACGCTTTTCTTTCTACGGCATGCAGGCGCTGCTCATGCTCTACATGACGAAGTACCTGCTGCTGCCCGAGCATGCTCGGCACGTGCTTGGGCTGGCGGGCTATCGTGCAACGCTTTCGGCGATGTTCGGTCCGATGACTGACCTGGCTTTTGCAGCGCAGACCTACGGCCTTTATTCCGGACTGATCTACGCGACGCCGCTGGCCGGCGCGTGGTTCGGTGACCGCATTCTCGGCAAGACCCGTACCGTCACGATCGGAACTTTATTGATGGCCTCAGGGCATCTGGCGATGGCATCGGAGCGCTTCTTCCTTCCCGCGCTGCTCCTCCTCATCCTGGGGGCAGGTTGCGTCATCGGCAATATGGCGGCGCAGGTCGGCCAGCTTTATGCGCCCGATGATCACCGTCGCACCCGCGCCTTTGGGCTGTATCTGCTCGCGCTCAATATCGGTGCCCCCACCGCGCCGCTCATCGTCGGTACGCTCGGCGAGAAGGTGGGCTGGCACTGGGGCTTTGGCGCTGCGGGCTTCGGCATGCTGATCGGGCTTGCAATCTATCTGTCCGGTCAGCGCTATTTGCCGCCGGATGTCATAACCCGCCGCGGCGATCGTGCGCGGCTCGATCGCGGCGATCGGCGTGTGCTCGCCGCCCTGCTTTTCATGCTGCTTCCCTATGTTCTCGCCGGCGCCGCACTAAACCAAGCCTATGGCATTATGTATGTCTGGGCCGACACCGCTGTCGACCGGCATATCTTGGGCTGGGAAATGCCGGTCACCTGGGTTGGCATTTTCGACGGGGCGATGACGATCGTCGGCGTCCTCGTCGCCAATGCCTATTGGAAGCGTTCGGCGGCGCGCGGTCGCGAGATGGGCGACCTCGCCAAGATCGGGGTGAGCTGCGCAGGGATGGCGCTTGGCTATCTTTATATCGGCGCGGTAGCGCTGCTTCCAGTCGTGCCGATTGCACTGTGGTTGGGCTTTTACGTCATCGTCGATCTTGCCACCGTGTGGCAAGAAGCGCCGCCTCAGGCAATTATCTCGCGCAGCGCACCCGCGTCGGTCAGCGCGACGATGATGGCGGTTTTCAAACTCGCCAACACATTCGCCTATTTCTTGCTCGGCTGGCTTGGGCGGTTCTACGAACCGCTCGGTCCTGCGCTCTATTGGGCCGCTACCGCGCTCCTGCCGCTGGCCGGGCTGGCGCTGATGCTCCTGAGCAAAGCGCGGATCGCGCGCATATTGGACAATGGCGCAGTCACCGGCTCCGACCGGATGGTTGCCGCATGATGCTGACGAGCGAGCGGTTCATCGCGCCGAGCGACGCGCTGCACCTGCTAGCCACTTGCCGGGTGATCGTCCGGAGGCTGTCGACGCTGGCGTGGCGCGCGTTGAGCGCAGCGAGCCGACTTACTCTCGGCCTTTCCGGCACCCGAGCGTCTGCAGGCCCGCAATGACATCATCCAGATCACACGCTCCGTACCCGAACGCGCATTGGTACGTCGTAACGTTGGTCGTCATCACCGTCATCGGTTTCTGGCGAGGGTATTTCGCGGTACTGGGCGCAGCGGTCTGGTCCTGGCACTTTCACGGGATCACCGCTTCGCTGTGGATTGCACTGTGCGGACTCCAATCCTGGAGCATCGCGACGCGGCGCGTGGCACTCCACCGCGCTTTCGGAAAAGCAAGTCTGTTCCTCTTTCCGTTCTTCTTCGCGAGTATGGTGACGATCTGGCATACAATGGCGGCGGCAACATCTCCGTCCCATCCCTTTTATCGTTTTTGGGGTGGGCCGCTCGGTGTCACCGACGGTGTGGCCACAGCCGCTATCGGCTGGTTGTTCGTCGAGGGGCTGCGCCACCGCCGACAGCCGCAGCAGCATGCGCGATTCATGTTGGCGATTCCTCTTTTCCTTTTGCCCCCGGCACTGGAACGGGTTTTTTCGCACTATGTCCCCGGACTCACAATGGACGGGCCGCAGGATTTCCACTTCTTTCGCTGGGACGAACATTTGAGCATCGCGATCTGCATCGCCGTCACCCTTTTGCTGTACCGCCAGGCACCGCGTCACGGGCAGGCTTTCCTGGTCGCAGCCGGCCTGATGATAGCGCAGGGCCTTGGCTTTGAAACGATTGGTCGAAGCACGGCCTGGCTCGCCATATTCGTGGCCTTCGGTTCGGTTCCCGCGCCGATCGTCGTCCTGATCGGCCTTGCGATCGGAACGGCGATCACCTGGCTTGGGTGGACCGTCCCGTCGCGACCAGCACCATCACGCCCGATCGCGACCAATGTTTGAACACGTTCCTGCATCTGGACAGCTCGACTGCTTAGCGTCGTCTGCGAGGATGATGATCAGGGACGTGGATTACATCGATCGCCTCATTGATGATCGGCAAGGTTCCCGCCGACCTCGCGACGGCGGCAATGCACACAATTTCGAGAGGACGGCAGTGTCGGTTGAGCCAGATTTGTCGGGTGTGACCACGCGTGACCCGGCGCTGGGCGTCGCGGTCGCCTGCTCCCATGCCGCGATCGCATCTGCGGTGCCGGTGACCTTCATAAGGTGTTGGCCGTCCGCGCGTGCCAACGTCGAAAAGCTTATGGCTCACGCTACTTATTTATTGTGGGCGGCCGATGAATGGTGGTGTGACTCAAATGCCGGAGGCTGTATGAAAGCTCTTGAGAATGGTTCGACTCTGTTTACGGCGAAAACACCGGCGGATTTCGAAGTCTACGCAGGCCTTTGTCGTGATTATGTAGAATGGTGTCGCGAGCGTTACCGGGACATGCCTTGGTTCGTCGAGGAGGTCTTCGGCTATCAGGCTCTCGAAGACGAGCTGAAGATCCTGGCGCAGAAATACGGCCAGCCTGCTGGACGCACCATCCTCGTGCGAGCGGATCACGGTATTGTCGCCGGGGGCGCCTACCGACGTCTGTCCGACACGGTCTGTGAGCTGAAACGCCTTTACGTCGCGAACGCGGCAAAAGGCTCCGGTTTGGGCAGGAAGCTCTCGGATGCGCTGATATGCGCCGCGATCAACGACGGGTACTCCACGATGCAGCTGGACACTGGCAACCGTCTGACCGAAGCAATCTCGATGTATAAATCGATGGGATTCAAGCACATCGAGCCTTACCAAGAATATCCGGCGCGATTGATGCCCTAATTGGTTTTCATGGAGAAATCGCTGATTTAAGGGGCTAGCCAAGTCTCTTCACCCATCAGTAGCCGCCTATAGCGCAAAGTTTCTTGCGGAACCTGTGTACCTATGGTGCTGAGCATCAGGACGAGAATGACGGCGATGGAAGCACATGCGGAAACACCGCATCCCACGCTGTGCATTTTAGCCACAAAAACGCGTTCATCGGTTGGGAGGCCAGAGAGTTGGGAAATGCAAGATGATGTGGCGCAGTCAAAGCGGATGGCACTGGGCCGATTAAATCCAGCCCCTCGAACCCAGGCCGCCGCTCACTCCGGATCGATTAGATGCAATGTTGCGGTACCCGAGGCCTGAAGCTGTTTCTTGTACGCTTTTGCAAACTCGCGGTGCACGTTTGCAATATCGGAATCGGTGGCTCGATCGGCCAATTCTAAACATTGCCTCAGACGACGAATGAAATACTCGCGACCCGCATCGCGCATAGCAACCCCTGCCTGAAAAGCGTCAGCCGTCCATAAGCTGACATTCAACGACGTGCTCGATGCTAGACTCGTTGATAATCTGTGCTGGCAGTTACGTCCTTGAAAGTCAAAAGAACGGCTAAAAAAAACGACGGGTGGGGTCTGGCGGCGCGTCCAGCACACACAGATCGGCTTCGCCACCGACATCTTCGCTCATCTGATATCTGCGACACCCCTGCTCGGGCCGCCCAGTTCGCAGGGTCCGACCCTTCCACCCGCGCCAACGCCATGCCGGGTTTCAGGGCCGGTTCGATCGCCCTAGCCCGCATCATGCCGAATTCACCCCGTTGCGGATTTCCGCCAACCGACAGCGCCTGAGTTCACAACTTTGACGATATTGCTCGTCGGCTTCGGCTCCACCGGTTGTTACGATGCATCGTCGCGCCAGAGTTTGAACCAACGTCCAGATCGTGCAGAACCCACACGATAGCGAAATGCGTTCGCATGGCGATTTCGCCCAGTAACTTAAACTTGTGATCAGGTTCTATGAGGGAGTTTCGTGCTCAACGGAACATCGCGTGCAGGTCGATGTTAAGACAGCTTGGCCGGGCAAATATCTGATCCGGTCGCATTTTTCTTCGCGGCTGCGTTGGCACTCTTTTATCCCTCCTGGCCTTCAGGAGAGTATAATGTTCAATAACAAAATGATGCTTTTGGCTGCTGCGTCGCTGACATTCTCGGCACCGGCTTTGGCTCAGATGAGCAGCTCCAGCAACACGGCTGGGGGCGGAATGAGTACGCCGACCGCCGCCGGCTCGATGGGCAATAGCGCGCCCAAAATGACGAAGGCGCAAATGGCGACCATGAAGCGCTGTCAGAGCATGAGCGAAGCAAAGATGATGAAGGACAAGACCTGCATGAAAATGAAGCAGACGCATCCCGACATGATGAAATCGGGGATGTAGAGCAGTTCGCCTTCCGAGGTGCATTCAGCCGCGGCAAGCTATTGTCGCGGCTCCGCTGCTTCATGTGCATCCGCGACAAGGGCTTTTCCACCGGGAACGGTTGTGCGTGCAGGGCATTCTTCATCATTGCGGATTACAAGAGCCAGCGATGGAGAGCTTGAGCAATCGCGACTATTATTTGTCTCGCGCTGCCGATGCCCGCGCGCGCGCCGAAGCGGCGCGCCATCCCCGGATCTATGCCATCCATCTCGAGCTCGCCGATCGCTACGAGGAGCTGGCGGAACTCGTCACGGAGACTCCGCGTCTTAAAATCGCGGACTGAACGCAACACCGGGACTTTATAGGTCATGGCTGGCAATCGGCTCTCCAGCCTTTAAGGTCGCCCCACGATGCATACCGACCTCGATCATCGTCCGCTTGCCAAGCAGCGCGAGCTCGAACGCGTGGTGCAGGTCCTGTTCGAGCAGTTCGGCGATGCGACGGCGATCGCGACGTCGGACTGGAAGAAGCAGGCGCGGATTTTGAAGGTCATTCTCTACGGCAGCTACGCGCGCGGCGGCTGGGTCGACGAGCCGCATACGGCCAAGGGATACCAGTCGGACTTCGACCTGCTCGTCATCGTCAATCACGAGAAGCTGACCGACCGCGTCGAGTTTTGGTCGAGTGCAGAGGACAAGCTCGATCGCGAGCTTGCGATCACGAGGACGCTACGCACGCCGGTCAACTTCATCGTGCACACCCAGCAGGAAGTGAACGCCGGCCTCCTCGAAGGCCGGTATTTCTTCATCGACATCGCGAACGACGGTATCGCGCTCTACCAGAGCGACGACACCGATCTGCCCGAGCCGCAGCCGAAGACGCCCGCGCAGGCACTCGCCATGGCAGAGGAGTATTTCGAAGAGTGGCTGCCGAGTGCCGAGAAGCGCTTTGACGGTGCCAGATTCCACCTGACTCGCGGCAACTTGAAAGACGCTGCCTTCGATCTGCATCAAGCAGCCGAGCGCTACTACCATTGCGTTCTGCTGGTCTGCACGTTCTACACGCCTCATGTGCACAACCTCGGATTCCTGCGGACGCAGGCGGAGCGGATTGATCCCCGGCTGATCGAGGTCTGGCCGCGCGAGGGCAAAGCCGACCGTGCCCGGTTCGAGAAACTCAAGGAAGCCTATGTGAAGGCGCGTTACTCAAAGCACTACCGCATCACCGAGGACGAACTCGCCTGGCTCGGCGAACGGGTCGAAGCGCTGGGCAAGGCCGTCGAGGTGGTCTGCGTCGAGCGGATCGAGGCGCTGCAGCGAACGGTGCGCGCCGCCTGAGCATGATCGTACTGGGATGATACTGTGAAGCCCGCCAGTCGGACATAACGCAGACGCGGCATAATTCGCTGCGATCCCCCCTTCGATTTCATCTCCTTCACGATAACGCACTTTTTTTCTGCCCGTCCCACTCGGAGCTCGAAATCAGGGCCTGGAGATCATAGACCAAACGAGAATTCATCGACCTTTTCGCTTTGACGTGGACCTCGTTAGAGAATTAACGTCCGGCGGATCGCGGAATTTCGAATGCGTGCCGCTTCGGTCATATCGCGCCGGGCAGACGTGCGTTCCGCAATTCCGTGGGTTTGCAAATCAGGTGTAATGGCGTGACGCTTACGATAGTCCACATCAAGAGTGACGCGATTGTCGCATCGCAAACATGGGAAGGGACGCTTGCCGCAGCGAAAGCCGCCGCACGGTCGGCTATCGCTGCCGGGGCCGCCGATCGCGTGCAAATTCTGGACGAAGTCGGCTCGCTTGTTGCGTACTACCCCCGCAAATTGTCACTGCGGGGCCCGTCCGGCTGAACAGGTCAGTGCAGCATATTCGTTCGACATGCGTTTGATCTCTGCATGCGCCACCGTCGGTTGGCACATTGTCGGGAGAAATCGACATGTTCGATACGCGCCACCTGATCGCTTATGTCCTGATCGTCGTTCTTGTGGCGTCCTTGATCGGGGTGATCGCACGCGTGCGATATCTTTCGCCAGGAGCCGTCGAACAGCGGCGTCGCGCCAAAGAACGTAGGGATCGGCAAAGCCGGTAGCACCGACCTCGAGCAATTATCGTGAGTGCGTCACGTGCCAGACGCAAGACTGCGTTTCCAGGTCGATCAGCTGTCCTCTTCGCGGTACTTCCAGATGCACCAATTGCCATTCCAAAGCGCAACTGGCTAATGGGCGCAAACGTGGCCTGATAACGGAGCGCGCCGCGTTGGCAGCGCTCTAGGCTCTTGCCGCCATCATCTGGACTGGATTGCCGAAATGATCATGACGTCGTGGTGGGAGGCCGTTACCCATATTCTGAGCTTGGCCGCCGCCTATCTGCTCGCGCTGCCGGTCGGCTGGGACCGCGAGAAAGAAGAACGCAGCGCTGGCATTCGCACCTTTCCGCTTGTCGCCATCGCCAGTTGCGGGTTTGTGCTGGTCGGAATCGCCATACTCGGTCGAACCGACCCCGCGCAGGCCCGGATACTCGAAGGTCTGATCACCGGTGTTGGCTTTATCGGTGGCGGCGCGATTCTGAAGCATCGTGGCAAAGCCTTGGGGACGGCCACCGCCGCCAGCTTGTGGGCAACCGGAGCGCTCGGCGCGGCGGTCGGCTATGGCCTCTATGACATTGCCGTGGTCTTGAGCCTGACGACATTCCTGACCTTGCGCGGTTCGCGCCCTCTCAAGCGCGCGACGCAGGACACGAGTGCGCCGTCGGAGACAGCCTGAAGGTGACCTGCTCTCGATGCTCGCACGCGCGACTGTCAGCGTTCGTCTGTCGCTAAGGTACGAGGCTGTTCACCTGGTGGGGAGAGGCCGACATCACAACGAATACGGCCATTCTAGCACGCTTAACCACGGGGGCCGCGCGTCACATTCGCGAAAATTCCCGGCATTCTTAGATGTGAACAAAAAAGAGGGAGACGCGAACTTCCCCCTCCTCGGCACCTTTAGCGATTGCCGCCGCTCTTGTCGCGGTGGCCATGATCGTCCAAGTCGCCAGGTTTATGGCCAGGATGATCGTGGTGCTCTCCTGACTTTTCTTGCTGGCCGGCCTTGTCGCGATGACCATGGTCATCAAGATCGCCAGGCTTGTGGCCGGGATGATCGTGATGTTCGCCAGGTTTTTCGGTTGCCATATCGGCTCTCCTCGAGGGTCATGATTTGTAGCAGCGCATGGTGACCCTCATCCCAAACGCCGCCAGCATTTCGCGCACGAAGGCGTGCAACCTCGTCCCGAACCGGCTCCCCGCAAGACTGCGAGCTCAAGGGGTATAATTGATTACAGGCGCGAGAGTTCCTGAGTGTTCGTCCACAAGGCTGCTCGAAGAAATTCGAACGCAATCGAATCTCGTCCGTCCGAAGGTTTCGTCGCCCCCGCGCTGTACGACTTGCTACGGCTGGCGACTCAAATTCCGGGGCGTATGATTGTCTTCGGTTTCGGCTGTTCACCCAACTTGTCGACAAGTTAAACCTCCATGTGTTCGTACATGAACACTTGCTGCCGGATCGATTTTCTTGCCGTTCACACGCGAACGATTATCCCCGATATACGGTTCGGCAAACGGCTGCACCGGTTCGAGGAGAAGATCATGAAACGTTTTCTGATCGCAGCGGTCGCGGCACTGGCTTTCGGCACGCCGGCCCTGGCACAGTCGCATGGCGGCTATGGCGGTTACGGCCACCAGACGTATCGCGGCAGCTACGGCAACGGTTACGACCAGTCGCGCGGATATTACGGCGCGGGGCCAGGCTACGCGTACAGCGACCGCGGCTATGATTACCGCTACAACGACCGTGGCTATAATTACCGCGGCTACAACGATCGAGGTTATGATTACCGTCCTTCGCATCACGACCGGCGGCACGAGCGGCGCGACGACTTTCGCCGACGCGACCATCACGACCGTTGGTGACACGGTCGCGCGCACCATAAGCGAAGACTGACGAGTTACCGCAGCCGCCCCCCCTGCCCTTTGCCAAGGGGGGCGGCAGGCTTTGCACCGCCGCGGGCCAGGACCATTCCGCGCCTGGACGACGGTCATCGCCGTCGGGGCAGCGGGCGTCCCGCCACTGCCGCGACGCCGCGAAATGTCAGGGGCGGCCCTGATCGAGAGGCGTGGATATAGGCCGCGTCGCTTCGTCGCCGCGTTCGCAAATCCGACGGCCGGGCCCGCCCGCCTAACGCATCGCGCCGAGCAGGTCGTCCACGCTCGCCATGGCGAACGCGGTGTGTTCGTCGGCGACGGCGTAGGGCAGCAGCACGCGCCGCTGGTGAAGCAACGCGCCGCAACTGTAGGTGACGTTCGGCACATAGCCGCCATGTTCCTCGCCGCTCGGAAACAGCAACGGCGATGGCGTCCGCGCGAGGACGTTCGTTGGATCGTCGCGGTCGAGCAGGCAGGCGCCGATGCAATAGCCGCGCACCAGCCCCACCCCATGCGTAAACACCAGCCAGCCCTCGTCCAGCTCGATCGGCGCGCCGCAATTGCCGATCTGCACGAATTCCCAGGGATAGCGGGGCGCCATGATCGGCACGCCCTCCTCCCATCGCTCGAGCGTGTCGGACTGGAGCAGCCAGATGCTCTCGCTGTCCTGCCGGCCTAACATCGTGAACCGGCCGTTGAGCCGGCGCGGGAACAGGGCCATGCCCTTGTATCCCGCCATGGCGCCGACGAGCGGACGCATCTCATAGGTCCGGGCATCGACGCCGCGCATGAGTTCGGCCCGGGCTGTGATCCCGTCGAACGCGGTATAGGTGCCGATCACACTCTGCGTGCCGTCGTCTTCGGTGAACCGGACCATGCGCAGGTCCTCGACGCCCTTCGCCTGGCTGGGCAAGATGGGGAAGATGACCGTTTCCGAAATGTCCGCGCTGTCGTCGGAGCGCAGCCGGACCCATCCTCCCTCCTGACGCTCGATCCGCGGCGGCACGCCCTGGCCGCTCGGCGGATCGACGACCAGCCCTTCCCCGCCGTCCCATGTTCCCGAGCGGAACGTGACCGACGACACATGTCCTTCGCCGACCCCGCGCAACGACAAGAGGAAGCGCACGCCGCCCTCCGCATTGTCGCGGTCAGGCATGGTGACGATGCTCGGATTGAACAGGGCGGCGCTCTCGAACGCATATTCCTGACTGAAATAGGCGCCGACGAGCAACCGGTCGCCTTCCTCGCGAACCTCGATCCCGAGTTCTCCCTTCACCTCGTCGAACCGGCGCAGGAACACGTCCTCGACGCGCCGGTGACGTTTTTCCATCGCGCGCCGGAGAAGCATGAGCACATGCCGACGATAGGCCGGGTCGAGCGCCATCAGCCGCTCGGCCACGGCCTGCGACCGCGTCGGCCGACCATCGGCAAAAGCCTCAGGATAGGTGAAGCCGAACGGACGAAGGACGGTCCGGGAAGGATCGGGCCTCAGCTTGACGGAGAGTTTTGTGAAGACGTCGACCGCTTCGATCGGATCGGTCATTTTTGCTTCTCACGCATATTGGTCGCAGCGGGACGGCGCGGCGGTTTCGACGACGGGTCGACACGGCGCTCCGATAAAGTCGATAGGGCGGACAGCCAATCATACCGCGGCTTCACAGGTATCGGGCGAACGGGCGGCACCGCGCGATAGGCCGGCGGAAACCCGGCATAGCCGCCGCCGCTATAGGCGTGGCCGCCATCCCAGCCGACCCCGCCATGGCTGCCGGTCCAACCGATCCCGGCGCCGTGCGCGTTGATCTGGGCGACGGCAGGCGTAGCGACGCAGATGACGGTGACGACGCAGACGGCGGACAGCATTGTCGTAAGATCAAAGGCCCGCCAGCAAGCGCCAGTCGGCCCGGCCGCCCCTTGTCTCAATGACCGTATCGTCTTCCTGAACGTCGGCAGCATGATCCGGGTGACCGTCACCTCACTCGCCGAACAAAGGCTGCGTGCGTTAAGACCCGTCCGTGCCACCGCCCCTTCATGTCCTGCGCCCATGACACCCTCACACTCGTTTCCGCACCCTTCCCCGCCATCGAAAGGACGCCGTCGCCGCTCCCGTTCCGCGCCAGCGATCGTCGCCTCCGGCCGCGACCCGCCCGCCGGGCGGGGGGGCGGCGGGGGGGGGCGGCGCCCGCG
>APMI01008819.1_pt1 | contig 47119 bp, 48 predicted proteins | sample 667938 | NCBI WGS metagenome assembly APMI01 (sample SAMN01084076, study PRJNA167559) | wastewater metagenome | biome: Wastewater | place: Denmark: Ejby Moelle, Odense | collected 2011-11-28
GACCCCCGCCCGATCATCGGCTGCGCGGCATCGCCGACCAGCGTCGGGATCACCAGCTCTCCCGCCGCCGGAATGAAAACCAACAGCCCGCCGGCAATGATGCCCGGCACAGATTGCGGCAGCGTCACGTCCAGAAAGACGCCAAAGGGCCGGGTGCCAAGATCCATCGCGGCCTCGTCAAGCGCGGGGTCCAGTCGTTCAAGGCTGGAATACAGCGGCAAGATCATGAAGGGCAGGTAGGTATAGACCATCACCAGCACGACGGCGAAATTGCTGTGCATCATCGGTATGGACGTGACCGCCCAGCCTTCGGGCGTGGCCCAGTTCCACAGGCTCGTCAGCAGGCCGTTGAACCAGCTATTCTTGCCCATCAGCCCCATCCAGGCATAGACGCGCAACAGGAACGAGGTCCAGAACGGCAGGATGACCAGCATCAAGAGCACGTTGCGCCAGTTCTTCGACACCCGCGTCAACCCCAGCGCCATCGGATAGCCGATCAGCAGGCACAGGATCATCGCATTCGCGGCATTCAAGAGCGAGGTCAGGAAGGCACGGATATAAAGATCGTCGTGGAGCAGCCGGGCATAGCCGTTCAGGTTGATGACCGGATTGTCTCCGCCATAGCCGAAAGGCGGCGCGGTCGGGGTGCGGGTCGCCACGCTCATCGCCACCACGATCACGAAGGGCAGCAGGAACAGGACCAGAAGCCACAGATAGGGCAGGCCGATGATCAGGTCGGACCAACCCCGGCGGTGAAACCATTCGGCAAGCGGGTGGCGGCGCGTCTGGGGGCCCATCGCCTAGTCCCTAAGCAGGATGGCAGAGGCCGGCTCGAACCCCAGCCAGATCTTGTCATACCAGTCGGGGCGGTTGTCCTCTCGTTTCGCATTCACCGCATGGACCGAGATCAGTTCGCCCGAGGGCAGGATCACGCGGTAAAGGCTGTCTTTGCCGAAATAGGCCAAGTCCTTGATTTCGCCCGGAATGGCATTCAGTCCGGCAGGCTTTTCACGCAGGATCGTCAACTTTTCGGGGCGGATCGCCAGCGTCAGCGCCTCGCCTGCGGCAAGGCCGGGGATCAGCCCGGTTTCCACCGTGGCGCCAAAGGCCGGAACCTCCACCGTGGCGCGGTCCGTTGCGACAGAGCTGACGCGCGCCGGAAACTGGGTGATCGAGCCGAGGAAATTCGCCACGAAGCGCGAGTCGGGATGCTCATAGACATGCCCCGGCGCGCCAACCTGTTTGACCTGCCCCTTGTCCATCACGGCGATCCGGTCGGCCAGCGTCATTGCCTCTTCCTGATCATGGGTGACGACGATGAAGGTCACGCCGGTGCGTTCCTGAATGCTCATCAACTCGAACTGGGTATGTTCGCGCAGCTTCTTGTCCAGCGCGGCCAGCGGTTCGTCCAGCAGCAGCAGTTTCGGCTGCCGGGCGAGCGCGCGGGCCAGCGCCACGCGCTGCCGTTGGCCGCCCGAAATCTGGTGCGGCTTGCGGTCGGCAAAGGGGGTCAGTTGTACCAGATCCAGCATCTCGCGCACCCGCGCCATGCGCTGATCCTTGGTCAGCTTTTCATGCTTTAGTCCGTAGCCGATGTTTTTCGCCACGCTCATGTGGGGAAACAGCGCATAGCTTTGAAACATCATATGCACCGGCCGCTCCCACGGGGGGACGCCGGTCATATCCTGCCCGTCCAGCCAGATGCGGCCTGCCGTTGGCTCCTCGAAACCCGCCAGCATCCGCAGAAGGGTGGTCTTGCCGCAGCCCGAGCCCCCCAGAAGTGCGAAGATCTCGCCCTTGGCGATGGTCAGGCTGACATCCTTGACCGCCTGAAAGGTGCCGAAGGTCTTCGACACGCCGTCGATGCGCAAAAAGGGCGCAGGCTGATCCGGCATTCTCAGTTGCCCGCCTTGATCGAGGCCCAGATACGCGTCAGCTCGCGGTCCTGCTCTTCGGTCTGCGGCTTGGGCGTATACATCCGTTTCAGCGTCTCGGGATCGGGATAGACCGCCGGGTCAGAGGCGATGGAGACGTCAACCAGCGGCGTTGCCGCCTTGTTGGCATTGGCATAGCCGGTGAAATTGGTGCAGGCGGCAATCACCTCTGGCCGCAGCATGTAATCAAGAAACTTGTAGCCGTTCTCCACATTCGGCGCATCTGTTGGCATGCACATCAGGTCAAACCAGGCGGGTGCCCCGGTTTTGGGCACATAATAGGCCAGGTTCATCTCGATCCCGGCATCTTTGGCGCGTGTCTTGGCCACGCCATAATCGCCCGACCAGCTGTTGATGGCGCACAGCTCTCCGTTCGGGATGGCGGTCAGATAGTTCGAATTGTCAAAGGTGGTGATGTATTGCCGGATGGGCGCGAAGGCCTCGGCCATCTTCTTGTATTCGGCCGGACCCGCGGTATTCACGTCGATGCCCAGATAGCTGAGAACCATGAAACCGATATCGGTGGGGCTATCCAGAATGGAGATCCCGCAATCGGCCAGCTTGGCGGCATTCTCGGGCTTGAAGATCGTATCCAACGAGGTGAGGTCGGCGTCGGGCAGACGTTCCTTCACCATGTCGAGGTTATAGGCCATGCCGACCGAGCCCCACATATAAGGCACGCTATAGGCGTTGCCGGGGTCATAGCCCTCGACGATGCGCAGGATTTCGGGATCAAGGTTGCCCCAGTTTGTCAGCTTGGTGTGATCGAGCTTCTGATAGATGCCAGCCTTGATGAACTGGGGCATCGTCAGCCCCGCCATCACCACGACATCATAACCCGTCTGTCCGGCCAGCATCTTGGCCTGCATTTCCTCGGCGCTGGCATAAAGGTCATAGACCACGCCGATGCCGGTTTCTGCCTCGAAGTCGGCTATTGTGGTCTCGCCGATATAGTCGCCCCAGTTATAGACGTTCAGCGTTCCGGCCTGTGCCCAGGACGGACGGACCCAAGGGGTTGCCAGCCCGGCACCAAGAGTAACAAGAGCAGTGCGGCGTGTCAGTCTCATCGTCGTCTCCCTGTTTTGCGGGCCGGTTATTCGGCTTTTTTGAAAGGCTAGGCGCTGTCAGTTGTTCTGACCAAGCATTTCTGCGTTACGTTTTGCCATGGTATCCTCTGGTGGTGGCGCGGTCAGCGTCATCACCGGCAGCAGTCGGCGCAGCCCATCATGGTGACGGCGCAGGCCCCATTCCAGATCGGAAAGATGGAACCCTTCGAAGGCCGAGGATTTCATCGATTCATTCGACCAGATCGACAGTTGCTGATCTTCGGCCGAGGTATCCCGGTCGATCCGCATCGCCAGATACCGGGCCAACCGTTGCTGGCGATCCTCGTGGGGTTGGCGGTACACCTTGCCGGTCAGCCGCGTCAGGCCGGGGGCAAGGGGCAGATCGTGATAGAATTGCGCGCCTTCGGGCGTGAAGGCGAAAACGATGTTCGGGAACAGGCCATAATAGGTCCACGCCCGTTGCAGATGCGGTGGCAGATGGTCCTGCCGGGGCGCATGTTTCACATAATTGCGCACCGACCATGACCGCCCCGGCTTGTCACCAAAGTAGCCGACCGACACATGCAGCCCCCGCGGCAGATAGATGTCACGGTAATCGCGGCCATAAAGCTCTTGCAGCGACGGATGGGCCAACGGCACATGATAGCCCTCATTGTCCACATCCCGTACCGATTTCCAGTTTACCGGCAGATCGACCGACCAGTCGGGCGTGGCAACGGGCACCAGATCCTTGCCGCGATAGGCTGCGAAATCGGCGGCATAGGGGGCCAGCAGGTCGGCGATGGCGGGCTGCGGGCCGGGGTGGAAGCGGATGAAGACAAAGCCGTGGAAGATTTCCATCTCGACCGGCTTCAGACCAAATGCCTTGCGGTCCAGCGTGCCGAAGGTTGCCGGCTGCGATGCCCCGCGCAAACTGCCGTCAAGGTTATAGACCCAGCCATGGAACGGGCAGACGATAGCCCCCTTGCAGTGCCCTGCCTCGCCATCCACCACCCGGGCGCCCCGGTGACGGCACAGGTTATGAAAAGCCCGCACCACCCCGTCCTGCCCCCGCATGATCACGGCGCGTTCGCCCAGCAGATCAAAGGTGATCCAGTCCCCGGGCGCGGGCACATCATTCTCATGGCCCACAACCTGCCAATGGGTCAGGAACACCTTTTGCCGTTCCAGATCGAACAGCGCCTGAGAATGGTAACACCAGCCCGGCAGGCCATTGCGTTCCCATTCATTCGGTATGGGCTGGGACAACATCGGAAATTCGGTCACGGCGCGGCCTCCATCTCTGCAAGCAGCCATTGGTGGAAACGATGGATTTCATATTCTTCGGGCATCAGTCGGCCGCCGGCATAGGATGGAGACCGGATGCCACGCTGGTTCATTTCGGCTGCGGCGCCATCCTGCTCCATCACCAGCTTTGGAAAGGCGGCGACCTCTGCGGCGTCAAAGCCGGGCTGGGCAAGGGTTTCCGCCGGGAAATACCATTCGGCGGTCAGCCGGGTTTTCTCGGGCGACAGGGGTTCGATTCGCACCGAGCGGACGTAATCGACATGCGCCACGATATAGACTGTCGGCCAGATAGTGACAAAGTGATACCCGGCCTCGCGCTCTGCCATGGTCAGATCGGGAAAAACCGGACCGCAGGGCGCGCCGGTGGGTGTCCAGCTTTCGGCGCCGGGGCGCAGATTGCGGGCGGCGGGCGTGTCAGGTGTCCAGCCCAGTGCTTCACTCTGCCCCATGATGCCTTTGGAATAGAGGGGAACCATCTCGCACAGCTCTGGGTGAATGCCGGGGCAATGCAGACATTCCGAGTAGTTTTCCCAGAAAACCTTCCAGTTGCAGTCCAGCGCGGTTTCCCAACGATGGCCCGTCACGAGGGATGCGACGGGCCAGTTGTCCAGCGTGGACAACGGCACATCGCCACGCAATTCGGGCGGAGCCGGGCTGGCGGAGACAAAGATCATCCCGGCCCAGATCTGCACCGAACAGGGCACCAGACCGTGATCTTCCCTGCGAAAGTCATCGGTGGGCCTGGCAAGCGCGGTTGATACAAGGCGCCCATCATCCGCCGCATAGGACCATGCGTGATAGGGGCAGGTGATCAGGCGATTCAGGCTCTGTTCGGCCTTTTGGCACAGTTCCGAGCCGCGATGCCGGCAGCTATTGTGAAAGGCCGTAACCTTGCCATCCGGTGTGCGGCACAAAATCGCTTCGGCATGGCCCAGCCGGATGCGCCGCATGATGCCCGGTGGCAGATCGGCCAGTCTGCCGGCGAAATGCCAATTGCGGGCAAAGACCGTCGTCATCTCTTGCGCGAACCAGTCCGCACCCAGATAGGCGGCCTGAGGCAAGCCCTGCGGGCAATGGTCGAGGCGCGGTGACAGGGGATGGCGTTCGGCTGCTCCCATCAGAACCTCCCCGGTGGAGTCGCGCGGCGGCGGTCGGGCGCAAAGAAGGGGCGGTCCACCACCCGCACCCGCTGCATCAACTTGGCATAATGCAGTTCGCGCAGCGCATAAATCTCGGCCCATAGGTTGCCCTTGGCCAGAAACCGCCGCTCCACCTGCGCCAGCGCAATGCTTTTCTTCAGGGTCGGCGACCAGCAGGCCCCGGTCACGACCCCTGCCTCGGTCTTGCGGTCATGATACAGCACCGCGCCCTCTGCCGAGATGTTTCCGTCAATCTCGACCCCGACAAAGGCCCATTTCGACCCCTTGGCCTTTTCGGCCAGCAGCGCCTGCCGCCCGGTAAACTGACCCTTGTCCCAATCGATCAGCCAATCCAGCCCCATTTCAAACGGGGATCGTGCCCGGTCTTCGCGCACCGCCTGTTGTGCGGGGGTAAAGTCGTAATTGGTGATGACAAAGCCCGTCTCAAGCCGCGCAAGGTTCAGAGCGTCCGATCCGATGGGCCGGATGCCCAGCAATTCCCCGGCCGCAAAGATGTGATCCCAAAGGTTAAGAGCCAGATCCGGCGTTGTCCACAGCTCATACCCCAGATCCCCGGTGAACCCGGTGCGAGAGATCATCAACCTGCCTCTGCCGAAGGGGAAATCCGCCATGCGGAAGGGCTTCAACGCCGTTACATCGAACCCCGCCGCGCTAAGAGCCGCCGCCGAGGTCGGCCCCTGCAGCGACAGCGCCGCGACCTCTTCGGTTTCCTCGCGCACCGCTACGTCGAAGCCAAAGGCGCTGTCCAGCAGCCAGGGCAGATGCCGCTCTTGACAGCACAGGCGGTAATCGTGCGCACCCAGACGAAACAACGTGCCGTCGTCTTCCAGCTTGCCGGCGTCATCGCACCAGACGGTGTAATGCACAGAGCCGACCGACAGTTTGGCCGCATTCCGCACGGTCAGCCGATTCAGATAGGCTGCGGCATCGGGGCCGGTGATGCGGTATTTCACCATTGGGCAAAGATCATAGACAGAGGCCGTGTTGCGGATGGCCGCATGTTCCATTGCCAGATCTTCATAGGTCAGAACCGAGGCATAGCCGCCCCAGTTCCCCCAGGAGTGCATCTTGTTCGCCGCAGCCGTGCGGGCGTGGAAGGGTGATTGCAACAGCGGGGTTTCGTAATGCGTCAGCACGTTCATTCGCCCGCCCTTTCGATTGCAGCCGCCGCATTCCATCCGGGCGTGCCGGAAACCCCGCCGCCGGGATGGCACCCGGCAGAGGCGAGCCACAGGCCCTGAACCGGCGTCCGGTATTGTGACAGGCCGGGCAGGGGGCGCAGGAACAGCATCTGTTCGATGCTGAGTTCGCCTGCGTGCCAATTGCCGCCGGGCAAGCCCCAGATGGTTTCGATATCATAAGGCATCAGCAGCTCGGCGTGGGTGATCAGTCCACCGATACCGGGGGAATGCGCCTCTAGCTGGGCCAAGGCGGCTTTCAGCATGTCTGCCCTTGCGGCATCCCGGTCTGCCGGGTTGTGGGGCGCATATTGCACCACAGCAGTCAAAAGGTGCTGCCCCGCAGGGGCATGTCCGGCCTCATGGGCCGAGGGCAGCAGCACCTCCATCACCGGGGTATCGGGCACCTGGCCGTACTTCACCGGGTTGAAGGCACGTTCGACATGCTCTTCCGAAGGTGCCAGAACAAGGCGTGTTTTCAGGTCGGCGCCGCGGAAATCCGGCACGCCGGACAGGGCCAGGTGCAGCTTGGCCGCCCCGCCGCGTGCTTTCTGGTGGCGGATGCGATTGACGAGTCCGGTATCCAGGGCTTGCGGGCCGACCAGCCCAAGAAGCGTGGACTTGGGGCTGACGGCTGACACGATCAGCGGTGCGCGCAACTCTTCGCCGCCGTCCAGCACCACGCCGGTGGCACGACCGCCTTCGATCAGTGCACGGCCAACGCTGGCGCCGGACCGGATCGTCACACCCGCCGCCATGGCCGAGTTTCGCATCGAGGCCGCCAATGCGCCCATCCCGCCCGCAGGCAGCCTTGGCCCGCCGCCTGACAGGCGATCCAGCCAGGGCAGCAGCGAATTGGGCGAGCGCGGCCCAAGCCAGGTTCCCAACGTGGCATCAAAGGCCAGGGCCCCTTTCAGCAGCGGGTCCGACAATTCGTCATTCAGTACGTCATAGGTATTGGTCAGGAACATCCGCAGCAATTCGCGGAATTCTGCCTTGCCCATCAGCCGGGCGCGCAGGCCAATCTTGGCCAAGGCCCAAAGGTCATTGCCCACTCCCTTGGCCAGCCTGGGGGGAGGCATGTCGCGGAATGGGCGCAGAACCGAGGCAAAGCGCGTCAAACGCGCGCTCAGCGCGGCCCAAGCCAGCCGATCCTCGGGCGAAAGGGGGCCATCGACCTTGCCCAGGTCACGGCCTGACAAACGCAGATGATGGCCGTCTGACGAAACAGCGGTGGTGTCCAGCACAGGTGCTGCCCACGTCAGGCCATGGCTGGAAAGGTTCATCCCGGCCTCGACGCGCGGATCGAGGTTATAGCTCAGATGCGCGAGGGGCGGGGCGGTGAAGCCCGGTGCAAAGCCAGGCCGTTCTGTGGCCTGCCGTTCCAGGATCAGCACCTTGCGGCCAGCCTTTGCCAGCCGGATCGCCACGGCCAGCCCGTTCGGCCCCGCGCCGATGACGATCACATCACAGGACCGGGTAGGCATCGGACAGATCCTTGGCTGGCAGTTTCATGTCGCGCAGGATTTCGGCCGCCGCATTGCGGCCCGGCGCACCCATCACGCCACCGCCGGGGTGGGTGGATGACCCGCACAAATACAAATCCCGAATGGGTGTTCGGTATTGGGCATAGCCCGGCACAGGCCGGTTGAAGAGCAGCTGGTCGAAGGTCAGCTCTCCCTGGAAAATATTGCCCTCTGTCAGGCCGACCTCAGCCTCCAGTTCGCGCGGGGTGCGCACCTCTACATGCAGGACAAGGTTCTTGAAGCCCGGCGCATAGGCCTCAATCTGGTTAAGGCAGGCGTCACGAAAGGCGTCGCGGTCGGCATCGGTCCAGTCGCGCCCTTCGATCTTGGGCGGTGCATATTGCACGAAGCATGACATGAAATGTTTGCCCGGCGGGGTCATCGTCGGGTCGATCATCGTGGGGATCATGCAGTCCTGGAACGGGTCGGCGCTGAAATGGCCAGACTTCCAGTCATCATAGGCGCGCTCCATCTTTTCGATGGTGCCGGTGAAATGCAGATCGCCCTTGATGTTGGGTGCGCCCTTGGGAAGCGCCGGGAAATTTGGCACCCCGTCCAGCGCGATGTTCAGCTTGCCGGAGGAGCCGCGCGTCTTGAACCCCTTGACGCGCTTGACGAATTCGGGGGGCAGTTCCGTTTCCTCGACATGCTTCAGGAAGGTGCGTCGCACATCCATGTTGGAAACCACGCGACGGGCGATGACCTCATCGCCATTGGCAAGCACGACGCCATGGCTGCGGCCATTCTTCACCAGAACCCGGTCAACGCCCGCGCCGGTGATCACCTCACCCCCTGCCGCCCGTAGGCTTGCGGTCAGCGCCTTGGTCACGCCGCCCATGCCACCGCGCGAATAGCCCCAGGCGCCGACATTGCCATCGACATCGCCCATCGCGTGATGGAGAAGAACATAGGCCGTGCCGGGCGACATCGGCCCCAGCGCCGTGCCGATGATCGACCCCACGGCCTGATAGGCCTTGACCGCCGGGTTCTCGAAATACTCATCCAGATAATCGGCGATCGACATGGTCCAGAACCGGATCATGTCCATCATCGCCAGTTCCGACAGGCCGAACATCTGCTTGCCCAGCCAGGCCAGTTCGGCAAGGTCGCGCGGACGGAAACTTGCCGGATCGGGCGGGGTGCGCATCAGCATCGGCCGGATGAAGCGGCAATGGCGCAGCACGTCGCGCGCATAACGGTCATAGGCCTCGGCATCGCGCTTGGAATGGCGCGCAATCTCGCGCCGGTTGGCGTCATGGTCGCGAAACATGCCCAGATAGCCACCGTCTTCCGTCATCAACGCACCACCCTCATAGGGCAGGATCTGCAACCCGTGCTTCGGCAGATCAAGGTCGCGCATGATCTCTGGGCGGAACAGGCTGTTGACATAAGAGCAGTTGGAATAGGTGAAGCCGGGGTAAAGTTCGCGGCTGACGGCCGCTCCGCCGATCCAGTCATTCTTTTCCACCACGCAGACCTTCAGCCCGGCCTTGGCCAGATAGCAGGCCGCGACCAGTCCGTTATGGCCTGCGCCGATGACCAGAATGTCCCAGGCGGTCACTCTGCCGCCTCCTGATGTTCCAGCGTCAGGTCCACGGCGGTTTCCACCGCACGCAGGGTGTCGGTCAGGCAGGTGTCGTCCAGCCCATGCGCCTCACACATGAACCACGGCTCTCGGCTGTCGGGTTCGACGATCACGCCCAGATCATGCAGATAATAGGCCATCTGATCGTAGAAACTGTAGTCCGACGTTTTCCACGCCCGGTAATTGTCGGGTGGGGTTTCGGCAAAGAACAGGCCGAACATCGACGGGTGGCCGGTATAGGAATGCACGATGCCGCGCGCGTTCAGGATGCCGGAAATTCCCTGCATCAGCCGCTCGCCATAATTTGCCAGAGTATCCAGTGCCGGGGTTTCATCCAAGATCCGCAGGCATTCCTCGGCCGCCGCAAGTGAGACGGAATGCGCGGTATAGGTGCCGCCGTGGCTGGCCCCGCCATAGCGGAAGGTCCGCATCACATCCTCGCGCCCCGCGACGACCGCGATGGGGTAGCCATTGGCCACCGCCTTGGCAAAGGTGGTGATGTCGGGCCGCACGCCCAACAGCCCCTGCACGCCGCCCTTGCCGACGCGGAACCCGGTTTTCACCTCATCGATGATCAGCAGGACGCCGTATTGGTCGCACAGCTTGCGGGCCAGCTCGACATAATCCTTACGGGCAGTGATACCGCAGCAATTGCCCTGAATCGGTTCGATCAGCATGGCGGCAAGGGTGCTGCCATGGCGTTTGAAGGTATCCTCCAGCCGCTGCATGTCGTTCATCGGCACCAGATGGGCCAGTTGCTTCAGGGTCATCGGAATGCCCTTGCCATAGCTGACCACCTCTGGGTCGGCGTTTGACCCGGCCTGCCAGTCCTCGACATTGGCCATCCACATGGCGGCGTCAAACAGCCCGTGATAGCCGCCTTCAACCAGCAGATAGCTTTCGCGCCCGGTATAGGCACGGGCCAGCCGCAGCGCGGCCATCACCGCCTCGGTGCCCGAGTTGGAAAAGCGCACCAGTTCCGCCGCAGGAACCATTTTGGCGATGCGGTCAGCCACGATCAACTCGCGCTCGGTGGACAGGGCGAAGACGCCGCCTACCTCCATCCCACGGCGCGCAGCCTCATCCACCCGGTCGTCGGCATAGCCCAGAATCGCCGGGCCATAGCCCAGCCGATAATCGACGTAACCATTGCCGTCGATGTCCCAGGTCCGTCCGCCCTTGCCGTGATGAACATAGATCGTCCGGTCATCGCCCCAGTATCGGAAGGTCGAGGCGACACCCAGAGGCAGGCGTTTTGCCGCCTTTTGAAACTGCGCGTTCGACTTTTCCAGGTTGCGATGGGGCAGCGTCGTCATGTGGATTCCCTGTGGCGATTGCCGATGGACAAACCGTCGCACCGTATTGACTGGTCTGTCAATCAGAATATCCGCGACTTACGTTTGACCTTGCGATACGCTATGGCAGGTGCAGAAACCGGAGCGCCCATGAACAACGCCGCCCTAGCCGCCGCCGATGCCCCGACGCCGCGCAAACAGCCGCGCGATGCGCGTCGCGTGCAGCTTATGGAAGCGACGATCGAGGTGATCGCCCGGCAAGGCTATTCCCGCACCACGCTTACCGAAGTGGCGCGAGAGGCCGGGCTTTCGCATGGCCTTGTGAACTTTCACTTCCAAAGCAAGGAAAACCTGCTGGTCGAGACGCTGCTCTATCTGGCCGAGGAATACCGGCTGAACTGGACAGGGGCGCTGGATGCGGCGGGCGACGACCCGGCCGCCTGCATCCATGCTGTGTTGACGGCAGATTTCAACGCCGAGATTTATACCCCGTCGCGCCTGTCGGCCTGGTGTGCCTTCTGGGGCGAGGCGCAAAGCCGCCCGATCTATCAGGAGCGGTGCAGCGGCAATGACGATGCCTATATCCGCACGCTGGAGGGGCTATGCGCCCGAATGATCGCCGAGCACGGTTATTCCGGCAATGCCGAGCGTATTGCCCGCGTGCTGCGTGTCACGGTCGAAGGTGTCTGGCTGGACATGATGACGATCAGCACGCCCTATAACCGGGATGAGGCGCTGGCGACCGTCATGACCAGTTGCACCGCATTCTTCCCCCGTCACTTTACCGAGGCCGGACTGATCCTGCGATGAGCGAGGCGCTGAAAGCCCGCCTTGTCGCGCAGGCCGAGGCCGAGGGCTTTGCCCGCATGGGCATTTGCGCGCCTGATGCGGCGCCCGAAACCGCCGCCCGGCTGCGGGCATTTCTCGCGGCCGGCTACAATGGCCAGATGGGCTGGATGGCCGAGCGAGAAAGCTGGCGCGGAAATGCCGCGGCCCTTTGGCCCGAAGCGCGCAGCGTGATCATGCTGGCCGAGTCCTATACGCCGGAAACCGACCCGACCCTTGGTTTGGCGCAACCTGACCGCGGCGTGATCAGTTGCTATGCTCAGGGCCGGGATTATCACGATCTGGTCAAGCGACGGCTGAAACGGCTGGGCCGCTGGCTGCTGGATCAGGCGCCTGAAGGGGCAGAGATCAAGGTTTTCGTCGATACCGCGCCGGTGATGGAAAAACCGCTGGCGCAGGCGGCGGGTTTGGGCTGGCAGGGCAAGCATACCAACATTCTGTCGCGCGATCTTGGCAACTGGTTCTTTCTTGGCGCCATCTTCACCACGCTGGACCTGCCCAGGGATGCGCCAGAGGTCAGCCATTGCGGCTCTTGCACCGCCTGCCTGACCGCCTGCCCGACCAACGCCTTTCCCGCGCCCTATCAGCTGGATGCCCGGCGCTGCATTTCCTATCTGACCATCGAGCATAAAGGCCCGGTCGATGAGGGCCTGCGCCCCCTTCTGGGCAACCGGATCTATGGCTGTGACGATTGTCTTGCCGCCTGCCCTTGGAACAAGTTTGCCGTGGCCGCGCGTGACATGGGCTATCAGCCAAAGGCCGGGCTGCCGGAACTGGCCGATCTGGCCGGCCTTGACGATGCCGCTTTCCGGGCGCGGTTTGCGGGCAGCCCGATCAAGCGCATCGGGCGCGAGCGCATGATCAGGAATGTGCTTTATGCAATCGGCAACTCGGGCCAGCCAAGCTTGCGCGCGGCGGCCGAGCGATTGCGTTCAGACCCAGACCCGGCAGTAGCCGATGCCGCCGACTGGGCGATCAGCCGACTTGACGCAATTGGTCACGCAACTCGGTGATCGCGTCACGCAGCGCGGTCAGTTGATCCAGGTTCAACCCGCAGTGGTCAAAGATGCAGGCGGTGATGGTGCCAGACTTGGACTGAAGTGCGTGGCCCTTTTCCGTCAGCGTGACATGCACCTGCCGTTCGTCTGCGTCATCGCGGTTGCGTGACACAAGTCCCATCGCCTCCATCCGCTTGAGCAGCGGGGTCAGTGTATTTGATTCCAGTTGCAGCGCCCGGCCAAGGGCGCCAACGGTTTGACCATCGACCTGCCAAAGCGACACCAGCACCAGATACTGCGGATAGGTCACGCCCAGATCGGCAAGCAGCGGCGCATAAACCCGCTGCATCGCATGATTTGCGGAATACAGCGCGAAACAGATCATATCGGGCAGGGTGGGGTTGGCAGATTCTGGCATTGGTCACCTCTAGGCCAAAATAAATCGCACACGATTAAATCGCAAGGCCGTTGACTCGAATCGCTAATGGCGCTATTTGATCGCATACGATATAATCTTTCACGATTGGAAAACCGATGTCCGTTGATCCGAAATACTGTACCGAAGCCACAGCAACCGGCGGCGGCCGTAATGGCCTGTCGAAACTGGCCGATGGCAAGCTGACCGTCACCATGGCATCGCCCAAGGAGTTGGGCGGTTCCGGCGCCGGTCACAACCCCGAAGAGCTGTTCGCGCTGGGCTATGCGGCCTGTTATCTGGGTGCCATGCGCTTTGCCGCACAGTCGGAAAAGCTGGGCACTGTTCCGGATGACGCCAGCGTGACGGCCAAGATCGGCATCGGCCCGCGTGCCGAAGGTGGGTTTGGCCTTGCCGTGACGCTGAAGGTCTCATTGCCCGGTCTGCCAAAAGATGTGGCGGAAAAGATTGCCGAGCGCGGCCACTTTATCTGCCCCTATTCGCACTTCTCGCGCGGGGGCGTGAAGGTCGAAACCGAAGTGGCCTAAAGACAGGCGGACATTCCGCCATCGACAAACAGCACCTGCCCGTTGACATAGGACGCCGCATCCGACGCAAGAAAGATCGCGGCGCCCTGCAATTCGGGCAGTTGCCCCCAGCGACCCGCCGGGGTGCGGCGGGAAATCCAGTCGGTGAATTCTGGGTCGGCCACCAGCGCCGCATTCATCGGCGTATCGAAATAGCCCGGCGCGATGGCATTCACCCGCAGCCCCTTTGGGCCCCAGTCAGTCGCCATGCCCTTGGTCAGATTGGCCACTGCCCCCTTGGTCATCGTGTAGGGCGCAATGGTGGGCCGTGCCTGCGCGGTCTGGATCGAGGCGATGTTGATGATCCGCCCCGAGCCCCGCCCGATCATGTGGCGGGCGCAGGCCTGGCCGACATGAAAGACCGATGCGATATTGGTCTGCATCAGTGCCTCGAAATCACCCGCGTCGAAATCTTCCAGGGGTGCGCGGCGCTGGATGCCCGCGTTGTTGACCAGAATGTCGATAGGCCCGTGGCTGGCCTCATACCCGTCCACCGCTGCGCGTGCGGCCTGATGGTCAGTGACGTCAAAGGGCAGAAGGTCCACCTTGATCCCTTGGGCTTGCAACAGGGCTTGTGCCTTGACCAGCCGTTCCGCATTCCGCCCGTTCAGCACGATCCGCGCGCCTGCCGATGCCAGCCCCTGCGACAGCGACAACCCGATCCCCTGACCGGAGCCGGTAATCAGCGCCGACTTGCCCGTCAGGTCGAAAAGGGGATGGTTCATTGTCGCCTCCTGCATTGCGGGCAGATGATAGCGGGGTAAGGTGGTGAAAACAGGGGTATGATCATGGGCGAGCGTTTGAAGGGCAAGGTGGCCATCGTTTCGGGCGGTGCCACGGGCTGCGGGGCTGCGGCGGTAAGGCTGTTTGCTGCCGAAGGGGCGGCGGTGGGCATCATCGACCGCAATGTCGAAGGCGGGCAGGCCTTGGCCTATGAAATGGTGCAGGCCGGGCACCGCGCTGTCTTTGCCTCCGCGGATGTCAGCCGCAAGGATCAGGTCGAGGCGGCGGTGGCCAGCGTTGCCGCAGCCCTTGGCCCGGTGAATGTGCTGTTCAACCATGCGGGCACCATCGTCATCAAACCCTTCCTTGAAACCGAGGAAGCCGACTGGGACATGCTGTTCGATGTGAATGTGAAATCCATGTACCTGATGACCCGCGCCGTCCTGCCGATGATGCTCGATCAGGGCAAGGGCGCTATCGTCTGCACCTCGTCCATCTCTGCCGTCTATGCCACCCCGAACGAGGTGCTGTATGACGCGACCAAGGGTGCCTGCCATATGTTCGCCCGCGCCATCGCGGTTGAGTTCCGCGACAAGGGCATCCGCTGCAACGCTGTCTGCCCCGGTTTCATCGAAACCCCGCATGGCAAGCGCGAGGTCGAGCAGTTGACGGCCTTGGGCGTTGACGTGTCCGAAGCAGCGTTGAAGGCGGCCCAAGGCCGATTTGGCCAGCCCGAGGATATTGCGCGGGCGGCGCTGTATCTCGCGTCCGACGATGCCGAGTTCGTCAACGGCACGCAGTTGTTCGTCGATAACTGTTTCTCTGCCGTGTAAGGTGGCGGCGAATTGCCGGGGCTGCGCGGGTTTGGGCATCTTTCGGGCCATCCACGCAGAACGGATTTGAGAAAAGACCGATTCGGCCCTACCTTGGGGCGAGAGAACAGGAGGATCGAGATGAAACATCTGGCTGATCACCGTCAGGCGGCAAGCCCCGCCCGCCTGCAACAGTTCCTTCGCCTTGATCGTGACCGCAGCGAAAGCGCCTGGCACGGGCAGTGGCAAAAGCCGCAGGAACAGGCCGAAAAAAACCGCCGCGCGGTCGAATTCGCCCGCATCGAGCGTGGTCGCACGACCTAAAAAGTGACAGGCCGGTAGGCCCGTCACTCTCAACGCCTCTGCATAGACCAGGTCGTGTTGACCAAATGGATTCACAGGGCGCGCCGATCGTGCTTCAAGCTGGTATCTATGATGGAGACCGGCTTGACACGAGACCTGCTGCCAGACGGGGCGTGGGCGCTTCATCTTCGCCGTTCGCGCCCCGAACGGGTACAGGCCCTGAACCATCGCCTTGTTTTGGATTGAACTTTCTGGATCGCGCGCACCGGGTCGCCGTGGCGCGACCTGCCCTAAAGTTCGGCAAGTGGTCCAAGGTCTGTCGCCGGTTCCGGCGTGGACCCTGGCCGGGCTTTCGGAGCATATCCTGGACGCCCTGAACGAAACCGGGATGGGCGGTTCGGCGCCTGAGGAAGCAGATACTCCAATCGTAAACTGCCGTTCTCCGGCGCGGCAACAATTCCCGAAACTTGTCTTGACTTCACAACTATACAATCTAGAATGTTTATAAACGATGGGGCTCTTTCGGGGGCCGTGCCGGTTCACATTGGCGGAGGAGGCCAGGTGCGAACAAGCAAGCGCAAGAAAGCGCGCGCCGTGGTGGCTGGGGCCGCTCGGCGCGGCGCTCTTATCTGCATGACCCTTGATGTCAGCCCCGCCTTGGCGGCGCTGGCCATGGGCGGGTTATTGGGCAGCTTTCTGTCCCGCGAAAACATCTTGCAGGAAGCCCACAAGCAAACCGCACCCCAGTGAGATGCAGGCGGCGGCGATGCTCCGCCAGGGGCACACCCCCGGCCCCTCTGACTGATAGGCAAGCCCCCGTGCCTCGTGGGCTTGAGAGTTAACGACGAACAACTTCAACTTGAGGGATACCATGTCTCAAAGCGCCGAAGGCCCGGACAAGCCACATTTACTCCTTCGCCTTCTGGCGATCGTCATCGGGCTGGCCGGATTGCCGCTTGCCATCGGCGGGGTGTACCTGCTGAGCCTTGGCGGCTCGTTCTACTATATGCTGGCTGGTGCCGGGCTTGTTGCGACGGCGGTGCAACTGTGGAGCGGGCGGATGAGCGGGGTCCACATCTACCTTGCCGTCCTCGCGCTGACCTTGCTCTGGTCGCTGTGGGAGGTTGGAACCGCCTTCTGGCCATCGGTCCCGCGGCTTGTCGCCCCGATCTTCCTGGGCGCATGTGCGCTGCTGGTCGTGCCGCTGATCCGGCCGCACCATGGCCGGCCGGCCCATGCCCGCCTGTATGCAGGCGGCGGTGCGGCGCTGGCGGCCGTGTTCGTGGGCTTCGTTGCGTTGATGTTCCGGCCGCATGGCGTGATCCAGAATGATTTCACCGTCGTGCCCGGCGAGGTCAGCGCCACCACCGCCGCCAGCGGCGACGACTGGTATTCTTATGGCAAGACGGGCGAGGGTGCGCGCTATGCTCCCTTTGACCAGATCACCCCCGAAAATGTCAGCCAATTGGAAGTGGCCTGAACAGCCCGCACCGGCTTCATCGCCGATCAGGCGAAGGAGATTCAGGACCAGAACACGCCGCTTTATGTCGATGGAACGCTGTATCAATGCGCGGGCGGCAGCCAGGTGACTGCGCTTGATGGGGTGACCGGCGAGATCAAGTGGCAGTTCGATCCCAAGGCTGAAGACAAGAACCCTTACTACAAGCGTTGCCGCACCCTGGGTTATTACGATCCGGGTCCGGGCGACCAATGTGGCCCGCGCGTGGTGCTGACCACGGTCGATACGCGCCTGATTTCGCTGAAGGCATCCGACGGAAAGCCGTGCGAAACCTTTGGCCAGGGCGGTTCGGTCGATCTCAGCATCGGGATGGGGCAATGGACGCCGGCCGATCCCCTGAACGAGAATCAGGATGTGCCGACGATCCCCGGCTATGCGTATATGATCGAGGACTTCTGGTCGCCGATCCGCATCCCCTGCCTGGAGCCGCCATGGGGCACTGTCTCGGCGGTCGATCTGGCGAGTGGTAAGCTGATCTGGCAGCATCCGGCAGGCACGTCGCAGGACTTTACCCTGCAGGGTGTGGAGGCTCAGCCAGGGATCGGCTTCTATGTCGGGATGCCGGCGCTTGGCGGTCCGATCACGACCGCGAGCGGGGTGACCTTCCACAGCGGGACGCAAGACTACTATCTGCGGGCCTATGCCACCGAGACCGGCAAGCTGCTGTGGCAGGGCCGCCTGCCCACCGGCTCGCAAGCGACGCCGATGACCTATATCGGCAAGGACGGTCGGCAGTATGTCGTTCTGACGGCAAGCGGCGCGCGCGATAACCCGAAGGATTGGGGGGATTACATCGTCGCCTTTGCCCTGCCGAAATCGAAATAGGGCCACGATCAGGCTTTTATCCCAGTAAGGGTGGGCGGCTCAGTGAGCCGCCCATTTTTCTGTGACGGTCGAGGTGCCGCCGGGAAGCTGGCGGCGCCGCAGCCCTATCGACGACAGCTCTTTGACGCGGTCAAGATCGCGAAGCCAATCTTGACTCTCAAACTGTACAATATAGAATGTTACGAAACCTGCGATGAGTTTGTTCAACTCGCGACGGTGTGGCTTCGTCTCAACGGAGGAAGATGGATGCGAACGAGCAATCGTGAGAAGGCCCTTGACGCTGTGGCCGAGGTCATCCGGCGCGACGGCGTGACCGCTGTGACCTTCGATGCCATTGCCGCCGAGACAGGCCTGACCCGGGGTGGACTGCTGTATCATTTTCCGTCCCGCGAACACCTTATGCAGCAAGCGCACAAGCATATCGCGTCCCAATGGGAAGCGGAGATGGAAGTGCTGGCGGGTGGCAGCGACGCGCCGCCCGAAGCCCGCTATGCGGCCTACATCCAGACCTGCGCCCAGGCGGCGAGCCGCGTTCAGCTTCTTCTGATGCTTGAGGCGATGGACGACCCGGAACTCGCCAAGCCGTGGCGGGATGTTCATGATCGCTGGGGGCCGCCGGTTCCGGCCGATGACGACCCGGCGGCGCAAGAGCTGTTTCTTGCCCGGCTTGCGGCTGAAGGGCTGTGGATCCACGAGGCGATCACGAACCGCCCGCTTTCTGCAGATCTGAAGGGCCGATTACTTCGTGCAATCGCAGGAAATCTCAAGACAAACCAGACTGGTTGATCATCACGCAGCGGGCGGATTGCCTGCGATGACCGGCCAACCCTAGCAAATGTGGTTCCCCCATGAAGCGTAGAACTTTCATCCTGGGCGCAGGCGCCCTTGGCACGGCTGTCGCCGCAACCGGCGCAGGCGTTCTCGCCTCTCGCCCCGGGTCCAGACTTGTGCCCGGCAAATCCCGGGCGCGCAGCATTGTCGGTGACGAGGTGCTGCCGCAATCGACCGAGGTCGTGATCATCGGCGGCGGTTTCGCCGGCGCCAATGCCGCGCTGACCCTGGCCGAGCGCGGTATCCCCGTCGTCTTGTGCGAAAAAGGTGTCGTCGCGGGCGAGGCCTCCGGCCGGTCGATGGGTTTCATGAACGGGCAGTTCGCCGACCCGCTGAAGACGCCGATGATCCTGCGCTCGAAAGAGCTTTGGGCGGGCATGAATGCGCGGCTCGGCGCGGATTCCAGCTTCCGTCCGCGGGGCGCGACCCTTGCGCTGGCCGACGGGCAGGTGGATTTCGCGCAAGCCTGGATCGACAGGAATGCCGCGTTCGACAAGTTCGACTACCGCATCGTCACCGGCTCGGAGCTTGAATCTCTGCTGCCGGGCAACCGGAACCTGCCGAAGGCAGCACTGTTCAGCCCTTCGGACGGGGCGGTGGATTCCTCGCTGGCGGTGCCCGCCATCGCCGAAGTCGCCCGCAGCCGCGGCGTCACCCTGTTGCAGAATTGCGCTGTGCGCGAGGTCGAGTTGAGCGGCGGTCAGGTCAGCGGGGTCGTTACCGAGAAAGGGACCATCGCCTGCAAGACCGTGATCGTGGCCGGGGGGCACTGGACACCCCTGTTCATGTCGGGGATGGGTATCCGCATGCCCCAGGTCGATGTTTACCTGTCGCAATGCGCGCTGAGCGCCGTTGACGGGCCGACGATGCCTTATCAAAGCGAACGTTACGGCGTGCGCATCCGCGCCGACGGAACCTTTGCCTTCGGTGTCGTGACCGTGGTGATGCCCATCGAACCAACCGTCATCCGCAACCTTCCGCTGCTTGGACCGGCGAGAGAGGCTGCGGGGGCGATGGCGACGCTTGGGCTGTCGTTCAAGGATTTCTGGAACGACCTGACGGAAGACACGCATTCGATCCCGTCACCTTACGAAAACCGCCGCATCCTGATGCCCGAGGTGAATGTGGCGCCGATGACCGAAGGGATTGCCGCGCTGGCCGAGGACTACCCGGCCTTCAAGGATGCCAAGGTGATCGAAGAGTGGGCAGGTGCCATCAGCAGCACGCCTGACAACATGCCCTACATTACCGGCATCCCGTCGCATCAGGGCCTGTTCGTGGGCAGTGGGCTTGAGGCGGGGCTGAGCTGGGGGCCTGCCGTGGGAGAGGCTCTGGCTGATCTGGCGATGGGCAATACCCCTCAGTTTGATCTGGCGAACTATCGGTCGGATCGTTTCACCGATGGCAGCCCGATCGCGTTCCACTGACGCAGCGGGCCTGTCTATCCGACTGGGTGCGGCGCTGTCGCAAGGCTGACCTTCAGCAGAAGCCCTGGCGCTCTGCTTTCGAAAATGCCCGGTCGGTTCCTTTTTTCGGCGTTGCGCGAGGGGGACTCAACCTCCCTCCGCGCAACGTCCTTGTCGTAATGGGATGCGAAACATGATTGCAGACAAGAACCCCTGGCTGGTGCTGGCCATCGTTTCAGCCGGACTTTTCCTGATCGGCGTCGATATGACTGTGCTGAACGTGGCGCTGCCGGTGCTGGCGCATGAACTGGGCGCCACGACGGCCGAGAAGCTGTGGATGGTGAACGCATATTCGCTGGTGCTGGCCGGGCTGCTGCCGGGCTGCGGCACGCTGTCGGACCGCGTCGGCCATCGCCGGATGTTTGTCGCCGGACTTGTCGTGTTTGGCGCCTCCTCGGCCGTTGCGGCTTTTGCGCCGACGCCGACGCTGTTGATCGCGGCGCGGGCCGTGCTGGCCATCGGCGCGGCCATGATGATGCCGGCCACGGTCTCGATCATCCGAGTGGTTTTTACCGACGATCAGGAACGCGCCGTCGCCATTGGCATCTGGGGTTCGATCTCGGCGGGCGCCGCGGCACTCGGCCCGATCCTGGGCGGCTTCCTGCTGGACCATTTCTGGTGGGGGTCGGTGTTTCTCATCAACGTGCCGGTGGTGCTGCTGACGCTGATCCTGACCTTTGCGAAGATCCCCGCGCTGCCCGGCAACCCCGAGCGGCATTGGGATGCCGCGACCTCGGCCGTGCTGACCGTGGCGCTGATTGCGCTGCTTTATGCCCTGAAGGGCGTGCTCAAGGCAGACATCCATTGGGCCGAAGTCGCCATTGCCGCCGTGTTGGGATCGGCCTTCTTCCTTTGGTTCCTGCGCCGCCAGCGACTTGCATCGCCACTGATCGACTTCACCCTGTTCCGCAACCTGCGCTTTTCGCTGGGCGCCGCCGGGGCGCTGTTCGCCAGCTTCATCATGATCGGCCTGCAATTCGTGCTGAGTCAGGACTTGCAGCTTGTGCGCGGGTTCACCCCGCTCGAAGCAGGGCTGTTTGTCCTGCCCATCGCCGCCGGTGCCTTTGTCGCCGGTCCGGCGCTCGGCGCGATCCTGTTCCGGGTGGGTGTCGAGCGAATGCTGGCCCTGACGCTGGCGATGGCGGCAATCGGTATGGTGCTTTACACGTTCACGGGAATTCATGCGCCTCTTTTGTGGCAGATCGTGACGCTGGCGGTCGCGGGCTTTGGCTTGGGCGGGATCATGTCGGTCAGTTCGACCGCGATCATGATCAACGCGCCAGAGGAAAAGGCCGGCATGGCCGGCGCGCTGGAGGGCATCTCCTATGAACTGGGCGGCACGCTGGGCGTGGCTGTGATGGGCAGCGTGATCGCCTCGATCTACACGCGGTCCTTTGCCCCGCCGCCCGAGGCCGGGCTTCCGGCCAGCGCCTGGGATAGCCTGGACCAGACCCTGATCGCCGCCAGCACCCTTGCCGGCGATCTTGGCGCGCGGGTCATGGAGGCCGGAAAGCTGGCCTTCTCTGGCGGGGTGCTGACAACCCTGAGTGCCGCCGCCGTTCTCACAGTCGCGCTGTTCACGCTCATGGTGCTTTACGCGCGCAACAAACCGGCGGACGCTGCTCCGCCTGCATCCCATCAGCATTAGGAGATACAGATGGCAAAAGTCGCCCTTATCGGAGCATCCGGCAATGTCGGCTCGCGCATTCTCAGGGAACTGTCGGATCGCGGTCATGTGGTGACGGCGATTGCCCGCAACCCCGACCGCATCGCCGGACTTCCCGGTGTGCTGGCGGTGAAAGGCGACCTGTTCGACACCGACGCGCTGGCCGGGTTGCTGCACGGCCATGACGCGGTGATCAGCTCGGTCTCCTTCGTTGACAGCGATGCCGCGCGGCTTGTCGCGGCGGTGCGCGACTCCGGCGTGAAGCGCTATCTGGTCGTCGGCGGCGCCGGCAGCCTCGAGGTGCCGCCGGAAGGCAAGCGGGTCATTGACCAGCCCTGGTTCAACGACGCATGGAAGCCCGAGGCCCAGGGCGGCATCGACTTCCTGAGCCTGCTGAAAACGGTCGAGGATCTGGACTGGTCGTTCCTGTCGCCCTCGGCCATGTTCATTCCCGGCGCGCGCACCGGGGTGTTCCGACTGGGCAAGGACACCCTGCTGTCAACCGAAGCCGGGTCGAGCATATCCCACGAGGATTATGCGGTGGCCCTGGTGGATGAACTGGAAACCCCCGCCCATATCCGCCAGCGATTCACCGTCGGCTACTGAGCCCTTCAGGCAAAGAGAGGATTTTCGACATGCCCGCAACCACCGCCATCGTGACGACCGAACATGCCAGCCGCTATCTTCAACAACTCTGCAAACACTGGAGCCACCGGTTCACGGTGGAATTCGATCCCGCACAGGGCACCATCGACTTCGGCAAGGGCCAGTCCGTCGCACTGTCCGCATCGCCCGCGGCACTGACTGTAACCGTAAGCGATACCAACGGCGACGGGGCATTCGACGAGCTGGAGCGGGTTGTCGAAGACCACATCAAACGCTTTGCATTCCGAGAAACGCTGCACTTCGATTGGAAAAGGGCTTGAGGTCCGGGCAATTTTGAACTTGCAATCCGCGTCGGTCGGAGGCGCGGCGACGATCCTTCCCGGAACGGGATGTCGCCTGCTAACCGTCGGCCGACGCGTGACCAGACAGGCAAGGAGCAAGGACAGCAGAACTGAAGGGCGCGTCACCGCTCGAAGATTCTGGCGATCTCGGCCTTCACGCGCAGCAACACCTCCATCACCTGATCCTTCTGTATGTCAAAGCGCTAGATTGGCACCGGGACTGAGATGGCATGGAGATCGCCCGAGAAATCGCTGAACGCGAAGCAAAGCGCGCTGATCCCTTCGGTATGGTCATCATGGTCTTCGGCAACGCCGCGGGCGCGGGCGGCATGGATTGCCCGCGCAGCCTTGCGAAATCGGGCTCGATGCCCAGTCGGGTCCACTCGTCCTGCGCCAGCTTGCGCACTTCGGTGTCCGAGAGCATCGCAAAGACAGGCCAGCCCATCGGCCGTATTGGTCAGCGGAAACGCATCACCGACGGCCGAAACCGCGCAGCCGATGCGTGCCCTGGATCTGGTCGAGGAAGATCATCCGGCCGCCGCGCAGCACGGCAAGGTCCACCGTCTCGCCCGTCTGCTCGACGTTGGCCTGAAGATAGGGGCGACAGCGTTCGGCGACGTTGTAGCGCGCGGCCCCCGCCAGCGCATGATGCTTTGGCCCCAGACGGACACCGCCCGCGGTCCGGGTGCCGGACGAGGCGTGGGCGTTTCATCTTCGCCGTTCGCGCCCCGAACGGGCGCAAACCCCTGAACCATCGTCTTGTTCCGGATGGAGTTTTCTCGATCGCGCGCAGCGGGTCGCCGTGGCGCGACCCGTCCGAAAGTTCGGCAAGTGGTCCAGGGTCTGTCGCCGGTTCCGGCGCTGGACCCTGGCCTGGCTTTGGGAGCATATCCTGGACGCCCTGAAGAAAGCGTCCTGGGATTCATCGACATAACGTCGATCAGGCCCCGGCTCCGCCATTTGTCAACATGACCTAGCTGCGCACGAGCTTTTCGTAGTCGGTGGCAATTTCGCGCGTCAGCGCCCCCACCTCGAACGTATAGTCGCCGATCTGGCCCACCGGGGTCACCTCGGCTGCCGTGCCGGTCAGCCAGCATTGCTGGAACCCTTCCAACTCGGCCGGCAGGATGTGGCGTTCATGCACGGTGATGCCCTTGGCGCGCAGCATCCCGATCACCGTCTGGCGGGTGATGCCGTTCAGGATGGCGTCGGGGATCGGGGTATGCACCTCTCCGTCCTTGACGAAGAAGATGTTCGCGCCGGTCGCTTCGGCCACATAGCCGCGATAGTCGAAGAACAGCGCATCGCTGCACCCCTTGGCTTGGGCCGCGTGCTTCGACATGGTGCAGATCATGTAAAGACCCGCCGCCTTGGCCGCCGTCGGGATCGTCTCGGGCGAGGGGCGCTTCCACTTGGCGATATCCAGCTTGGCGCCCTGGAACTTGGCGTCGCCGTAATAGGCGCCCCAGGTCCAGCAGGCCACGGCAAGGCGCACCGGATTGCCAAGGCTGGCCACGCCCATCTCATCGCCCGCGCCGCGAAAGGCGACGGCGCGCACATAGGCATCGGTCAGGCCATTGGCGGCCAACACCTGATCCTTGGCGGCGTTGATCTCTTCGACCGTATAGGGGATCGGCATGTCCAAAAGCTCGCCCGATTTCAGCAGGCGCCGGGAATGCTCGGTCGATTTGAAGATCTTGCCGTTATAGCAACGCTCGCCCTCGAACACGGACGAGGCATAGTGCAGCGCATGGGTCAGGATGTGGACCTGCGCCTTGCGCCATTCCACCAGTTTGCCATCCATCCAGATGAACCCGTCGCGATCGTCATAGCCAGCCATCCGGCCCTCCTCATTTTCAAATGTTGCGCCTGCAATGTCCGGATCGGACATAAAGTTGCGTCAAACCGCGGAATCGCTATCTTTCATGACTTGGAATGTCAATAAGGCTGACGTAAGTTCATGCCAGTGGAGGATGGCATGGCCGAGAATATGACCGGGGGCGAAAGCCTTCTGTTCCTGACGGACGAACAGCTGAGGAAGGGCATCGAGGCGATGTTCTTCGCCTATCGCGGCTTTACAGCCGACCCCGACCGGATACTGGAGGGCATGGATTACGGCCGCGCCCATCACCGTGCCATCCATTTCGTCCACCGCAGCCCCGGCACGACCGTCGGCAATCTGCTGGCCATTCTGGGCGTGACCAAGCAAAGCCTGAACCGCGTGCTGCGCACGCTGTTCGATGATGGTCTGGTCGAGGCGCGGGTCGGCAAGAAGGACAAGCGCGAACGCCACCTGTTCCTGACCGAAAAGGGCCGCGCGCTGGAGCGGGAATTGTCCGATGCGCAGCGTGCCCGGATGCGCGCCGCCTATCGCGCCGCGGGGCCCCAGGCGGTGCAGGGCTTCCGCACCGTGCTTGAGGCGATGATGGACCCCGAGTTGCGCCAGCAATATCAGGGATTGAAGGAGGGGCGGCCATGACGGACCCGCAGGCCCATTTGCTGATTGTCGATGACGACGAGCGGATCAGGGGGTTGTTGCAGAAGTTCCTGATCCGCAGCGGCTATCTGGTCTCTGCCGCCCGCGACGCGGCACAGGCGCGGCGGCTGCTGGCCGGGCTGGAATTCGACATGATCGTGCTGGATGTCATGATGCCGGGCGAGGATGGCATCGCCCTGACCCGCGATCTGCGCAAATCCAGCGCCGTCCCCATCCTGCTGCTGACGGCGCGGGGCGAAAGCGCCAACCGGATCGAAGGGCTGGAGGCGGGGGCCGATGACTATCTGGTCAAGCCGTTCGAGCCGAAAGAGCTGCTGCTGCGCGTTGGCGCCATTCTGCGGCGGGTGCCGCAGGTGGCCCCGGTGCAGGCTGCGCCCAAGGTTCTGCATATGGGCGCAGTGCGGTATGATCTGGACCGGGGCGAGCTGTGGCGCGGACAAGAGATGGTGCGCCTGACGGCCACCGAGGCCGCCCTGATGCGCAGCTTTGCCGCCCAGCCCGGCGTGCCGATCAGCCGCGACCGGCTGGTGGGCGACAGCCCGTCCGATGACAGCGCGGGGCAAGAGCGTGCGGTGGATGTGCAGATCACCCGGCTGCGGCGCAAGATCGAAGACGATCCCAAGACCCCGCGCTATCTGCAAACCGTGCGCGGCGAGGGATATCTGCTGCAACCCGACTAAAGCGCGCTGCCTGCCGGATGCTGACCCGCGGATCGCGTGTTTCCCGCCGGTGGCGCAACCATGGTCGCGCACCGGACATTCAGGCCAAGATGAAGGACTGTTATGGTGCTGGTATTCACCCATGAGGATTGTCTCGGCCATGCCGCGCCCGACGGGCACCCCGAATCCGCCGACAGGCTGCGGGCGGTAGAGCGGGGTTTGGCCGGCCTGCCCATGACGCGGCGCGACTGTCCGATCGGGGCAGAGGCGGACGTATTGCGGTGCCATCCGCAAACCTATCTGGACCGGGTGAAGGCCGGCATTCCTGATGCCGGATTGGCGATGCTGGACGGCGATACGTTCCTGTCGCCCGGATCTTTCAGGGCGGCCATGCGCGCGGTGGGTGGGGCCTGTGCGGCGGTGGATGCCGTGCTGGGGGGCGAGGCTACGCGCGCCTTTGTCGCCTGCCGTCCACCGGGGCACCATGCCGAGACTGCGCAGGCGATGGGGTTCTGCCTGTTCGGCACGGTGGCGATTGCGGCAAAGCGCGCACTGGACCATCACGGGCTGTCGCGCATCGCCATTGTCGATTTCGACGTGCATCACGGCAATGGCACACAGGATCTGATGTGGGACGAGGGGCGGTGCCTGTTTGCATCCTCGCATCAGATGCCGCTTTATCCCGGTTCGGGCCACCCGCGCGAGGTGGGCGCGCATGGGCAGATGCTGAATGTTCCCTTGCGCGAAGGCAGCGGCGGCTCTGCAATGCGGGCGGCCTATCAGGCGCAGGTCTTTCCGCTGCTTGAGGCTTGGCAGCCCGAACTGCTGCTGATTTCCGCCGGGTTCGATGCCCATGCAGATGACCCGTTGGCAGGGCTGGAGTGGCAGGCAGAAGATTTCGGCTGGCTGACGCGCGAATTGGTGGCGCGGTCCGGCGGGCGGGTGGTCTCGGTCCTCGAAGGCGGTTATGATCTGGACGCGCTGGCCGAAAGTGTCGCCGCCCATGTTGTTGCGCTGAAGGACTGAAGATGACCGACAAGCCCGTTGCCGAGATGACATTCGAAGAGGCCATGGCCGCGCTGGAAAGCGTGGTGGGCCAGTTGGAGCGCGGCGATGTGGCGCTGGAACAGTCGATTGCGCTTTATGAACGCGGCGCGGCGCTGAAAGCACATTGCGCGGCCAAGCTGAAATCGGCCGAAGAAAAAGTCGAGCTGATCCGCGTGCAGGAAGGCCGCGCGGTCGGCACCACTCCGGCGGAGGGGCTGTGAGCTTTCCGACGGTTCTGGCAGGCGATGCGCGGGCCATCCAGGCCCGGCTGGATGTGGCTTTGGCGAGCCTTGACGATCAGCCGGTGATCCACGCCATGCGCTATGCCGTTCAGGGCGGCAAGCGGCTGCGCGGGTTTCTGGTGCTGGAAGGCGCGCGGATGCTGGGGGTCGGAACGGATCAGGCCATCAGTGCGGCGGTGGCGGTCGAGGCGCTGCACGCCTATTCGCTGGTGCATGACGACCTCCCTTGCATGGATGATGACGACCTGCGGCGCGGCCTGCCCACGGTGCATGTGAAATGGGATGAGGCGACGGCTGTTCTGGCGGGCGATGCCTTGCAGACGCTGGCGTTCGAATTGCTGACCGACCCGGCGCTGGGCAGCGCCGAGGTGCGGCTTGCGCTGGTGGCGGGGCTGGCGCGCGCCAGCGGGGCCGAGGGCATGGTGCTGGGTCAGGCGCTGGACATTGCCGCCGAAACCGCGTCTGCGCCGCTGACTTTGCCGCAGATCACCCGGTTGCAGGCGGGCAAGACCGGCGCGCTGATCCGGTTTTCGGCCGAGGCAGGGGCGATGATTGCCGGGACTAACCCCGCACCTCTGCGCGTCTATGCCGAGGCGCTGGGCCTTGCGTTCCAGATCTGGGACGATGTGCTGGACGTGACGGGCGATGCCGCCAAGACCGGCAAGCGCGTGGGTAAGGATGCAGGTGCCGGCAAGGCCACCTTCGTCTCGCTTTTGGGGCTCGATGGCGCCAAGGCGCGGGCGGCGGAACTGGTGGCGCAGGCCGAAACCGCCCTGCGGCCCTATGGCGACGGGGCTGCGAACTTGATTGCAGCGGCGCGCTTCGCTATCTCGCGCGAAAGCTAGGAGCGCCCGATGGCCGACCTTCCCGCCACCCCGATTCTCGACCGTGTAAAGCTGCCCGCCGACCTGAAGGGGCTGTCGGACCGCGAGCTGCGGCAACTGGCCGATGAATTGCGCGCGGAAACCATTTCTGCCGTGTCGGTCACAGGCGGGCATCTGGGCGCCGGTCTGGGTGTGGTGGAACTGACCGTGGCGCTGCATGCCGTGTTCAACGCGCCGCGCGACAAGATCATCTGGGATGTGGGTCACCAGTGCTATCCACATAAAATCCTGACCGGGCGGCGCGACCGTATCCGCACCTTGCGGACCGAAGGGGGGCTGTCCGGCTTTACCAAGCGCAGCGAAAGCCCCTATGACCCGTTCGGCGCGGCGCATAGCTCGACCTCGATTTCCGCCGCGTTGGGCTTTGCCGTGGCGGCCGATCTGGGAGGCGACCCCGGCGATGCGGTGGCGGTGATCGGCGATGGCTCGATGAGCGCGGGCATGGCGTTCGAGGCGATGAACAACGCCGGGCACCTGAAAAAGCGGCTGTTCGTGGTTTTGAATGACAATGAGATGTCGATCGCCCCGCCAGTCGGCGCCTTTTCGGCCTACCTCAGCCGGATGTACGCGGGCGCGCCCTTTCACGACCTGAAATCGGCGGCGCGGGGCATGGTTTCGCTGCTGCCCGAACCCTTTCAGGAAGGGGCAAAGCGCGCCAAGGAAATGCTGAAGGGCATGGCCGTGGGCGGCACTTTGTTTGAAGAGCTGGGCTTTTCCTATGTCGGCCCGATTGACGGCCATGACCTTGATCAGCTTTTGCCCGTATTGCGCACGGTTCACGCCCGCGCCAATGGGCCGATGCTGATCCATGTGCTGACCAAAAAGGGCAAGGGCTATGCGCCCGCCGAAAACTCGCCCGACCGGGGCCATGCGCGGGCCAAGTTCGATGTGGTGACGGGGGTGCAGAAAAAGGCCCCGTCGAACGCACCCAGCTATACCAAGGTTTTTGCCGAAAGCCTGATCCGCGAGGCGGAGGCCGACCCCAAGATCGTCGCAATCACCGCCGCCATGCCCGATGGCACGGGGCTGGACCTGTTCGGCGCGCGGTTCCCGAAACGCACCTTTGATGTGGGCATCGCCGAGCAGCACGCCGTCACCTTCAGTGCCGGGCTGGCGGCGGGCGGTATGAAGCCGTTCTGCACGATCTATTCCACCTTTCTGCAAAGGGGTTACGATCAGGTCGTGCATGATGTGGCGATCCAGCGTCTGCCGGTGCGGTTCGCAATTGACCGGGCCGGATTGGTCGGGGCGGATGGCGCGACCCATGCCGGCAGTTTCGATGTGGCCTTCCTCGCCAACCTGCCCGGCATGGTGGTGATGGCTGCGGCAGATGAGGCGGAACTGGTCCACATGGTCGCCACCGCCGCCGCGCACAACGACGGCCCCATCGCCTTCCGCTATCCGCGCGGTGAGGGCGTTGGGGTGGACATGCCTGCCAAGGGCGTGCCGCTGGAGATCGGCAAGGGCCGGGTGATGCGCGAAGGCGGTCGTGTGGCGCTGCTCTCCTTCGGCACCCGTCTGGCCGAGGTTCTGAAAGCCGCCGAGGCGTTGGCCGCCCGGGGTATCACGCCGACCGTGACCGATGCCCGCTTTGCCAAACCCTTGGACCGTGACCTTATCCTGCAACTGGCCCGCAACCATGAGGCGCTGATCACGATTGAAGAAGGTGCCGTGGGCGGTTTCGGCAGCCATGTCGCGCAACTGCTCGCGGATGAGGGCGTGTTCGACCACGGCCTGAAATTCCGCAGCATGGTGTTGCCCGATACGTTCATTGATCAGGCCAGCCCCGAGGCGATGTATCGCATCGCTGGTATGGATGCGCCGCAGATCGAGGCCAAGGTTCTGGAGGTTCTGGGCGTGTCGGTCGTGGGGAAAAGGGCCTGACCCGATCAGCCGAGACATCCCGGCGCATGGACCTTTCAACCTCGCTGCGCCATACTCGCCCCATGGAAAACGATGTTCTGATCGTCGGCGGCGGCCTGAATGGCCCCGCGCTCGCTCTGGCCCTTGCGCAAGGGGGCCTGAATGTCACGGTGGTGGATGCGCGTCCCGCACCCGCGCGGGCCGAGGCGGGGTTTGACGGGCGCGCTTATGCGCTGGCCATCGCGTCGAAGCGCCTGTTGTCGGCGGTGGGCGTGTGGCAACGGATGGCCGACAAGACCCAACCGATCCAAAAGATCGTTGCCAGCGACGGTCGCGCGGGCGAAGGCCCTGCGCCGTTCTTCCTGACCTTCGATGCCGCCGAGATCGAAGAAGGCCCGATGGGCTTCATGGCCGAAGACAGGCACCTTTACGCGGCCTTCCTTGCCGCCATGGCGGAAGAACCGCGCATCCGCCTGATCTCGGGCCAGACGGTCGTCGCGCAGCAGGTGGGCGCGGGCGGTGTGACGGCAACGCTTGCCAATGGCGAAACGCTATCGGCCCGCGTGCTTGTGGGCTGCGATGGCCGTGCCTCGGGTGTGGCGCAGCGGGCGGGTATCCGCCGGCAGGGCTGGGGCTATGGCCAGACCGCACTGGTCACGGCGGTGCGTCACGAAAAGGATCATCAGGGCACGGCGCATCAGTTCTTCATGCCTTCGGGCCCTCTGGCAATTCTGCCGTTGCCGGGCGGGCACCATTCCTCGATCGTGTGGAGCGAAAAGGACGGCGCTGCCCAAGCCATTCAGGCGCTGGATGATGCCGCATATCTGCAGGTGCTGCGCCCGCGCTTTGGGGATTTTCTGGGCGAAATTGCACTTGCTGGCGACCGCTTTACCTATCCGTTGAACCTGACGCTGGCCGAGAAATTCGTGCTGCCCCGCATCGCTCTGGCGGGTGATGCCGCGCATGGGGTTCACCCGATTGCCGGGCAGGGGCTGAACCTTGGCCTGCGCGATGTGGGGGCCTTGGCGCAGGTGCTGGTCGAGGCGGCGCGGCGCGGTGAGGATATCGGCGCGATTGACGTGCTGGAACGCTATCAAACCTGGCGGCGGTTTGATTCCACCTCGCTCGCACTGGGGATGGATGCGGTGAATCGACTGTTTTCCAATGACAACCCGATCCTGAGGCTGGGCCGTGATATCGGCCTTGCGGCGGTCAGTGCGATGCCCGGCCTGCGGCGCGGTTTTATCCGGCAGGCGGCCGGGCTGAAGGCTGACCTTCCGCGGCTGCTGGCAGGCCTGCCGATCTGACGGGGCGCCCAGGTCGCAGCCCTGTCACCGGGCGACGGTGGCGAAGGCTTGGAACCCTTTCGTGGCCGGTGCAGCCTGCCAACATGCCCCAGCCACCCTTTGGCCCCGGATTACATTTGCTGCTTGATCTTTTTGGTGCCGCGCTGCTGAACGTGTTGGCACGACGGCGATTTCCAGCCATTTCAAACGCTCCGGTGGCGGGGTGACGGGTGTTGTCTTGTTGGCCGAGTCTCATATCTCGATCCAAACCTAGCCCGAGATCGGCTTTGCGCTGTCGATATTTTCATGTGGTACGCTAGGAGATAGAGGTCGCACTTCACCCAACCCATAGCTGTTTGCGCCGATGGTCATGCCCTGACCCCAGCGGAAGAGTTGCGGTGCATTGTGCATGACACCAGCCTGACCGGCGGGCACGAATTGATCGTCCTGCAGGAACGAAGTTGTGCCGCAAGGCGCACCGCTGACCATTTTGAGGGCCCGAAGCCGGGGTCCAGGGTCGGCACCGCATTTCGGGCAATTCGTCTCGATCATGGAGAGAGGATGGCGCGAGTGTCGGCGCAAAACCACGGGGATCCGTGCCGCGGTGTATCCGCGCGCCGCGGCGTTGACGCCCATGGCCGCGCACCAGGCCCGGTCTTGCCCGCCCGCCGTTTGCCGGGTCATACTGCGCCAAGGTTGGCAGGGCACCATGACCTTGCCGGGCGGTGCACATGGGATGGCGCACAAGGGGGCGATGACAACCATTCTGGTCACAGGCGCGCGGGCGCCGGTTGCACTGCACATGGCGCGCTGTCTGGCGCGGCCTGGCTTTCGCATTCTGCTGGCCGACAGCCTGCATCGCCCGATTTCGGCGGCAAGCGCCTGCCATGGCGGCTATCATGTGTTGCCGCCGCCACGGCAAGACCCACAGGCCTTTTCCGCCGTCATGGCCGATCTGGTCGCGCGAGAGGCGGTCGATCTGGTGGTGCCGACCTGTGAAGAGGCGTTCTATCTGGCGCAGACCTGGAGGGATCGCTCACCCCGTGCCCGGCTGCTGGCCCCATCGCTTGCCGTTCTCGCCGAGGCGCATAACAAATATGCTTTCATCCGGCGCTGCGCGGCCCTTGGGCTGGCGGTTCCCAATACTGTTTTGATCGATAGCCCTGCCGCCCTGTCCACGCTTGGCGACCGCGCGGGCGAACTGGTGTTCAAGCCCGTTTGGTCGCGTTTCGCATCGCGCGTTCTGGTTCGCCCCCGCCGCCACCAACTGACGGCCATCCAGCCCACCACCGCAATGCCCTGGGTCGCACAGGAGTATCTGGAAGGCGAAGAAATTTGCGCCTATGCGCTTTCACACAAAGGAAGGCTGACGGCACTGGCCGCCTATCGCGGGCTTTACCGGGCGGGGCGGGGGGCTTCGGTCGCCTTTGCGCCGGTGGTCGATCCTGCGGTGCGGCGGTTTGTCGAACGCTATGTCGCAGGCACCGGCTGGACCGGCCAGATTTCCTTTGACCTTATTCGGCGCCGGGACGGCCTGATCCTGCCGCTGGAATGTAACCCGCGCGCGACAAGCGGGCTGCATTTCTTTCGCGGCCATGACTTTGCCGATGCGGTTCTGGCAATCGACGGCCCTGCGCAAGTGATAGACCCCGATGTCACCCGGCCGCAGGGCGTGCGGCTGGCGCTTTGGCTTTACGGTCTGCCACAAGTATTGCGACGCGGGGGCCCGACGCGGTTTCTTGCCACCCTGCGTGAGGTTGAGGATGTACTGGACTGGCCGAACGATCAGGGGCCGCGCCGCGCCCAGCTTGCCGCCTTGCGCGAAATCGCGGTCAGGGCCTTGCGGACCAGAACCAGCCTGCAACGTGCCGCGACCTGGGATATCGAGTGGGACGGGCCGGATCAAAGCTCGATCTGATGACGCAGGGGCGTGGTCGCCGCTGCGGGCAAAAGCCCGGCATCAATCGCCGCCATATCGGCGCGCAAAAAGTCCAACGGGCCGATCAATGGCGCTTGTGCCGGGCCATGTCCGGCATTGGCGGCGGCAAGGGCCAGCATCCGGCGATCCTGCGCTAGGGCGATGCGGAACAGCGGGGTGAAGGCCTGCATTTTCAACCAGCCCCACAGGCCCTGATGTGGGCCGGCCAGAATGCCGATGCCTTCCACCATGTCCGCCGTGGCCTGCCGCAGATGGAACGTGGTAGATAGAACCAGACCCTTCGGTCCCCAATACTCCAATTCGGCAATGCCGGGCGCGCGATAGCGCCCGATGGTGCGCACACGCGCTCCCTCGAGCAGGGCGCTGACAATGCCTTGCTGGCGGTCCTCTCCGCTATAGGCCGCCTCGACCCAGCCCGGTCCACCCGTCACCTCGACCTGCACGCGGTAGCGTTTGGCCGACAGGCCGCGCAGCAGCCCGCGATGGGTGAAATGGGTATGTGTTGCATCAAGAATATTTTCCGCCACATCTATCAACCGGCCCTGTGCGGCACTCTGCATCAGCCGCAGGCGCAGGGTTCCCGCAGCATCAATCGCTGGCGGCGTGCCCATAGGCTCACCTTCGGAAAGATAAATGATGCCGCCCTGTTCGTGCGCACGAAAGGCGGGCAGGCGATAGCGGGGCATCTGGTCCAGCAGGCCAGGCAGATGGGTGCAATGCCCCGCCCCGTCGAACCGCCAACCGTGATAGGGGCATTCCACCGCCCCCGCCACCACCCGCCCCGCCGACAAAGGCGCATGGCGATGGGGGCAGCGGTCGATAAGCGCGGCAATGCCTTCGGCACCGCGAAACAGCACGAGGGGCCGGTTGTTCCACCAGATGCGGCGGGGGTTCACCCCAAGATCGCGGCTTAGGGCGACCGCCTGCCAATAATTATTTTCTGTCACAATCCGAACCTCTGCATCAGGGGAACGCCAATTCCTGTAAGCACCGCCTCGACCAGTCGCAGCGCCAGCCTTTGGCGCGGGGTCATGCGGGCCATATGAACGGCGGTATATTCGATGACCGGCACCGCTCCGCGCCGCCGCTTGAAATCGGCCGCCCCGGCGGAGATGTTGAAAAACAGACCTTCGGCAACCGCACGGTCGCGCGCCATGGCCATCACCATGCGATAAAGGCCGGCCTGTATGGGCAGGGCGGTATCATAGCCGACAATCGGCTGGGTCAGGGTGCGGCCGTTCTGGAAATAGCCGGTCACGGCGACCAGTCTGCCCGCCGCATCACGCAGCCCCTCCATCTGCAACAGGCCCAGACGGTGCATTTCACCGATCCACAAGGCGGTATATTCGGGGTTCAGCGGGGTGTATTTGTGCAGGTAAAGGGCCGTATAAAGCTCGGCGCAGCGCGGGTAATCGGTGGCGGTGAAGTCTTTGTCCGCCACGCGGAGATAAGGGGTTGCGGCCAATTTGCGCCGGTCTTCCTTCATGCTTTTTGTCTGCGCCCCGCCCGGTCTGCCAGGATCAAGAACATAGATCTGGCGGGCGGGCAGCAGGCGGAACCCTTCGGCGCGCAGGGCGGCAAGGGTCACGCCGTCGGCAAGGCCGTTCAGCGACCGGATCACGATGGCGCGGTCGGGGTAGCGGGCATGAACGGCGTCGCGCAAGGCGGCGGCAGTCGGGCGGTCCAGTTCCGGCGCGGGGTTGGTTGAAAACAGCCAGTTGTTTACTTGCGCCTGACGGTCCAGGCCCATCGCTTGCACCAAGGGGCGGCAAAGGTGGATCAGCCCGCGCATCACACCTTGCAGTATGGGCGAAAACCCCAGCGTCCGGGTCTCTTCCAGGGCATAATCCACATAGGCTGTGGTCGGGCTGCAAAGATAGCAGGTCGGCGCACCGTCGTTCAGCGTCAGGGGCAGGGTCAGGCCTGCGACCTTCAGCATCTCGACCCGAGTGGACAGATTGGCGATCAGTTCTGGGACGCAATGACGCTGGAACAGGCCGACAAAAGCCGCCACGCGATCCGGGTCGTTCATGGCGGGCCATCCTGCCAGCGCCGCTCGACCCGGCGCAACTTGCGCGCAGGGTCAGAGGCAAGGGGTTGGCGGATAAGAGTTAAGCCGATCTGGCTACCCTGCCGGGACAGCAGGTTGCGCAAGGATGACAGGGCGGCAAGGGCTGCATCATCCGGCAGATCGGGTGGCAAGACCAGCGTAACGGCATTGCTTTCGGTCTGCCACAGCCGGAAATCGGTGATCCGCCGGTCGGCGTCGATCACCGCGTTGCGCAGCACATCGGGGGTGATCAGCCCACCCGGCAGATGAAAGCAGTCATCGCTTCGGCCCACCACCTCATCGACAGCCCGCAAGGCCGAGCCGCAGGCACAAGGCGCGGTTGACAGGCGCAGCAAGTCGTTCATCCGGTAGCGCGCCATGATCTGGGTCTGGCGGCAAAAGGCGGTGATGACCGGGCTGACCAAACCGTCGCCCACTGCCGTAAATTCGAAATGAACCGAGTCTTCGGCCAGATGCAGGCGTCCATACCGGCAGGTCGCAGCCAAGAGCCCCTCGGTTGCCATATATATCTGATGTAGCGGTTGCTGAAAATGTGCCTCGATCAGGGGGCGGTCGATTTGGTCCAGCGTTTCGGCGGCAGCAAACAGGCGCCGTGGCGCCAGGCGCAGGCCCAACCCTGCCATCTCTCGCAGGGCGCGCGGCGGGGCGACGATGACATCCGGGGCAAACTTTTCCAGCGCAAGGCGTTGGGTTTCAATGCCTTGGGTCAGGTCGAAAAAGCGCAGGTCGATCCAGCGGAATCGCCGGGCTGCGTGATACAGCCGGGTGTCGCGCGGCAGCACGATCGCCACCCGGCGCGGGCGCCACAGCAGGTCGGCCATGGTCTTGGCCAGCATCGCCCCCAGCCAGCGGAAGCGCTCGACCTCCGAGATCACGAACAGGCCCCGGTTGCCGCTGGTGCCGGTGCTGGCGCCTACCGTGAATCCGCGCACCTCCCCGCCATTCGGGATGGCGGCCCAGGCTTCTTCTGCCGTCACGCCGGCGGTGTTGAAGGCGGCGAAGTCAGCCATCAGCCCCGCCTTGTCGGTGACCGGCAGGTCCGTCAGGTGGCGGGCCGGCCGGTTTGCCATAGGCCGGGGCACGCGGCAGCTCATGCGCCAGCCAACGCGCCAGAGCGCGGCCTTGCCACGCCTCAAACCCGGCACGGTCCAGCCCCGGCCGCATCAGGCAGCGGGTCCGGACAAAGGACAACAGGGCCTCGGCGGCGGGGATCATGATACGTCATCCAGCGAATGTGGATGGGGGTCGTGGCACAGCATAACATCCCCGCCAGCATCGCGGAACCGGCGCAGAATAGCGGTCGAAGGGGTCAAGGAGCCGGGCATCTCGGCAATCAGGCGGGCGGGCCAGATCGGGCTGCGCGCGGGGTCGAGCGCGGCCCCCAGCCACTGGGTATCGACGCCATACAGGAATGGGCAGGCCGCTTTTGGAAAGGCCAGCCCGAAATGGCCATCGGCATGGCCCGGTAGGTCTATGGCAACCACCGTTCCGTCGCCGAACAGGTCGCGACCCGGCGGCAGGTTCGGCACCTGCACCGTTGGACAGCTTTCAGCCGGGTCAAGCCGGTCTGCAAAGCCGTGTGGCAGCAATTCCGGAAAGACGCCATGGCGCAGGTTCTGCCAGCCAGACCGTGCCATGATCCGCGCAAAAGCTGCACCATTGGCCAGAAACCGCGCCTGCGGGAAAAGGCCAAGGCCAGAAATGTGGTCGGCATGATAATGCGTGACGATGATGTGCCGGATGTCCCTTGGCTCAAGGCCGTGGCGGGCCAGAAAGGCCTCTGGCTGGCCTGCCGCGATCAGGTGCGGCGAGAGAAGGCGACTGTACAGACGCAGGCCGACCGATCGGCCCGGTCCTGCAAGGGAATGGTGGGTATAGCCGGTGTCGATCAGCACCGGCCCCTGCTGTGGGTGACGGATCAGCCCGTAGCGCACGCAAAGGGGCACCCTGCGCCACCGCCCATGGCGCAGGATCGTGGCCTCGGGCGCGGGAACGGCGGCGCTGTTGGCGAAGATCGGCGTCATGGCGTCACGCTGCGGGGCAAGCCCTCGGCAAGCGATATCCTGGGTGCCCAACCCAGCATCCGCTGCGCCTTGGAAAGGTTCAGGCCTTGGGCATAGGCGAACAGGCCCAGACCATAGCGGGTGACCGGCGGTTCCGGTTGTGACGGCAGCGCAAGCGCCGTCGCTTCGGCCAGACCGGCGACCCATAACAGGGGGCGCAGCGGCAAAGGGCGCCAGCGCGGCGTCAACCCGATGCGGGCGCAGGCCGCCTCGACGATGTGCCGGACGGGCAGCACCTCGCCCCCCGAAATGTTGAAAGTCTGCCCTTCGGCCTCTGGCCCGGCCCGCAGCGCGGCAAGAATGGCCGCAACCACGTCATCGACGTGGGTCAGGTCAATCCGCGCCGCGCCTTGCCGGAGCAGTGGCAAAGGCCCCGACCGTGCGGCGCGCAACAGACGTGGCAGCAGGCTGCGGTCGCCGGCCCCGTAAATTCCACGCGGGCGCAGGATGACAGGCCCCAGATGCGGCGCGGCCAGAACAAGCGCCTCGGCCTGCCGTTTGCTGTCGGCATAGGCGTTGAAGGGCGGCGGCAACGGCTGATCCTCGCGCTGATCCAGATGATCGTGCAGCGCAAAATAGACCGATGGGCTGGAGATATGAACGAACCGCCCAACCCCCAGTCGCCCGGCCAGATCCAGAACCGCCTGCGTTCCGGCCACATTGGCAGCCATGAAATCGGCCCGCCGCCCAAAGGGTGACGACAGCGCCGCGCAATGCACGATGGCGGTGATGCCGGTCAGGGCCTTTGCATCCGGCGGCTGGTCAGTCATCTCCCATCGCAGCGTCGAGAACCCGTCCTGCCGCAGAGACGCCAGATGCACCGGGTCGCGACCCTGACCGATTGCTGGCAGGCCCAGCCGGATCAGCCTTCGCAGAACCTCCCCGCCCAGAAAGCCCGTTGCCCCTGTGACCAGAACGCGCATTCAGGTTTCCACCGCCAGCCCGCCGAACGATACCCCTGCCGAGGTGCCAAGAAACAGCACCTTGCACCCTGGCCCTGCCCGCCCCGCCTTGCGTGCGATATCGAAGGCGATGGGGATCGAGGCGGCAATCTGGTTGCCATGGTCGCGCGTGATATCGACAACGCGGTCGCGGGCCAGCCCGCTTTGGCGGATCATATGGACCAGGGCGGCGGGACTGGCCTGATGCGGAACCACCAGATCAACCTGATCGCGGTGCCATCCCGCGCGGTCCAGCAGGTCTGACACAAAGCCCGCAAAATGGCGCGAGGCCAGCCGGAACAGCTCTTTCCCGTCCATCGCAAAGGTGGTGTTGCGGGCAAAAGCCTCGGCCTCAGCCCTGAAATCGAACCTTGTGCCCCCGGCTGCCAGCGAACAGGCCTGATAGGCCGACGGATAACTGCGCATCAGGCTGGCGCGAACGCCCCCCGGCGCGCGTGCGGTCAGCACAACCGCCCCCGCGCCATCGCCAAACAGCGCCGCCACCTCTGGCTGATCATCCCACGGCAAGGCACGAGAGGCGATTTCGGACGACACGACAAGCGCGGTGCGCGCCTGCCCTTGCGTGATCATCCGGCTGGCCACTTCGAATGCGGTCAGAAAGCTTAGGCAGGTGCTGTTCACGTCAAAGGCCGCAGCACTGCCATCGGGCAGGCCCAGCCGCCCCATGATCAGGGGGGCAGTTGCTGGAATGAGCTGATAGGGCACGGCATTGCCGCAAATGATCAGGTCGGGTTGCCCTGCGTCCGCCTCGTCCAGCGCGATGCGGCTGGCGGCGATGGCCATGTCGATCTGATCTTCGCCGTCGCAGACAAAGCGGCTTTCGATGCCGGTAGCCGCGGCCAGCGATCCCGGGGCAAGCCCGCACACCGCATCCATCTGAACCGAGGTAACGCATTTGCTGGGCAAGAATCGTCCACTTCCAGCAATCATGAAACCAATCCCGACCTTGCGATGACGCCATTAGACCCCAGTCGGCGGGCCACACAAGCCCGCCCGCCGCAGCGGTACATTTCGGGCCCTCTGATGCAATCGGAGCGGGCGAAAGTATCGCCCGCCCCGATTGCCGTTCAGCCTTGCCGCCGCATGGCGTTGATCCATTCGGATCAGTCTTCTTCCGCCGCCAGTTGCGACAGCATCTGCCCCTTGCCGCGCATCCGCAGAACCATCGGCACCACCAAGGCCAGCACCGAAAAGGCCAGCAATGTGGCCGACAGAGGCGATCCGACCAGCGTGAATACATCGCCCTGTGCAATCGACAGCGCGCGGCGCAGTTGTTGCTCGGCCATCGGCCCTAGAATCAGGCCCACGACCACCGGCGCGATGGGATAGCCATGCACCCGCATCAAATAACCCATCAGGCCGAAGATCAGCAGCATGGTCAGTTCAACCGGCGAGGGGTTGGCGCCGATGGTCCCCAGCGTGGCGAAGACCATGATGCCCGCGTAAAGCCACGGCTTCGGGATGGTCAGCAGCCGAACCCAAAGCCCGATCAGCGGCAGGTTCAGGATCAGCAGCATCACGTTGGCGATCAGCAGGCTGGCGATCAGCCCCCAGACCAGTTGCGGGTTGGTTACGAACAACAGCGGCCCCGGTTGCAGGCCGAACTGCTGGAACCCTGCCAGCATGATGGCCGCTGTCGCCGATGTAGGCAGGCCCAGCGTCAGCAGCGGCACCAGCGTTCCGGCGGCGGATGCGTTGTTCGCGGCCTCTGGCCCCGCCACGCCCTCAATCGCGCCATTGCCGAACTCTTCGGGGTGCTTGGTCAGGCGCTTTTCTGCGGCGTAGGACAGGAAGGTGCCAATCTCGGCCCCGCCCGCCGGCAGCGCGCCGATGGGGAAGCCGATCACCGTGCCGCGCAGCCACGCCTTCCATGACCGCGCCCAGTCATTCGCCGTCATCCAGACCGAGCCTTTGACCGCGATCACCTGATCGTCGCCGGTGGCGCGGTTGCCTGCCACAAAGAAGGCCTCGCCAAGCGCGAACATGGCCACGGCCAGCGTTGTCACCTCGATCCCGTCCAGCAGTTGCGGCACCCCGAACGACAGGCGCGCCTGCCCGGTCAACTGATCAATCCCCACCAGTGCCAGCGCAAGGCCGATGAACAGCGAGATCAGCCCTTTGCGCGCGCTGTCGCCAAAGGCGGACGAGACAGTGATGAAGGCCAGGCACATCAGCGCAAAATAGTCGCGCGGTCCAAAGGCAAGGGCGACCTTGACCACATAGGGCGCCAGAAACGCCAGCGCCAACGTGGCAATCAGCCCCGCGATGAAAGACCCGATGGCGGCGGTGGCAAGGGCCGGGCCACCCCGACCGGCGCGGGCCATCTTGTTGCCTTCCAGCGCTGTGATGATAGAGGCGCTTTCGCCCGGAGTATTCAGCAGGATCGAGGTGGTCGATCCGCCATACATCCCGCCGTAATAGATGCCCGCGAACATGATCAGCGATCCGGCAGGGTCATGGCCATAGGTGACGGGCAGTAGCAGCGCCACGGTCAGCGCCGGGCCGATGCCGGGCAGAACGCCCACGGCGGTGCCCAGCGTGACGCCGATCAGCGCGTAAAGCAGCAGCATCGGGTCCATCGCAACCGAAAGCCCCTGCATCAGGAAGGAAAGCGCCTCCATCCTATTTCCCCAAAAACAGGTGTTCCAGCGGACCGGCGGGCAATGTCAGCTTCAACAGCCCCGCAAAGACCAGATAGACCACCAGTGCAAAGATGATGCCCACGGGAATGGTCAGCGCCAGGTTGCGCTTGCCAAAACCCCGGGCGGTGAAGGCGAACAACAGGCCGGTCGCAATGGCAAAGCCTGCGGTTTTCAGCAGCAGGATCTGCGCGGCAAGTCCGCCCGCAACCCACAGGACCGAAACCACATCCTGCCGGGGTGGACGAACCGGAGTTTCGCGGAATGCCGCGATGCCGGACCAGATAGCAAGGCCCAGAAGGGCATAGCCAATCCATCGTGCCACATCGCCAGGGCCGACGCCGCTGTAGCCGCCAATCTCATGCAGCCGTGCTGCGTCCCACAGGATCACGCCACCCAAGGCCGCCAGCAGCCCCGCCATGGCCAGCGCCGCCCCATCGGGGCGACGCTGCGAGGGGTTATACCCGCTCATTTCACCAGACCGATGTCCTTGAGGACAGCCGAGGTCGAGGCGATGTCGGCATCAAGCTGCGCCTTGAAGGCGTCGCCAGCCAGATAGGTGTTGGCCCAACCCTTGGTTTCCAGCGCGGTTTTCCAGGCATCCGAATTCACCATCTTTTCGATGTCTGCGGAAATCGCGGCCTTCTGCTCGTCGCTGATGCCCGGTGCTGCGGCGACCATGCGCCAGTTTTGCAGAACCACATCCAGCCCGGATTCCTTCAGCGTCGGGGCATCGACGCCGGGAATGCGCTCTTCGGAGGTGACGGCCAGAATGCGCAGCGCACCGGCGTCGGCCTGCGCCTTGAATTCGCCCAGGCCCGAGACGCCTGCCGTGACCTGCGAGCCGAGGATTGCGGCCAACGCCTCGCCACCGCCGGAATAGGCAATGTAGTTGATCTTGGTGGGGTCCACGCCCGCCGCCTTGGCGATAAGGCCCACGGCGATATGGTCAGTGCCGCCAGCCGAGCCGCCAGCCCAGGAAACAGCGCCCGGATCGGCCTTGAGCTTTTCGACCAGACCGTTGATGTCCTGAATGTCGGACGATGTGGGCACCACGATGGCTTCATATTCGCCGGTCAGGCGGGCGATTGGCGTCACATCGGCCAGCGACACGGGCGAGGCATTGGTCAGGATCGCGCCGACCATCACGAAGCCGCCGACGATCAACTGGTCGCCCTTGCCCGCGTTCTGCGACACGAACTGCGCCAGACCCACGGTGCCACCGGCGCCCGGCACGTTCTGCACCTGAACCGAGGTCGAAATACCGTCGGCTTGCAGAACCTCTTGCATGGTGCGGGCGGTCTGGTCCCAGCCGCCGCCCGGCGAGGCAGGCGCCATGATCATATAGTCGTTGGCGTAGGCGGGCAGTGCGAAAGCAGCCGCCATCATCCCTGCGAAAAGGGTGTGTTTCATTGCAAGTCTCCTCCCATAGCCGGCATGGCCGGATATGGGCAACCTGCATGGCGAACCTGTCACAAAGCTGACATGGCCGAAGAAAAATGCCCAAGGCTTGGGCAGTGTGAAAACTACCTCCCTGCCAAGGCCGCCTGCCAGCGCGCGATCAGCCGGGCGCGCTTGGACTGATCCAGATAGACCAGAAGGCCGGGCGAAACCGGCACCGGGCGCAGTTGCGCGCCCAAGGCCGCTTCCATCGCGCCCGCGCTGTTTTCGGCCGAAACCTCAAGGCTGACGGCGGGCAGACGCAATTTTTCCGCAAGGATGGTCTGGCCAGACTTCGACATGACAAAGCCCAGAAACCGCGCGCCCAGATCGGGCCGCGCCGCCGCGCGAGGCACCAGCCCCACGCGGCTGACAACCACAGTGAAATCGCGTGGCAAGACAAGGCCCACGTTCGGATGGCTGCGCGCCCAGTCGGCGGCATAAGAGCCAAGGATGTTGTAGCCTACCAGAAGCCGCCCGTCAGACACCCGCTCCAGAATGTCCTGAGAGGTCGGAAACTCCTGCACCTCCGCCTCGCCCATCGCCCGGATCACCGACCAGATGTCGGGGTAATGTTCCTGATCACGGGCCAGAAACAGAAAACCCACGGCGGATTTTTCGATGTCATAGGTGCCGATCCGGCCGTTCGCCGCCGCACCCTGCCGGGCCAGCCATTCGACCAGTTCAAACCGGGTGGAGGGTGGGGTTACGCCGGAAAAAGCGGGGCGGTAATAAACCAGAACGGCAGGTTCGAATGTCAGCGCAAAGGCCATGTTGCGCCAGTTGGCCCAGCGGGGCCAGGCGGCGCTTTCGGGCACCTGCGCCTCTTGCGCATAGCCGTCATTGGCCAGTTTCACCTGCAAGTCCATGGCCGAGGAAAAGGCAAAATCGGCCGTCATGCCGCCCGCGTCGGTTTCCTCAATGATGCGTGTGGCGATCTGGCCTGTCAGTAGGTCTTCATAGCGCACGGTCACATCGGGGTTCTCAGCCTGAAATCCCGCGATCAGTGGCTGGGCCAATCGTTCGTCCAGCGAGGAATAAATCGTCACCACCTTGTCCGATGCCCCCGAAGGGGCGGGGAAGGTGAAAACCTCTGCCTGCGCGGGCAGGCAGGACAGCATCAGAACAAAGGCCAGACGCATCAGCATGGGCACATCATGTCAGCGCCAAGCCCGGTTCACAACGCCGCCGTGGTTCCGTAGGATCAGCGGCAGGGGGGCAAGATGCGCATTCTCTTGGTCGAGGATAACGAGCCGCTGGCCGAAGGCCTGGCGCAATTGCTGAGCGGTGCTGGCTATGCCGTGGACCGGGTGGGCGATGGCCTCTCTGCCGAGGCATTGGCGGCGGCAGAGAGGTTCGACCTGATCATCCTTGATCTGAACCTGCCAGAGATGGACGGCCTTTCGTTCCTGCGGGCCATGCGGGCGCGGCACAATCAGGCGGCAGTGCTGATCCTGACCGCGCGCGGCACGCCGGAAGACCGCATTCGCGGGCTTGACCTTGGGGCTGACGATTATCTGGTCAAACCTTTTGATATTGGCGAGTTCGAGGCGAGGGTCCGCTCGCTTCTGCGGCGTCAGGCGGGATTGCGTGCCGCCGAGGTGACGGTGGGCGCGGTCAAGCTGGACCTTGCCGCCCGCCGCTTTTCTGCCGACGGCCAGGCGCTTGACCTGCCCGCGCGCGAACATGCGTTGCTGGAGCTGTTGTTCATGCGGGCGGGCAAGGTGGTGACCAAAGAGGCCATCGTGCAGTCGATGACCAGCCTTGATGACAGCCTGTCCGACAATGCCATTGAACAATATACCAGCCGCCTGCGGCGGCGCCTTGCGCCTTTTGGCGTAAATCTGCGCACCGCGCGCGGAATTGGCTATTACATCGAGCGTGGCACCTGATGATGGGCAGCCTGCGCCGCCGCCTTCTGGCCTGGCTTCTGGCGGCGACGGTCGTTCTGGACCTGCTTGCCTTGGCCGATACCTGGCGCGAGGCGGCCGAAACCGCAACCGACCTGTCCGACCGGGTTCTTGCCGGATCGGCGCTGGCGATTGCCGAGCGCGTGACTGTCAGCGAGGATACGGGCCTGTCGGTCGATATTCCCTATTCCGCGCTGGAGATGCTGACATCGACCGCGCAGGACCGGGTGTTCTACCGGGTGGACGGGCCGCAGGGGTTCATCACCGGCTACGAACGGCTTGCGCGCGCCGAACCGGGTGCCGATGGCAAGGGTTTTGCCGACAGCAGCTTTGCCGGCGATCCGATCCGCCTGATCACGCTTGCGCGCACCGCCACCACGGGCATCGGGGCGGTGCCTTTCACGGTGACGGTGGCGGAATCGACCCTTGCCCGACGGGAGTTGACACAAGCCATCCTGCTTTCATCGGCCCTGCGACTGCTTGGCATGATCCTTGGGGCGGCGGCCATCGTGTGGATTGCGGTTCCCCTGGCGCTGCGCCCGCTGAACCGGCTGAGCGAGGCAATTGCCGACCGCTCGCCCGACGATCTGTCACCCATCCGTGCCGAGGTGCCGACCGAGGTGCAAGGGTTGGTAGAGGCGGTGAACTCGCTGATGCTGCGGCTTGAGACGGCTCTGGATGCCTTGCGCAACTTTACAGGTAACGCGGGACATCAATTGCGAACGCCCCTGGCGGTGATCCGCACGCAACTGGCACTGGCCGAGCGATCGGATACCCCCGACGCTGCGCGTCAGGCCACGGCCAAGGCCGATGCCGCCCTTGCCGATGCCGAACGCATTCTTGCGCAGCTTTTGCTGCTGGCGCGGGTCGATGCCGCCGCTGGCCAATCGGGGGCCCCGGTCGAGGTGGCGGCGCTGGCCCGCGAGGTGACTGGCGAGATGATACCCCGCGCCGCCGCAGCAGGAATCGACCTGGGCTTTACCGGCCCTGGGCTTTACCGGCGGCCCGGCCTTCGCGCGGGCCGAGCCGGTCCTCTTGGCCGAGGCGTTGAAGAACCTGATCGACAATGCCCTTGCCTATGCCGGAACGGGCACTGTGGTGACGGTAGAGGTGGCGCGCGGCGAGCAAACCGTTGTTCTGGCGGTCGAGGATGACGGCCCGGGCATCCCTGCCGCCGCCCGCGCCCGGCTGACGGCGCGCTTCGCCCATGGCGCCTCGGGACAGGCGGGGCTGGGCCTTGGCCTGCCCATCGTGGCCGAAATCGCGGCGCTGTTCGGCGGGCAGTTGCTTTTGGTGCGCGGCCCGCAAGGCAAGGGCCTGCGCGCCGAATTGTATCTTCCAAACGCGGAGATCCCAGCATGATGGACCGTGAACAGCGCCCGCCTTCCTCGCCAGTCTGTTCGCTGGCTGAAGTGGAAGGGCATGACGTGCAACAGGAACTGGAGGTCGCCCGCTGGCGGCGTGCCGAACGCGAACGGTTGCGCGCCGAACGCATGGCGCTGGGCGTGGCCGCGCGGCAGGATTGGGCGACTGCCCTCATGCGTCATCTTTCGGCGGGCCTGCCCGGCTGGCTGGGCGATCCGAAAGGCCGGGTGATCTCGGGCTATTGGCCGATCAAGGGAGAGGCGGACTTGCGCCCCTGGCTGACCGCATTGCACGCGGCGGGGGCGCTTGTCGTGCTGCCGGTGGTGGTTCAAAAGGCCAGCCCGCTGGTCTTTCGCCGCTGGCACCCCGGTATGACGATGGAGCGGGGCGACTGGAACATCCCTGTGCCGCCTGCATCTGCCGAGGTGCTTCATCCAGACCTTGCACTGGCGCCCTTGGTCGGCTGGGACCGCGCAAATTATCGGCTGGGCTATGGCGGCGGGTATTTCGACCGCACGCTGGCTGCATCCCGCCCGCGTCCCTTTGTGGTGGGCGTAGGTTTGCAATCGGCTGAACTGCCCACCGTCTTCCCGCAATGGCACGATATTCCGATGTCGGTCATCGTGACCGAAGCGGGCACGGTTGGAACGGGTGCTCAGTCGATCTGACGTGCCTCGCTGACCAGCATGATCGGAATGCCGTCACGGATCGGAAAGGCCAGATGCGCGGCCTTGGAAATCAGCTCCTGCGCTTCGGCGTCATAGGTCAGCACGGCGTGGGTGACCGGGCAAACCAGCGCCTCGAGCATACGCCGGTCGTAAAGGGGGGTATCGGTCATTGCAGAGCCTCGTCAGGGGCGCCGCCAGAGCGCAGCGCGAATTCGATCAGGGTCACCAGCGTTTCGCGCCGGGCAGTCAACGACGGGGATTCCAGCAGCGCCTGTTTGTCCTCGGGCGACAGCGGTAACAGCATGGACAGCGCATTGATCAGCATCTCTGTCTCGGCATCCTTCAGGCTGGACCAATCGGTCCCCAGCTTGCGCGCCGCCAGAAAGCGGCCCAGCAGATCAAGAAAGGCGTGCCTGTCAAAGCCGCTGTCCTCCTCGGGCAGGCCGAGGTCGCGGGCGAAGGGCGCCCAATCCACCAGGCAGCGGCGATAGGGCGAAAAGCCTTGCACTTCTTCACGGATGCGAAAGCGCGACACGCCAGTCAGCGTGATCATGTAGCGCCCGTCCTCGGTTTCGTTGAACGCGGTCAGCCGACCGGCACAGCCGATGGCTGAC